>Ga0180438_10001243_pt1 | contig 45338 bp, 41 predicted proteins | sample SS_ome_12_FD_132455 | JGI IMG/M metagenome (GOLD analysis project Ga0180438, IMG submission 132455) | Hypersaline lake sediment archaeal communities from the Salton Sea, California, USA - SS_3_D_2 metaG | ecosystem: Environmental > Aquatic > Non-marine Saline and Alkaline > Hypersaline >...
AACCTGAATTATTTATAAAATCTACCGACACCTCATATTTTTTTAAAATCCAAAATTTCATTTAAAGCCAAAAGATGTGTCGATATTTATGGTGAATGATATCGCTATTCCTGCCGCAAGCCTCGAAGGAAGACCTTGACTTTTTTATGGGGAGTTTATACATAGTACGTGCACGATTATTTATGGATGAAACCCATGCGCGTAGCCATGTACTACAACAACAAGGATATCCGGATAGAGGAAATGCCCCGGCCTGTCTGCGGTCCGGGAGAGCTGATCATGCGCGTGGAGGCCAGCGGCATTTGCGGCAGCGATGTCATGGAATGGTACCGCATCAAAAAAGCCCCTCTCGTGTTGGGCCATGAAGTCGCCGGTGTCGTGGTAGAAGTGGGGGAGGGTGTGAAAAACTTCCGGGCAGGCGATCGGATCGTCGGCGCCCATCATGTGCCCTGCAACACATGCCACTATTGTCTTGCAGGCCATCACACAGCGTGTGACACCCTTCGCCGAACGAATTTCGACCCCGGAGGCTTTGCAGAATTTATCCGTTTTCCGGCACTCAACGTTGACAGGGGCGTCTTTGTGATCCCGGATGGACTTTCTTATGCCGAAGCCACGTTCCATGAACCGCTCGGATGCGTGCTGCGAGCATTGCGTTCGGCGGAACTTCGGCCGGGCCAGAATATCCTTGTTATCGGGAGCGGACTTGCAGGGCTTTTGATGGTTCATGCGGCAAGGGGACTGGGAGCCGGAAGGATTTTAGCTATAGATCCCGTGTTATTCCGCAGGGATATGGCGAGAAGTTTCGGGGCGGATGAGGCGATCCCGCCGGAAGAAGATCAAAACGCCATCCTGCGAAAACTGACCGGAGGACGATTGGCCGACATCGTTTTTGTCTGCACAGGTGCAGAGGCAGCGCATAATCAAGCATTGATATCGGCGGACAGAGGAGCGAAAATCCTGTTTTTCGCTCTTCCTGATCCTAAAGTCAAAATTTCCTTTTCCGTAACCGATATTTTCGGCAGAAACGATAGAACACTGGCCACATCGTACGGGGCCAGCCCGTATGATTCCTGGTCTGCGCTCGAACTGATGCGCTCTCCTTCCATTCGGGCGAAGGATATGATCACACACAGGTTGCCGCTTTCAGATGTTGCGAAGGGATTTATGCTTGTCGAGCAAGCCAGAGACTCCATGAAGGTCATCATAGAGCCGCAGAGATAAAAAGCTGTATTTTAGGAGGAAAAATGGACTGGGGAATGAAAAATCGCTTATCCAGAATCATAAAACCGGATTCGGGCCGGACAGTCATGCTCGCTGTCGATCATGGCTATTTTCTAGGGCCCACGCATAAGCTTGAAGATGCTGGATCGACCATACGGCCTCTCCTGCCTTATGCCGATGCCTTGATGTTGACAAGGGGGATATTGAGGACATCCGTTGATCCCGGAGCAGATGTTCCGATCGTGCTTCGTGTGTCTGGAGGAAGCAGTATCATCGGAAAAGACCTCTCTAACGAGGGCATCACCACATGCATCGAAGAAGCCGTTCGCTTGAATGTTTCTGCGGTGGCGTTATCCATTTTTGTGGGCACGGAGTATGAACACCAGACACTTTGCAATCTGGCAACGCTCGTCGATCAGGCCCAGCCATGGGGAATTCCAGTTCTGGCAGTCACGGCTGTAGGAAAAGAACTGGGAAAAAGGGACGTCCGATTTTTGTCCCTTTCCTGTCGGATCGCGGCAGAGCTGGGGGCGAGTTATGTCAAAACCTACTACTGCGATGACTTCGAGAAGGTCGTCGAAAGCTGTCCCATCCCGATCGTGATCGCCGGTGGGCCAAAATTGGAGACGGAATTGGACGCGCTGGTTATGGCCCATGATGCCGTGGAAAAGGGGGCCTGCGGTGTGGATATGGGACGCAATATTTGGCAGTCTCCTCATCCTGTGGCCATGATCAAGGCCGTCAGGGCTGTCGTCCATCAGAAATTATCGCCTGATGAGGCCCTAAAGGTTTTTAAGGAAAATAAGTAGCATAGCATCGCGGAAAACAAAGAGGAGGCACAACCCATGAAAATAGCCCTGGTCCAACAGCGAGCGACAAAAGAACCGAAGGAAAATCTCGGCCGGGGGATCGACGCCTTCCATCAGGCCGTGGATGCCGGGGCCGAACTCATCGCTTATGCCGAACTCGCTTTTTTGCCGTTTCTCCCCCAGGTTCCTGCAAAACCGAATCACATTTCCTATGCGGAAACCGTCCCCGGGCCCACGACGGAAAAATTCCAGGAACTGGCCGGAAAATATGGAGTCGTCGTGGTTTTGAATCTTTTCGAGACGGATGGGAAAAATACTTTTGATTCCTCGCCTGTGATCGATGCAGACGGAACCCTTCTCGGGACGGTCCGCATGGCTCACATCATGGATGGAATGGGATTTCACGAAAAGGGGTATTATACGCCCGGCGACTCTAATACATTCGTTTACCAAACCCGGATCGGCCGGGTCGGTGTCGCGATCTGTTACGACCGGCATTTTCCGGAATACATGAGAAACCTGGGGCTCAAGGATGCTGAGATCGTCCTCATCCCCCAGGCTGGGGCTGTGGGGGAGTGGCCGGAAGGGCTTTTCCAAGCCGAAGTCCAAGTTGCCGCGTTCCAGAATGGGTATTATGCTGCCCTGGTGAACCGAACGGGCAGGGAAGAGTTCCTGCACTTTTCCGGGGAGTCATTCATTGTGAACCCCGAAGGAAAAATTGTGGCCCAGGCCCCTGCGGATAGCGATTTTATCTTGATCGCGGATTGTGATTTAAGCAAAATTGCCCGCTCTCCTGCCAGGAGATATTTCTTGCCGGACCGCCGGCCGGATTTTTACAAAACATTCGGCCTGGACAAAGAGGAGTGAGAGGGTTTTTTTCGCAAGATCGGAGGAAAAAATGAAGGAGTGGTTCGTGTTGAACACAAAACCCAAAAAGGAATTTCAAGTCGAAAGACTTTTCGAGGAAGGAGGGATCGATTTTTATTGTCCCAGATACATCCAGGAAAACAAAAGCAAACCCTTTTTTTCAGGGTACGGATTCGTCTATTTCGAATATCCGGACCAATACAAGCTCGTCAAATACACTCGGGGTGTCAAACGGATCATCGGAAACCAGAATGGTCCTACCCCAATCCCTGAGGAGGCTATCCAACAGATAAAACAAAGGGAGATCGATGGGTATATCGAGTTGGAAAAATACGGCGGGATTCCCGAAATCGGCGACGAAATCGAAGTCATGGAGGGTCCGATGAAAGGTCTGAGGGGGATCTTCCGTAAAGAACTTTCTGAGAAAGAGCGCGTCGTGATCCTCCTCAATTATGTTTCCTATCAGGGACAGATGATCATCGAAAAGAAAAAATTGAAAAAAATTCCAACATGAAAACGGAGGATGCTATGAGAGTGCCATTTTTGGATCTGACGATTCAATACAAAACGCTCAAGAAAGAAATGGACCGGAAGATCCTCGATGTTGTCGAATCGCAAAAATTTATATTGGGCCAGGAAGTCACGGAATTGGAAGAGAAACTAGCCTCCTATACGAAGACAAGGTTCGCCATTGGGGTATCTTCCGGATCGGATGCCCTGATCGTTTCCTTGATGTCCCTCGGTATCGGAAAGGGGGATGCCGTGGTGACGACGCCCTTCACCTTTTTTGCCACGGTCGGGGCTATCGTCCGGGTGGGAGCGAAGGTGGTTTTCTGTGATATCGATGAAACGACCTACAACATGGACCCGGACAAGCTGGAGGAGGCAATACACGACGGGACAAAAAAATGTCCGGATTCCAAAGTGAAGGCTATCATCCCCATCCATCTCTACGGCCAATGTGCGGATATGGATCGCATATCCGCATCGGCTGCAAAATACGGGTTATCGGTCGTCGAAGATGCGGCCCAGGCTATTGGTGCGGCTTACCCTTCTTCTTCCGGTACAAAAAATGCGTGCGGGATGGGCGATATGGGGATCCTGTCATTTTTCCCTTCGAAAAACTTGGGGGGATATGGTGATGGCGGAATGATCCTGACGGATAAGGAAGATTTGGCGGAGAAAGCGAAAATACTCAGAGTGCATGGGGCTCAAAACAAATACTTTCATGACTTGATAGGGGGAAATTTCAGGCTGGATGCGATCCAGGCTGCCGTACTGCAGGTGAAACTCGCCCACTTGGACGATTGGACCCGAAAAAGGCAGAAAAACGCCATTTTTTATGACAAGTTGCTGAAAGATTCGGGATTGATAGCCAGAGGGATCGTAAAGGTTCCTCAAGCCGTTTACAAACAGAGCGGAATTCCCAATTATCATGTCTACAACCAGTATGTCGTCCGGGCAGAAAAAAGAGATGAGCTCCAGCGATTTCTTGGCTCGAAAGGAATAGGATCCGCAGTCTATTATCCTCTGTCCCTTCATCTCCAAAATTGTTTTTCCTCCCTGGGATATAAGGAAAGAGATTTTCCCGAGACGGAAAAAGCTTCGGGTGAAGTTTTGGCCCTCCCCATTTTTCCGGAATTGAGTGTGGACCAGCAGGAATATGTCGTGTCCTGCATGGAAGAATTCTATAAGGGAACGTGATCGTTATGAAAACCATCGGTATGATAGGCGGGATGAGCTGGGAATCCTCTCTGGAATATTACCGGATCGCCAACGAATACGTAAAGGAAAAGCTGGGGGGATTCCATTCGGCCTCGTGTATCTTGTATTCGGTCGATTTTGCAGAAGTGGAAGCTCTGCAGCACAGGGGAGACTGGGATGAGTTGACGGGGGCAATGGCCGATGCTGCCAGGCGCCTTGAGAGCGCGGGTGCCGATTTTGTGATCATCTGCACCAATACCATGCACTTGATGGCCGATGATGTCCAAAAAGCCATCTCTATTCCCCTGTTGCATATCGTCGATGTCACGGCCGATGCGATCAAATCCATCGGACAAACCCGGGTTGGGCTCCTTGGAACCAAATTCACGATGGAGCAGGATTTTTACAAAGGCCGTTTGAAGGAAAAACATGGACTGGAGGTCCTGATCCCCGGAGCGGAGGAGAGACAGCAGGTGCATGATATCCTTTACAGCGAGTTGTGCATGGGGGAGATTAAGGAAAGGTCAAAAGAAAAATTCCGAGACGTTATCCACAATCTTGTCGATCTGGGCGCTCAAGGCGTGATTCTCGGGTGCACGGAAATTCCGCTGATCGTCAGTCAGGATGACTATGCGATCCCGTTGTTCGATACAACGATGCTCCATGCCCGGGCTGCGGTGGACTTTGCTCTCGCGTAGATCAAAAAAACAATTTCAGGATATTCCAGATACCCAGAAAGGATACCAGAAGGATCACCGATCCTCCCATGATATTCTGCATGGGCGTGTTGGCCATGCCGCCCATTTTTTTTCTATTGTTCAGAACGATCAGCAGGAATATCGAGGCGACCGGAAGGACAAGACCGTTTGCCACCTGGGCGAATACGATGATCGCCAGCGGATTGAAATCGAACAGGGACACGATCAGACCAGTTCCGATGACCCCCATCCAGACAACCCGGAATTTGGTCGAATTCTGGCCTCCTTTCCAGCCAAGAATACCGGATGAGGCAAAAGCGGCGGCATAAGGCGCTGTTATGGCCGAACTAAGCCCGGCTGCAAAAAATCCCAGTCCGAAAAGATAGTTCGTGAGGGACCCGAAAAGAGGTTTTAACTGCTGGGCCATCTGAGCTCCGCTTTCCAGAGCCATTCCTTTTGCATAAAATGCCGCTGCCGAGGTAATCACGATGGAAACCGAGATCAGACCCCCCAAACCGATCGATGCCGCCAGGTCCTTCCGGACATCTTTCAAGTCTTCCTTTTTTTTCCATTTTTCTTTTACCGTGGATGAGTGAAGGAACAGGTTGTAGGGAACGACCGTCGTTCCTACGAGCGCGAGGACCAGGTAGAGGGATTTGTCCGGAAACGTGGGGATCATTCCCTTTCCTATCGCACCAAGGTCCGGTTTAACCAGGATGAGGGTAACGAGAAAGGATAGGCTCATAAAAAAGACCAGAAAAATCAGGAATTTTTCTACGATCCGGGATCTTTTTCTGCTGAGAACGAATACCGCCACACAGGAGATCAAAAGAACCCAGATTTTTTTGGGAAGCGAGCTAATCATCTCCAATCCCAAAGCTCCCCCCACGAGATTCCCTGCCTCATAAGCCGCGCAGCCGAAAGTGATAGAAGAAAGGGTCAGGATAACGAAAAGGATTTTAGCCCCCTGTTTTCGGGGAAATTCTCTCAAGGACTCGCCCAAATCGTATCCGGAACCGAGGCTCAGCCTTCCCGTCATTTCCTGAAGTATCAGCGTGGCAATGACGGCGAAGAGAAGCGCGAAAATCAGAGCATAGCCGAATCTGGCACCGGCCAAGGAGCAGGAGGTCACGGTTCCCGGGCCAATAAAGGCCGCCGTAACGAGGAATCCCGGTCCAAAAGCCGATCTCCTATTTCTTTTTTCCATATCCTCCGCCTCCGGGCGTCTCGATCCGCAAGATATCTCCCGGACTGACGTTCAGATTGACCTTTGGTCCCAGGCTTTTTTTCTTCCCTCTGTTGTCGATCAGGGAGTTTTTTCCCTTTTTTCCCGCTTCGCCTCCCCTTATGCCGTATGGCGAGAATTTCCGCCTCTCGGAAAGTATCGAAACTTGAGTAGGAACGAGGAATTCATATTCCCTGATTATCCCATCCCCGCCCTTATTCCTGCCTTTGCCTCCAGAATCTTTCCGTAATGTGTATTTCCTGATGCGGACCGGGAGATAATTTTCCAAAGCTTCTATCGGCGTGTTCAGAGAATTGGTCATATGGGTGTGCACGCCGCTAAGGCCGTCTCTGTCCGGACAGGCCCCCATCCCTCCACCTATGGTTTCATAATAGGTGAATCGCGATTTTTTGACTGGATCGAATCCTCCGAAAGCCACATTATTCATGGTCCCTGAACTGGCAGCCGGGATTTTGGCGGGGATAGCCTTGGAAAGCGCTCCAAGGATCACATCGACGATTCTCTGGGAGGTCTCCACATTTCCTCCTGCCGTGGCTGCCGGATGCTGGGCATTGACCACCGATCCCGCAGGTGCGAGGATTTTGATCGGGCGCATAAGTCCTGTATTGAACGGGATATCTTCCTCCACCAAGCAGCGGAAAACATACAGGACTGCCGAACAAGTCACGGCATAGTTCGCATTCACCCCTCCTTTCACCTGCGCCGATGAGGCACTGAAGTCGAGGATGGCTTCGTCCCCTGATATGTTTATCCGAACCGCTATCTCGACAGGCGTATCCGTAATACCGTCATCGTCCATGAAATCGGAAAAGGCATAAACGCCATCGGGGATAGCCCGTATGGCCTCTCTCAAAATTTTTTCCGTATAGTCTTGGATGAGACGGCCGTACCTGACAAGTTTTCGGGCTCCATATTTTTTTACCGTTTCCTCCAGACGCTGTTTCCCCGTGCTGTTTGCAGCGACCTGCGCGAGGATATCACCCTTTCTTTCTTCCGGGGTGCGCACGTTGGAAAGGATCAGGTTGAGAAGGTCTTCATCGAGGCTCCCATTGCTGACGATCTTGACTGGGGGGATGATCAGACCCTCTTGATAGATCTCAGTGGCAAGGGGCATGGAACCGGGACTCATCCCGCCCACATCGGAATGGTGGGCGCGGTTTGCGACAAAAAAAGTCAGTTTTTTTCCCACAAAAACCGGTGTGATACAGGTGATATCGGGAAGGTGAGTTCCTCCGTGATAAGGGTCATTGAGGATCACAAGGTCTCCGTCTTCGAATGAGACTGCCTGTAAGGATGCCTGAACGGATAACGGCATGGCACCGAGGTGGACCGGGATGTGCGATCCTTGAGCAAACGTCTCTCCTTTGGCGTTGAAGAGAGCACATGAAAAATCCTTTCTTTCTTTTATGTTAGGAGAGAGGGCCGTTCGTCCCAAAACGGCTCCCATTTCCTCGGAAATGGAGACAAAGATATTCTTGAAAAGTTCCAGTTCGATCGGATCGAATTTATCCATCGGATTCCGCTTTTTTTCTCATGATCAAATTTAAAAATCCATCGACCTCGAGTCCGTGTTCTGGAGGCAGGAATGTCGTTGATTCTTTGTCCACGATCAAAGCCGGTCCCGAGATCCGGTTCCCTGGTTCGCAACATTCCCGCCTGTAGGCAAAAGCCTGGTATTCCTTCCCTCCATAATATAGGCTCTGTTTTTTAATGATAGCGCGATCCGGATGACTAATTGATCGTTTCCGAATTTTTTTCATCCGGAGCTTTTCCGTTATGCCGACGCATTTCAGGCGGAGGTTGACAATCTCGACTGGCCGCCCGGGGTGATGATAGGAATAAAGTCTCTGATGGGCCTCGTGAAAGCCCGCAACGATCGAGGAATGGTCTGCAACTTCAGGCCGGTAGGGGAGTGTGATCTCGTAAGACTGTCCCAAGTACCTGAGGTCGAGAAAAATGGACATCCGGACATCTTCTTTTTGAAACCCCTCGTTTTTCATATCTTGAATGGCGACTCTCTGAAGTTCGAGAAGATGTTTCCCTATGTCCCTTTTTGTTGTCCGCTGAACGATGTTCATTATGGATCTGGAATAGTCCTTAATGGAATCCGCCATCAGCAGACCCAGGGCTGAAAGAACACCGGCGTTTTTCGGGACGATGACCTTGGCGATCTTCAGGCTGGATGCGATATCCAAAGCGTGCATTCCTCCGGCTCCCCCGAAAGATATCAGAGCAAAATCTCTGGGATCGTGACCGCGCTCTATGGATATGACCCGTATAGCTTTTTCCATATTGGCGTTGGCGATACGGATAATCCCGGATGCTGTTTCGAACACGGTTTTGCCGATTTTGGCCGCAAGAGTCTTTAAAACACGGTGGCTCCTTTCCGGGGTGATCGTCATTTCTCCGCCGAGAAAAAATTCCGGGACTAGACGACCGAGAACGAGGTTGGCATCGGTGACAGTCGGGAAATTCCCTTTGCCATAACAGGCAGGTCCGGGAAGGGCGCCTGCGCTTTGAGGGCCGACCCGCAAAGACCCGCCGCTGTCCACAAAAGCGATGGATCCTCCTCCTGCTCCGACTGTATGGATATCTATGATCGGCAGGCGTACGGGAAAATCCCCGATTTTGCTTTCGTTCGTTCTTTGGATTTCGCCATCGATCAGGCAAACATCCGAAGAGGTTCCCCCCATATCGAAGGAAATGATTTTTTCGAGCCCGATTGACTTCCCCAGGTGGACTGCGCCCACGACACCCCCCGCAGGTCCGGAGAGAGCGGTTCTGATCGGCTCCGCTCTGGCCGTCTCCGGCGAGATATATCCCTCGTTGGACTGCATGATACGCAGGCGTGCTGTTTTGAGCCTTTGTTCCAGACTCTTCAGGTAGCGGCTGATAACGGGCATCAAATAGGCATTCACGGCCGTCACGACTGTTCTTTCGTATTCCCTGTGTTCGGGAAGGATATCGCTGGAAACGGAAAAAAGGATATTTTCCGCTTCCAGTTTTTGACGGACAAGTTTTTCATTCGCTGGATTTGCGTAGGAGTTGATTAGAGAAACGGCCACAGCCTCGGCATGCGAAGCTTTGATTGCCCCGAGGAGAGACCGGACTTCCAGTGCGGAGATGCCTTTTTCGACCTTTCCCCCGGCCGTCGTGCGCTCGTCCAGTCCGAAGCAATGCTGCTGCTGGAGCAAGGGCCTGCGGTCTTCCCCCTTTAGACTGTACAGGTCTTTTCTGACCTGCCTGCCGATGAAAAGAAGATCTTCGAACCCTTTGGTTGTTATGAGTGCTATCCGTCCGCCTTTTCTTTCTAAAAGCGAATTTGTCGCGACCGTGGTTCCATGGATGATGGAAGGGAGTTTCTCAAGAAATTCTTCAATACCCACGCAAATGGCCCGTGAGGGATCATCCGGCGTGGAAGGAATTTTTCGCACTTCCAGGATACCGTCGATCACGATCGCAAAATCCGTAAAAGTCCCGCCGGTATCCACACCGATCCGGATCTCCTTTGTTTTCATCATCCGTATTTTTAACTTCTATAGCTCAAGAAAGTCAAGCGAAGTCGGCAGGAGCGAAATTGGGGTAGGTTTATTTGCAGGAATCGCATGAGGAGGCAGAGCAAGAGTTGCACGCGCTCGAGGAGGTCTTGAGCTTGCTGCTGCTTCCTCCGATTCCAAAGGAGGAGATCAGTTTTTCCAGGGCGTTGTCCCCGCAGGCGGCGCAGGAGACATTTTTTTCTCTGCCCAGGGAAACGAGTGCCTCGAAACGCAGACCGCATTTTTTGCACAAGAATTCATAAATAGGCATGATTTCCCATTATAAAGAAATCGCGCGATTTTTGATACCCGGATGCCTGCTCGCTCCTAATTTTTTTTCAAGATTTCATCCAGGGTGTTTTTTAGTTCTTCTTCGCTGATCGGCTTGATGATAAAGCCGGATGGATTGATCTCCTGTGCTCTTGTCATGGTGGCGTCGTCGGCAAAACCTGTGAGAAACACCACGGGGATTTGCAGGTTATCCCGGATTTTCCTGGCAGCTTCGATCCCATCCAGCTCGCCTTTGAGGCCGATATCCATCAACACGAGGTCAGGGTTCGACTCTGCGGCCTTTTTAACGGCATCCTCTCCCCGGAATGCGACGGCCGCGATCTCGTAGCCGGCGTTTCGCAGCATGTTTTGGATGTCGATGGAAACCACCCCTTCATCTTCTACGACCATGATGTTCGTTTTTAACGGGTTCATTTATTTAACCGCGATGGCTTCGATCTCGACCTTGACGTCCTTTGGCAGACGGGCGACCTGTACGGCCGCACGAGCGGGGTAAGGAGGTGAGAAAAATTCCGCATAAACCGCATTCATTCGGCTGAAATCGTCCATATTTTCGAGAAAAACCGTGCATTTGACCACATCGTCGAATGTGCAGCCCCCCGCTTCCATTACGGCTTTGAGATTGTTCAACACCAGTCGTGTTTGTTCCTCGATAGATCCGGTGTTCAATTTGCCGGACTCCGGATCGATAGGGATCTGTCCGGAGGCAAAAATCATGCCGTTGATAGCGATAGCTTGAGAATAAGGCCCGATCGCTTCGGGAGCTTTGTCAGTCTTGACAATTTTTTTCATGGAACTCCTCCTCTTTTGGTTTGCGAACAGGTGAGGACCGATCAGGGCCACCCCCCCGATTGCTTTAAGGGCTTGTCTTCTTTTCATTCGAAGCCCTCTTTTTTTGACTTATATCCCTGATTCCCCATAATAAACATTTATTGTAATAAAACTTGTCCTGAGTTTCCAGAAAAACCTTGTGCCATTGTTGCCTTTTTTACGACCGGTCTTCCCCAACACACAGATGGCTGACATTTCTTGGATTTTTCCGGTGTTTGTGTTAAAAGATTTTCACAGGTACGAGCGCGTTGAATAAAAAGCGATTGGAAACGGAATCACAAACACGTTTGGCTCGCGATCTGGGATTCGGTGCGGCGCTGTCGATCGGTGTCGGCACTATGATAGGAGCAGGGATCTTTGTCTTGCCGGGAATCGTCGCAAGCAAGGCCGGTCCGGTCGTCATTTTTTCCTTCGTGGTGTGCGGATTCGTTTCCGTCCTGATCGCACTGTGTATGACAGAGCTTGCAACCGGAATGCCCTTGGCCGGAGGCGGCTACCTGTTCGTGGTTCGCGCCTTCGGACCTCTTATGGGATCGATCATGGGGTGGTGTCTCTGGTTGAGCCTTATATTTGCTTCCGCTTTTTACATGATCGGGTTCGGTTACTACATCGGCGACTCTATCGGTTTATCTCCCGTTTTGATTGCCATCGTCATGACCCTTCTCCTCGGAATGCTAAACTATATCGGGGCTCGGGAGACCGGTGGCACCCAGTTCGTGATCGTTATGCTCCTGCTCTTAATTCTGGCCGTTTTTGTCGGCCGATCGCTTTTCTCCCTCGATTCCCAGAATCTCAGTCCTTTCGTTCCTCCTGAAATCGGGTTTTCCGGATTTTTGCTCGTTCTCCCGATCCTTTTCATCACATTCATGGGATTTGCTGAAATATCCGCCGTATCCGAAGAGATCAAGAATCCGCAGAGGAATTTGCCTCTTTCCATCGTCGGGTCGGTCGTCGTGGTCACTCTGGTCTATGTCGCGGTCGTTTTTTGCCTGTTGTCTCTACGGGCTTACAACGATCCGAACATGGCTAAAGAGACGGTCTTGATGGATGTGTCCCGCACATTGATGGGGCCGCCCGGATACTTTCTGATTCTGTTGGGCGGTATTCTGGCAACCGTTTCCTCTGCCAATGCCAGTATTTTGGCCGCTTCCCGGATTTCATTTGCTATGGGGCGTGATCATCTTATGCCAGAGTGGTTCAATCAAATTCACCAGAAGTTCAGGACCCCCTTCCGCTCTATTGTCGTCACGACATGCCTGACAATGCTGGCGCTCCTGGTGATGGGAAACCATCTGGAACTTTTAGCTGAAGTGGCTGGCTTTCTAAGCCTGATCCTGTATTCTTTGATATGTGTCGCCTGTATGATCATGAGGCATGCGAAGCTGGAATGGTATTCCCCGACATTCAGAACGCCGCTGTATCCCATCGTGCCCATACTGGGGCTATCAGGTTGCGTATTCGTTATTGTCAATACCACCCGTTTGACCCTTCTCATCGGGTATTTGATTATTGCGGCGAGCTTTGGCTGGTATGTCCTTTTCATCCGCAAAGGAACCCGGCTGGTCGGCGCTTCTTACCTGCTCTGGCAGCAAAAAGTCGTGAAACCTCTTGTCGTTCGCGCCGAGGAGTATTTTTCCGGACGCCGGGAGATGATTCCTTCGATACTCGTCCCGCTGGCCAACCCGGAAACAGAGCAGTCGCTGCTCAAAGTGAGCACCGCTCTGGCCAAAAGCCGAAGCGCTAGGCTGCGGCTGATTCATGTCGTTCATGTTCCGATGCAAACACCACTCGAAGCGGGCAGGATGCAATATGAGAATCTCCGTAAAGAAAAAGAAAGTCTTTTAGACATGGCTTCGAGACATGCTGCCGAACAGGGTGTGAAAGCCCGTTCCAGCGCGATCGTGGCTCACAATGTTTCTTCGGCGATATTGAGCATTGCCGAAACCGAGGATCCGTCACTGGTGATAATGGGATGGCGGGGCGAGGACCGGATGCCCCGGATCCAGCGGAATACCGTATCGGGTGTCCTGAAGCTGGCAAAAGGCAATGTTCTCGTGCTGAAAGATCGTGGACTCCTCAGGTTGCGGAAGATTTTGGTCCCGGTCAGTGGCGGCCCCCATGCCCGGCTAGGACTTGAAATCGCTCAAGAGCTGGCCGGCCAATGGGATGCGACAATAACCGCTCTGAATGTTCAACTCGGCAAGGGAGCCTCGGAATCGAGCTCCGAATTCGACCGACAAAGTGTCGAGCTTTTTCAGAGCAAGGCCATGGAGTTTGTTCGGGATACGCTCGACACTGCCGGTGTCAAAGCCGAACCCTGCGTGATTTTGGATACAGATATAGTCGATGCCATCGTCAGGGCAGCCGAGGATCACGACCTCATCGTGCTGGGGGCATCCAACGAATGGTTCCTGAGAAAAAGGCTTTTCGGTTCTATCCCGGATCAGATCGCCAATAACGCTCCCGTATCGGTTTTGATGGTCAGGTCAGAAGTTGGGTCTTGACGGTGACCGTGTTTCGCCCGATCCATTTGCTGCGTTTCATCAGAGATTCGCTCCGGGATATAAGGGTCTCGAGCGAATCCACCCTCATGGCTGGTGTGGCTCCTATAGAGATCGTTACCCGCACCTGTTCCGTGTCCACCATGATGTGAGATTTCTCGACGAGTAAACGGATTTTGTTCCCGACGAAATCCAATTTGTTCTCGTCGACATTCAGCACCACCACCAGGAACTCATCGCTGTTCCATCGTCCCACGAGATCGAAAAAGCGGATGTTATTGGTAATAGTCTGGGCGACCGTGCGGAGGATCTGGTCGCCTGCCGGCTTTCCGTAGGTATCGTTCACATCTTTCAGATTATCCACATCGATATAAAGCAATCCGAACGGGATCCTGTATTTTTTAATTTCTTCGAGGCGGGATAAGATATGGATTTCCAAGAATCTCCTGTTTCCCACCTCTGTCAAAGGATCGAGGAGTTGCATCTTGTTCAACTCATTTTTTTTCTGGGGCATAATGAATTTGGGGGAGATGTCGTTGAATGTTTCCACGGCCGCGATAACCATGCCGTTTTCTCCTAAAATGGGGAATGCCCTGATGGATACCGGGAACCTGTGGCCTTCTTTGTGCTGAAAGTAGGCTTCCAGAGCGTGCGGCATACCATCGGACAGGGCTTGCTGCACAGGACAGTCATCCGTGCAGAGATTATTCCCCGAGCCATCGACAGGGCTGATCATCTTATCGGAACACATTTTTCCGCTGACTTCGGAAAAATCGAATCCCGTGATATTTTTCGCCCCAACGTTCCAGAAAAATATCTTGCATTCCTTATCGACAAAATATACCCCGTCATGGATGTTATTGAGGAGAATTTCCGTGAAACTTTTGTCTATGATATCTTCAGGAAATGTGTTTTTTTTCAAAACCTCGCCCGCGTTCTAATGTTTGACTCTCATATTCTATAGCAGACTCATATTATGATGTCAATCGCATGGTGGCAAAACTAACTCACAGTAAGATTTTTGGCCTTCCTTGACTTTTTCATTACTGGAAGTTATAAAAAAACTATCTCGATTAAGGGGAAAACGATGATCCGTATCGTCGGTACAAAGATTCGTAAATTGCGAGAGGAAATGGGGCTGACCCAAGAAGACTTGGCGACGTCCGTCGAATTATCTTCCGAATTCATATCCCTTCTTGAACTGGGGAGAAGGAGTCCAAGCCTGGAAAGCCTATCCAGGATCGCCAAATTCTTCGATAAGGATATTGCCTATTTTATCCTAGAAAAACAGGAATCTTTCGATTCCCTTCTAAAAGGGGATAAACTCGATTCCCAGGCAAAGCGGCTTCTGAAGAAATTCCGGACCTATTGTGACGACTATATGGCGTTGGAAGAGATGACCGGAAGGCAATCCAAATTGGCTCCCCTCTATACGAACGTCACGGCCGAAAAGATGGCGGAAGAGGAACGGCGCCGGCTGGATTTGGGAAATGATCCTGTTTCCGATGTTTTTTCTCTGTTGGAGCAGAGCGGCCTCCCGGTTTGGAGATTTCCCATCCCCGATGAGGTGAATATTGCAGGCGCATTCGTGTTCATGGAATACAAACAAATGGCTTTTGCGATGGTCAACAGCAACCAGTCGAGGAGCAAGCAGATCCTCACAGCCACGCATGAGTATGGTCATTATCTGAAAGACCGGCACAACGGCCCGATCATCGACAATCCCGATATTTTCATCGAAGACTACATCACCCTTTACCATGGGCGGGAAAAGTATGTACAGACATTCGCCTTGCACTTTCTTCTGCCTCCTGAAAAATTGAAAGATTTTATCGAAAAGGACCTCCGCTCCAAACAACTCAGTCTGGAAGATATTCTGTATATCAGACGATACTATCAAGTGAATTTTTTAGCCTTGCTCCAGGTGCTGAAAAAGCTGGAATATATTTCCCTTGGCCGGTTCAAAGAATTGCAGAAACGGGATTGGGAAGAGTATGAAGATGCTCTCTTCGGGTCTCGAAACGCAGCTATCACCCAGGGACGCAAGGCCCGTTCCCTTCTATCGGCAAGATTTGTGAGTCTTGTATGGGATGCGTTCAGGCTAAAAAAAATAGCGGCGGATAAAGCGGCCCGGTTTCTGCATATGAACAGGGAGGAGTTTTTATCCTTTTCTGGAAAGTGAGCCCGCCCTGGCAATTCCTTTCATGCGTTTCTTCCGCTTACGATAAAACTTCTGGTGGTATTCTTCTGCAGGATAAAACGCGGAGGCAGGCAGGATTTGTGTCACGACCGGCGATCGGTAGCGACCTGATTTTTCCAATTTTTCGATAGCATTTTCCGCTTCTCGTTTTTGTTCTTCGTTGTGGTAGAAAATAGCCGATCTGTATTGGCTGCCAATATCCGGGCCCTGTCTGTTAAGCTGGGTGGGATCATGGAGTTGAAAAAAAGCATCGAGCAGAGCCTTATATGATACGATCGAAGGGTCATACAATATGTTGATGGATTCGGCATGCCCGGTATCGCCGCGGCACACCTGTTGATAGGACGGATTTGCTATCGAACCTCCCGAGTATCCCACGGTCGTTCGGGCCACTCCTTCGATGTTGCCGAATTTTTCCTCGACTCCCCAAAAGCAGCCTGCTGCAAAGCTCGCTGTATGCAACTTTTTTCGATTCTCCCGGGCATTTTTTTCTTTGATGGACGGATGGGCCTCAAAATCCAGTGCCAGGGAGTTGATACAGAAATGCCTATAAGAAGGGGGAGGGCCGTCCTCGAACACATGGCCGAGATGAGCATTGCAAGTCGCGCATACCACCTCCATGCGTTCCATGAACAAAGAAAAATCTTTGCGATACTCAATATTTTTCTCATTCACAGGAGCGGAAAAACTCGGCCATCCAGTTCCATGATCGTATTTTGTGTTCGATGAAAAAAGGGGAGCGGCACATCCGGCACACCTGTAGATACCATTCTGATAGTGATCGTTATACTTTCCTGTGAAAGGCCTTTCCGTTCCTCGTTTTCGCATGACCTTGAATTGTTCGGGTGTTAATATTTTTTCCCACTCTGAGTCCGTTTTACTGGCCTTTTTTTTCATGGTGTTCCTTTTTCGTTTGAATTCAGTCTCCAATTCTTAATAATCCGATAGAAATATTATACTTTATAGAAAGAATATTACAAAATGCGCATATGTTTCGATCGGGGAAAGTATCGATCTTTTCTTTGCCCGGAACCAACTGGGTTAGATATTTTTTGGCTTAGGTGGGCGAAGAATTCCGCTTTCGTTTTTGTCGTGTCGCATCTCAATCGGCACCCGGGAAATTCCGGCGAAAAACTTCAGAGCATGCCGAGCGGCTTAAAAAATATAACGAATGATGACGGATTTATTGCTTTTTGAGGTAAATGCCCCCCCCTGATGTTCTCAAATAGAGTTCCGGGCCTCCTCCGTTCATCTCCGCCCGTATCGATCGTCCATCGATCTCACCGCTGATAGAGACCGGAATATCCATGTGGAGACGTCCTCCGCTCGTTTTGGCATCCACATCCAGGCTCAGCTCTGCTGGCAGATAAACCGTTATCGAACCTCCTGAGGTGGTCAGACGGCAATCGGATTCGGGTTGTTTTGTGATACGGGCTTTTACCGAGCCTCCAGACGTGCTGGCTTTTATGCTTCCCATGACTTCATCCACAGTGATGCTTCCTCCCGATGTGTGGGCATCTACAGTCCCTTCAGCGAGATCGATTCGAATGCTTCCGCCAGATGTGCGGATAACGGAACGACCTGTCACTTCCCCGATAGAAATGCTTCCGCCTGAAGTATTCCCGGTTATATCGCCCTCGATGTTATCAAAGTCCAGGCTGCCCCCGGATGTTTTGCTCAGGACTTCTCCCCGGATATCGCTGACAGAGATACTTCCCCCTTTGGTATTCAGGTCGACATTGTATTCAGAAGGAACGACGATGACAAATTTTACCCGAATGGTATTCCCGATTCTGTTCCAAAATCCTCGTAAACCTTTTTTCTTGTATTTCGCTTTGACGGTTAAATTTTTCCCCGAGTGACTGAACCGGATGTCCAGGTTGTTTAAAATCTCATCGGCTTTTTTTTGATTGTTCGTTTTTGCATAACGGAAAATTTCTATATCGACCGAATCGGTATCTGTCCCCTCGACTCGTATGGAACCTATGTCGCTTTCTATCGTGAGGGTTCCTCCGGAGTCGACCGGGAAAGTCCTGGTCAACTTGTCTTCGATATTTCCGTAAGAGAGACAATTTGCAAAAAAACACAACAAAGCGATCAGAATGCCGAATTTGTATGTTTTTTCTCCTCTGGATTTCATCCTGTCCTCCTGAATTTGGGAATATGAAACGCCACATCTCTAAGTACGAAAGCCGATAAAAAAAGGTTCCTCCCCGGTAATGGGTTTGCTTCCAATCTGGGCTGGATTGTGGTATTTTATTAGCGGCAAGGGAGAGAATGTCGCATGTTCGAGTAAACTCATGGAGAATGTTATGTTGAACCGGGTGAAAGGCTGCCTGATCGGTTTGGCTGCCGGGGACGCCTTGGGTGCGCCTGTGGAGTTTTTGTCGCTCGAGGAAATAAAGGAAAAATACGGAAAAACCGGGATCGGGGATTATGATGTCTGGGATGGATACACACCCGGATCCTATACCGATGATACACAACTATCTATCGCTACAGCCAAAGGGTGTCTCAGCGCCCAGTATAATCTTTTGAGAGAAGGGGAGGCCCGGTCTCAAGAATGCATGTACAAGAGCTATTTGGAGTGGCTCGACAGCTTGCAAGATCCATTTCGGGTTAGACATCCCGGTTATACCTGCATGAATGTCCTCCAGAGCGGCGAAAGAGGAACGATCGAAGCTCCGGTCAACGACAGCACAGAGGCCAGCGGATTATTCCGGACAGCTCCTGTAGGGCTGGCATTCCCACCGGGTATGGCTTTCAGGGAAGGAGCGGAATACGCCGCGTTGACTCACGGGCATCCTTCCGCCTATTTTTCGGCGGGATTTCTCTCCGATCTCATCGCCCAGATCATCGATGGGAAATCCATCCAGGATGCCGTGGAACTGAGCATAGAGCAGCTTATCGCATTCGACAACCACGAGGGCTTGCTCGGATACCTGGAAGTGGCCATGGAAATGTTCATAAACCACGAGCCCGTGGAGGAATCGATTCCCAAAATTGGAAAAGGGGTTGCGGCTGGCGAGGTCCTTGGTTTAGGAATTTTTTGTTCCTTAAAGCATGCTGTAGAATTTTCCGAGGGAGTGAGGGCTGCGGTTAACCAGCCCGGGGCGAGCACTTCGTCCGGATTGGTCACGGGAGCTATTCTTGGCGCGTCGCTCGGTATCGAGGCCATCCCGGAAAACTGGATTTCCCGGGTAGAAAGTTCTCAGGCAATATTCGAGATCGCGGAAGACATGTTCAAGGTTTTTAAGCAGGGCGAACGAATTTCTTTCGAAAAATATTCCCTGGATTAAAGCATTCCAAACAGTCAGCAAACTAAGATGAGGAGGGAATGAAAAAAATCCCGCATTTCCTTTACATCATCGGGGGATTGCTTATCACGATCACAACCCTTTATGGGTATCATCTGTACCGTCAGAGGGTAGGTCTTCCGCCAGAAATAAGGTTTTATGCGGAGAAACACAAGCTCGTCCGGATTGAAGGCATAGAAATAAAAACGGATCAAGATGACGAATTCATCCTTTGCCGCAGGAAAGCAGGCGAGACCGTAACCTATCACATAAAGGAAAACGGGCAAGAGGTCGAAAGGCAGGCGAGCCTGGTGGCCATTTATTCCCAAACGCCCTATCCTTTGATCAACCTGGGGATCGGAATTTTTTTGATCGTGATGGCTTTTGTCGTTTATTTTCTTCGTCCCCGAGACATCAGGGCCCGCCTCTTTTTCTGGGCATCTCTGTTTTTATCCTGCGCTCAGACCGTCAACGGGGGATTTTATTGCCTCCAAGAAGGGTGGCTCTCTTTCACGCCCGGTATCCTGTTCTTTATTTCCTACGTGCTCGCACCGACCATTTTCCTTCAATTTTGTCTGACGTTTTTGGCTTCGAAGCCAAGGATTCTCGATTACCTCATTTATGTTCCTGCGGCCATCTTTATCATTCTTCTGGAATATTTCTTTCTTTTGTCGAGTCTGACATCTTCTCTCGATGCCTACAGAAAGTATCAGTCGGTATTTGTATTATTCCGATGCTTTCTCCTGTTATATATCCTGTGTTGCTTTGTCGTCCTGATTTTAAGTAACAGGAGAGCCTATCTGGAAGAGCAGAAAGCCCAGATCAAGTGGATCATTTACGGACTTTTTTTCGGGTCAGGACCGTTGATCGTGTGTTACCAGCTTCCCCGGATCCTGAGTTTGCGTCCTTTGATTTCCGAAGAGCTCGCCGGCGCTTTTCTCATCTTCATCCCCGTGGCATTTGCCGTTTCCATCATAAGGTTCAATCTGATGGACATCCAGTTGGTCATCAACAGAAGTTTGGTGTATTCCATCCTGACGGTTTTTACTGTCGGTTTTTACCTTCTGTCTGTTCAGGTTATCCAGAGTTTGTTTGCCAGATTAATGGCTATCAAGCAAACGACGGTTTCGTTGATCGGGGCCTTTGCTGTTGCGTTGGCCTTTAATCCCGCAAGAAAAAAAATACAGGAATTCGTGGACCGCTCTTTTTTCCGTGTCAGCTATGACTACAAAAAAAGCATACTGAGCTTCAATGAGAGAGCTCATAAGATCGCGAGCCTGGGCCATCTCGTGGATTTCTTTCTGGCAAAGGTCGACAAGACCATTCCGCTGCACGGCTCGAGTCTCTGCGTTATTTCATTTGGATCGGGAAAACAAAAGATTCTCGTTGAGAGGGGCCTTGGCGACGGTTGTGTTTCTTTTGAACCTCGCATGTTGGAGTCCAACAGGATTTTGGCGAGACGTAAAGGTGTTTTGACGGAACTCGGGATGGATTTTTCTTTCGAAAAATCTCTCGAAGAAAACAACTGGGAGATGGTCGTTCCTCTGCCGTTTCGGACGACATCCCTGGGCGGGTTTGTGGCTCTGGGAAAGAAAAAATCCGGCTCCAAGTTCTCAGGCGACGATATCGAGCTTATCCTTACGATGGCGGAAACTTTTTCCTTGAATTGCGAGCGGATCCATCTTCAAGAAGAGGTGATCTATGAAAGAGCGGAAAAGGAAAAATTCGATGAACTGAACAGGCTGAAGACCGAATTCATTACAAGTGTGTCTCATGAGATCCGCACGCCGATGAGTTCGATACAGGGCATGTCCGAGATTCTCCAGCAGGGAAAGATCAAGGTGAAAAAAAAACAGGAGGAAATTTTCGACCTTATGGCCGGGGAGTGCAGTCGATTATCACGCTTTTTGCATAACATCCTCGATTATGGAAAAATCGAACAGGATGTAAAAACCTATTATTTTCTCAGATCCGATATTTCCCGGATTGTCGAAGATATCCTCAAGCTTTACGAACACCGGTTCCGGTCCCTGGGATTTTCTGTGGAAACCGAACTTCCCCAACACCCCATCTGGCTTGATATCGATCCGGATGGCGTTAAACAGGCTTTGACAAATCTGATCGATAATGCTATGAAATATTCATCTGATAAAAGGGAAATTCGCATTTCGCTTATCGAAAAGAGCGATAAGGTGGAAATAATGGTTCAGGATAGAGGTATCGGCATACCTGAAGAGGATTGTCAGAAGATTTTCAAAGGATTTCACCGCATTCCGGATGCCCAGAAAATGAACCCTAAAGGAGTGGGGCTCGGTTTGAAGATCACGAAGCATATCATGGAAGCCCATGGCGGAGAAATTCGGATCGAGAGCCGGGTTGGAGAGGGGAGCACGTTTTCATTGATCTTTCCAAGATGATGGACAAAATTTTAATCATAGAGGATGACCTGGCGTTGTGCCAAACCCTGGAGACCGCCATAACAAGTGAAAACTATAATGTCCGGACTGTATCGGGGGGAGAAGAAGGATACGAAGTGGCAATGGAAGGGAATTTTGACCTGATCCTTCTCGATCTGAAACTCCCTGAAATGGATGGATTCGAAATTTGTAAAAATCTACGGTCCAACGGGATTATGACTCCCATCATTTTCCTGACGGGCGAAAAGAAAGAGGAGATCGACAAAGTCCTCGGGCTCGAGCTTGGCGGGGATGACTACATGACCAAGCCTTTCGGAACCCGAGAACTTTTGGCACGAATAAAAGCCGTGCTGCGAAGATCCAGGGCCGTGGGGACTGAGATGCACGAGTACAATTTTGGCAGTGTCACGATCGATTTTAAAAAACAAGTGGCTGTCAAGGGGGGGGCGGAAGTGCGTCTGACAGCCAAGGAGCTGGGACTTCTCAAGCTTCTCATATCCCGCGAGGGAGAGGTGGTATCTCGCGATAGGATCTTGAACGAGGTATGGGGTTATGATAAATTTCCTACCACTCGAACGGTAGATACATTCATCCATAATCTGAGGAAAAAAATTGAGGATGATCCCTCCAATCCCGTCTATCTCCTCACTATTCCTTGGTCTGGTTACAGATTTCAAAAATAGCCGGGAACGGCATCTGCTCCAAAAAGCCTCGTTTTTCTTCAGGGAGACAGAGAATGGGAAAATTCCGGAGGTTATTCATTCCCGCGTTGTCCACATTTTGCATGCTTATTTCTCTCCCGGCTGTCGCAGAAAACGCACAGCTTGAATTCTCAGGGAAATCCTTTAGCGCCTTTCCTATTCTGATGTATAACTCTGATATTGGAATTGGCTATGGAGCCAAGGCCAAGTTTGTGAATTATCTTTCAAAAAGGGAATCTTTCGACCTGATGTTGTTCGGCTCGAGCAAAGGGGAACGGTTGATCGACTTCATATTTTCTAAGCCGGATATTGAGATCCGCCAAAGAAAAAAATATGCCCTTTCTCTGGATTTTAGGGCAAGGTACAACAGGCTCCTGACTGATAATTTTTGCGGGATCGGCCCCCATTCCGAAGTGGATGATCTTACGAATTTTACCTATGAGATTAAAGAATTGAAAATCTCGTTCGGCAGGGGATTCAGTTCCTTTTTCGTTGGTGAAGTAGCCTATTCTTTCCGGAATGTCCGCTACTATGATGTGGAAGAAAACAAGCCCTATACGGAGACCTTGAATTCAGTCGGAGAGCAATTCTCGCCTTTTTTATCCTTATTGGTGCGGTACGACACCTCGGACAGCCAGATCAATCCCCTAGAGGGGATCCGTTTCGAATTCCAGAACGATCTGGCCTATGGTTTTTTGGGAAATAAAAATACGAGTTTTGCCAGATTCATGTTGGATTTTAGAAAATACACGCGCTTATTCGGAAAGAAAGACGTGTTGGCTTTCCGCGTGCGTGTGCAGAGCATAACCGGGAGTAAAATTCCCTTGTTCGAGCTATCCGTGCTCGGAGGGGGATCTACCGAGAATGCGCTACGCGGCTACAGGATGAACAGGTTCCAGGATATAGGAAAATTTCTGCTCAATTGCGAATACCGGTTTCCGATTTGGAAAAGATTGGGAGGTAATCTCTTTGCAGATTGCGGCACGGTTTGGCCTTCACTGGCACGGATCGATCTCACCAGACCGGCAATCGGTGGGGGTTTAGGACTGAGGTACTACCTCAAAAACTTCGTTGTCAGATTCGACATCGGCATCAGCAGGGAAGAAACACGAGTCTATTTTCAGTTCAATCAGATATTTTAGCACGCGAATATGACTTTCTCTCTAAGAGAAATTCGATCGAAAAGGATCAGGCAAGCTCGACGAGCACAGCAGCAAGAAAATCCCAGAATATTTCGACAGAACCGATATGCACCCGTTCCTCAGGGGAATGGGGATGTTCGATAGTGGGGCCGAAGGAGATCATATCCATTCCCGGAAATTTTTCACCGATGATCCCGCATTCCAATCCGGCATGAACAGCGCCGACGTCGGCCTCTTTTTGAAACTTCTTGCTGTAGACGTCCTTGCAGATTTGCAAAATAGAGGATTGAAGATTGGGGGTCCAGCCGGGATAGCCCTCTGGCTGGATTAGGTCAGCTCCGGCGATTTCACACAATGCCGCGATAGCATCCCGCGTCGCTTCCAATCCTGAAGCGACCGAGCTGCGGCTGCTGGCAATCACTTGCGCATAATCCATATGGGTGTGAACGATCGCAAGGTTCGTCGATGTTTCCACGAGTCCTTCCATCTCAGGATGCATAGAAATCACTCCGTGGGGGAGCGTAAGGACAAAATCGATAAATAACTTTTGCGAATCTGCGGTCAAAGGAGGCTTGCCGTTTTCCTTCGATTTTTCGAAGGTGAATTTGGCTCCGGTTTCCACGGCTTTATATTCGTTGTAGATATTCTCGAAAGATTCCTTGAAGAAAGCTTGAAGCCTGTCGATTTCTGCCGGGTCGACATAGAGATCCGCCCAGGCTTCTCTGGGGATGGCGTTCCTTTTGTTGCCCCCTTCGATCCCGACTAATTCAAAGGAAGACTTCTTGTTCGCCTTCCAGAGCATCCGGGCCAGCAATTTTATGGCATTCCCGCGTCCTTGATCGATGTCCAGTCCCGAATGTCCTCCACGGAAGCCGAATAGCTTGAGTTGGCACAGCACCCGGTCTGTTCCCTTTTTACGTTCCAAAGGCATGGTAATTTCTGAATCTGCTCCGCCTGCGCAACCGATTGTGAATGTTCCTTCTTCTTCGCTGTCCAGGTTGATGAGGATTTTTCCTTCAAGGAAATCCGGACTGATCTTGGTTGCACCCGTGAGCCCTGTCTCCTCATCGACGGTGAAAAGAAATTCGAGAGGACCGTGAGCCAGGGATTTATCTTCCATCAAGGCCAGAGCGGCCGCGACTCCGATTCCGTTGTCTGACCCCAGAGTGGTTCCTTTCGCCGAGATCCAGCCCTCTTTTATTTCGGCCTGGATGGGATCCTTCATGAAGTCGTGTTCCACATCCGAGTTTTTTTCGCAGACCATATCGATGTGCCCCTGGAGAATAACACCGGGAGCGTTTTCTCCGGATGTGGATGCCTTTTTTGAAACCACGACATTCCCGACATTGTCCCGTTTCCACTCCAGACCATGGGCCTCAGCCTGGGATATGATATAGTCCCCCAATGCAGTTTCGTTCCCGGAGCAGTGGGGGATTTTTAATATCTGATCGAAGTGTTTCCAAACTAGAGAAGGTTTGAGTTCGGTGAAAATCGATGTCATCGTCCTTCCTCCATTAGGCGAATAGAATATTTGAGAGCGAATGATTAGAATGCCATAAATCGTATCCGGATTCAAGGCAATTTCGAGAAAAATGTTTTGACATATCCCCCCTGTTTTCCATACAATTTTTTTGATTCAAAATGGAAGACTCCCTTGTCGAATCCTTCGAGGAAAAATTCGGTTTCCAACCCGAGGTCTATTCTTTATCTCCAGGACGGATCAATCTTATCGGGGAGCACACGGATTACAATCTGGGATATGTTCTTCCCTCGGCGATCGATCTTCGCGTAGCGTTCCTCGCATCCAGGAGATCCGATGGAATTGTCCGGGTTTGGGCAGACAGCTTTAACCAGGAGAAACGGTTTTCTCTAAAAAAAGACATGGATTCAAAACTAGGAGGCTGGATCGATTATATCAAAGGTATTTATTGGATTCTCTTGAAACAGGGGGCCTCTCTTGGGGGGATCGATGCCTATGTCTGGGGGAATATTCCTTTAGAATCGGGGTTGAGCTCTTCGGCTGCCTTTGAGGTGAGCATCGTCAATGCCCTAGATACGCTTTTCGGACTGAACCTCTCTTCTCTGGAAATGGCGAAACTGGCCCAGAAAGCGGAAAATGAATTCGTGGGTGTTAATTGCGGCTTGATGGATCAATTCATATCCGTTTTCGGAAGGAAGAACAATGCCATTTTCCTGGACTGCGAGACCCTTGAATTCGAATACATTCCGCTCCGCCTAGAGACTGAAGGATTGGGAATCCTTGTCTGCGATACCGGTGTCCGCAGAGACTTGGCTTCTTCTGCGTATAACGTGCGGCGGGATGAGGCGGCCATGGCTCTGGAAAAGCTGGGAGGAGACGGGATCCGCACATACAAAGATATCACCCGGACTTTACTCGAAAAAAAGAAAAGTGATCTGGGAAAGATATTTTATAAAAGAGCCAGACATGTGGTGACGGAGAATGAACGGGTTAAGCAGGCTGTCACAGCGCTCCGGAGAAATGATTTCCATGAATTGGGAAGGCTTCTCTTCCTATCTCACGAAAGCCTCAGAGATGATTATCAGGTCTCTTGTCCTGAATTGGAACTCCTGTATGAATGCGGCAAGAGCTTTCCCTCCTGTCTGGGAGCTCGGATGACAGGTGCGGGTTTCGGCGGATCCGGCATCGCCTTGATCCGGAAAGCGGATTTTCCTTCTTTCAAAGAACTGCTTTCCGGCGAGGCTCAAAAAATGGGATTAATTCGGCCCTCCTTTTTCGATGTGGAGATCGGAGACGGCACGCAAATACGCAATAAAAAATAACATGAGAAAAAAGACTTTATCCGATCGAAAAAACAGAAATCTAGTTTTCCTCCTGTTGTTGGGGATATGCCTTGTCATCGTTCTGAATATACCGGGCTTCCAGAGAAACGGACAGCCTCGGCCGCTCAAGATAGTTGCCAGCATTTTTCCGCTGAAAGAATTCGCTTCTGTCGTATCGGGGGAATTGGGTGAAGTGGATTTGCTCATTCCGCCAGGTGCGGAAATTCATGCGTGGCAGCCCAGGCCCAGCGATTTGGTGAAGCTATCTTCGGCAGATGTCTTTATCTACATCGGAGCGGATCTGGAACCTTGGGTCGATGATATTCTCCGGAGCATAGATAATAAGGCTCTCCGGGTCGTGGAAGCAAGCCAAGGACTTACGCTAATCAGCGAAGAAGAGGAAGAAGGGCATCACGGCGCGATAGATCCCCATATCTGGCTTGATTTTGGAAATAATCAAAAGATCATCGAAAGGTTGGCTGAGACTTTTTCATCCATCGTACCGGGCGGCAAGGAGCTTTTTAGGGAAAATGCCTTCGTCTATAAACAGAAGCTTCATGCTTTGGACGAGAAATACCGTAACACCCTGGACCGGTGTGATCATAAAACGATCGTTCTCGGCGGACATGCGGCCTTCGGGTATCTGGCCCGGCGTTACGGATTGTCTCAGCTCTCGCTCTACGGGCTTAGCCCGGATTCCAGACCGACTCCCAGACAACTGATAGATGTCATCGGCTTCATAAAAAAGAATGGAATCAAGGCCATATTTTTCGAAGTCAATATCAGCCGCGAGCTGGCACACGTTATCGCTGAGGAAACCGGTGCGAAAGCTCTGCTTTTGAATCCTGGAGCAAGCCTGCCCCGGGAACAAAAAAATGCGGGTATTTCATTCTTAGATATCATGGAAATCAATTTGGAGAGTTTGAAAAATGGACTCCGCTGTCGCTAAACAAGGACGTCTCATCGATATCCGAAAGGTATCCTACGATTACGGTTATGGGGATGTCCTGAAAGACGTGAGTTTCCCGATAAACACCAAAGATTTTTTGGCGATCATCGGCCCCAACGGTGCCGGAAAGACCACGCTAATCAAAATCATACTGGGTCTCCTGAAGCCTCACTCTGGGAGAGTTGAAATCATGGGGAAAACCGTAGAAGAATTCAAGGATTGGAAAATGATCGGATACGTTCCCCAGAAAGCCACCAGTATCGATTCCCTGTTTCCGGTATCTGTCAAGGAAGTCGTGGCCATGGGTATCCTGTCTTCGCTGAGGTTCCCCCGCCTGTCAGAAGAAAATGACAGACGTGTCTTCACGGCTTTGAAGCAGGTGGGGATGGAAGACTATAAACATCGGAGGATCGGGAACCTGTCGGCAGGTCAACAGCAGCGTGTGTTCATCGCCAGAGCCTTGGCCGATCGCCCGAAAATCTTGATTCTTGATGAACCGACCACAGGAGTGGATGCGCGAACTAGAGAACATTTCTACGATATGCTGCATAAACTCAATGAGGACGAGGCAATAACGATCGTCCTTATCACCCATGAGGTGGGAATCATAAATCGGCATGTAGCCCAGGTGGCCTGCCTCGATCTGACTCTGGTGTATCACGGCAGCCATGACGAATTTTGCCGGTCGGATGAATTTAAACGAATGCTGGCAGAGGGGCATCATCTTGTATCCCATCATCACTGAGCCCGAACGCGGCCGGCCTGACGGTATCTTTCCCTGGCTGGAAATGAGAGATTAGAGCGAACTGAAATGGATGCTTTTTTCCTTTACGGATTTCTCCAGAGAGCATTGTTGGCAGGCGTTTTCATAGCCATCGCCTGTGCACTTCTCGGTGTTTTCCTGATCTTGAGGAGAGACGCGATGATCGGGCACGGTCTGGCCCATATCAGTTTTGCCGGTGTTGCCCTGGGGCTTTTTTTAAACATGATGCCCTTGGCCGTGGCGCTGTTCGTCGCCGTGGCGGCGTCTATGATCATTATGAAGCTCAAAGTTACAGCCGGCCTTCATGGGGATACGGCCATCGCGATTTTTTCCAGCGTGGGATTTGCCCTGGGAGTACTGCTGGCGACCCTTTCTCACAGCTTTAATGTGGACCTTTTTTCCTATCTATTCGGTGAGATATTGGCCATCGATACTTCCGAAGTTTTGTTTTCGGTTGCATTGGCCTTTGTCGTGCTTTGCCTAGTCGTTTTGAACTACCATAAATTTTTGTACATGACATTCGATAGAGAATCCGCAAAAGCGTCGGGTGTCAACGTTGACCGTCTCGATAGCCTTCTAACGGTGCTCACGGCCGTTACGGTGGTTCTGGGGATGAAAGTGGTCGGTATCCTCTTGGTCTCGGCCCTTGTGGTTATTCCCGCTGCCGCAGGTCTTCAACTGGCAAAAAGTTTCAAACAGGCGATAGGACTTTCAACGAGCATTTCCGTGGCTTCTGTCGTGTTGGGCCTGTACCTCGCCTTTCTTTTGGATTTGCCGGCTTCTGGCAGCATCGTGCTTCTCTCTTTCCTGGCATTTGTTTTGCTGTTCGTTTTAAGACGGACGAGAAAATAAGAGGGCACCGAAATTATCGGGTCATTCTTTCGAATGTCCCTTGAAATATCGAATAGGCTCTTTCTCCGTACAGGCACAAAACGATTTCCTGAGGATAGGGATTGGCTTTGAGATAATCCATCGCCACTTTGATCATGATTTCTGCACATCTTTTTATCGGAAAGTGGAAAATACCTGTGCTAATGGCTGGGAAAGCGATGCTCGTTATTTTCTTGCTGCTGGCGATCTTAAGGCTGTTCTGCGTTGCGTTGGCCAGCTTTCTATCTTCATCGCCCTCGCCGTAGACAGGACCGACGGCATGGATCACATAGCTGGCGTTGAGATTGCCTGCTCCTGTTATCACCGCTTCCCCGACCTCGACAGGACCGATCGCGTTGCATTCTTCCTGTATAGAAGGGCCTCCGTGATTGCGGATCGCGCCGGCTACACCCCCCCCGAGGATCAAGGATTTGTTGGCGGCATTGACAATGGCATCGACATGGAGGGCGATGATGTTTCCTTCCACAATCCTCAGTTTTTTTCCATCAATCGACCATTCATCCATTCTTTCCCTCAAAATCAAAATTTTGGATAATCCGCATTATAGGCAAAACTCTCGTTATTTGTCCAGCCAGCGAAGAATTCCTTTGAACGTTTCATCGAAATTTTGCCTTGTCAGGAAAAAAACCTCGACATCGGGTCTTTTTTTGGTTTTATCGGCAAACTCATCGGGGCTTTGCATGATTGTCGCGATAACTTTATTGGGAGAATCCAGAATCTCTATCACCGAGAACCGGAATTTCTCCGAATAGAGCTCCATTTTGCCGATTTCATCCACGATAATCAGGTTGCCAGAGGCTTTCGCTCGAAGGACGGCGCGACAGCCCAATTCCTCCAGTGCTCGGATGTCGACACCGTATTTCCCGACACGGTAAGGCGATGAAAAACGGATCCGGGCTAAAAGTCCTGTTTTTCCTTCCGGTATTGTCCTGATATTGAAACCGACGCGTTTTCCCTTTTGTCTGATCTCTTCGGTGATGAATCCCCCCGCCTTTTTACCCACGGAGTCTGTTCGGAGAAGCCGTTTTATCAGCGTTGTTTTTCCCGACCGGGGAGGGCCGGTTATCAGCAGGTTTGTCGCTGCTGGATGGCCTATTTCAATTCCCCTTCCAGCATTTTTCTTATTTGGTCGCCTATGCTGACCGCCTTATTTTTCAATAATTCTGCTTTGGCTTTGATTTCCGTGGTGAATTTCTTGTCCTGGATGTTCGGAAGATTGATGATAACGTTATAGTAGGCCCCTTCCGCTGCTGTCTGTGCCGTCAAGCCTGCCACTCCCGCGTCACTGATGGAGTTTTTATTTCCATGTTCCGCGATTTGTTTGGCCAGAACCAGGGCTTCAATGCTTTTTTCTAAAACATCGAGAGGGACTAGGGTTGCCTGCTTGGTCGTTTCCTCAACCGCGGCATCTCTTTCTTTTTTCTGCTCTTCTGTCTTCTGTTTCATCCGGAAGGTCTCCATCACCTTGTTGAAAGCCTGGGTATCCAGGTCCACCGCTCTCAGGAATTCATCCTTCAATTCCTGGGCTGTCACAGCCAGCTCTATGACTTTTTGCTGCACGTTTGCGTATTCTTTTTTGCCTACGGTGAGGTTGGATACCATAGATGTGAGGGATGCGGAGAGGGCTCCGCACAGCGCAGCGGTGCTTCCTCCTCCCGGAGCAGGGGAGTCCATGGATAGCTCATTGGCGAACTGACGCAGATTCTTGTCGATCAAGGAATCTTCGACTTCTTTGAATTGATATTCGATGATCTTTTTTTTGGGGTCAAACGGGGAGACATCTTCAAGACCAAGAGATTTCACAGCGATATCGACAAGTTCTTCTTCCGGTACTCCCGGACTCTTCCCCTGCTTTTTCAGGTAATACCTGCCCGCCATGAGCATGGCTTCCTTGGGGATCAATCCCACCAACTCGCTGCCTGTGACTCTGAGGCCGATGGATTCAGCTTCCTTTATGGCTTCGTCGAATACCAGGTGGGGTGGGGAAATCTTATAATTGGTGAAGTTTATGGAAATCTGGGCGATTCCGTAATCCTCGATATACCATCCGACGGCCTTGACCTCTTTGAATTTTCCAGGAATCTTTATGGATTTTCCGTTTTCATCTCGAACGATCTTCCCCTCTTCGTCTCTCTTGGCCCTTCCTTTTTCCCGGAGATTAAAAGCGATATGCCGGGCCAGCAGTCTGTCCCGCGTGTTCAGATTGATATTATAGGCGATGAGAAATTCTCTGGCTCCGATGTTTGTTGCCCCGGACTTTGCGTTGAAGATAGGTTTCCCGTAGTCCGGCGCCCATTCGGGGTTCTTGAGTTTTTCTGCCAATCCCTCGTATTCCCCTACACGAATATTTGCCAGGTTCTTTCTTTCCGGTTTTTGAGCAGCTTCCTCATACAGGTAGACGGGGATCTCCAATTCTTCGGCAACGCGCCGGGCGACATCGTGGGCGATCAGGATGCAGTCTTCCATGGTCACGCCCGAAACGGGCACGAAAGGACAGACATCGGTCGCACCGATACGGCTGTGCGCTCCCTTGTGCTGGCTCATGTCTATGACATCAGCGGCCTTCTTAATAGCCTTGAATGCCGCTTCTTTAACACCTTCGGGTGTGCCGATGAATGTGACAACCGTCCTGTTTGTCGATTCCCCTGGATCCACGTCGAGGAGAGTCACCTCTGGGCTGGATTCGATCTCTTTTGTGATGGCTTTAATTTTTTCAAGATCCCTGCCTTCGCTAAAGTTCGGCACACATTCGACTAATTTCATTCTTTCTCTCCTATTTTGTATCTCAGATTTCCGTCAGGGCTGTAAACATAGACCTGTTCAAAGTCTTTTAAATATTCCATGATTTCGTTGTTTCCAACGATAATGACGACGGGAGTATGAAGAGAATATTTTTGTCCCAACGGAGATACCGATTCCGTATTGATGCGCATAAGGTTCTCGTAGTACCTTTCCCAGTGGTCCCTGCTCAGTCCGAAGGCCTGGATTTCCGATATTTTTGCCGACAGATTATCGTATGTTTGGATTGTCAGGGGGAAATTTCCGATCAGGTATGATTTTGCCTGCTCGATTTCTTGGCTTGAGATCGGGATTTTTCTCAAATTGTTGATTTCTTTCAGGATTTCCTGGATGGCATCATAACAGTATTCGGTCAGAACTTTCGCGGTGATCAAAAAGACACCGCAGCTTTTGAAAAGGTGCATTTCGCTGAAGGCATAATAAGCGAAGGCCTTGGACTCTCTGAGATGCATGAAGAGTCGGCTGTTCGGGGTTCCTCCAATAACCTGATTGAAAACGACGAAGGGGAAATAATCCTGACTCGTGATCGGGAAAATGATGTTCCCCAGGTAGATCGTGGCGTCCTTTGCCTGAGGAAGGTCGACAAAACATATTTTCATTTGATCCTGAGGATCCAAGAGCGGGGCATAAGAAAGCTCTGCGTCCTTTTTTTCCCAAGAACTCAAATAGCGGCTTACCTTTCTTGAAGCGATCTCAAGGTTAAGATTTCCTATGAGGACCAATTTGGCGTTGTTCGGATGGTAATAATCGGAATAAAACGAAACGATATCCTTTCGGTTCAGGTTTTTGATGCTTCCCTGGTCAAAAATGATTTTTCTGTATGGGTGGGATTCGAATAAGATCTGATACAGCAATCTCCTGGCGATGAATTCGGGGTTTTCGGCTTGAACAGCCATGTCATAAAACATGGATCTTTGGACATTGCCGATCTCGATCCTGGGAAACGTGGGACGCTGAAGGATTTCGCTCAGAAGTTGTAAGGCATCATCCAGATAATCTCCCAGAAAAGACAAAGTGAATTCCGTGTAATCGGGATAGATGCGAACGTTAATGCTCCCTCCTATGGATTCGACTTTTTCCTCGACATCCTCGGCCTTATAATTGGTGGTGCCCTTAGTTATCATCCGTGCGCACAAGGTGGCAAGCCCAGGCAGGTCATCAGGTGAGGAACTTTCTCCTGTCAATATGATGACCCGAATGCTGATAACAGGTTGATCCTGTCTGCGGACAATGGCAAGTCCCAGGCCGTTGCTGAGGGTATGGGTTTCTATCTCGGGCAGAGATAATTCCGAAAAAGGTTCGGGCAGGGGAGGGGACCTTCGAAATCTTTCCTGCGCGTTTAACGGAAAAACTGTATTGAAGAAGAACGCAAGCACCGCAAAAAATGCAAAATGCAAAAGAAAGGGCTTACGCTCTACTCTCATTTTATGTCCAACGTGATCAAAATACGCTCATCTTTAAAATACTTGTTGGCCATCCGGCTTACATCGTAATGAGAGATAGCGAGATATTTTTCCAGTTCCTCCTGCCATGGGCCGTGGTTCCCTTTATCGAGCAAATCTTCCGCCAGAAAAATGGCCTTGTTAAGGGCCGTGTCGAATTGCCGGAAATAATCCATTTTGAAGATATTTTTTGTTTTGTGCAATTCCTCTTCTGAGATAAGAGTCGTTTTGATTTTGTTGATTTCGGCAAAAACAGCCCGGCGGCTGCGCTCATTCATAATGTCATTATTCGATCTCACGAACAATTTGAATACGGAATGATCCTTCCTGGTTTCTATCCCCCCGCCCATGTAAATCGCGGTTTTATCCTTATCGATCAGCCTTTTGTACATCCGGGAGGTTTGCCCTTTAGACAAAACGTATTCCGTTATCGCAAGCCGGTAGAAGTCCTCGGAATAACGGGGAGCCAGCGTGTATCCCAAATAAAAACCAGGAGATGGTGCCATAGGATTTGTTATCGTTTCATCGATGGCCGCGATCTTGGTTAGCTCTCCCAGATCTGTCACAGGGGGAGGCCTGCCCATCGGGATTGTGGAAAAGTATTTTTGAATCAGGGGGAGGACTTTTTGTTCCTTGATATCTCCGACGATCGATAGGACAGTATTGTTGGGGGTATAGTAGGATGCGAAGAAATTGCGAACGTCTTGGGTAGATATTCTGCTGATATCCGCAATCGTTCCCAGAATGGGGTGGCTGTAAGCAAATCCTGGAAATAAAAGCTGGTCAAAATACCAGGAATTTTCAAGATAAGGGTCCGATTCCCTGCGAAGCTGGATATCTTCGATCAGTTGATTTTTAATGTTTTCCACGTTGGAAGGGGTGATGTTGAGAGTCGTCATCCTGTCGGATTCCAGCCAGAGAACGAGGGCCAGCTGGTTGGATGGAACGGTCTGATAGAATATGGTTTTATCCACAGTGGTCATCGCATTCAGGACCCCGCCGATCTTCTGGATGAAGCTGTAATGCTGCATCTGGCCTACGTTCCGGGAACCCTGAAACATCAAATTTTCCAGGAGATGGGCCAATCCTGTCTTTCCCGGCACTTCGTTAATGGATCCGACGTTGTATGCGACAGCTACGGCAACGATAGGCAGGGAATTATCTTCCGAAAGAATGACTCTCAATCCATTTTTCAGGGTGTAATGCTTTATAGGAAAGGAGAGTTCTTCGGTTATCTGTCCTGCCTGGCTTGCAAGTGCCAAAGAAAGAATAGCGGCAATAAAGAAAAAATGGCTTTTTGGCGTTCTGCAAATCATTTTGGACAAAGCTAAACCTGAGATTCCTAAAAATAACACAAACAAGAATTCAAATTCAAATAGCAATGCAATCAAGCCCTTCCATCGGAGCGAAAACAAACGGCTGTTCGTCAGCTTGAAAATAGCCTGGTTTTGTGTTAATTATTATGTTTTTTAAGAAACAGTCCTTTCACCCAGGAGTTAAGCCATGAGTAAACAAGGAAAACATTTTTTTACATCGGAATCTGTAACCGAAGGACACCCGGATAAGATATGCGACCAGATTTCCGACTCGATCCTCGATGATTTGATCGGCCAGGATCCCCACAGCAGGGTAGCCTGTGAAACCCTCGTGACAACCGGATTGGTATTTATTGCTGGCGAGATATCCAGCAATGGTTATTGCGAATTTCAAAAAGTCGTGAGGGATACCGTAAGGAAGTTGGGATATACGGATGCTCATTATGGTTTCGATTATGAAACATGTGGCGTGATCTCATCCATCCATGAGCAATCCCCTGATATCGCCAGGGGTGTGGATGAGACGTCTGAGCACGATCAGGGAGCCGGAGATCAGGGGCTGATGTTCGGGTATGCTTGCCGGGAAACGCCAGAATTGATGCCCATGCCGATCATGATGGCCCATAAATTGGTCATGCGTCTTGCGCAAGTCCGCAAAGAGGAACTATTGGATTGTTTGAGACCCGATGGAAAATCCCAGGTCACCATAGAGTACGAAGGAGATATCCCGCGAAGAATCGATGCCGTTGTGATCGCAGCCCAGCATCATCCCGAAATCGATATGGATGATTTTCGGGAGTCGATCAAAAAATTGGTCATCAAAGACGTTATCCCGCTTGATATGATGGACAAAAACACCAAGATTTTCATCAATGAGACCGGGCGGTTCGAACAGGGGGGACCTCTGGCTGATACGGGGCTCACAGGGCGAAAAATTATCGTGGATACATATGGTGGCGTCGGGAGCCACGGTGGAGGATGTTTTTCGGGCAAAGATCCTTCGAAAGTCGACCGATCGGGATCGTACATGGCTCGGTATATCGCAAAAAACCTTGTCGCTGCGGGGATAGCGGATAAGCTTGAAGTCCAGATCGCCTACGCTATCGGTGTTGCCGAACCGGTCTCCATACTTGTCGATACATTCGGGACTGGGAACATTTCCGAGGACAAGATCAAAGATTTGGTCCGCGGACATTTCAAGTTGACTCCAAAAGGGATGACTCAATCTCTCGATCTTCTCAGACCGATATATCATAAGACTTCCTGCTATGGGCATTTTGGCCGAAACGGGAACGAATTCACTTGGGAAAAAACGGATAAGGCAGAAGCGTTGAGAAAAGATGCCGGACTCTGATCGAAGGAGAACATGATGGATTATGATGTCAAAGATTTGGAACTGGCGAAGAAGGGAAAACTCAGGATCGAATGGGCGGGAAGATTTATGCCGGTACTCGGCAAAATAAAGGAACGGTTCAAGAAAGAAAAAACCCTGCGCGGAGTCAGGATTTCAGCCTGTCTTCATGTCACGAGCGAGACGGGGAATCTGATGGAGGCGCTGAAATTAGGAGGCGCCGATGTGAGACTGACCGCCTCTAATCCTTTGAGCACGCAGGACGATGTGGCCGCAGCACTCGTGAAGAATTATGGTATTCCGGTGTTCGCGATCAAAGGAGAAGATAACAAAACCTACTACAGACATATCAACCAGGCTTTGGATAATTCACCCCATATAACGATGGATGACGGGGCTGATCTCGTGTGCACCATTCATTCCAAGCGGAAAAAGCTTCTTGCCGAAATCCTCGGGGGCACAGAAGAAACCACAACCGGTGTGATCCGGCTGAAAAGCATGGCGAAGGCAAAAGTGCTGCACTATCCGATCATCGCAGTGAACGATGCGAAGACGAAGCATCTCTTCGATAACCGTTATGGAACAGGTCAGAGTACGATAGACGGGATATTGAGAGCCACGAATATTTTGATAGCGGGTTTGAATTTTGTCGTTGCTGGCTATGGCTGGTGCGGCCGAGGCGTTGCCATGAGAGCAAGGGGTGCCGGGGCAAAGGTTATCGTGTGCGAGGTCGATCCTTTGCGTGCTCTAGAGGCCGTTATGGATGGCTATCAAGTGATGTCTCTGAAGGAAGCAGCCATAATCGGAGACGTTTTTGTAACGGTGACGGGTGATAAAAACGTGATTACTGGCGAACATTTTCCCAGAATGAAAGACGGCGCCATCGTGGCCAACTCAGGCCATTTCAACGTCGAGATCGATATCCCCGCGCTCGATAATCTGAGTAAAAAAAAGAGAAAGATCAGGGATTTTGTCCAAGAATTCACGCTAAAGAATGGAAGAAAAATATTCCTCCTGGGCGAGGGAAGGCTGATAAACCTTGCTGCAGCCGAAGGGCATCCTGCTATCGTTATGGATATGAGCTTTGCCAATCAAGCGCTGAGCGCACAGTATCTTACTCAGCAGGGCAAAAATCTGCAAAAGATGGTCTATCCTGTTCCTTTGGAAATCGATGAAAGAATCGCCCGGATGAAATTGAAATCTTTGGGGATCGGGATCGATAGATTGACGGTCGAGCAGAAGGCTTACCTAGAAGCCTGGCAAGAAGGCACCTAGCCTAGATTATTTATGCGCCGATCTCACTGCATCGGCATCGTCACAGCCCATTCGTAGTATACACATACAACTCATGGGCCGTTTCCTTGCCGCTACAGCAATCTCAACGCGTAAATAATCTAGGCTCCATTTTCAAGAAACCATTTCCCAGGAATATGAAAAATTTACCATTAAAGCTGAGGGGTGCCGATCTCACTGCATCGGCATCGTCACAGCCCATTCGTAGTATACACATACAACTCATGGGCCGTTTCCTTGCCAACCCCTTGTTACTAGGGCGGGGTGGAGCGCTATTTGAGGACCTCGAGATATTCGTCGATTTTGGCTTTAATTTCTTCGTCCTGTACATTGGGGTAGATTTTCTCGAACAGAGATTTTGCCTCTGCACGCCGGTCACTCTTGAAATAAGCGACGGCAAGGTTGTAGCTGAGATTCACATCTCCGGGATTGATTTCCAATGCTTTTTCGTAGCTCTTGATGGCATCTTTCATTTGTCCGAGTCTCTCGAGCAGCACTCCCTTGAGGTTGATCGCCATAACCATTCTGTCGTTCAGTATGAGAGCGGCGTTTACCAGTTTGAGGGCTTCCTCGTCTTTTTCTTTGAGCAAATATAGCCTTGCCAGGTTGTAGAGGGGGAGTTCTCGCGATGCGTAGGTTTCATCGGATATGGCTTTGGAAAACTCCGCCTCTGCTTTATCCAGATAGCCTATCTCCTGATAAACGGAACCGAGATAATTGCGGGCTTCGGTAAATTCAGGATTCACTTTAAGGCACCTCTCGAAATATCCTTGGGCCTCTTGGAACTCAGCGTTTATGAAATGAATGATGCCCAGCGCATTCAATGCCAGGTCAAAGTCCGGCTTGAGGCTCAACGATTTTTCCAAATACTTCATGGCTTCTTCGTAGCTGTCGTTCTGAAGATAGACCAATCCCACGTTATATTGATATTGAGGATCATTTGCCCTTTGTTTTTCAAGCTTTTTTTGACTGGAAGCGCAAAAGATCATGCTAAAAGAAACAAGCAATAACACAAGTATTTTAAACTTCATTTTTGTCCCCTTTCAATGATCGGTATTCGTCTTTCAATTCTCTCGACATCAAATCCCGGAATGCTTTTTTGGGATCTTTCCCCTGATAGAGCACATAATAGACCTGTTCGCAGATCGGCATTTCCACATTTTCCCTTTGAGCCAGCTGGTGGACTGACAGTGTGGTCGTGATGCCCTCTGCGATCATTTTCATTCCAGAAATGATCTCTTTAACGCTTTTCCCTTTTCCCAATTCGCCTCCCACGAACCTGTTTCGGCTCAGCTTGCCGGTACACGTAAGAACGAGGTCTCCGATACCTGCAAGGCCGGCATAGGTTTCCTGCCTGGCTCCCAGACTGACTCCCAGCCTGATCATTTCTGCTAGACCTCTTGTCACCAGACCGGCCATGGAGTTGCTCCCGAATCCAAAGCTGTCCGATATGCCCGTAGAGATCGCGATAACGTTTTTACAGGCTCCAGCCAATTCGACCCCGACGATGTCATCGGAGCTGTACGCACGAAAATACAGGCTGGAAACCAGGGATTGGATTTTTTTCGCCGTCTCCAGGTTTTTCGAGGAGATAACCACGGCTGTCGGGTGGGATTCTGCCACTTCCCGGGCGAAACTCGGTCCCGAGAGAACGGCAATACGGGAATGGGAAGGCGCTGAAAAAACTTCCTCCATGACTTCGCTCATCCTTTTCAATGATTCTTCTTCGATTCCTTTAGTCAGGCTTACGATATATTGTTCGGAATCCAGAAAAGGAGCGATTTTTGTGTATATTTCGCGACAAAACCTCGAAGGAACAGCGATAAAAATAGCCTGAGTATCCCTTAAAGCCTTCTCCAGGTCGTTAAAGAAGGAGACAGAGGAGGGGAAGATTATTTGGGGGAGAAACGTCTTGTTCATTCGTGTTTGGACTGCTTCTTCGTAGATCTCGGATTCTCTTATCCACAGATTGGCGGAGATTTTCTGCCTGCCCAGATGAACGGCCATAGCGCTTCCCCAAGAACCCCCGCCGACAATGCAGATTTTTTTCACTCTTTTTCTCCAAACTTCCTTTCGTTGCCTTTGATCAGTCTCTGAATATTGCCGATATGTCTCACGCCGATCAATAGAAAGACGGCAACGCTTAGAATGGCGACATCTTTATTGCCCTGAATGAAATAAATAGAAAAAGGGAGGCTTAGCATTGCAAGGATCGATCCAAGAGATACATAGCGTGTTATGGCGATGACGATCAAAAAAACGCCGATTCCGATTAAAAGCGGCTGCAAAGCCACGGCCGAATACAATCCTACCGCTGTGGCGACCCCCTTTCCTCCCTTCAGCTTAATATAAATCGGATAGCAATGGCCCAGAACTGCTAGAAATCCGCAGATGAGCGCGAATCTTTCTTCGGGAAAGAGCTTCAGGGCGATAAACACCGGAAGAAATCCTTTCAAAACATCCATGAAGATCACGGGGATGGCAAACGCCCAGCCTTTTAGCCGAAGAACGTTGGTGGCGCCGATAGACTGGCTTCCGAACATGCGGATGTCTTTTTTTTCGCTGAGAAAATAAAGGATATATCCGGTCGGGAAGGATCCGAAGAGATAGGAAACGAGCGCGAACAATATTTTCATTGCAGATTGTGCTCCGATAAAATGGCGTATTCGGCACCTGTGGGTTTAAGGATGCTCTGGAATAGGGTAATCTTGCCAACGATCATCCTTCCGAACCCGGTTTTGCGATTCTGTCCGAGTGTTTGGATGACCGGGCCGAGGTTTCCCGGTCCTTTGACCCGTCCGAGAGAGAGGTGGGGGTGGAATTTTCTTTGTTCTTTGGGAAAGCGGATTTTATGGAGGTCGTTTTCAATCCGGGTATGGATAGCCCGGAGGGCTGCATTCTCTTCGATCCCGATCCAGATAATCCTGGGGGTTCTCGCTTCCGGTGGAAAAGTCCCTGTCCCCTTCAGGATGAGTTCGAAAGAGGGGTGCTCGCTGGCAGCGACCTCCAGCACGGATTTCACTTCGGCAATTTTTTCCTCTGAGGTTTCTCCTAAAAATTTGAGGGTTAGGTGCATCCCCTGACGTTTGACCCACCTGATGTTGCGGTTGCCCGAATCCATTTCCTGAATAAACGCGGAAAGGTTTTCTTTGATTTCTTTTTCAAGTTCAATGGCAACAAATATTCTCATCTTTTGCTCGCGCCCGAAAGGTGTCGCCGGAGCATATCCAATGCTCTTTGGGTCGCTTGGAATTTTATCGCATTCCGGTCCCCTAAAAAAAGGTTTTTTTTGACGTGCACTCCCTGATCCCATGCAAGCGCCGTATACACGAGTCCTACGGGTTTATCTTTCGTTGCGCCAGTCGGCCCGGCTATTCCTGTGATGGATAGGCCAAATGTTGTATTCGCTCGTTTCCGAATGCCGGATGCCATCGCTCGAGCGACCTGGGGACTGACCGCTCCATGCCGGTCGATGATTGCGGCAGGAACGCCCAGCAGCTCTATCTTGGCCTGGTTGCTGTATGCCAGAACTCCCCGGTAAAAATAACCGGAGCTTCCCGGTACATTGGTGATCCGGTGGCCGAGGAAACCTCCCGTGCAGGATTCGGCTATCGCGATTGTCTGGCGTTCATTCTTTAAAATTTTTCCCACGACTTCTTCCAGTTCTTCGCCTTCGGTCGTGAAAACCCCTTCTTTGAGTACCCCGCAAATGAGTTCTATCGCATGGCCGACCTTTTGCTGCGCCTGCATGAGGTCCGTGTCGGATGTGCTTTTGAGATGAATTTCGATCTGGCCGGGATGGGCCAGAGTCGTAAGCTCGACACCTTGCATCCTGGGATATAGGTCCACGAGCCGGCTTTCTATTTTGGATTCTGTAAGGCCCGCTGTCTTTATCGCCCGGCGGCAAACGTATCGTCTTTGAAAAGCCTGCAATCGAGGCCAGACGCTTTTCTCGAACATGGCCTTCAATTCGTGAGGCGGGCCCGGTAGCAGGATGATGATATGCGAGCCGGTATCGAGCCACAAGCCCGGTGCCGTACCTTTTTTGTTCGGCAGGACGAGCGAACCCTCTATGATGTTAGCCTGTTTTCTGTTGACTTCTGGCATCTTCATATGCCGGCTGGCAAATCTTTTTTCGATGGCTTTAAGGATTTTTTCACGGAATTCGAGTTTTCGGCCCAACACGGAAGCAAGGGCTTCTCGCGTCCTGTCATCTTCTGTGGGGCCGAGTCCTCCCGTAGCGAATATGAGATTCGTCCTGTCCAGAGCCTGTTTTAGCGCGATGCAGAGGTCATCCCATTGGTCTCCGACAATAGTTTTAAACCGCACATCCAAGCCCAAATCGTTTAACTTCTGTGTCAGAAAAAAAGAGTTGGTTTCCTGAAACTGAGGAGTGAGCAGCTCGGAACCAACGGCCAGGATCTCGATCTTCCATTCTTTAGTGGCAGTCATGTCAACAACAAGAATAAGTTTATGAGAATCCCTGCAAAGATCGCAGCAACGATGTCATCGAGCATGATGCCCAATCCCCCTGGAAACGATTCGACCTTTTTGATCGGGAAAGGCTTGAGGATATCGAATAAGCGGAAAAGGAGGAAGCTGGCCGTACAGAGAGTCCACTGCGGGCCAAGGAGAAACATGGCGATAAATTGTCCGGCGGCTTCGTCTATGACGACGGTGCGCGGATCGTCCTTTTTCACCATGCGAGAATAGACATCTGCCACAAACGTACCGAGGACAAAAAGCAGAAAAAACAGCAGGAGGTAGACTGGCCAGCTCAGCTTGTATAGAAAAAATTTATACAGGAGCACGATGATGGCGCTCGTGATTGTCCCCGGTGCCAAAGGAACGTAGCCGACCCCAAAAAATGTCGCCGTAACTTTTGAAAATGTGTTCATCGGTATAAATTTCCATATAAATCATATACATCCGGCTCGGTGATTTCAACTTTCTGGATCGAATTAAAAATGTAAGGATCTTTGTTTGGGGAGGTTATGAACACGACCCCATCCACTTCGGGCGCCTGAAACTGACCTCTTCCGATTAGAAGGTTTCGGTCTTGCTTCAATGTCCCTTCTATCAAAACATCCACGATACGCCCCACATATTTTTTGTTGTTGGCAAAGGAAATCTCGGCTTGAATATCCATGATGCGGTTTTTCCGTTTCAGCTTGACACTTTCCTTCACGGGATCTCCCATTCCGATACATCCGGTACCTTCTTCCGGGGAATAGGTGAAAACGCCGAGGTGATCGAAATGGGCCCGGGTGACGAATGTTTCGAGGTCGTCGAATTCTTGTTTCCCTTCTCCTGGAAAACCCACGACCAGGGACGTCCTGATCGCTATATCCGGAATTTTATGTCTTATGTGTTCCAGCAATTTCAGCGATCTTACCCCGTCAATTCCTCTTTTCATCCGCTTCACGATGTTGGGGTGCGAGTGCTGGAAGGGGATATCCAGGTAGGAACAGATCTTTTTGTCGCACATGATATCCAGCAAGGGCTCTGTAATCTCTTCCGGATAGCTGTACAAGATGCGGATCCAGCCGAGATTATGGATGGCCAGTAGTTTTTCCAGCAGGTGAGCAAGCCCTTCTTTCAACCCGAGGTCTCGTCCATAAAATGTGGAATCTTGAGAGACGAGGTTTATCTCTTTTATGCCTTTCGCAACGAGGCTGCCGACTTCTTCGACGATGGAGGGGATTCTCCGAGATCGATAGGGCCCCTTGATCAAGGGGATTGCACAAAAAGAACAGGCATGAGAACATCCCTCGGAGATTTTGATATAGGTCCAGGCCGGAGGAGTGGAAAGATGCCTTGGAGTAGTGTGATCATACAAAAAACAGTCTTGGGCGCTTTTATAGGGTTGTCCTTCGATAATGGAAATGATTTTATCGAAGTCTGTAACGCCTGTCCAGGAATCTACCTCTGGATATGCTATCTCGAGGCTATCATGGTTTCTCTGCACGTAACATCCGGCGACAATGATATTTTTGTTTTTGAATTTGTTCTTTATGCGGATCGCTTTTTCGATGACATCTCTGGCCTCGCTCCGGGCAGGATGGATAAAACCGCAGGTATTGATCACGATAATATCAGCTTTTTCGATATCCGGGACCAGCCCATAGCCCCGCTTTTCGCATATGCCGAGCATGACTTCGCTGTCTACGAGGTTTTTTGCGCAGCCCAAGCTTACTAGCGCGATCTTATTCATCGTCATTCCATTTTAGGTTTCCCGCGCTAAAGAGTAAAGGGAAATGCATCGGGAAAGAACATCGAGCAGGATTTGGCTATGGATAAATTTTGTAAAGAAGACGCGGGAACGGGATCGCTTCGCGAATGTGTTTTATTTTGCAAATCCAGGATAGGGTTCGTTCCAAACCAAGTCCGAATCCCGAATGGGGAACAGACCCGAATTTCCTGAGATCCAGGTACCATTCGTAGGCATCGCGCGGAAGATTGTGTTCTTTGACTCGTTTTTCCAGCAAATTCAGGTCATGAATCCGCTGCCCTCCACCCACAAGCTCTCCGTATCCTTCGGAGGCGAACACATCCACGCCCAGAACCACATCCGGATTCTCGGCGTCCGGCTCCATATAGAATGCCTTGATCTTGGCAGGGAAGTGAGTGACACAGACAGGAGAATCGAAAATTTCGGACAGGATGGTTTCCTCGGGTGCTCCGAAATCATCTCCCCAATCGATTTCCGACCCTTTTTCCTTCAATTGAGGAAGAATCTTGTCATAGGTGAACCTGGGGAAAGGTTTTTTCACCCTTTCGAGAGGAGCCGTCTCTCTCTCCAGGATTTCCAGCTCTATCCTTCTTTTTTCCAGGATCCGGGCTACGATGGATACGATCAGATCTTCGGCCAGTTCCGTGATTTCCTGCAAAGTGGCAAATGCCACTTCCGGCTCGACCATCCAGAATTCGATCAGATGTTTTCTCGTTTTGGATTTTTCAGCACGGAAGGTGGGACCGAAGCAGTACACTTTTCCGAAAGCCATAGCTGTGGCTTCGTTATAAAGTTGCCCGCTTTGACTCAGATAGGCTTTTTGATCGAAATATTCGGTCTCGAAAAGCGTCGTCGTTCCCTCGCAGGCGCTCGGCGTCAGGATGGGGGTATCCAGGTTGCGAAATCCCCGGTTGTCGAAAAAGTCTCGTATTGCCTTGATGAGTTCGGCTCTTATCTGGAGAACGGCATGCTGCTTTTGGGATCGCAGCCAGAGATGACGGTGCTCCATCAAGAAGGGAGTTCCGTGTTCTTTGGGGGTGATAGGGTATTCGGGCGCGATCTGGATGATTTCGATATCCGTGATTCCCATTTCATAACCGCCGGGTGCTCTTTTATCCTCTTTTACCATTCCCCGGACGATGAGGGATGATTCCTGCGTCAGCCGGTCGAATTTTTCAAATAGCGGGTGGTCCTTATCAGGGCTGTATATCGTTCCCTGGATCAACCCTGTCCCATCTCGAATCAGGAGGAATCGGATCTTACCGCCGGAACGCTTATTGTAGACCCATCCTCTCAGTTCGACCTCTTGGTCCTTAAAACCCGCAATATCTTCAATATAGACCCATTTCATGATGACCCGATTATATAGAATTCATGAGGTGCGGTCAACCTATTGGTGAGACGAAGTGCGCTTATTCAAGTCCACCCGTATTCATACCCGGTCTCATACATAACCAGGATATTTTCCAGGGGAGTGATCGGCTGGATGTTATGGCAGGGTGCGAGGATGTATCCTCCTCCGTCACCGAGAATTTGGAGGTTCTCCAGAACTTCAGCCCGAACGTCGGATTCTTTCCCGAAAGGCAGAGTATGCTGGTTGTCCATGGCGCCATGGAGGACAACTTTTTGACCGAAATCTTTTTTGAGCTGCCTGCGATCCATATTCTTCGAGCGCCATTGGATTGGATTGAGGATATCGATTCCGGCTGCGATCATATCCGGTAAGATCCGGCGGATGCTCCCGTCATTGTGATGAAAGGCATAAGCTCCCTGGCTGTGGATAAAATCGATGATCTTTTTCATTTTCGGGAGCAGAAATTCCCGAATGTGCGAGGGGGAGATCATCAGACCTTCCTGGCCGCCCATATCTTCGGCAACATATGTCAGGTTCACCTTGCCGGGGACGCGTTCGTTCAAGCGGCGAATTTCCGTAAAGGAGAGGTCGAAGAGTTTATCCAGGCAGTAATGAACCAGTTCCGGATTTTCCACAAGGTCCATGAAGGCTCTTTCCTGGCCGCGCAGATTTTTGTAGATCAA
>Ga0180438_10001244_pt1 | contig 45334 bp, 38 predicted proteins | sample SS_ome_12_FD_132455 | JGI IMG/M metagenome (GOLD analysis project Ga0180438, IMG submission 132455) | Hypersaline lake sediment archaeal communities from the Salton Sea, California, USA - SS_3_D_2 metaG | ecosystem: Environmental > Aquatic > Non-marine Saline and Alkaline > Hypersaline >...
ATGCTGCCCACATGTCCCCCGAATCAAGAAAAATTGAATGTCGTTGCTTCCCACTGTGTCTACTACACTATGGACCGCCGAATCCTGGCTGTACATCGGAAGAAAAGCGCATAATGAAGGCAAAAGTCGAAGAAATCTAAATGCTTCAAAGGGAGGATAATGAATACTCTTCTTTAAAAACAGATATACACTAAAATATCTAGAAAAATACACTGATCGATCTATTCCCCAACAGGATTTTCCATGGTATCGTAAAAGAGATATGGATCAATGGAGTTCTCTATGAAAAGTGAGGTAAATACAATAAATGTGAAAGAAAAAGTGCTCCTCAGGGAGATCGAATGCGTGGAGGAACTATTTGATTCCGTGCAGAGAAAAGGGAAAGAGAACCTTCGGAACCAGAACGAAAAGAAAGAGAAGGAACATCCCTCCATCACCTCAGACTATTACTATGGGTAGTGACAGTATATAGGCCTATGGAGATCACTTTTTCTTTCCATCTGAGCGCCTACATACAACAGGCCGCTCTCCACAGTATCTGAATCGAAGCCCCAAGTCATTCCCCCAGGGGGTAGAGCCCGGGTATTATGGGTAGTGATTATGCGCCCCGGGTTCTATAGACCGGGGTATACCTCTGGGGGAGTTGTAGCGAGGAAGCTCCTTTCTCTACAGAGCGTGAACGAACGAGCTCAGTCTACCTTTACCTTGATTTCCCTCCCCTTGGCCTCTTCTTTTTTCTCCATGGCAATGTTCAGCACCCCGTTTTTGAACTCCGCCTTCGGCTCTGCAGAAGAATTCACGGTTGAGGGAAGGCTGATTTCGCGGTGATACCGTCCCCTGTAACGCTCGCTCCGATAGTAGTTCTTTTCCTTCTCCTCTTTCACATCCTCCTTCTGAGCGGATATGGTGAGCCTGTCATCATGAAGGGTTACGTCGATTTCCTTCCTATCGAACCCGGGAAGCTCCGCTTCCACATACACGTGCTTCTCGTCTTCCCAGATATCTGTGGAAGGGTTTGCGAAGCTCTCCCTGAACCGTGGAAATAGATCCAGTGATCCTTCAAAGAGCCTGTTGATCTCACTCCGCAGGTTTTCGAGCGCCCGAAAAGGGTCTCTTCCTCTGTACGGTACAAGCGGCATTGCACACCTCCTTATACATTATTTGCCTCTACTCAACCTTTATATAGTCTGATCAAGAGAGAAAATAGGAAAAAGGAAGTAATATGTGGTGAAAAAATGTGTATCTCTATTCAATCTTCCGATGGATGCCGCCTTGTTCGGCCTTGAGTCCTGACGAGAATGCGGTCAACGCACGAATACCGACTTGATATTGACGAACTCCTTAATCCCGTAGCTTGAGAGCTCACGACCGTATCCGCTCTCCTTGATCCCGCCGAAGGGAAGCCTGGGATCGGATTTCACGAAATCATTCACAAAGCAGGATCCTGCTTCGAGCTGTTCTCTCGCGATCTGTTCTCCTTTCTCCCTGTCCTGCGTAAACACCGCTGCGCCGAGGCCGAAACTGCTGCTGTTCGCAAGTTCCACCGCTTCACGCTCGGACTCTACGGGAGTAATCGCGGCGACCGGTCCAAAAGTCTCCTCTTCAAAGGCAGGCATTCCCCTCCTGACATCCGTGAGCAGGGTTGCAGGGTAGAAGAATCCCGCACCTTCGGGAATTCTGCCGCCGAGGAGGCAGCGCGCTCCCAGTTTTATGCTTCCCAGAACCTGCCGTTGAAGTTCCTCTCTCAGATCCTTGCGGGCCAGCGGCCCGATATCGGTGTTCTCCTTCATGGGATCGCCCACTGTATATTTTCTCATCTCTTTGATGAGAAGCTCTTCAAACCTCTCTGCAACTGACTTGGCTACGATGAACCGCTTTGCCGCAATACAGCTTTGCCCGGAGTTGAGAAGCCGGCTTGTCGCACAGATGCGTGCGGCGAATTCGAGATCTGCCTCCTGCAGGATGATATAGGGATCGCTTCCCCCAAGCTCCATCACCGTTTTCTTGAGAACCCTTCCCGCAGCCTGTGCGACTGCTCGTCCCGCTGTTCCGCTCCCGGTGAGTGTCACCGCCTTGATCAGGGGATGCTCGATCACGGATTCAACATCGGAAGAGGGGATGAGAAGAACGCTGAAGAGGCTTTCGGGAAAACCAGCTTTCTGGAAAATGTCCCCGATTTTGAGCGCACACCCGCTCACATTTGACGCATGTTTCAGCACGCAGCCGTTTCCCGCCATAAGTGCTGGAGCAGCAAAGCGAAAAACCTGCCAGAATGGATAGTTCCAGGGCATGACCGCGAGGATCAGACCGAGCGGCCGAAAGGCAATGTAGCTCCTGCTGGCAGCTGTCTCGACAGCTTCCTGCCTGAGAAACGTCTGAGCGTGCTCAGCGTAATACTCGCACACCCACGCGCATTTCTGGGCTTCAGCGATTCCCTGGCTTACGGGCTTGCCCATTTCCCTGGCCATCAGCAGCGCACACTCTTTCGCCGTCTCTCTCAGAAAGCGCGCAGCATTTTTCATACAGCGGGAGCGGTGAGGAAAAGGCCGCTCTTTCCAGGCGAGAAACGACCGATGTGCCTGCTCGACATTTTCCATTACCTGATCGCTGTTCATCGCCTGGAATACATCCAACAGCTCTCCGGTTGCAGGATTCAATGTCTCAATGTTCATGGTATATACACTACTCCTTTGGATACTCCGAGACAATAGGGGTACTGAGAAATGTTCTTCTTTGCACCCTTTGACGCGCCATTGTCGAAGCTGCATTGCGGAAGCAATCAAACAATGATCCCGTTGCTCATTACAACCGACTGCGCCATTTTTATATTTCTATTGAGCGGACAATGCCTGCATCTCCCACCGCGTTTGCCTTTGTGTTTGATTTTCCCCAATGTTACATAGAGAAAGTATCATCTCAAAATGAAGGAGGGTACGTCCATATGGATGGAAATGAATGGATGAAAGCAGCCGCGGAAAAGGATCTGAAGGAAGGGGTACCTCTCCCTGTCACGGTCGATGGGAAAAAAGTGATGTTGCTGCTCCTGAATGCTGAGATTCACGCCTGCGGAAACGAATGCAGCCACTACGGCGCTCCGCTCACTGACGGAGTGCTGAAGGGCCGCGAGATAACCTGTCCGTGGCACAATGCACGGTTTGATGCGACCAGCGGTCGTATGATCGCGGCTCCTGCCCTGAACGACCTCCCGCACTATGAATCCAGAATCGAGGATGGCATCGTATATATCCGACCCGGAGGACCACACCTCATTCAGATGCCGGAGGGAAAAGACGATCGGAGCTTTGTGATCATCGGTGCAGGCGCATCCGGGAACGCCGCTGCAGAAGGACTCAGAAGAGCTGGATTTGCAGGTGGCATTTCCGTGATCACTGCTGAACAGGATCGCCCCTACGACCGGACAATGCTGTCAAAGGATTTCCTTTCAGGAGAGGCACCTGCAAAATGGCTTCCGCTCCGAAGCGAAAAATTCTACAGCAGACTGAAAATCGATTTCCTGACGCAGCACAGGGTGGAGTCTCTTGACACGCCTTCGAGAAAGATCACCTTTCAGGGAGGTGAGAGCATTTCTGCCGACAGAATTCTCATTGCGACCGGAGGAATACCTCGCAGGCTGAATATCAAGGGATCGGAACTGAGGGGAGTCCATACCCTCAGGTCTCTTACGGATTGCAATCGAATACTCTCTGAGATCGATCAGGCAGAGCAGGTGGTGGTGCTGGGAGCGGGCTTCATCGGGCTCGAGGTTGCACAGGCCTTTCGGCAGCGGAAGCTTTCGGTGCATGTTGTGGCTCCAGAGAATATACCGCTTGGCCGTGTGTTCGGAGAAGAAATCGGCCGACGAATCCAACAGGTTCATAAAGAGAAGGGTGTGAAGCTCCATATGGGGCGCACTGCACAGGAAGCCAGGGGAGACGACAGGGTGAGAGAAGTCATACTCGACGACGGCACCAGGATCGCGGCGGACCTCCTCATCATTGGAATCGGCATCACTCCTGCGGTGGATTTCCTTGCAGGGAGCGGACTCGTTGAGAACAGCGCAGTACCGGTCGACACTCGATTTCAAACGAAAGCAGATGGCGTGTTCGCATCAGGAGATATCGCGGTGGTTCCTGACCGGTTCACAGGAGGGGTGCGTCGTGTCGAGCACTGGGTCGAGGCAGAACGTCAGGGGCAGCACGCGGCAAAAGCCATGCTCGGCTCCACTGAGCCCTACTCAGAGATTCCTTTTTTCTGGACACGCCAGTTCGGCACATCAATCAAGTATATCGGCCATGTGCGAAAGCCCGACAGGATCGTTTTTCGGGGAAGCGCGGAAGATGAGCGCTTCCTTGCAGGATACTATGAAAATGGCACTCTCCGCGCCGCATCCTGCATTGGAATGGCGAAGGAGCTCATCATGATCGGGGAGAAAATGAAAAGAGGTGAACACGTCAATCCGGAACAGCTCTCCGACATCGGATTTGACCTTTTCGAATAGTTCTCCGAACAGAGCCGGCACTGTAAGAGCTCAGCCCGTCAGGCTTTTCAACAGGGTGATGGAATTGCGGGGTGCTCAGGGTGCAGGGTTGTAATTGCAGAGACCTCCCTCGCAGAATATTGCCTCCTGCTCCCGCTCATGCCGGACCTCTCCTGAGATCGGCCTGATTTTCGACACCAGTTCACGGTACTGCGGTTCGGTGATCTGCTCATACGGCGACTGCTCGTACCCGTGACCTGCGGAAGGCAGAAACACGATTGCCTTGATTCTATCCTCGTAGGCTTCCAGGATGCGGGGGATTTCTTCCTTTTCTTTTTCAGGGTCGAACTCAGCGGTGCAGCTCACCTGATTGTCAGACCAGAAGCGCTGCATCTGCGCTGCGAGATCCACCTTCTCCCTCAGCGGAACTTCATGCTTCCCGCGGGTCAGATTGGGGATATGAATGGGAAAGGCGACCACCATCGTATTGTCTGCGTATCTGTCTGGTTCCACCGGGTACCCTGCTCTGCGGCAAATGTTCACCAGGGGATTATCTTTGGTGAGCCTCAACCGTCTGATATAGTAGGGAGAGTGCTCCCAGTGAACTCCTGGTGTTGCCCCTGCGAGAATGCTCACAGTGCCGGAAGGCTTTACCGAGGTGATTTTCAGGGAGCGCGGGATGCACAGCCAGTCCGAATACTCTCCGTCGAGCTGCTGCACATACGAGTAGGACTCATCACACCAGTTGAAAAATCGACGGTAGCCGATTTTTGCGATTGCCTGCACGATACCGGTCATCGAGCAGCCGATCCTTCGATTCCTCAGCATGACCGCGTTTGTGGAAGTGTCCTCGGTGGGAACAATTGTGACCGTTTTTGCATACAGATAGGCAACCCTGAGTGTTTCTCTGTAATCAGCAAGCTTTTCATGGTTCGCAGGGTATGTTTCAACCAGGCAGCAGAGCTCTCGGTCCCACAGCGTCTGCTCCACGCAGGGGTTGCTCCCCAGAGCCTGCGAATCCTTCCAGTTTGGTGGGTCCTGCATCCTTCCGTATGCCCGCATGTTCTCGAGCCAGACATATCCCGGTTCACCGTTGACAGCGGTTCGACGCGAAGCTTCTGAGTAGTCCATTCCCTTCTCCGCGAAAATGGAGTTGTTGGAAACCCAGCGGTACTCCTCTACCTTCTGTCCGTCCGTCTTGAGATCCATGAACTCATGATCTGTCATGTTTCCAAAGGCGATCTGCGCTGATCTCCGGATGCCGCCGGCAACGACGCATCTGCCGATCATGTTCATGGTGTCAACGATGAGCGTGCTGTCTACTTTTTTCCCCTCGTAGGCGGTGAAGAGCGCGCTGAGGCTCTGGAGCATCTCCTTCAGGGGATCCGGCCCGCTTGCAAATCCCCCGAAACTCTGAAGCCGTGTTCCCCTGGGACGTATTTTCGAGTAATCCCAACTTGAAGGGAGGGAGGTCTCACCCACATAGGCACAGAGCAGCCTTTTCAGAGCTTCACCCCATCCCTCCCGGCTGTCGCCGATTGCATGTGTATCCCTGCTCACCTTCGGCTTCCTGATATTTCTTGATCCCTCCCCCCTTGTGTCAAAACCCACCCCCACCCCGAGCATGGACATTCTGAACATCCATACAAAGGGATCGCTGAAGTCTTTGGCAATGTCCTTGGTTGAAATAAACCCGCAGTTGTTGAGCGCAGCCCCACCCCGCTCATACATGAAACGGGTGCCCATGATCCAGAGACCGCGCCCGGGAGGGGTCCATTTGAAAAGCCACATTCGCTCGTACGCCTGCTTTGCCAAATGAAGCGCCTTCTCCTCGCTCCAGGGAAGGCCCTGTTCGAGGCAATGGACCTTCTGTACGCTCACCATCCCCTCGATCACCCGTTTGCAGGTCTGCCACCACTCCTCACCCTGACGGCTGTAGGTTCTTTTATAGGTTATCCAGGAGAGCGCACCGAATCCCCAGTGAACCGGCCGTTTCTTGTAGGGTTCGAAAAACTCTTCCGGCAGACGGAATTCACCATATCTGTCGACATCAACAATCATCAGAAATCCTTTCCTTCGCTCTCATTCCGAGAGGATGACTCATCTTCATCTTGCTCGATTACGGTGTATCTGGATTTGTCAACGAGAGTAACCTTCCCGCCACGCGCATCCTTTTTCCTTTTCCCCTTTGCGTGCCAAAAAAGCATCCAGAGAGGTAAAAGAATCGGAATGAGGAACAGCAGGGGGAGGAAAAAAAGCGATGCAGCGATGAGTCCCACACCCACCGCAATGAGTATGAATATGCCTGCAATTGACCCGAGGAAACGGATTTTTCGGGCCTTTTCCTTTTCTCTGTTCATGTTTCTTGATCCCTCCTCCCTTTCCTTCTAGGAAAACATTGGTGCAGAAATCTCTCTCCGCCAAGTGAGAGTTTATCGGTCGCACAGGAATATTTCCAGTGAACTCAGGGGTGCAGAAAAGGATACCGTCTTCAACAACCTGTGCTGCCTCTCTTGACGCGTATCAATATATGGCACAAAGTAATACTACAGAGCTCATGCTGCAGGAGTGTGAACCCTTCGAATGTGAAAAAAAATGGAGAGGAGCTCCCCATGGCTGAAAGTGGAATAGACGCTGTTCCAGGTGAAAAGGAGATAGAAAACACTGAGTGGCTCGAATCGCTCGATTATGTGTACAGGAGTTCAGGGCCTGAAAGGGTGAAAAACCTCTTGAGAATACTGCAGGTACGGGCGCAGAAGTACGGGGTGATGTTCCAGTGCCCGGGAAACACGCCCTATGTGAACACCATTCCTGCGGACGAACAGCCTCCGTATCCCGGGAACAGGGAGATTGAACGGAGGATCAAGAGCATTATCCGCTGGAATGCGATGGCCATGGTTGTCCGGGCGAACAGAAAGGAGAGCGGGATAGGAGGGCACATCTCGACCTACGCCTCTCAGGCAACCCTCTTTGAAGTCGGGTTCAACCACTTCTTCAAAGGGAAGGGAAAAGGCCGAAATGGAGACATCATCTACTTCCAGGGGCACGCCTCACCTGGAGTGTACGCTCGCGCGTTTCTGGAGGGGAGGTTCACTGAAAAAGAGCTGGAAAATTTCAGGCGGGAGCTCAACAAGGGTAAAGGACTTTCCTCCTACCCGCATCCCTGGCTCATGCCGGACTTCTGGGAGTATCCTTCAGTTTCCATGGGTCTTGTGCCGATCATGGCGATCTACCAGGCACGCTTCAACCGGTACCTGGAGGACAGGGGGATTCTGGAGCCTTCGGAGCGAAAGGTGTGGGCGTTTCTGGGCGATGGCGAGATGGATGAGCCCGAGTCCATGGGGGCGATCACTCTCGCTTCGAGGGAGGAGCTCGACAATCTCATTTTTGTCATCAACTGCAATCTTCAACGGCTGGATGGTCCGGTGAGGGGAAACGGGAAGATCATTCAGGAGCTCGAGGCTGCATTCAAGGGCGCCGGCTGGAACGTCATCAAGGTAATATGGGGAAGCGACTGGGACCCGCTCCTTGAAAAGGACAGGGACGGAATACTGGTGAGAGAGATGGGGAAACTGGTGGACGGGCAGATGCAGAAGTATGCGGTTTCAAGCGGTGAGTATATACGAAAGGACTTTTTCGCAAAGGATCCCCGTCTTCTCGAAATGGTGAAGGGCTACTCCGATGAGCAGCTGCGGAAGATGAAGCGAGGCGGGCATGATCCGGTGAAGGTGTTCGCTGCGTTCCAGTCTGCGGTCGAGCACAGAGGCGCACCCACGGTGATTCTGGCGCACACCATCAAAGGGTATGGGCTCGGCGAGGCCGGCGAAGGACGAAACATCACCCACCAGCAGAAGAAGCTCAACGAGCAGGAGCTCCGGGAGTTCAGAGCGCGATTTGGAATTGCGATTTCAGATGAAGATCTCGTGGAAGCTCCGTTTTACCGACCGCCTGAGGACAGCGAAGAGATGAAGTATCTGAAGCAGAGGCGCAATGACCTCGGCGGTTTCGTCCCCAGAAGAATAACCAAAACTGATCCGATTCAAATGCCTTCCGACGAGCTGTTCGAGGAATTCCTGAAGGGATCGGAGGAGCGGGAAGTCGCCACAACCATGGTGCTGGTGCGGCTGCTTTCAAAGCTCCTGGAGGACGAGAAAATCGGAAAGCTCATTGTCCCCATTATTCCGGATGAAGCGAGGACCTTCGGCATGGAATCTCTTTTCCGAAAGGTCGGAATCTACTCGCACGTGGGTCAGCTCTACGAGCCGGTAGACAAGGAGAGCCTTTTGTACTACCGGGAGGCGAAAGACGGCATGATCCTCGAGGAAGGCATCACTGAGGCAGGCTCGATTTCCTCCTTCATCGCAGCAGGAACCTCCTATGCAACCCACGGAATCAACATGATTCCATTTTTCATATTCTATTCGATGTTTGGATTTCAGCGGGTGGGAGACCTCATCTGGGCGGCAGGTGACGCCAGGGCGAAAGGATTTCTCATCGGCGGCACATCGGGGAGAACGACGCTCGCCGGTGAGGGTCTGCAGCATCAGGACGGCCAGAGCCACGTGCTCGCACTTTCGGTGCCGAATCTCAGAACCTACGATCCGGCCTTTGCATATGAAATCGCATTCATCATCAGAGACGGAATTTCCCGGATGTACGTGAAGGGTGAAAACATCTTCTACTACCTCACGGTCATGAATGAGTTCTATACAATGCCTCCGATGCCGGAAGGTGCCGAGGAGGGGATAATCAGGGGGATGTACAGATTCAAAGCTTCTGATAAGAAGGGATCGAAACAAAAAGTGCACCTTCTGGGGAGCGGAGCGATACTTCTCCAGGCTATAGAGGCATCGAGGATGCTCGAGGACAAGTATGATCTTTCCGTTGACGTATGGAGCATTACCAGCTACAAGGAGCTGTACAGGGATGCCGTGGCCACAGAACGGTGGAACAGGCTTCATCCTGGAAGCAAACCCAAGCGCGCCTACATCACACAATGCCTGTCCGGAGAGAAAGGGGTGTTCGTGGCAGCATCCGATTACCTGAAAGTGCTCCCCCTCTCGGTAGGCAGATGGATTCCCGGAACCTTCGTGGCTCTGGGTACTGATGGGTACGGCAGAAGCGACGGCAGAGCCGAATTGCGCGACTTCTTCGAGGTGGATGCACGGCATATTTCAGTTTCAGCCCTCTGGGGGTTGGCTGCAGATGGGAAGATCGAAAAGAAAGAGGTAAGAAGAGCAGTAGAGGAGCTTCACATAGACCCGGAGAAGCCTGATCCTGCAGCGACTTGACACATGACAGGAGATGAACGCCATGACAAGAGAAATACGTTTGCCCGAGATATCGGAAAACGTCGATTCCGGCGAGGTGATTGAAGTCCTTGTCTCCGAAGGGGACACCATCGACAAGGATCAGTCCATAGTCGAGCTTGAAACCGAGAAGGCAGCCTTTGAGGTTCCATCCCCCCTCGGGGGGAAGGTAACGGAGATAGCGGTAAAGAAGGGGGATACGATCAGGGTCGGACAGGTCATCCTGAAGATAGAGACGCAGGAGAGGGAGGATAGGGAGAAGGAAGAGAGTACTCAAGAAAAGAAACCTTCCGAAACAACAGCTCCTCGAAAACCTGGTGAAGCAATGAGAGCAGAAGAAACGGCTGCAATAGCCTCAAAAGAATCGGCCCCGGCTCAAGAGCCTCTCCCCGCCTCTCCGGCCGTACGAAGGAAAGCACGCGAACTCGGTGTCGATCTGAGAGAATTGGAGGGGACAGGGCCCGGAGGTCGGATACTCGCCGAAGATGTGGAAAAACGTGCGAAACAGATCATAACCTCTTCTCAGGGTACGCCGACCGGAGCAAGGACCGGAGCGCCCCTCCCCGACTTCAGCAGGTGGGGAGAAACCGAAGCCAAACCAATGAGCGGTGTCAGGCGGGTGACCGCGGAGAATGTTTTTCGGGCCTGGGTGAGCGTTCCGCACGTGACCCAGTTCGATAGAGCTGATGTAACGGAGCTCGAGCGATTTCGGAAAAAGTATGCGAAGAGAGTCGAGGATGCAGGCGGGAAGCTCACCGTGACCTCTATTCTGCTCAAAGTATGCGCTTCGGCGCTGAAGCGCTTTCCCAGGTTCAACGCGAGCCTGGACATGGAGAAGAAGGAAATAGTCTACAAGAAATACATACACATCGGCGTGGCGGTCGACACAGAACGGGGGCTTCTGGTTCCTGTGATCCGGCATGCGGATCAAAAGGGCATTCTGGAGCTCTCCGTGGAGCTCACCGAGCTTGCAGAAAAAACGAGAGGAAAGAAGATCACCCCCGATGAGCTCCAGGGCGGGAATTTCACCATCTCGAACCTGGGAGGGATCGGCGGTGAGAACTTTTCACCGATTGTATACGCACCCCAGGTTGCGATTCTCGGCGTCTCCCGTGCCCGGATGGAGCCCGTGTACACAGGGGATAATTTCGCACCTCGCCTCATGCTCCCCCTCGCTCTTTCCTATGATCACCGGATCATCGACGGCGCAGACGGCATTCGCTTTATTCGGTGGATCGCGGAAACTCTGGAAAATCCTCTCATGCTCGTATTTGAAGGAGGAGAATGATGGCAGATGAAAAGACTCAGGTCGCAGTTGTGGGCGCAGGACCGGGCGGGTATGCCGCCGCATTTCTCGCGGCAGACCTCGGCCTGAAGGTCACCCTGATCGACCCTGCGGAAAACCCGGGCGGAGTATGTCTGTATACGGGGTGCATTCCCACCAAGGCGCTGCTCCATGTGGCAAAAACCATCCTGGATGCGAGGGATGCGCCTGACTGGGGCGTCGAATTTCCCGATCCAAAAATCAACATTGAAAAGATGAGGGCCTGGAAGGAGAGCGTGGTGAAGAAACTGACCGAAGGCCTCGGACAGCTCACCAGACAGAGAAAGATCAGCTATGTGAAGGGGAATGCCCGCCTTTTAACCCCAAGGTCTCTTGAGCTCGAGAAAACAGACGGGAGAAAAGGGAGGCTGAATGCAGAGCACATAGTACTTGCAACGGGATCGCGCCCAGGCGCCATTGGTGGGCTCTCCTTCGACTCCCAGCGGGTGATGGACTCAACCGACGCGCTTGAGCTTTCGGAAATACCAGAAACCATGCTCGTCGTCGGTGCAGGCTACATCGGGCTTGAGCTGGGGAGCGTGTATGCCGCACTGGGGACGAAGGTTACCATGGTGGAGATGATGCCTGGAATCCTGCCGGGTGCCGACCGGGATATAGTCGCCGTGTTCGAACGTCGCGCAGGGCAGCTGTTCGATTCCATAATCCTGAACACCACGGTGGAGCTCAAGGAGCAGAAGCAGGGGATACGGGCGGTATTCAAGAGAAAAGATGCAGAAAACAGTGTAGCGGTCTATGACCGGGTCCTGCTTGCGGTGGGGCGAAAGCCAAACACCGATGAGCTCGGGCTCGAGAACACTCGCGTTCAGGTAGATGAAAAGGGATTTTTGAAAGTGGATGAGCAGCGCAAAACCGATGAGCCTTCGATATACGCCGTAGGGGATATAACAGGAAATCCGCTTCTTGCGCACAAGGCAACACATGAAGGCAGGGTCGCGGCAGAAGCAATCGCGGGAAGAAAATCCGCCTTTGACCCCAGGGCGATTCCCGCGGTCGAGTACACCGACCCGGAGATCGCCTGGTGCGGTCTCACGGAAACACAGGCGGAAGAGGAAGGCAGGGAGGTACAGGTGGCCAAATTCCCATGGGGAGCCTCTGGCAGGGCAGCCACGCTCGGAAGAAGCGACGGTCTCACGAAGCTGATCATAGAGCCGGCTTCTGAACGGATTCTTGGTGTAGCAATCGTGGGGACAGGAGCAGGGGAGCTCATTTCTGAGGGGGCGCTCGCGGTGGAGATGGCCGCTCTGGCATCAGACCTCGCCCTCACCATACATCCCCACCCTACACTCTCGGAAACACTGAAGGAGGCGGCAGAATCCTTCTATGGAGAAGCCACGAGTATATACCGTCCAAAAAAACGCAGATCCTGAAGCTGAGAATTCCCGGAAATCGGGTTCAGGGGATCGAAATTTTTATCTTGCACTTTCTGCCCTGACGGCTTCGGATTCGGGTATTCCAGTGCACCATTCTGATGCAATTGAAAATTATCGGAATACCCACATTATCCCTCGAGCTCGACCCGTGTGGAGATGAACTTCAGCATGTCCTTGAGCGCAATGATCCCCAGGAGCCTGCTGTCTTCCACCACCATGAGCCGGGAGATGCTGTTGCGGTTCATTCTGCCGAGCACCTTCACCGCATCCTCATCAGGGGATACCGAGTTCTCATCAGAGCACCCTGTAACAATGTCACCGATGGTTGTGCTGTCCCATTGGGACCGGTCCACATCCTTTACCTGTTTTGTGGTAACGCATCCCACGAGCTTTCCGTTTTTCACCACCGGATACAGCTTGAAATGGTAGGTATACACGTAGTCCTCCACCAGCTCCTGGATTGAAAGCTCCGGGGGGACGGTGATGGGGTCCGCTTTCATGAACCTACTCACCTTCTCACCCTCCAGGGCTTTGCGCACGATGAGCTGCTGGTAGGAGGACCTGGCAGCGTTGATGAGAAAAATTCCTATGAGAAACCACCACATGCCTCCGATGAAGCTCCCGAACAGAAAGCTCACGACCCCGAGTCCTATGAGCACGAACCCGAAGCCGATCCCGATACGGGAAGTGATGAAGGTAGCCTGTCTGAGATTTTTTTTCGATTTCCAGATGGCTGAGCGCAGGATCCTGCCTCCGTCAAGCGGAAATGCAGGTATGAGATTGAACGCTGCGAGCAGGCCGTTGATGAAGCCGAGGTAGCGAAGAACCCCGTGGATAGCAACGGGCACGAACGAGCCCTTCGCAAGAAGGCTCAGACCGTAGAATATTGCCGCGATCACGATGCTGGTGACGGGTCCTGCGACCGCCATTGAAAATTCCGCTTTCGGGCTCGGCGGCTCATCCTCCATCTTGGCGACCCCACCGAATATGAAGAGGGTAATCCCCTTCATGGGTAGTCCGTACCGACGCGCAATGATGGAGTGCATGAGCTCGTGTAGTATGACGGACAGAAACAAGCCGATTGCGCTCGCCGCTCCCATGAGCCAGTAAGCAAGCTTGGAGAGACCACTGAATTGGGATGGATACACTCCTGTGGCGAGTGACCAGGTGATGAGCAGGAAGATCAGAAACCAGCTCAGATCGAGGTCAACCGTGAAGCCGAGTATCTTGAAAAGCCGTATCTTTTTTCCAAACATATTCCCACCCCCTTATCATTTGGGTTTTCACAAAATTCATAATTCATACATTGAGATCTCTAAAGAAACAATGGGCATTTCAATCGGGAAAGTAAATAGGAACAAATGAGCAAATGGCAGGATAATGGACGGCTGAAATGCCTACTCCATTGGGTTTATAAGAGGAGTGCCGGCGATTTCTTACCCGATGAGCACAAAGATGAGCCCCCGGAGCGCAACGCCAAGCAGGAATGCGGCGATGACCTCGAACATTCGCCCACCCCTCCCTCTCACTCCGGCCCGTACAAAGCTTCGCTCCATGATGACGATGAAGAGGAACAAGGTGACGACGACCACTGCCCTCAGCACTATGTAGAACAGCTCACTTCTCAGAAATCCCAGCATACTATCCCCCTCTATGCACGGAGCTCAGTGTATTTTTCCGATCGCTCCCGCAGGACAGGAATTGAGCGCACTCTCACACTGCGCCCTTTCCCTCTCACTCTCAGGTTGTCTGGAAACAAATGCATACTGTTCATCATACCTCATTTCAAAGTTGTTCGGTGCCTCCTCCAGACAGAGTCCACAGGCAGTGCATGATTCATCGACAAAGTATGCTCCAAGCACGTTTTCCGGGACTTTTATACTCGCGTCAGCCACGCAATGCCTCCTGTTTTAATATAGTGAACAGTGAGAAAAACCCCCGCTCTTGCAGGTCAAGCCACACAGGAGAGTTCCCAACAGCGGCTCACCTGCCTGGAAGCATGCAGTGGCTGTTTTTTTTCGTGAAGTCAGTATTCCTTGTAGGGAATCTCCAGGGGCCCATCATCGGGTATCCTGAAGCGATCGTCCCCTACGAGAACTTCGGGTTTTTCCCCCTCTCCCTCCAGATAACGGACTGTTATGCTTCGGTCCGTGACTTCGACGTGGAGCCATATATCCCTCAACCTGATCTTGAAGGAAAGTGATTTCCAGTGCAACGGCAGGCTCGGCTCCACCTGTATGTAATCCTTGAATATGTTGATTCCCGCAAAACTCTTGAAAAGGATATCCAGAGTACCGCCCATGACCCCGCAGTGGACCGCTTCAGCGGTGGTTCCACCCTGCGTGTCGTGGATGTCGCTCTCCAGTGCCTGAAGGAACCAGTCCCACATGTCTTTTTTATGAATATGCAGATATTTCAGTATGGCGGAGTGCACCACCTTGCTCAGGGTGGAACCATGGCTTGTCCTCTTCACGTAATAATCGTAATTTCTCTCCATCAACTCGAGCTCGTCTCCCACATCGTAGCTCATCATCTCCAGAATGTTGCGCACCTGTCCGGGTGAGAGGATGTAGTAGGTCATAAGAAGGTCTGCCTGTTTGCTCGCCTTGTACCTGTCCGGTGAATCGCCCTCGGATTTCAGAATGCGGTCGAGCCTCTTGATGTCGCCGTACTTTTCCCTGTAGTAGTCCCAGTCGAGCTCCTCAAGCTCCATGTACCCGTCGAACTGCGAGATGATTCCATCCTCGGTGATGGGAACTGCCATCTTGTTTACCATATCCCGCCACTTCTCGAGCTCGTTCACATGAAACCCAATTTTCTGGGAGAGCCGTTCGACCACCTCTTCCGGGAGATACTCCACGGTTTCCACCGTTTTGTGCATGAGCCAGCTCACCATGATGTTCGTGTACGAGTTGTCCCTGAGACCTCCTTTTTTAGTATTCGGGTATTTCTCATGGAATTCGTCAGGCCCCATGACTCCGGCGATGTGGTAACGCCGGTCGTTCTTGTTGTACTTAGCGATAGACGCCCAGAATCGAGTGATCTCGATCATCATCTCTGCCCCGTACTCGTGGAGAAAGTCCAGGTCGTTCGTCACATAGAAGTACTCCCATATGTCATATGCAATTGCAATAGACACGTGCCGCTGGTTTCTGCTCAGGTCCGGCCCCCACTGCCCGGACACGGGATTGTAATGCATGGTCTGTGTCTCTTCCTTCCCGCTGTCTGCAGACTGCCAGGGGTACATAGCCCCAATGTACTCGCTCTGCTTCGCGTACTCGCGTGCTGCATCGAGCCTCCTGTACCGATACAAGAGCAGAGCGCGTGCGATCTCGGGAAAGTGCAGATTGTAGAACGGAAAGGCGAAGAGCTCATCCCAGAAGATATGTCCCCTGTACGCCTCGCCGTGAAGCCCGCGTGCAGGCATTCCTGCATCGATCCACGTGTTGTGTGTGGATGCGGTCACGAGCAGATGGTAGGTGTGCAGGTGAATTACTTTCTGGGCAAACCGGTCCCCTTCGATTCTGTGATCTGCCCTGTTCCAGAATTTGTGCCACATGCGCCTGTGCTCGGAGAGCAGGTGTTCGAAGCTGTCAATGTCCTCAAAGGCCTGTTTCGCCACCTCCTCAGGGTCGTCTGGGAGCTCGGGATCTTTTGAGGTGAAGATGCTTACGAGCTTCTCCAGGGTGTAGGGCTTCTGCTTTTCAGCTGGAAATGTCATGAGCTCAGATATGACGCCCATATCCTTTTCAAACTTTCTCTGCACATCAACCCCTGTACCTTCAGAGGAGAGAGTGTGCCTAGCGTGCATGGCGATATTTATCTTCGAGGTCGTTGTTCTGACGTGGAGGCTTATGCCTCCGCTCTCCCTGACCACAGAGATGGGGGAAAGGTGCTTTGAATTCAGCTCCCGATATCGCTCGACCCCGTAATTGGTCACTGTTCCATCGAGAGTCGACCTCAGAGTGATGTCTTCGCTGTAATTCACAGGAGTTACGGTGTATCGTATCCCTCCGAGGTGTGGATTGTGCATGCTCGCGATGCGTTCACAGTGCACTGAGGTTACTCTCCCCTCTTTATCCTTGAAGGTGAGCGACCTCGACATCAGACCGTCCTTCATGTTCAGGTCATGCTTGTATGAGATGATCTCCTCTTCCAGTGGTTTGATATAATCCCCTTTTCCAATCTTCAACTCCACGAGGAGCCAGTTCGGGCAGTTCACGAGATCGTTGTTATACACGGTCTTCCGATACACGCTGCTCGGAAGCTCGTTGTACACCCCTGCAATATAGGTTCCGGGGTAATGGACAACCTCGTCTGCCCTGTACATTTCGAAGCACCCGCGAGTGCCAAAATATCCATTTCCCACTGTGGTGAGAGACTCCCTCAGTCTCTCCTGCCCGGCTCAAACCCATAATAGGTGTGGTGCCAGCTGTCTTCGATGATTCCCCTCGTAAACCATTTCTCCACATCCCTTGCGGAAAGCTCCTCCATGTCCTTCACCGCAATATCCGCTCCCTCTGCCAGGAGCTGCTGGGCATCGCCGTTTCTTGCAACTCCGATCACGAGTGTAAAATTTCCTCTCTTCCCTGCCTGCACACCTGAAATTGCATCCTCAACCATGAGACATTCATGAGGCTGTACCCCCAGATTCTCTGCTGCGAGCAGGAATATGTCCGGGTGGGGTTTTCCCCTGAGGCCGATCTCCCTTGACACCAACCCTCCGATAACTGCTTCAAAGAGCTCGATCAGACCTGATTTGTGAAGCACGTAATTGCAGTTCATGCTCGATGAGGCGACGCCGACCTTTATACCTGCTCCTTTTAGATCCTCTATGAAAGAGATTGTGGACTGATATATATCCACACCTTCTTCAGCGACGAGTTTTCTGAATGTTTCGTTTTTCTTGTTTCCGATTCCGCAGACCGTTTCTTTGTGTGGATTATCTGACGGCTCTCCATGGGGTACAAGGATGTCCCGTGACTCCAGAAATGCCTTCACCCCTTTATACCTGGGCTTACCATCCACATGAGGAAGATAATCGTCCTCATAGGTGAAGGGTTTGAACTCCGATCCATCTTCTTCGGCCTTATTTCTGAGAAATTCATCAAATGTGAGCTTCCACGCTTTGAAATGGACTCGGGCGGTTTGTGTGATCACCCCATCCAAATCGAATATGGCTCCCTTGCACTTCATCAATTCGTCCTTTCCCATAGAGTATTTAAAAGGCATACGAGCGTATCAGGCTCATAGAGGAAACAGTATTTTCTGCAGACTCTACGAACCTCATCTCTCACACTTTCATCCCTCGATACGAAGAGCGCTCGAGTTTTATTTTGCGACTTTCTTACCGCTGAGGATACCATGGAAACATCGGAACGGGTATCACCACAGATCAGATTTGGGCCTCTTTCCAGCTCGAGGCCGAGCTCCCTGTCAAGAAATTCGATGCCGTTCCCCTTGTCAAAATCTTTCAGCGCATCGAGGGAGTGCCCCTGGCGCACCGTTAAAAGTATCTCGATGTCCTTTCCAGTGTCTTCGGTCCTGAAGTATCGCCCCTCAGGATCGATTTCAGCGATGATCCTGTGTATGTGACGCGCGAACGCTTCTGACGTTTCCTCTTGAATCGATCCGTAGATATCCTGTCGAGCAATTGTCGTCTGACCGAACTTGAACTGGAGCCCTGAGCCGATGAGTGAGAATATCTCATAATCCTTGTCTTTCACCAGATCCGAAAGCCGAGTGTTGAGCTCCTCAAGCTTCTTCTGCTGTTCCTTCTCCAGTGGGAGTGATCCACTCCTTCCCCGCCGGTCCTGGTACTCCCTCCCTTTGGATCCTGCATAGCTGAATATTCCTTCTGGATCGATGCTTACGTCGAGAAGGCCGCCAACCCTGAGCGGAGCGGACGTGAGAATCACCGCATTTTCAGTGCAGCTTTGTGCGAACCTGCTGAGAAAAACTGAGTTGTACACCGATTGAATGGAGGACCTGTAGCGTCCGCAGTAGTTGTTGAGTGTGCCATCCCTGTCCGCAATGAAATTTCTGATCTTTGCCTCTGGAATCATTTCCTGGCATTCTGTGATCTGCTCTCTGAATCCCTCATGGATGCCCTCCAGGTATTGGAAGAACTCCTTCTCAGGATGGGTGAGGTAGAATATGTCTTTTACGAGCTCATCGATCTCATAGGAGAGATTGAGCGAGAGGGAAGATTCATTGCCATAAAGAAGAATCCTTTTCCCGTCATGTTGCGGAATCTCCTCCAGTATTCGACGGGCCCTTTCCAAGGCTGCCACTGCACCCCTGTCGATGCCATGTGCATTCAGTACACGTTTCACAATTTTTTTTCGGATCTCTCTCGTTTCATACATCAGCCTGTAGAACTGATTTAGGCTTTCTACTTTTTCATTCATGAGTTTCAAATGAAATTTTCCTGTTTTTGGGTTTTCACTCTCCCGCTGTATGCCACGCTTTCCGGTTGTCCCCTTCTAATGATGTCTGAGCTCCCTTTTCCGAAATCACGATGCACCGGAATTCCGGAAACTGGTGGAGTACACTTCATAGTATACTCTCTTCTTCTCTCTCCTGCAAACCAAGAACCGTAATGAGGATATTGAGTACTCGTATCCTTGTCGTGAGAGCCCCTCAAATGACACTCCTAGGATATAAGCTTTTTAACCCTGGATGCAGCCTTGTTGAATCCGTCTTCGAGATTTTTCAGCGATTTATCAAAACCTTTTTTCATGCCGACCCATGCATCTTGGGAGGTCTCCTTCATCTTACTGAGGTTTTCAGACACGCGATTCATCTCAGAACGCAGATTTTCAACTCTCTTGTAATACTTTTCCTTCTTTTTCGCCACGAGCCCATCGGCTTTCGCCTTCAGCTGATCGATTTTCGACCCCAGCTCCTTGAGTTTGAGCTCCGCCCGTTTCTCATACATTTCCTTCTCGTTCATTTCCATTCTCTTTCTCCTTCATATAGAATTGGTACTTCTGCAATAACGTTAATTGTAATAGCGTGCGTTGTAAATAGGGTGAAAGTATGAATTGAATGGCGATAGGACGATATATACCCTACATCAAAGGAATGATCCGCGATTCTCAAGTTGGATTCTGCACCTGTTCACGGTTCGATCACAGAGAGGATGGAATGATATCTGATTCGGAGTTCAGCTCCTTAAGTCGCTCGAGCGCACATCCAAATTACCTGAGCCCCATAGAGGTTCTGAGATTGAACCGGGATGAGGATACAGAGAAGTACAGATGCGGCGAGTACTCTTTTTTCAATGCCTGTGCAATGTAAAGCCTGAGTATGTAGTATCTCTTGTCCGACTCCGTGATTGTGAGCGAGAGCCCGGCTCCCACACTGCTAATGCTCTTGACCGGGGATTGGATGGAAAGTTGGTCCTGCGATAAAAACTGGTCAAAGAGGAACAGAGCCCTCAATTTTGTGAGTGTGAAGTCCCTCTCCATTATTTCAGGAATATCCAGACCTATTCCGGGAAACTCGTATTCCAGCTCAGTGGAAAGCAGGAAAAACCTGAATGCGCCCATCGACCCTGTCGGCACTCCCCTCAGCGTGTCGTATCCCCCGACAGTATAGAAATCCGCCAGGGTACGCTGCCACACTTTAATCGGATAATAGAGCGTTCCCTCTGCGGTGAAATAGAGGGAATCGGAACATCTTCTATGGTGTAGTACATTGTTCCGGTGATCCATGCTCACCGGATTCTTGAATCCGTTCCTGAACCGCAGGTCAAACAGCGAGGAGAAGTAGTATCCCTCGGGGTTTGATCCCCTCCTGTCCTCTTTCACATCGATTCCGTTATACTCGATCCTCCCCCGCTGAATCAAATCCGTGCCATCGTCGATAACGAGGCTCTCTGAAATGTTACCCTTATAGATGTCTCTCAGCAAAAAGGACACCGAGAAGCTGAGCGGTCGCTGGACATAAAACCCCGCTTCAAGCTCGATTCCCATTTTCCTGTACAGATACTCCTCCTCCGGGAGTAGCGCGACATCGTTGCCGACGATCCTCGGGTTGAGGTCGTTTTCGAATTCAACTCCATCGAAGAAACGGATGCCTGGTGTAAAATTCCCGATCGGCCTTCTGAAGCGGATTTCACCTCCGAGGTTGTTTTCGAGAAAATCATACTGTACCGTAAATTTGGTCTCGAGTTTCCCGAACGTATCTTTCAATGTCTGTCGGTAGCTTCCGCTCGGAAAGGTGATCTCGAAATCTGGCTCTATTCTGGCGTGAACCTTCGTGACACTCACCTCGACCGCAGGCTCTTCTCCATTTCCCTCGTTGCAGAAACAAGATCCGGAAGTTGACAGGCACAGACAGGAAGAGGCGAACAAAATGAGAAATGCTTTTATCGCGACCTCATTGAAGTCACACACAAAAATAGATCCTCATCCTCGTCTTCTCGTTCTAGGGAAAGAAATCGACGAGCCTGAAATTATTTCTCAAATGCCTCTGTACCTGTTCCCGCGACGGGTCAACGAACACTTTTGACTGCACGAGGATTTCCTTTTTCTCGTCCATTGACACATTTCCCTTAATAGTGTCCATGAGTAAATTGAAGGATTTTCGCGCGCTCTCCTCTATGCTCAGGCCGACTTCCGCCTTCCATGGGCTCGATGGATTTATGATCTCTCTCATTGCGAGTTCTCCGCCGCCTACTCCTGCGAGGACCGCCTCCGTGATCGTGTCCCTCCCGTACATTCTGAGAGCCGTAAGAGCTCCCTGGGCCCTGAGATCGCTCGTTCCAAACAGGACATTTATTTCCGGGTGTGCAACCAGCGAGGCCTGGGTCAGGGTGCGCGAGCCATGCACCGAACCGTCATCGTCTGGCTGGGATACCACCCGTGCTCCTGCGATCACCTGTGTAAACCCATCGACAAAGCCGTTCTCTCTCTCCACATTCCTCTTGATGGTGCCGGTGTTTACTACCAGCAGGGTGGCTTCCCGTTCAGGGAATTGCCTTTTGAAAAACCGTGCTGTTCTTCTCCCGAGTTTTTTGCAGGTTGCATACTCTTCATAGCCGACGTAATGGGCCACAAGCCCTTCAGGAGGACGAACTCCATGAAACACAATCGGGATTCCCGCTTCACGGGCATCTTTGAGCGCGATTGAGGCGGCTGGAGGCTCGCTCAGGCAGAAAATTATCCCGTCCACCTCCTCCTGAATCATGCTGTTCACCATCTGAACCTCATATGTGGCATAGAGGCCGCCCTGGTTTTCCACAAGCCTGTACCCGTGCGTGTCGGCAAGGTCCTTCAGGTGTCTCTGAAAGCTTTCGTAAAAACACTGATACTCGATGCTGTTGTAAATAAATGCAGATGTGGTGGCTCTGTAGATGACACCGATCGCTTTCCCCTCCCCTTCCGGCTTCTCAGCTGCACCTGCATCTGACCTGCTGCCAACCGCGATGAGCAAAAACACCGTGAGAAAGGCAAGTGCAATCGTACATGGCGTTTTACATTTCTTTTTCCGAACCATGATCATTCTCTCCTTCCTTATCTAGGACTGTTTTTCCACGGAATGTGCTCTCATACTGAAATGATATGCGGATCGAACTAGGCCGACTCTTCGTCAGGCTTCGACTAGGATCCCGTTAATAACCTTCATTTTATTTTCCGAGTTGATCTCGGCGAGCTCCTGAGCCCGCTGCTTGTCACTCTCCTTGTGAACCTTACCGATCAGGTGTATCTCCCCCTTCCGGAAAAGTCTCCCCTCTATGACGTTCACCGAGATGTGAGAGGATTCCTCGATCGTGGGTTCCTCTTCTATTGCTTCTTGAATTGTTTTTTCCATTTCCGATGTTTTGAGTCCCTTTTTTCTGCGTGTTTCACGCAGGTTCACGCCGAGTGTAGTTTTCCGATCACTCATTCGACCCTCCTCTTTTATTTTGTATTTGATCGTCGATGCACGGCCTTTTCGGGAAAGACTGTCCACGAGCCGTCATCATCTGAAAAGGTATCCGAAAATTATGGCTGCCATGAACACGATCAGGAGTGCGACGAAAAAGAGATCATACCCTGCCGAACTTGTCGGTTCTTCTCGCTCCCTTTGCTCTACTGCTCTGCTTCTCCTTCCCCACATACTGCGGGGGCTCGGTCCTACCATTGCCGCGAGGAGAAGCGCAAAGATGAGTCCGAATACCAGGAAAGGAATCCAGTATACACCGAATATGTGTGGCCCCAGCGGAGCGAGCCATACCCCTGCAGCCCAGGCACCGAGAAAAATGATGGCAAAGAAAACCAGGTAGCTCGCCCAGGGTCCGGTGCGCCGGAAGAGTACTGCAAAAATTGCTGTCATCACGAGCGCAATTCCGATGGCAAACAGTATTTCCCACAACATCATCATTTTGCCTCCAAGAACGTGTTTTTTAAGCCTTCTATAATAACACTGTTGGTGTACTGTAAGGAGGTAAATAGGGATAAAGAATCAAAAAAGTATCGAAAGCCTGAGGGTCATCAGTGGTCTATTTGGAGTATGGATATATTTCTATTCTTTTCCTATGATGGCAGCTACCTCTTTGCCGGTGAGCTCCTCCTTTTCAAGGAGCGCCTCAACTACCTTTTCGAGCTCCTTTCGGTGCTCTTTCAGAATTTCCAAGGCTCCCTGGAAGGCTTCATTGAGAATTTTCTTTAGCTCTTGATCGACCTCACGTGCAGTAGCTTCGCTGTACTCCCTTCCCTGGGCAATCTCCTCTCCCAGGAAGACATGCTCCCTCCTTCCTCCCAGCGCGAGGTGCTCCATCTGGGCGCTCATGCCCCAGTCGAGCACCATCTTTCGTGCTATCTGCGTTGCAGCCTTCAGGTCATTCTCCGCACCGCTTGTGGCGGTACCCAGTGCCATATGCTCTGCAGCTCTGCCTCCAAGCATGACAATGAGCCTGTCCATGATATACTCTCTGGGGTAGATATATCGGTCGCCCTCTGGAAGCTGGTGGGTTGCTCCCATTGATTTTCCCCTGGGAACAATGGTGACCTTATGGATTGGATCCGCATTGGGCAGAAGCGCCGCGACAAGCGCATGGCCGGCCTCATGGAAGGCAATGATTCTGCACTCTTCATCGGTCAACGCGAGGTTTTCCCTGGCAAGTCCCATCACGATCTTGTCCCGTGCCTCTTCGATGTCCTCTTTTTCTATGACACGCTTTTTCTTTCGTGCTGCAAGAAGGGCTGCCTCGTTGAGCATGTTCGCCAGGTCAGCACCGCTGAACCCTGGGGTGCTCCGAGCCGCTTCCTCCAGGCTGACATCATCGCTTAATGGTTTGTTCTTCGCGTGAATCTTGAGAATTTCCAATCTGTCTTTATTCGAAGGCATGTCCACCGTCACCCTCCGGTCAAACCTTCCCGGCCGCAGGAGCGCCGGGTCCAGAATGTCCGGCCTGTTCGTCGCGGCCATCACGATCACGCTTTCGTTCGGCTCGAAGCCGTCCATTTCGGAGAGAAGCTGGTTGAGAGTCTGCTCTCTCTCATCGTGGCCGCCACCGAGCCCCGCTCCCCTCCTGCGGCCGATAGAGTCGAGCTCATCGATGAAAATAATGCTCGGGCTGTTGCGCTTCGCTCTTGCAAACATGTCGCGTACCCTGGACGCTCCCACCCCGACGAACATTTCCATGAAATCGGAGCCGGTGATACTGTAAAATGGCACTTCCGCCTCCCCCGCCACCGCACGGGCCATAAGGGTCTTGCCTGTTCCCGGTGCTCCGACGAGAAGAACCCCTTTCGGCGTCTTCCCCCCAAGGCGTCTGTATCTTGATGGGCTTTTTAGAAACTCAACGACTTCTTTGAGCTCGACTTTCGCACCCTGGGCGCCAGCCACATCTTCGAAGGTGGTGCTCTCCTTGGTCTTTCTGTACATCCTGGCCTTGCTCTGTCCCATGGAGAATATGTTCTGCCCCTGCGACCTCATTCTGCCGAATAGCATGATACCAAGAAACACGAGCATGAGAAAGGGAAGTGCGCTCACCAATAGGCCTCCCCAGGAGAAACCTGTGTCCGGTTCGACATTGATCTCTACACCCTGCTCCTCGAGCAGATCGAGGAGTTTTTGATCACCAAACGGGGGCAGGTAGGTGACAAACTGTGCAATCTCCACTGTTTTCTCCTCGTCGACCAGCTTTTGAATTGGCTTTCTAAAGCTCCCTCGTATCTCTTCTCCCTTCACGAGAACTTTCTCTATGTTGGCCTTCTCGAGCTGTCGCCGGAAGGTACTGTAGCTGATCTCAGTGGCACTCCCCTTCCCCTTGAAAAGACCGAACAGCAGATAGCCAATGAGGGGGAGCAGGATCAGCCATATGAACAGTGGATGAAACCCGCATCCTGTCCTCCTCCCCATGGGTGATTTTTTCTCTTTGTTATCCATATCAAATAAATTTTTCAATTTTTCATCTCTCTATAGTCAGCCTGTAGTCAATGCCTCGAAGCCGGACACGATGTCAAGAAGCTCCGAGGTAATTGAATTCTGTCGCTGATGGTGGAACTGAGAGCTCAGCCCTTCCAAACGTTCGGAAATGTTTTTTTCTGCAGCCTGCATCGATGCGAGGCGGCTCCCATTCTCGCTCATCAGAGACATGGCACACGCTCGGTAAAGGGCTATGAAAAGATACTCGTGTATCAGAAGGGAAAAAAGTCTCTCCCTGTCCATTCTGTAAAAGGGCAGGCTTCTGGAAATCCACTGCTTCTTCGTTAGATTCTGGAGCCAGATGTGGTCGATAGGCAGAAGTTGCACCATGCGCGGATAGTAGGTGGAACTTGTTTTCGGCTGGTTGTGAAAGAGGAGGACCTGGTCTATCTCTCCATCGATGCGCCACTCGTCAAGGATTATGAGCAGTTCCTGAATCAGAGAGCGAACTCCTGTTGCGGCTCTGGGCACAGGAAGAGTGGCATTTATCTTCTGCCCGATATCAGCCAGGCGCTCGGCAGTCCGCTCCCCAACCGCAAGCACATACAGTTCGGTGCGGTATGCTCCGATCTCTTCCATCTTCTGCTCGGAAAAACGTGCAATGCGCTCATTAAACTGTCCTACCATGCCCTGGTCGGTTCCGTACACCACCGCGCAGGTTCCCCTGGTTTTGCGTCTGGATGGACGTATGAGCTCTCCTCCGTCTTCCTGCAGCAGGATCTGAAAACCCATCTCAATCGTATGATTGTAGACGGTGAGCGCCTCTACTGCCTTCTCATACTCACGGATGCTCACCGCTGCCAGGGCCTTCATCGTCCGCACCACGGACTTCAGATCTTCCGTCCCCTTTATCTTCCTCTTGATCTCTTCGAGTGTCTTCATCCCTCTTCAACCCGAGCGTTGTATCTATCACTCTCTGCGCGACATCCAGGATAGCCTTTCTGTCTCTTTCCTCAAGCGGTTTTCCTTCCAGGATTCTTCTGCTCAAATCAGGGAGGCTTTTGGTGATCTCCCTGCGGATGGGTTCCTTTACCTTTGATATATCAGCAAGAGGTACAGGATCGAACAGCCCTTCTGTCACAGAGAGCAGAACAGCAATTTGCTCCGGGACCGACATCGGTGTATACTGAGGCTGTTTCAGGATCTCCCTGACGCGCCTTCCTCTTTCCAGCTGTTGCTGCGTGTCCTCCTCGAGACGCGTGCCGAACCTGGAAAAGGCCTCGAGCTCTTCAAACTGGGAGTAGGAGAGTCTGAGGTCGCCCGCGACTGCCCGATAGGCATTGAGCTGTGTTTTTCCCCCCACCCGCGACACCGAGGTCCCCACATCAACGGCAGGTAAAAGCCCCTCTGCAAACAGTCTCGGAGAGAGGTAGATCTGCCCGTCCGTAATTGAGACGAGATTTGTCGGAATGTAGGCGGAGATGTTCTGCGCCTGTGTCTCGATGATTGGAAGCGCGGTGAGCGATCCCCCGCCGTGCTCCTTCCTGAGATGGGTGGATCTCTCCAAAAGCCGTGAGTGGATATAGAAGATATCCCCCGGATATGCCTCCCGGGCTGGAGGCCTTCGGAGAAGCAAAGAAAGCTCCCTGTAGGCCCGTGCATGCCGTGTCATGTCGTCGTACACGATGAGAACATCCCTGCCCCGCTGCATGAAATATTCCGCAATAGCCGTCGCCGAGTATGGTGCGATGTACTTAAGACCGGGGGTATCTTCACCGGTTGATACCACCACGATGCAGTCATCCATTACACCGTGACTCTTCAGGTCGCCCACGACCTTTTTTACCGCTGTGCTCCGTTCTCCGATCGCACAGTACACGCTGATCACATCGCTGTTCTTCTGGTTAATGATGGTGTCCACCGCGATTGCAGTTTTGCCTGTCTGGCGGTCCCCGAGGATCAGCTCTCGCTGCCCCCTTCCAATGGGAATGAGCGCATCGATCACCTGAATGCCGGTTTGGAGTGGTGTGTTGACAGGGTCGCGGTCCATTATCGCAGGTGCTTCCCTCTGGATGGAGTTCCTCTCTGAGGAGTGAACCGGACCAAGGGTGTCAAGAGGTCGTCCCAGGGGATCTATGATCCTCCCGAGAAGGCCCTCACCAACAGGCACGTCCAGAACGCGGCCAGTTCTGTGCACCTCCTGACCAGCCTGGAGCTCTTCCGAGGGACCGAGCAACACACTCGCTACCTCCTCCTCTTCCAGGTTGAAGGCTATACCAAGTACCCTGTACGGAAAACGAATGAGCTCTTCCGATTGGACTCCGGGCAGGCCGCTCACCCACGCAATTCCGTCGCCGATTGATCGAATGACCCCGATTTCCTGCGATTCAGGCTCGAATTCCATACCTTCGAGCACATCCTGTATCGCAGAAACCGTACCCTGTATCACCTCTGAAAGCTCCTGACTCTTCTCTTGTTCTCTTTCTCTCGCCATATTCAACACACCCGTTGTGGTATTTTTACGGATCAAAGTACTCGCGCTGCAATCTGTGTTGATCTGTGTCATAAAAATGTGACAGATATACTACGCCCCTCAAGCCAGGGGGTTTCTCTTCAGCGCTTCACCGACACGCTCCTCGAGCCCGTCCAGATAGCTGTCCAGGCTCCAGGCAATCTTTTTTCCCTTCAGGTGAAGCTCAAGCCCGCAGATAAGGCTGCGCGAAACCTGGAACCGGACTTTCTCCTCCTTTTTCTCCCCCTCGAGGGCCTCGCTGAGCTTCTGCCTCAACTCCGGTTCGATGTCAAATGAGCTGATCAGAAGGATTTCTCCTTCCCCTTCTCCTGAGGACACCTCCCCGAGGCCTTGCTCCTTCGTGAGACGTACCAATGAGGATTCACCTGCCTCGACCTGTCGGATCTTTTTCATGAAGGTATCGATCATCTTGCTCTGAAGGTTCGTATCCGCAAGCTCACGCAGGAAGCGGCGCGCAATCTGGTGCACGCTCTCCCCTGCGCGCTTTTTGAGCTCAGCAAGAAACGCCTCCTTCTGCTGCTCTATGGCCCTGTACCATTTTTCCCTGCTCTGGTCCACCTCTTCCTTTGCTTTCTGCAGAAGCTTTTTTTTCTGCTCCTCCGCCTCCTGGTGCGCTTCTGAAATCAGCCTCGATCGCTTCTCTTCCAGCTCCTCCTGCTTGTTTTTGTAGGATCGAACCTCTCCTTCAGCTTCTCTCTTCCTCGCCTCTGCCTCGTTGAGCCTGCTCGCAATATTCTCCTCTCTCCTGTCCATCGCATGTGTGATTCGGTCATACAGGAAATACCTGAGCAGAAATACAAGTATGAGAAAGTTGACGATCTGTGCAATCAATGTGAACCAGTCTATCTGCATGCATCAGCCTCCTGTCTGGGAAACCGCGTAGTTCCAGAAAGGGTTGGCAAAAATGAGGATCACTGCGACCACGAAGCAGTAGATGGCAGTTGACTCGATCATTGCAAGCCCGACAAAGAGCGTCCGGGTGATCGTACCGGATTCGTCCGGTTGCTGCGCGATCGAAGCCAGCGCGCGAGCGACCGACAGTCCCTCGCCGATGGCAGGCCCAATCGACCCAATCGCAATGGTGAGCCCGGATACTGCAATTGATGCCAGGCTGATGATACTCAAAAGATCCATAACGTGAACCTCCTATTCGATTTTTTGTTTCTCTTCCCCGTTCTCTTTCTCTTCCTGCACACGAGTCGCTGATGCAATGTAAACCGTTGCGAGAATTGCGAAGATGTATGCCTGGATAAGTCCTATGAGCAGCCCCAGCGCCTGCATGACAATGGGAAGAAAAAGCGGCGCAATGCTGAGCAGTATCGCGACGATCATGGTTCCGCTCATCACATTACCGAACAGCCTGACTGCAAGCGCCAGGGTCCTGGACACCTCGGAGATAATGTTGAATGGGAGCATGAATACCGATGGCTTAATGTAGTGCCTGAAATAGCCGAACCCTCTATTGGTGATGCCGTAAAAAGGAACCGCAAGAAAGACACAGATCGCAAGCGCTCCAGTGGTGTAGAGCGAGCCAGTGGGAGGGTGGTAGTAGGGAACGATCGTCAATGCGTTGGATACCATGATGAACAGGAAGAGCGTTCCGATGAAAGGCAGATAGCGGTCCGGGTCCTGATGGGTTATCTCCCGTATCTGCGTTCTCATGTAGGAGATGAGGGTTTCAAGAATATTCTGCCACCTCGACATGTGAGGCTCTGAGGTCAGCCTGCGTGTTGCGAGAAAAGATATGATGAGCAGTATCCCAATAACGACCCAGGTAAAAAGTATCGTTGCGCTGACCTCAAGCGGGCCGAGGTGAAAGTATACGATGGTATCAGGAGTGATGTTCATTGTACCTTTCCTTCAGCTACATTTCCCGTATGTTTCTTTGATAGTGCGATTGAGATGACCTTCACGAGTATGAAGCCGATGACGAAGGGTATCACCCTGGACCAGTGCCCACCCCTCGCGAGGAAATAGAGAGTCAGAACCGTGATGCCCGTCCTCGTCAACAGGCTACCAAGGCTCAGGAGAACCGGTGCCCTCACCTTGGGAATTGCATGTACCGTGACCCAGAGGCCACCGAAGAAGAGAATACCGAGCACACTCCCCATTGCAAATGAAAATGCGATATCCACTGCGCTACTCATTTTCTCGCTCCTTCTCTATATCTTTTCTTTCCCTGTTCACCCAGTGCCAGGCAACCAGACATCCGGCAAGCAATCCTGCGAAGAGCAGTATGAGGGTCCAGGAGTAAGGTCCCGGGTACCTACGGTCGATCCATATACCGACTGCAACACCGATCAGGGTGGGAATCGCCACGGACCAACCCACGATTCCGAACAGCCCAAGCCCGTACCAGACACTTCTCTGCGCGCTTTTTCGTGCCCTCAGTTTCCGGACCTCTCTTTTTTCCACCTCGTCTCTGAAGCTCCTGTCGTGTCCCTTCTCTTCATCTTCCCCGTTCATGCTAGCGTGCCTCCAGGAATCTCCTCGCGAAATCCGCTTCGAGCTTCGCGAGCACGGACCTTGCCTTGTGTTCCCTTTCGTCATACTCACGGAACTGCTCTGTCACTGCCCGCTTCAGAGTGCCCAGCTCCCCCCTTCCCACAGCATTCCTCACCGAAACGATCACCTCTGTGTCCTTTTTCACGAGAATGCCTGCATCGACTGCCACGAACCTCTCTCCTCCGTCCTCGGTCTCGTAGCTCAAGATGCCAGGAACAATTGCGGTCACGAAGTCAATGTGGTGGGGGAGAAGGCAAAATCCCCCCTCGCTCCCTTCCGCGTTTACCTTTGTTGCGTTTTCTTCGAGAAAAATCATACGGGGGAGAAGTATCTTCAGGGTCATTTTTCCACCTCGTCGATGGTGCCGATCATGACGATCCTCTGGATCGTTGGGATCGGCCCCATCATGGTGCATGCCTGCTTCATATTCATTTCTCTTCTCCATGGGAATCCGGGGGTCATTTTTCCACCTCGTCGATGGTGCCGATCATATAAAGTGAACGCTCAGGAGTGTCCGAAAACTCGTCATCCAGAATTCTTTCACACCCATCCAGCGCATTCGAGAGACGAACTGATTTTCCATCCATCCCGGTGAACTGTTCAGTGGTGAAAAATGGCTGGGTTAGATACCGCTCCAGTCGGCGTGCACGATTTACGGTTCTCTGGTCCTCATGGGAGAGCTCTTCCAGACCCAGCATTGCAATGATGTCCTTCAGGTTCTCATACTCAGCGAGGTTTCTCCGTATCTCTCTCGCGATCCAGTAGTGGCGTTCACCCACGATGTGCGGTGCAAGCATCTTGGATTGCGAGTTTAGAGGATCGACCGCGGGGTACAGCCCCTGACTCGACCTCTTCCGAGAGAGCACGATGGACGCAGACAGATGACTGAAGGTATGCACCGCTGCAGGATCCGTGAAATCGTCAGCTGGGACATAGACCGCCTGTACCGAGGTAATCGCCCCATTCCTGGTGCTGCAGATTCGCTCTTCGAGCTCTGCGAGCTCGGTTGCGAGGGTCGGTTGATAGCCAACCCGTGACGGTATACGTCCCAGGAGCCCTGAAACCTCTGATCCAGCCTGCACGAACCTGAATATGTTGTCGATCAGAAGCAGCACGTCCTGCTTTCTTTGATCCCGGAAATACTCCGCCATCGTCAACGCTGCATGGCCAACCCGGAACCGCACTCCTGGTTGCTCGTTCATCTGGCCGAAGACGAGCACGGAGTTTTCGAGTACACCCACTTCGCGTATCTCGCGGTAGAGCTCCTCCCCCTCACGGCAGCGTTCGCCGATCCCGCAAAAAATACTTATTCCCTCGTACCGTATTGCCATGTTGTGGATCATCTCCATGACCAGAACCGTTTTTCCCACACCAGCACCTCCGAACAGTCCTGCTTTCCCTCCCCGCTCCATGGGTGCAAGAATGTCGATTGCCTTGATGCCGGTTTCCATGATTTGGGTTGAGGCTTCAAGTTCTGAAAGGGATACCGGTCTCTGGTGAATAGGGAGCCATTTTTCGACCTCGATATCACCCTTTTTGTCGATCGGGGTGCCGAAAATGTTGAATGCTCTTCCCAGAATCTGATTTCCTATTGGAACTCTCAGGGGTCCGCCCGTGTCCGTGACTGGAGCCCCCCGAGACAGCCCTTGGGTGGGTGTGAGAGAAATTCCCCGCACAATTCTCTGGTTCAGGTGGCTCAAGGTTTCTATCACCACCCGACCATGTGAACCCGCGCGAAGCTGATTGTGAATCTCCGGGAGCTTGTGCGGAAAGAGGCAGTCCACCACACTCCCCCGTATGGATAGAACCGTTCCGCTGTTCTTCTCTTTCGATTCCTGTCTTTCATCCATGGAAAGAGCCCCGCATCGAGTGAATGTTACTAAAACAATAGGGAGGGGGAGGCTGAAAGTAAATCGTAACAAAGACCTAAATTAGTGGCAGGGGGATGAGAATAATAATACTAAAAAGGGATGATTTTTATACGCCAAATGGAGGGAAAGGCTGCTGAAGGCGCAGGTTTTTCCACTCTCAGAAGATTTCCTGCTCTTCGATGTCGATAAGCCCTTTGCGTGTTGCGGCTCCCACCGCTTTGCTGCGGTTTTTGGCATTCAGTTGTTCCGGGATGTTAAGAATTTTTTATTGTTTTCTTGACGAAGCTCAACTGGTCATTATCCTATTTCATGTATATATATAACATCAAGAGGTGGGAAAGGATACAGAGGTGTTTGAAAAGCACTCCCAGAAAATAACCGAAGGACCGCTCTACACGGATCAGTACCAGCTCGCGATGGCCCAGCTCTACTTTCATCACGGGCTTCACGAAAAACCGGTTCAGTTCGATCATTTTTTCCGCCATTACCCCGACTACGGAATCCACAAGGCCGGATACTGTATAAATGCGGGTCTGGAGTGGCTCATCGACTGGATGAAGAATACCCGATTTTCCGAAGAGGACATCTCCCTGCTCCGTTCCCAGAGAAGCGGAACCGGCAAAAAACTGTTTGACGAGGCTTTTCTGAGCTGGCTGAAGTCCGGTTGTGACTTCATGGCGGTTACTCTGCAGGCGATACCTGAGGGCAGGGTCGTGCACCCGGACGTACCCCTGACAGTGGTGCAGGGCCAGCTGGGGATCGCGCAGATCCTGGAAACACCGCTCCTCAATCAGCTCAACTTTCAGATACTCATCGCGACGAAAGCATCGAGGATACGGCAGGTGTGCGGAAAACAGCTCGTGATCGAATTCGGTGCACGGCGCGGTCAGGACAGGGGGGCAGTTGCCGGTGCACGGGCCGCACTCATCGGGGGAGCGGACTATACATCCAATGTGGGAATATCCCATGTCCTCGGCTACCCCCCGAAGGGCACACATGCACACAGCATGGTTCAGCTTTTCCTGGCGCTCGGGATGAGCGAGCTGGATGCCTTCAGGGCTTTCGCCGAGCTGTACCCGGACGATTGCATCCTTCTGGTTGACACAATCGACACTTTGGAGAGCGGTATCCCCAACGCGATCAGAACTTTCGAGGAGCTCAGGAAAAAGGGGCACAAACCCCTCGGAATCAGGCTTGATTCAGGCGATCTTGCCCATCTCAGTGTTCGAGCAGCGAAAATGCTGAATGCCTCAGGATTTCCGGAGGTCCAGATAGTCCTCTCGAACGAGCTCGATGAGATGAACATCTGGCAGATTCTCACGCAGATATCACAGGAGGCGCCGAAGCACGGGATGGACCCGGACGAGCTCGCAGGACGTCTTGCATATGGGGTTGGAACCCGCCTGATCACCTCTGCAGGGTGCTCAGCCCTCGGCGGTGTGTACAAACTCGTGGCGGTTGAAAACGGAGCGCACTGGATGCCGGTCGTAAAAATTTCCGAAAGCCTCGAAAAAATCCCCAATCCGGGAAACAAGAAGATCTGGAGAATCTACGATCAGAGGGGCAAGGCAAATGCCGATCTGATCGGCTTCCACGACGAAGACCCGGGAGCGCAGGAGCAGTTTCTCCTCTGTCATCCGTGGGACCAGAGCAAGAGAAGAGTGATGAAATCTCAAGGTACCTCCAGGATCGAACAGCTCCTTATAGAGGTGCTTCGTGAAGAAAAAATCGTCTGTGATTTTCCTTCTATTGATGAGATCCGTGCGTTGAGGGAAACAGACACAGAAAGGCTTGACAACGGTGTCAGAAGACTCATGAATCCCCACACCTATCATGTCTCAATTACCGGGAAGCTCTGGGAACGAAAGCAACGGCTGATCCAGCAATTGAAAGAATGATTTTATGGCTTCAGGGGTTGCTCTTATCGCTCACCCTGTTATATTGTATAGTATTGAAAGGAGTGGTCAATGCAAATTCCTCTTGAGATCGCCTACCGCGGAATTGAAAAATCGGATGACATCGAAGCGCTGATAAGAGAAAAAACCCAAAAGCTGGAAAAGATATGCAGCTACATTTCAAGCTGCCGAATCGCGATAGAAAAACCTCAGAAGCATCAGAAGAGCGGGAACCCATACAGGGTTCGCATCGACGTCACCGTTCCTCCGGGTCATGAGCTGGTCGCCAGCCGTGAGCCCTCACAGGGAGATATGCACACCGATCTCCTCACGGAGATACGGGAAGCCTTTGATGCGGTGCGCAGGCAGCTCAGAGAGCTCGTGGAGCGTCAGAGAGGAGAAATGAAGACCCACCCGCAACAGGAAGTTCACGCTGTGGTGAGCAAACTGTTCAGGGAGGAAGGGTACGGATTTCTCAAAACCCTCGACGGAAGGGAAATCTATTTCCACAGGAACAGTGTTCTTGGAGACGAGTTTGACGCCCTTTCGGTCGGAACCGGCGTGAACTTTTCCGAGCAGCCGGGAGAAAAAGGCCCCCACGCGAGCACCGTGAGAGTGGTGGGAAGGCCGGGAAGGCAGGAGTAATCCGCAGTCTGTTATTTTCTTTTCAGAAGCTTTTCAAGCTCCTTCCAGCTCCGTGTATTCAGGACATCATCCGGACCGAGCCACCCTCTCCTTGCCTGCGCCACGCCCCACTTCATGAAATCGAGGTCTGTGATGTTGTGCGCGTCTGTTGAGATCGCAAGCTTCAGGCCAATGTCTCTGGCTCTTTTACAGTAGACGTCGTTCAGGTCCAACCGCTCCGGTTGGGCGTTGACCTCCATGAAGCAACCCGAGTCTAACGCTTCTTTCATGACCTTTGCGATGTCTATGTCGTAGGGCTCCCGTTTTCCTATGATACGTCCGGTCGGATGAGAGAAAATGTTGACAGAGCGGTTTTCCATTGCACGAAGGACGCGTTTTGTTTGTTTCTTGCGTGAAAGATTTGTATTGTAGTGAATCGAGAATACCACCAGATCGAGCTCCTTCAGAACACTGTCCGGGAGGTCGAGGGAGCCGTCCTCGAGAATGTCCACCTCAATGGACTTCAGCAGTCGGAAACCCTTCAATTTTTCGTTGATCCCTTCAATTTTATCTATTTGCTCCCTGAGTCGTCTCTCATCGAGACCCCTGGCCATGGTCACCCTCCTGGAGTGATCGGTAACCGCGAGATACTCGTATCCTCTTTCCTGCGCAGCCTCCGCCATTTCCTTGAGGGTGTAATTACCGTCTGAATACTTCGTGTGGCTCTGCAGGTCTCCTCTGATGTCATCCAGAGTGACGAGGTCGGGAAGCGCTCCCTCCTGTGCGGCCTCTATCTCCCCCCTGTTCTCCCTCAGCTCGGGCTCTATGTAGGGGAGTTCCACCTGCTCGTACAGTTCTTCCTCGCTTCGGCCGGCGACCCTCTTTTCTCCATTGAACACCCCGTACTCATTTATCTTCAGCTTTCTCTTCTGGCCGAGTTTCCTGACCGCAACGTTGTGCTCCTTCGACCCGGTGAAGTAGTGGAGCGCTGCCCCGTAGCTTTCCTCCTCCACCACCCTGAGGTCCACCTGGAATTCAGAACGCAGCACGATCGAGGAGCGCGTGCTGCCCTTCGAGAGTACCCGATCCACATCTTCGTAATCGACAAATTCGTCCATTACTCTTTCCCCTTCAGAGCACACCACCAGTATGTCCAGGTCCCCCACGGTTTCCTTTTTCCGCCTGTAGCTGCCTGCGGCTTCCGCGATCTTCACGCCCTTTATGTCGCGCAGGTATTCCAAAAGCGGTTTCGTGATCTCCTCTGCGACCACAAGCTTCAGCCTGCCGGCACCCTCCCCTTTTTGAATCCTGCCGATTTCATCGAGTATATTTTCCTCGGTTTTTTTCCCGAATCCTTTTACAGTACTGATTTTTCCCTCCCTGGCTGCCTTCTCCAGGCCCTTGAGAGTTTCGATGTGGAGCTTCTTGTGGAGCTGTCCCACCCTTTTGGGTCCCAGGCCTCCGATATCCATGAGATCTGCGAGCTCTGCAGGCACGGTTTTCTCGATCTCTTCGAGCTGCCTGAGGGTTCCTGTTTCCACGATTTCTCTGATTTTGACCGCAAGGTCCTTCCCTATACCGGGAAGCTTGTTCAGCTCCTCTCCGTTCTCCACCATCTCTGAAATGCTCTTCGACAGGCCGGAAATAGTCCTGGATGCGGTTCGATACGCCCTGACTCTGAACTGGTTTGCTCCCTGGATGTCCAGCAGATCGGCGACCCTGTCCAAGATATCCGCCACATCGCTGTTGTGAACCGGCATGGCTGTTATCCCTCCTCTTCCAGCATTCTGTAACTCTTCCAGCATTTTGCAAATTCCGCAAGCCGATCGTTCACCGCCCGGTTCACCGTTCCCTCCGGATATTTTCCATCCTTGTCTTGAGATCCTGCCTCGACCCCGGTGAGTATCTCTATTCCCTGGTCGATCGTCTCAACCGGGTAGATATGGAATTTATTCTCCTGTACTGCACGCACCAGTTCCTGTTTGAGCATCAGGTTCTTCACGTTGCTCTTCGGGATCAAAACACCATTTTCGCCATTCAACCCTCTGGCCTTGCACACGTTATAGAACCCCTCCACCTTCTGGGTGACACCACCGATCGGCTGGATCTCGCCCCGCTGGTTCACAGAGCCTGTGACTGCAATGCCCTGCTTTATTGGGTAGCCCGAAACGCTCGAGATGAGCGCGTACAGCTCTGCTGAAGAGGCGCTGTCTCCTTCCACACCTTCGTACAGCTGCTCGAACACGAGGCTTGCGGAGAGGGATACGGGTTTGTCCTCTCCATACCTGCCGTTGAGATAACCGGTGAGTATGAGAACTCCCTTGTTGTGTATGGGCCCGCTCATTTTCACTTCCCGCTCGATGTTGATCACCCCTTCCCTTCCCACGTATGTCCTTGCTGTGATGCGAGAGGGCTTCGCAAATGTGTAGTCTCCGAGGCTGAGAATGGAAAGACCGTTCACCTGTCCTGGTATCGCTCCCTCGGTATCGATGAAGAGATCGCCCTTCTCGATCATTTCATGGATCTGCTCCTCAATTCTGTTGTTCCTGTAGTCGCGTTCCGCGATCGCCCTGTCCACTTCTCTTCTTCCTATCCGTCCGTTGCCGTTTTTCGAAGCCCAGTAGTTCGCCTCTCGCGCGATGTCGCAGATCTCAGAAAAGCGTGTCGAAAGCTTTGTTTGATCGCCCACAAGCTCTGATCCGAACTCCACCACACGCGCAATTCCGCTTCTGTCGAAGTGGCGCCAGCCTTCCTGGTTGCATCGCGATGCGAGGAAGCGCGCGTACTGCTTCGTATTCTCCTTATTTCTCTCCATGAATATGTGAAAATCAGCCTTGATCTTGAATAGCTCTCTGAACTCCTCGTCGAGGTTGAACAGGAGGTAGTACATCAGCGGATTTCCAATGAGTATCAGCTTCACCTCGAGTGGAATGGGCTCCGGCTCAATCCCTGCCGTGCTTATGGAGCTGAGCATCTCGCTCATATCCGTTATTCTGATTCTCCTCTCCTTCAGTGCGTGCTTCAGCGACTGGTAGGAGAAAGGGTTTCGCAACAGGTGATCCGCCTCGATGATGAGGTAGCCTCCGTTGGCCCGGTGGAGCGCTCCAGGCTTGATCATCCGGAAATTGGTCACAAGCATGCCGAGCCGTGCCTGCCGCTCGAGCTTCCCCATGAGGTTCTGGTAGGTCGGGTTCCCCTCCACCACGACAGGTGCACCTTCGCTGTTCGAATTGTCTACCATGAGATTGACCCTGTAGCGGTCCAGAATCGCTTCCTGTCGCCCTTCCATCATCTGCGGGAGAAATGCAGGCTGGTCGCTCTGTTTTTTCCCGGACGCAATGATCTTCTGGGCATTTTCCAGGATGTCCTCCTTCACTGCGTTCAGATAGTCACTGATCTCCTCTCTGTCGCCGTACTTCTCCTTCATGTCCTCTATTGGATGTTCGATTGCGAAGAACACGCTGTTGCGTTCGAGCTCCTTGAGCTGCTCGCGGCTTTTTTTGCCCTGCTCTCTGATCGACCGCAGCGTCCTGTTCAGCTCCTGCCTGAGCTCCTTTCCCTTTTCCTCCAGCTTCTCCCTCTCCTCATCCGGCAGCCGGGCGAATTCCTCGCTCGATATGGGGTGGTCATCCTTTACTGGAATCATGAAAAACCCGGTCGGCCCCCGCTGAAGAGTAAACCCTTCCTTTGCCGATTTCTGGCTGAGCTCGGTCAGCATGTTGTTCTGCTCGTTCTGCAGCTTCTCCATTATGAGGGTCTTCTCGTTCTCGAACTCCTCTCTTTCGAAAACCTGCACGATTTCACCCTTCATCTCATTGATGAGATTGTCCATGTCATTTCTGAACTCTCTTCCCCTGCTGGCATGGAGCCTGAGCGATTTCGGCTTGTGGGGCTCTTCGAAGTTGTGCACGTAGCACCAGTCGTCAGGCAGTTGTTTCTCCTTCGCTTTCCTCTGGACAAATTTCTGTATGATGGAGGTTTTTCCTGCACCTGTCGGACCCAGGGCAAATATGTTGAACCCCTGGCTGTCGATCTCCATGCCGAACTCGATTGCGGTCACCGCCCTGTCCTGCCCGATTATTTCTTCAAGCTGGGTTATCTCTTGTGTGCTCTGGAAGTTAAAAACAGACTCCTCGCACACTCTGCGGAGCTGTTCGGGTTGTAATGGTTGCATGGCACTTCTCCCACTCTGTTGTTTCCGTAGATTTTCTACACTTTTACTCTGGCTTGCCGGACGGAAGGGGAAAATAGGAACAAAGGAGCAAAATTGCGCCATAAGTTGGAGGAAAATCTCTCCTCCTTATGGAGGAACATGCTACGGAAGATAAGACCGGAGTATTTTCTCGTATGTTCCGTCGTTCATCATTTCTCTGAGCGTTGAATCAAATGTATTCCTGACTGGAACAAGATCTTTCTTCTTTGTAAACGCGATGTAGCTTGGAACACTCTCTATTGCAGGCGTCAACTCTTTGACCCTGTCAAGTTTGTCAAGTTTTTTCAGGATGTAGAAGGCGCCATATCTATTGCTGATCAGGATGTCAAAACGCCCTTCCATTAGCCTTTGCATGTTCATCTGACCGGTCTCTGCGACATCGATGTGTGGGATGTAGCCGTTTCTCACTGCATCATCGAAGATTTTCCCATAGCTGATATTTCGAACCACTCCAAATTTGTATCTACTGAGTTTCTCTAAATCGCCATCAAAAATTACCTTTGAATCCTTTCTCACAAAGAGCGAAACCGTCTGGTCTATAAGAATTTCTCTTGAATAGTCTGCAAATTTTTCTCTTTCGTGAGTTTTAAAGGCAGTAAATACCGCATCCGCCTTTCCATTTTTTACTTTCTTCAATGCTTTTGCCCATGGCAGGAGCTCTATGCGTATTGGTTGCTGCATTCGCCTGAACGCCTCCTCAACAATTTCAACTGCAATGCCTTTTACTTCACCCTGTTCTTCGAATTCATAGGGAGGATACTGCAAGGTTACGAGTCTTAAAGGCTCTCCATAACAATATCCTGAAAGCAGGAAAAAGAATGTAAGGAGTAGTATTCCCCGCGTTTTCATTTCAATAACCTCCTGTTTATGGCATATTATCGTCCGTAGAGCTTTGTGCACGCGCTGATTCTTTCAGAAAGACCCGGTGTGAGCTCATCCTGCAGGAACCGCCACTCCCAGTTCCCGTCCGGAACCGAAGGATAATTCATACGGCCTTTGCTTCCGAGACCCAGATAATCCTGCATTGGTACAATGACCAGGCGTGCACAAGACATCATGAGCGCACGGATGAAGTACCAGTGGACATCCTGGGACCTTCTGCCCCGCACACCAACATAAGCAAGCGCGCTCTTTTTCTCCTCCCTCGTCTCTTTTTTCGAGTTACGGCTGGATGAGTGGTCTTCCTCGAGCCAGCCAATCAGGGTGTTGTTGTCATGAGTTCCGGTATAGGCAACGCAGTTTTCCACGTAGTTGTGAGGCCTGTGGTATTCGCTGCCTTTTGCACTGCTGAAGCCGAACTGGAGGACGCGCATTCCCGGAAACTGGAACCGGTCCCTCAGCGCATGGACATCCTGGGTGATCTGACCGAGGTCCTCCGCGACGATGGGAGGGCAGGAAAATCGGTCCAGAAGAATCTTGAAAAAATCCTCCCTCGGACCCTGTACCCATCCGCCGTTCACCGCGGTCGGCTCCCCGGCAGCTACCTCCCAGAAGTCCACAAATCCCCGGAAATGATCGATTCGTATCATGTCAAAGAGCTTGAGGTTATGGGCGATCCGTTCCATCCACCATCCAAACCCTCTCTCCTTCATTCTCTCCCACCGGTAGATCGGGTTTCCCCACAGCTGACCCGTGACGCTGAAGTAGTCAGGCGGGACACCGGAGAGGGTCACCGGTGCCCCGCTCTTATCGAGTTTGAACAGCTCCTGATGCGCCCATACATCTGCGCTGTCGTAGTTCACATAGATGGGGAGATCCCCGAATATCTGGATGTTTCTGTTGTTCGCATACTCCTTGAGCTCTTTCCACTGCCAGAAGAAGAGGTACTGAACGCGCTTTTTTTCTTCAATCCTCTCAATGAGCCGTCTTTTGGCGCTTTCAAGCGCATCAGGCTGCCTCTTCCGTATCTCCGCAGGCCATCTGCTCCAGGCCTCTCCCCTGAATTGTTCTTTGAGCGCTTCAAACAGCACGTAGTCGTCGAGCCAGAAGGCATTTTCTTCACAGAACTGATCATACTTCCAGGCATGGTGCCTTTTTTTCAGAGAGTTATTCACCGCAGAGCGGAACAGCCCCTGCTTGTACTGTGTCACATGCTGATAATCGACTCGTCTCTGTTCGAAGGCGTGCGTTTTCAACGCATCCTCCTTTGAAACAAGCCCTTCTTGAAAAAACATGGCAGGGCTCAAAAGGAGCGGGTTTCCCGCAAAGGCGGACGTGCTGCTGTAGGGAGAGCTCCCGTAGTGTGTCTCTGTGGGATTGAGGGGGAGGATCTGCCAGACATGCTGGCATGAGCTTTGGAGGAAATCAACAAACGTACGCGCACCCGGCCCAAGATCACCGATACCGAAGGCCGAAGGGAGAGAGGTCACATGGAGGAGCATACCGCTTTTTCTTTTTTTCAGCATTGCGCCCCCTCCTCATTTAATGGGAGTGAAAATAGTCAGTGTCGTATACCAAGAGAGAGATGAAAAACCGCGTGTGTGTGTCCGTTGATATAAATCAAATCAGCCTCCCTTGAGAAGCGCAAGAGGAAAGCTCGCAAATACTGTTCCGAGCTCAAGCCGCTGTGCACTCTGAATCCTCATCCCGGTCAGTTCCTCAGTCCATATCGAAGGAGCAGGTTCCGGAAGAATGACACAGGTGTTTTTCCAGACTGTCTTTCCCACGGGTATCTGCTCTTCACTTATCAGATACGTCAGAAATCGGGGAGCAACGGCAACAACCCACCTCCCTGCTCTCACTCTTGCGAAGGACACCACATGATCAAAAAACTTGCCCTTCGACTGGATCGGTATGTAGCGGCCATTCAGAAAGAGATCGGGCTCTTTATTCCGCACCCTGAGGACCCTTCGGATTACGAATTGCTTTATACTTCCGTCTTCGGGTCTCTTCAGGAGATCTGCGACTGGGTACACTGACGTGGTTTCCTCCCTCCTCATTATTTCCCTAAGATATGACATTCTCTTTGCGTAATCAACTGCTTGTCGGTTGTCCGGGTCGACAAAACTGAAGTTCCAGAGCTCTGACCCCTGATAGATGTCGGGAATTCCAGGTGCGGTGAGCTTGATGAGGGTCTGTGAGAGGGAATTCCATATGCCGTAGCGGCTGACACGCTTCTGAAAAGGGAGAAAATCGGTCAGGAATGCATTCTGTCCGCACGGAGACAGTATCCGCTTTAAAAAATCTTCACATGCCTTTTCATACTCGAGTTGAGGTTGGGTCCATGAGCTGTTTCTCTTGGACTCCCGTAACGCTTTGACCGTGTAGTACTTCAGGCGTTCGAGGAACCGGGCCTGCTCTCCAGGGGAAAAGGGATACGCTCCGAGAAGAGCCTGGTAGAGGAAATACTCATCATTTTGGTCCGGTACTCTTTTCCCGTGGATCAACGTCTTCATCGGAGCGTTGATACGTACCCATCTCTTCACCCTCCTCCTCCACTCCCCTGTGATTTCAGTGAGCACGTTCAGACGAGCTCGCGCGTCCTCCCCCCTCTTGGTGTCATGGGTGGAACTGGCGTTCATCGCATGGGGCCATTCGCTCTGCCTCTCCTCATTGATCTGGTGAAAATCCTTCAGGGAGATGCCGACGCGGCCCGGATCAGCTCCCACCTCGTTCAGTGCAACGAATCTATTGTAGGTATAGAGAGTTGTATCCTCCATGCCCTTTGCCATGAGTGGACCGGAAAGCTGCTGGAACCTCATGAGAAAGGGGAGCGCTTCCTTTCGGATGGCTGATTCTTCTTCCCTGAAGAATATTTTCCTGAGAAAATCCAGAGCACGGGTATTTCTCTGTTCGGTTTTTTCAGCCGCAGCAAAAGCCTCCTTCAGGTACTCTCTGTCAGAGTCTGAACAGCCGGTCGGATCGACGTAGGTTCTGTACACCGGAAAGGCTGCAAGCAGAGTGATCAACGCTTCAGAGAGCTCATCGCGTGAAAAAGTCAGCGGCATTCCACATGTAACGGTGAGCGTCTCGGCGCAGGAGATGAGGTTTTGCACATCGCCTGCCAGATATCGCTTCGCCACCATCTTTTTATTTCTGTAGCGTATGAGCTCACAGGATGCAGAAATCCCGGTCAGCTCCCGGTAAAGAGACGTGAGCTGCCTTTCACTCCCCCGTCTGCAGAAAATACCATTCAACAGGTTGAGAAAATCGTACCCTGTCGTCCCCTGTACGGGCCAGGAGTCCGGAAGCAGCTCACCGGGTTCGAGGATCTTCTCAACAAAGATGAGCGTCTCAAGGGCGCGCTTCCGCAAACGGATGAGATACTCTTTTGGATCCAAGAGCCCGTCTATGTGATCGATCCGCAGCCCGCTGATGTGCCCGCTTTTCACGGAATCGATCACCAGCGCATGCATCGCATCGAACACTTCTTTTTTTTCCACACACACCGCAATGAGATCGCTGATATCGAAGAATCTCCGGTAGTTTATCATTCGGAGCGCGCTCTTCCAGTGGTACAAACGATAGTGCTGTTTTCCCAGAAGCTCCCTCATCTGCTCTGGGTCGAACCTGCCGAGTGCTTCTGAAAGAGAGGACCTGAAGGCTCTGCTTTTGCTGTACAGATCCCAGAGAAGTCGCTTGACAATGGATGACGTACTTTCGGACCCAGAAGGACCCTGGCCGGTACACGGTGCAGATACAGCAGATGCCGGGCACTCATCCGTATATGTCCTGACGGAGTGAAGGCATTTTTTTAGTTTTCCGACATCTGCATTTTTCAAACCGACCCTTTTTTCAAGAACACCGATCACCGTGGATAAGATCTGCTCATAGCTCGAGATGGAGAGGGGGAATCTGTGATCATAGTACACAGCATAAAACCCGGATCGATCGAGTCCGATGGTGATCTCCCCTTTTCGGAGGCACCAGTCGAGATTTTCTCCAAGAAAGGGTGCCATGAGTTTCCCGCGGAGCTGCTCCTCCGGGAAGTCCCACAGGATGTCAAAGAATCCTGAGAATTGCGAATGCTTCCCCTTTTCCAGCACATCCATGAGCCTGCTGTTCTCGTGATGGTAGGCCATGTGATTGGGAACGATGTCCTGAAGCCAGCCCATGGTATGGGCTGCTACCGTTGCGGTGAGCCTTTCAAATCCCTCCTTCCCCCCGAGCTCAGGATCAAAACTGCACGGGTCGGTCATATCATACCCGTGGGCACTCCCCTTCCTGCTCCTGAGCACAGGGGATGCATAGACATCGGTGATTCCGAGATCGTGGAGATACGGGATGATCTGATCGGCATCAGCGAAGGTAAAGGAAGGGCAGAATTGAATCCTGTAGGTTGCCTCGGGAATCTTCATCATTCGCACCGCACCTTGAGATAGCCGCCCAGCCTGTCATATCTCTCGAGCCATTTGCGGGCTTCCTCGTCTCCAGAATCTGCCCGTTCTTTGAAGCCCTCCCTGTGATCTCTGCAGATATCGAAGAATAGATTCTGAGCCCGCCACAGCCCCATCTCGAGCTCGAGAGAGCCAAGGCTCTGCAGCAGTGCGCTCGTGGTTTCGACGAGCTCGAGATCCAGAGGATCCTGATCGAGCTCCTCCATGAGGGTAGTCACCTTCCGTTCCCCCACGTACCCGATTTCTCCTCCACTGATCTGGAAAGAGAACCTCTTCAGCTCTTTGATGATAGCCCGAATCTCTTCGATATTGGTCTCCTCATCCATGAGCATTCTCTTCAGCCTGGCGTTTACAATAAACTGGCCGGTATCGGAAAACGCCTTCGGGAGGGGAAAGCTCAGATCCCGCATCACCTGCATGATCGGATAAAAACCTTCATACATCTGGAAGATAGAGCTCTCGATCCTCTCAATGTGAGGCTCCAGGACCTCCCGCAGGACTTTTCTCTGCTCATCCCGGAAAAGGTCCCTGAGGGAGTAACTTTCTGTCCCGAAGTGCTCGTCCATTTTCCGAATTGTCTCGGGCACATCCCCCTGTTGAAAGACAGTTTCGAGTTCCTGTTCCATGGTTTCGAATTCTCTCTCGTCCATAAACTCCCGCACCGCTCCGTTCATGTTGTGGTCTCCCAGATGCAAAGCAGCGAAGCTGAAGAGCATTTCCTCTCCGAGCAGGACCGAAGCGACCCTGGATTTCCCGATTGCGAGTCTCGAAGCACCCATATCGTGTCTCTTGTACCGCAGGCTCCCGGTGGTATAGCAGTAAATCGAGGCGGTTTCTGGGTACTCTTCGAAGAGGGAAGAGATCGCGTAGTGCGCTCCCACGCGCAGAAGATCGACCCGCGCTGGTCGCACGAAGAGCTCATAGACCCGCGCGCCGTTTCCAAACTCCTCGATGTTGCTCGATGCTGCGGAGAGTCTCTTCACAAACTCATCTTCTAAGTGTATACCGCCTGCCTGTTCGGCAAGCTGCATGGCTCGATCGGCAAACTGTATTACCTGGGTGGTCTCTATGCCGGATATCTCGTCGAAAAACCACCCGCAGCTTGTGTACATGAGAAGGGCGTGGCGCTGCATCTCCAGGAGCTTCAGTACCTGTACCCGTTCTTCCCTCATGAGGTCATGCACCGCATGTGTTTGAAAAAATGCCTCCACGGTTCCCGGTGACCGGTCGAGTATGACATTGATGTATTCATTCCGGGCCTCCCATGGGTCCTTCAATAAGACTGCCACCTCCTTTTCGTACAGTGGTGAGAGGTTGTCTCTGACCCAGTCCATCGTGTTTCTCAGAGGTGTCCGCCACTCCTGATTCCATCCCGGATGCAGCCCGCTGTTGCACCCGCAGTTGCTCCACCACCGATCCACCCCGTGGGCACAGCTCCACGAGCTTTTCTCAACAATTTGTACTTCCCTGTTTGGCGGGTGTTTTTCGAGAAACAG
>Ga0180438_10001245_pt1 | contig 45311 bp, 36 predicted proteins | sample SS_ome_12_FD_132455 | JGI IMG/M metagenome (GOLD analysis project Ga0180438, IMG submission 132455) | Hypersaline lake sediment archaeal communities from the Salton Sea, California, USA - SS_3_D_2 metaG | ecosystem: Environmental > Aquatic > Non-marine Saline and Alkaline > Hypersaline >...
CGCGTACTGGACGCCGTGACAGGTTCGAAACCGGGACCCCGCATAAGGGCATCAATACTCGCCGCATTCACCGCTGCAAAAGAAAACGCACCGTAATACGCTGTGTACGCGATTACAGTGCCTAGCGACTTACACCTAGTTCGGAAACCCCAGCGATACCGCACCCGCGAGCATATTGACGTTCCTGGCCCGGCGCACCATCGAGACGGGTTTTTCTATCAACCCAGAAGCTCTTTAGCCTTGTCAACTGCGGATGCGGCGTCGGGAGCATATCCGTCGGCGCCGATCTCGTCGGCGAAGTTCTGCGTGATCGGTGCGCCGCCTATCATCGTCTTGGCCTTGTCAGCTCCGTCCGAGTCTTTCACCGCTTTTATGACATCCTTCATGGCGACCATGGTTGTCGTGAGAAGAGCGGAGAGCCCGAGAATGTTCGCTTTGTTCTCCTGGATCGCCTCAACAAACTTCTCCGGCGGAACGTCCACGCCGAGGTCCACCACCTTGAACCCGCCGCCTTTTAACATCATACCGACAAGATTCTTGCCGATATCATGAAGATCGCCCTTCACGGTACCGAGCACGACTGTAGCGACCGGCTTGACTCCGGCCTTCGCCAGCTGCGGTTCCAACACTTCCATCGCCTGGTTCATGGCGCGCGCGGCTATGAGCACCTCCGGAACGTAAAACTCGTTTTTCTTGAACTTGTTGCCAACCACGCTCATACCAGCTATCAGCCCCTCGTCGAGGATCTTCTGTACGTCCGTACCCTCGTCTATGGCTTGCTGGGTTAGCTCTTTTGCCTGTGGTGCGTTGCCTGATATCACGGCTTGCGCCAGGTCTTTCAAATCAGCCATGTTCGTCCTCCCTAGTTTGATGTTACGCGGCGGTTGTTCCACACACCTCAACCATTAGCCCCGAGCTATACCTCCAGATTAGGAGCATTATAACACGGCCTTCCCGGCTGCACAAGGCTTTTTTTCGACGGCTATGCGAAGAAGCGGCTACCGGGCCAAATTGTGGGGTTGTTCGGAGTTCTCCCCGACGTCCCTTTCCAGCACAGCCCAGTCGTATCCAGCCAACATCCGCTTACGCAGCTGTTCGTCGGAGAATCCCCGCACGTCAATGACTGGAGGATCCGCCGCACCGTTCAGATACTTTACGGAATAGCCCGCGCTCTCATATAATGCGCGACTAAGTCCCCAGTGCAAATCCATATTATAGAAGATCCTTGCCGCGATCAGGTCCGGTTTTCTTTCCAACACGTAAACCGGATCGAACTTGCTGTGTCCCGGGAAGACCATCTTCATCTTCCTGTGCGCAATGTGCTCGTCGCACAGGCCGAGCATGTCTATTATATGCAATCTTGAATAGTACCCTATTTTGCCTATCGCATCGCAGGCCAGCACCTTGCCCTTTTCGTAGTCTCCCAGGTGATGTCCAAGATGAGCCCATGCGTCGACTTCTTCGTGCCGCTTGGCCGAAACGGAGGAGATCCAATCGATTGCAGGAGACAACTGAAGTGCTGCCAGCAGGACGATTGCGGAGACTCGAGCACCCCATTTCACGCGCGGTTTCCACAGGAGTCTGAGCAGACAAAAGACCCCGAGCGGGAACAGAATCATAAGGAATCGCTCGCCCAGAGCGTCGCCGGCAATGTAGAACCAGTAAACCAGCAGACCGGCCGCGAGAAACGGCTCGAACGACATCGTGTCGCGCACAGTACCGTGCTGCTTCACAATCTTGACCGCCTGTCCGACGAGAGTAGCCAGCAGTATGAGCAGATGGACGAGAAACTGTTTCGATGCGGCCAGTCTCCACAATACTCGCGAGGCGACCCTGAAACGTGCGGCTAAAGATCCGCCGACTTTCGCGTAATACGTGTTCGGCAGCGGATTGCCGTAGTAGATGCATCTGAACGCGACGTGCGCGCCCAGAGTCATCGCCGCCGCCAGAGCACAATATGCGGCGGCCCGTTTTCTGCCAATCAGGAGAAGGTAAGCGACGGCCAGACCGGGCACTACGAAACCGTCCGCTCGGCCCAGGACGGACAACACAGTTGCCGTGCACAGGAGCGTAACGTGGCGCGGTTTCGGCTCTTCCCGGATTCGAATTACGCTGGCCCAGATGAGGAGTTGGAAAAGCAGGATCAGCGGGCTTTCAAGGCCGCTCCAGACATAATGCCATACTGAGGGGGTCAGGGCGAACAGGAAAACGGCCGGAATCGCCGCGCTCGCCGCAAGGCAGTCCCGAACGCAGCGGTGGAAGACGAGGAGTGCGACTACGCTGGCAAGTGCGTTGATGGCGAGAGCGTAATAGTAGACGGACTCGTCGGAAAGGAAAAGTAAAGCCGGAGAAATCAGCAGCATGTGGAGCGCGGATGAGTACCCCTCGATCCGTTCGCCGGAATTGAACACCGGACCGTGCCCGTCCACCAGGTTTCGTGCGAACCTGAATGTGATGTAGGCATCGTCCATCCCGTGGAATTGGCCCCGATGAACCGTGGCCAGGAATATACCCAGGAGCAGAATGAGTGCCGCAACGAATGGAAGGGACCCGAGAAGAAAGCGGCTTGTGTCAAACCGGTGTTCGATCCCCGCAGTATCTGTTGCAGACATACCTGAAACCTCTCCGGCGGTTGTCTCCCGCGGTTTAAGTCACAGGAGAATGCTAACAGCAACCAGCTTAGAGGTCAACATGAGTCAAAGAATGGTCAAGACGACGATAGAAAGGCCTGCCAACCCTTGACACTCTCCAGGACGGGTTGGTACGCTGGTTTGTAGGTTTTTGGTTTGGCGGCAAACGGCGGTGTCCCAATTCTCCGTTGTATGCTGCTGGACCGCGCTTATGCTTCCGCTCTCTTGAGTACAACGACGTGGAGGAGAAAACCCGGTGAAGCGCCTGTTACTACTCGGCTTGGCAGCTGTGTTCTGCGCAGGTATTTTGGCGGGATGCACGCGTCGCGACGACGAGCTTCCGGGGCAGCAAACACGGTCTTATCCCAACGTGGTCCTGATAATCATGGACACGTTGCGGGCCGACAAGATGGGCTGCTACGGGTTTCACGATAACACGTCGCCCGAGCTCGACGAAATGGCGAAGCGCGGCGTGGTGTTCACCACGGTGGTCTCCCAATGCAGTTGGACGCGACCGTCCATCGGGTCGATGTTGACCTCGTTGTACCCGCGGACACTCGGCCTGTACAAACAGAAGAACCAGGTACTTGCCGATCGGTTCCTTAGCCTGCCGGAGATCCTCCAATCCTGCGGGTTCAGAACCATCGGCCTCACAGCGAACCCTAACATCAATAGCGCGTTTAATTTCCACCGGGGTTTTGATATCTACCTTGACAGTGACGTAGTGTGGCATTGGATGGACCGCAAGAAGGGTCAGCCTACAGAGCAGACCGGCCGTTTGCCGTCTGCAAAGGAACTGTTTGATAGGGCCCTCGAACTGGTGCAATCGAGTGCAGGCCGGCCGCACTATGTCCAGGTTAACGTCATGGAAATGCACGAGTACAAGAAGACCGGAAGGAAATCGCTGGTCCGGCCCGAGTTTTCCGAGATGTTTCCAGCAGCTCGCAACCGCGGGTATCTCCAATCGCTTCGCCAGTTGTCGACGGACATAGGCGGCTTCGTCAAGGCGCTGACGTCGCTGCCCGGCTGGGATGACACCCTCTTCGTACTCACCAGCGACCATGGCGAAGGCCTGGACGATCATCCGGACGTCTGGCACGGGCACCTGCACGGAGGCTACCTCTACGAGTCCAACATCATGGTGCCCGTTATTCTGTACAACCCGAACGGAAGCCTGTCCACCCAGACTATCGACGAGCGGGTCAGGCTGCTCGATCTCATGCCCACGGTGCTGGACTATCTCGACATTTCCATCCCGGATTCGGCGATAGGCGTCTCGTTGTTGCCCCTCATCCGCCACGAGACGGACAGCCTGGCGCTGCCGGAGTATTTCGTCGCGGAAACGCAGTTTGGCGTCAGTGACAAGATCGCGGTGTACTCGTCGCGCTGGAAATACATAGAAAACCGGGATGCCGAGTTTGTCGCCGGCCGGTTCGAGGATCAGGGCGTCAATCCTGTTGAGCTCCAGGCGGTCGGGGAGAAGGAAAACGGTCGGAAGACCGACAGAATCAATAGCCACAGCGCGGCGGCTGACCCTTTGCGCTCGTTTCTCCAACGTTGGGAGAGTGCGTTCCCCAAAGCCGAACCTACACCTCGCAAGAAGGCGGTTTCGGCCGCGGAGAGAAAGCAGTTGGAATCGCTGGGTTACTTGAGGTAGCCCGTAGCGCCGAGACGCCGACAAACGGACACCTAGCGAGACTTTCCACGTGAACGTATAGGCAAGAACGCTGCCATGCACGCTGTTGCTGCGAGGCCGATAAAGCTCATGAGCGCTCCCACCCGCACGGACGCCGGTCTATACTCGAATATGACGCGGTGAACCCCTGCCGGCAGGTGGACTGCGCGGAGGAACAGGTTCGCCGGGTATATGCTGGCCGGCGCGTCATTGACGCGGGCATGCCATCCCGGATAGTACGAATCGCTCAGGATCAGGTACCCTGGAGCATTCATATTTGCGGTGACGCTGACGCGGAGTGGGTGGTAGCTGTCGATGAGAGCGTGGGATTCGGCCGGCGGCGACGTCAGGGCCGCCATCCCCGGAGATTCCTCCGGTGGGGTGCCCTCGAGCAGAACGTGTGTCGTCGGGTCGAACTCCGGATCAGCAAGCGCGTCGAGCACCTCCGATTGGCCCGTGCACCACGTAGCTTCGTGTACAACGAATGCACGTGGTTTGGCAAGTAAGTTCTCGTAAACCCGGACCCCTTCCGCGTGGGAGACGAGACGGTACCGTGAGGTGTCGTCGAGGTCGAGTTCGTGGGAGCCCCTGTCACTGACCAGGAGGTACTTCAGGTTGAGAGCGTCGGTCCATTTGCCCGATACACCGCCCGGAATACTTCCCAGGGCTAGCCGATTCCTCAGCGGAATGATACCTTCCTCGCCCCAGCAGATCGGTATGTGGTACACCGCCAGGCAAGGAGGGATGTCTCGGGTCGGACTGCCGGCGCGGTACAGCCCCGTGTCTTGCTGGATGGCGCGAAACGTGGCGGTTTCCGGGTAAACGGACGAACGCGGTACCTTGGGGTCTTGCCGCATGCCGAAAAGGGCCAGATCAACAAACACCAGCGCGGTGATCAACATCGCGAACGCGGTGCGTCTGCGCCCGACGCGCCAATGAACGGCAAACGCTGCCAGCGCTGCCGCAAGCAGCGATGCACGGGTCAGCATTTGACACGCTTCGAAGGAGACCAGACCTCGCAAGCGAATCAGCGCAGCATTGGATCGCGTGACGGCAGCGGTCACAAGAACGAACAACATCGCCGTTACTGCAAGCGCCAGCATGATTCGGCGCCTGCTGGAAGAATCCCCACGAAGCCACGCTTCGAGGGTCGTCCCGGCGGCGATCGACACAGCCATTCCCGTGAACATCGTGAAGTACGCCGGTCTGGTCTGTTGGAAAAACGGGATCTTCCAGATCCAACCGGGCGACGTAACGTCAAACGCCAGCAGCGTGAGAATCAGTGCGACGTAAAGGCTCACCCAGCTCGCGCGTAAAGCTTCACGCGCAACATGACGACGTGCGACGAGTGTGCCGGATGCAAGCAGTAGAGGCACGATTCCCACATAGAGCATCTGGTCGTATATAGGCAACTTGGTACCCCAGTAATTGAGATCAATGTAATCGCCGAAGAACCGCGGGACAAGAAAGCTAATCACGCCTTCCATCGGATACGGCAGACCGCCCGGTGCAGCCCCGCTCCGCTCGACCATCGTATAACTGTTCCGCACGAATTCCAGAAACGGCAAGATCTGAACCATGCTTATGAGCAGTCCCAGACAGCCTGCTGCGAGCAAGGGCAGCACGGTGAGAACCGCTCGTTTGACGCCCGCACGGTCCAGTACGGCGACCGCGATCTTGCCGAGCCAGTATAGTCCGCAGGCTAGCGCTACCACGAAGATGCTTTCTGGATGGCCGCTCAGGAGAAGCAGTCCGAAAACGACTGCAAGCACCGGCACCCATCGTCCGGACTTCTCTGTGAAAAGCTTGTCAATACATATGAGTACGACCGGCGTCCACATGGTTGCGGTACTGTGCGCCCATCCCGCCCACACAACGTTGGTGCCGGTGAACATGTAGGCCACTCCCACCAGCACCGCTGGGATCTGCCCGAGACGGAGGTGTCGTGCAAAACAGTATGCGAAAACGCCCGCTAACCAGAGCTGGATCAACACGAACCCGTTTGTTGCAAGGTCCATCGGCACTACATAGAACAGCCAGGTCAAAGGGTGAAATACAGCCGTCTGGTAGTTGGCGAGCAGGGGGTACCCGCAGAAGATGTACTGATTCCACAGCGGTAGGTCACCGGAACGAACCATCTCGCGGGCCGCCAGTCGCCACTGGTAAAAGCACGTGACCTGATCCCCCGTGGCAAGGTTATATGGGCGTTCCCATCCAGGTGGAGCATGAGCTTTCCACGGCGGGCACGTAAACAGCATGTCCGCACTCAGAAGGATCTTGCCCTCGAGGAAGACCGGCCAGAAGAACACAACGAGTAGCAGCACGTATATAAGGCATGCTGATAGGGCCGGTCTTTGTCTGAGTTGAGACCACAGGCCCGACAATATCCGTTTGTTCTGTTCACCGCGGTTCGACGATCTCGTCCTGGCCTCTCGATTAACGATATCAGGCATCCAGTTGTTCAGCCTTGTTTTGCCGGTATCTGGCTCGGAGTTCAGTTTACTTTCTGAACCGGACTCGAACCCCGTTCCCTTATAATCGTGTGCCATCGCTCGTCTATTTGATATAGCCGAGCGCTTTCAGCCGTTCGCGCGTTTTCTCGTCCAGTTCCACTACTCTCTTCGCCTGTTGGGATGGTACTTCCCATATGTAGCACGCTGCCTGTTTCCGGTCGGGTTTGGGCGGACGGTGCAGTGCACTTGCGAGAAGCTCCGGGGCGTTCGGTTCGATATGGATGGGACACCTTGCCGGATTCTTGCCATCGGTACCCAGGAAAACGCGCTCGCGATCGATTGTATTGCCGTCCAACAAAATATCCAGCATGATTGGTCCGGTGTTCTCGGAGATAAGGAGAATCACTTCGTCGATGTCCGCTCGTTTCGCCTGGAGCGCACCGGGCGAGCCCGGTCTTATTGATCTCTCCCTTTCGATGGCCAGCGAGAAGGTTGCTTTGCTGCCGTTCTCGCTGAGGATGGCGGTGTCCTCAGCTTCGCATTGCACTTTTCGCACTGCAATGAAACCTCCGGCAGCTGTGGCCGTGATCGAGACCGATCTGTCTTCCCCATCGCCGGTGAATGCAAGATGAACGCCGCTCTGAGACGAAGCGCAAAAATCGTCAACTACCCTCTGAAACGAATCGGCGATGGCGGATTCTGCCTCGATCAGGTTCTTCGTTTCACGCGGATCAACCTCAACGTCGTACAGCCGCTTCCGCTCGTGTGGGCGAGTGCGCAAGATGTATTTGTACTTGGGAGTCCGTACGGCGAACAGCGTGAACTCGTTAAGGTTCTGCTCACAGATCACTTGCTGCGGAGCGCCGCCGGTGTCGCCGCGAATCAGTGGAAAGAGACTGTTGCCGTGTGTTTCCGCCGGACGTGGGATTTCAAGCAACTCGAGAATTGTTGGGATGACGTCCATGATGGTCACGAGAGAATCAACACTTACGTCGTGCGCGGCTGGGGCGAACGACGACGGTAGTTTCATCATCAAGGTCACATGGATCAACTCGTCGAACAGGGTGTGCCCATGTTGCCAACCGCCGTGGTCCAGAAACTCCTCCCCGTGGTCGGAAACAAAGACGATCAGAGTATCGTCGAACAGCCCCATGCGTTTCAATTCTCGCAGGAGATCGCCTATGTGCTTGTCGTTGTATCGGATCTCGCCGTCGTAAAGGGATTCCCATACCCTCTTCTTGTCGGCCTCAGAAAGTCTTTCCGCCTTCTCGTACGCCTGCGGACCGACGTCGTCGCCTCTCCTGGCGAACGTTCTGTTGTACGGTTCTTCGGGTCGGTAGGGATGGTGCGGGTCGTTCGAATGGAGATACAGGAAGAATTTGCGATCGCGATGGCGTTCCAAATACTCGAAGGCTGCTTGGTTCAGTTCGCTTGCTTTACCGGCTTTAAGGTGCCATTGCTCGGCCTCTATGTCCCCGAACGTCTCGAACCCTTGCGCAAAACCGTACAGCGGCAGTACGTTCGGGTTTGTGACGAACGCGGCCGTACTATATCCTTCTCTTAGCAGTATCTCCGATAACGTCGTCACACTGTCGTCCATTACGTCCGGTCTGTCGATGGCTCCGTGGAAGGAAGGATACAGCGAGGTAAGAAGCGATGCCACAGCAGGGCGGGTCCACGACGCCGTGCTGAACGCGGACCTGAAGAGGATGCCGTTCCGGGCGAAAGTGTCAAGGTTGGGGCTGGTTTTCCGCGTGTAACCGTAAACGCCCAGATGGTCTGCGCGTAACGTGTCTATCATGTAGATCAAGACGTTTGGTGCTGATTCGTCACGCTCGAGGCGATGTACGGTCGGGTTGCTCCAGGCCGCGAAACACGACGCGGAACCTTCCGCGCGGTTATCAGATGACGGCAGCAAGGTTTCCATGACAATACTCGCACGCTTCCCGGCGTACGCCGACAGATCGACCCTGCAGTCGAACCATTCATTATCGGCGCCGGCCTCTGCGTTTAGGACACGTGCGAACACCTGCTGAGGGCCGGCGGATGCGGTCTCCACGGCGATTCTGAAGCGAACACTCGCACCGGATTTCTCAGCGGTGTCCGAGCGGATACCGATACCGAAGTCAAATCCAACCGGCGCCTCGGGAACAAGGATCTCGTGCGCGAGGCGACCTGGCACAGGAAAACACAGTGCGTTGCGCGTCTCGGAGCCGATTGTAACCTTGTTGAAACCGTATGGTTCGCTGCCCAGTGACTCGACGATCGGGCCCGTGTAATCTATCAGGCGGATACACGAGACAGGCTTCTCGGCTGAGGAAGCCGACCGTTGACCCGGGATTGGAACTGCCAGAATGAGCGCTGTAGCGAGAAGCGCTGTAACACGCTTTGCAACCGCGAGATACGGTAAACAGGTTCTTTTCTTCAGCACGGACTGTCTCCAAATCCCAGGTGAATGCCTCAGAGAAGCGTCATCATTATGTCAGGATGATTATTACCGGTCAAGTCGCGCCGTGAAGGAATTGTGCCTCGTGAGTGTGGTGTGATGGACTTTTCGCAGATGTGCCACGGCGCCATCGCTGGGGGTCTCCGGCGGCTGACGACTCCGTGTGGACTGGGCCTACATCTTCTCGGGCGCGGATATTCCGAGCATCGCGAGCCCGTTGTGGATAACCTGCCGGACAGCCTCTACGAGCGCCAGTCTGGCGAGCGATAGTTCTCGATTTCCGGTGACCACGCGGTGGTGGTTATAGTAACTGTGAAAGGCGCCAACAAGGGACACCAGAAACATCGGGACTAGGTGCAGGTCCCTGTTGACGCAGCTCCTCTTCACCTCGGCGGGGAACTTGTAAAGATGCTTAGCCAGCTCCGCTTCTTCAGCGACGCCGAGCATCTTTAGATCGCCATCTTGCCAGGAACCTTCAGCGTATCCGTGCTCCTCGGCGTGCTGCAGGATACTGCGAATGCGTGCGTGGGCATACTGAACGTAGTAAACGGGGTTCTCGTCCGAGTGTTTCTTCGCGAGATCGAAGTCGAAAACCAGTTGGCTTTCCGGGCTGCGCATTGTAAGAAGAAACCGTGCAACGTCCTTGCCGACCTCATCTACAAGTTCCGCCAGCGTGAGGAACTGCGCCTGACGGGTTGACATCTTAAGCTCTTTTCCGCCACGCAAGAAACTGGCCATCGGGTGGAGAACGAATTCCAGGAAGTCGTCGGGGTAACCCAGCGCCTTCATCGCGGCTTTCATCCGGGCAGTGTAGCCGTGATGATCGGCGCCCATAACGTTAATAGCGTGGTCGTATCCCCGCTGACGTTTGCCTATGTGGTACGCGATGTCCGGGGCGAAATAGGTTGTCCTGCCGCTGCTCTTGACAACCACCCGGTCCTTCTCATCTCCGTATCTGGTGCTTCGGAACCAGACGGCGCCGTCTTTGTCATAGAGTTCGTCCTTTTCGCGCAGCATCTGAAGCGTTTCGTCGACCTTTCCGTCGCGGTGCAGTGACGATTCCGAGAACCATGAGTCGAAAGTTATGCCGAACTCCTTCAGATCCCGATCTATCATCTTGATAATCTGCTCAGAGGCGTAAGTGCGGAAGAAATCGAGCACCTCGTCGATGTCCCTGTCCAGTAACTCATCGCCTCGTTCTTCTGCAAGTTGGCGAGCGATATCCGTGATGTACTCGCCTTGATAGCCCTCTTCGGGTACCGGCACGTCTCTGTAATGGAACTCTTGATACCGCGCCCACAAAGACTCGCCCAGAAGGTCCATCTGCCTGCCGGCGTCATTGAAGTAGTATTCGCGGTCAACGGCGTATCCGCAGTATTCCATGTTCGAGGCGAGCACGTCACCTATCACCGCCTGGCGACCGTGACCGATGTGGAGCGGACCAGTGGGATTGGCGCTGATGAACTCGATAAGCACCCGTTTTCCGCGCCCGAAATCGTGCCGCCCGTAGTCCTCGCCCTGGTCGAGCACGCTCTGGACGACAGCTATAAAGACCTGAGGTTCAACCCAGAGATTGATGAAGCCCGGTCGGGCTGCCTTGACATCTGTCAACAGCCCCTCCTGGCGCTCAATACGTGATACAACCGTCTCGGCTATCTCCATAGGTGAACGTTTAAGGACCTTCGCCGCTTTCATAGCAAGGTTTGTCGCGTAGTCGCCGTGTTGCGGGTTTGCGGGTACTTCGAGTCGGATCTCCGGTGCGAAGGTCTTGCGGAGTTTGCCTTCTTTCTTCGCTAACTCGATTGCACGATCGATAAGCTTCGTGAGTCTGGCTTCCACCGACCGGTCATCCATATCTGCGCACCTCACCCAGAATGGTCTTTCGCCCTCGACGCCACGCTACCAGCACCAGCGCGGCGAGCCACAGTCCCGAGACGAGCACCACGGTGTCTCCGAAAAACGTGTAGAGTGAAAACCGTTTCTTCGTATCCACGTTCTCCCTGGACCATCCTTTGACAAACAGCGGGTCGCCGTTCTGGTGCACGACCGACCTGATCCCGCCCCACGGGTCGATGAAACAGGATATGCCGGAGTTCGCCGCTCGCACCAACCATGTCCGGTTCTCCACGGCACGAAACACACAGATCGCGAGATCCTGGTACGCAGCCGCGCTCCTACCGTACCATGCGACATTTGTTATAGTTGTGAGAAAATCGGTATCTTCGCGTACCAGCGCACGCGCAAGGTCCGGAAAGACCGTCTCGAAACATATGAGCACTCCAAACTTGGCGCCGTTCATCTCAAACACCGTTCTTCTCCTGCCCGGGCTGAAATCTCCGAGCGGCGGCGCGATCTTTTCCAGGAGAGGGAACACCCTCCTGAGCGGTAGATATTCGCCGAACGGGCACAGATGCATCTTATCGTACCGATCTACGATCTCACCCTCATCGCTTATCAGGTAGGCCGAGTTGAAAGCCTGCCAGTCAGGTGTCTGCACAGCGCGTTTGGCGCCGAGGAGCAGATGAACGCCTTTACGTTTCGCGTACCGCTTCACTTCCTCTTCCAAACGCGGCTCCGATTCGAGATAGCCGGGAACCGCCGCCTCCGACCATATGATAAGGTCGGTACCCTCGCGCACCGCCTGGCTGCTCAACTGTTCATGCACGAGTATCGACTCTTCCGAAAGTCCCGGGCTCCAGAAAACGTCCTGCCCGAAATTTCCCTGGACTATCGCGACGCCTACGGTCCTTTCACTGTGCTCTGGGCGCAACAGCACACCGCCAAAGACAAATGACAAGCCGACAAGAAGGAGCACGGCGATAAGCCGCGGTACGCGGCGAGGTTCGAAAATCAGTGAGTAGATCAGCAGGTTGGACAGGACGACGATCGCTGACACGAGGAACACACCGCCCACCGACGCCCACTGAAGTATCCTGTTATTGTACATCTGGCTGTACCCGACCAGCGCCCAGCCAAACCCTGTGAACAGTTTGCTCTGCACGTACTCCAGCAGTACCCAGACCGCTGCGCCGGTTAACCACGCAGGAGCACCAAATCGCGCCCGAGTATAGCCTACCACAAGCCCGAAAATACCCCAGTACACCGCAAGATACAGGACCAGCAGTAGTACGCCCACCAGTACTATCCCGCCGACCCAGTAAACGAGTGAGCTGAGCCAGTGCAATACCATCCCGAAAAATGTGGCTCCGGCAAAGTAGCTGAGCCAGAACGACCGGTGGTGGTCCTTGTCTCTAATAGCGAACAGTAGCGGGACCAGCGCTATCCAGGCGAGCGGCCACAGACGGAAGTTCACGAACGGCAGGCCCATTAGTATGCCGGAAAGAGCCGCAAGCAGTGTATCTCTACCGTGCGATGTCCGTTCCGAATATATTGATGACGTGTCCAGCTTCATATCGCGTGAGTCGCGTGTGAGGACGCATGGAACCTAGACATATTATTCCTGCACGTGTTTCTGGATCAATTCAATGGACTTTTTCGTGCCTTCGTACTGGTCACCGGGTCCCTCGAACTCGACCGACCAGTACCCGCTGAAACCCTTGAAAATCTGAGCGCACTTCGAAAAGTCGATGGTAGTCTCTTCGCCGTCGGGACCAAACTCGTACGTTTTCGCGTGCACTATCACCGCGTATGGAGCAACCGTTTCTATATCGTCGTAGCGCGTTTCCGCCGCGAAATTCCCGAAATCCGGACAGGTACCCATCACATCCGGCCCGACGGATTCCACTATTTGGACCAGATTCGCCGGGTCGCCGGATATACCGCCGTGGTTTTCGAGCGTGATTCTCAGCCCGAGCTCTCTCGCTCTCGTCGCAAGGCGGTTGTATGAATCAATAGTGATACTCAGGTCGAGCTCACCCTCTTGTTGACCGGTGTCTATCCTGATGGCGGGAGCGCCGAAGTGGACCGCTAGATCGAGCCACCCGAACAACACCTTCACGTCTTCCAACCGCTGAGTCTCGTCGCGCTGCGAGATGTTGCCGTGACCCGCCGCAATGTGCACGACCTGCTGACTGTTCTGCTCGATCTTGTTCTTCAGCGCATCGACGTAATCGCGTTCCGTAGACTCGAACTGGAAGCTCACCAGCTCGATCGCATCCATACCGAACTTGTCGCGCGCTATCTTGGGGAAATCAAGCAAGCTGATATCGTTGCCGATATGCCTGTGCAGGCTCCAGGTGGAAACACTTATCTTTGCCATCTACCTCCCCGCCAGTATTCGGAAGAGCTCCGCCCCAAATCGAAAGAACCTCGCCTTCTGCATTGATGCTAGCATGCCCGTTTCACGGCTGTCAAGTGTCGACTCTCGTCTACAGTTGCCCCTTATCCTATTGGAAGGGATTGCGCGAACGGTAAGAGCGACAGGCCTACGAACAGGCGTACGTTATGACAATACTCAACCCGGTGCCGTCCCAACCTTGCGCGGCGAGTACATCGCTCGAAGCGTCATTGCCCGTCTTGCGCCGGAGTCCAATCACCTTCACACGTGTAGTGTTCCCACACATGCTCGAGCACTTCTGTTACCTGGAACAGCCGCGGACTTGAGATCTCGTACGTGTCACCTCCGAACTCGAACGAACATTCTCGCACCGGCTTTTCCAAATCCAGGCCGGGAAACCCCGTTTCTTTGTCGAACTGCCCCTGCTCCATGCGATACAAGAGTACGGGTGGTGATACATGGTCTGTGCCCTCACGCAGTATTGATTCGAAGGTGTACTCACTGGTTTCCGGTCTGCCGTCGGGATCAATGCGGTGTATGTATTCGAATTCCACACCGCTGCTTCCTTCTTTAGCAGGTCTGGGGGTAGGAGTGTATGGAATGACACCGCGCCATTCCACACTAACCTTCAAATCAAAGGGCGCGGTAACGCGGATCTTGCAGAGCTGGCGAGACTCGCTGAGCTTTTCGTACAGCCGTTCGACATGGACGGGTGGTTGTCCCTTTTCCATGCCACGGACAAGTCGCCAATTCATGCCGGTGGAACTTCCCATACCTTTCCATTCGTATGTGACATCGCCCGATGGTGATGGCATCTTCTCGAGCTTGCCGACCCGATCTTCTAAATCGAGCCCTTGAAGAATCTTGAAAGGTTCTCTAGCATACGGCCCGTGCGGGCCGCTCAACGAAGCCATGCCGGTTTCGACAGCCGTAGCGTGCCCAGGGGAAAGCGCGAGGCGCAAACAGCACGGAAAGTATGCTTTGTCGGGATTCTCGACGTCGATCGAGACCGACCGATCGAACTGTTGAGTCGCGAACTCTCCCTTCGTCGCTGGTAGCGACGTCTGACGAGTATCGGTAATCCGGATCGAGATCTGGAATGGCGCGGTAAGATACGGCTCATAGAGCAGCGCCAGCCGAGCCCAATGCGACTTCGGATCGGCTACCATGACATCTTGAATCGCGTCGCCGAGCCGCTCGTCATCCAGAGCAAGGTAGGCACTGGCGAGAACGAACCGCTCTTTCGCCGCTGTTTCTCCGGCGCAAGGGTGGGCTTTGATAATCTGCTTGTACCTCTCCGTGCAATTCTTGAATGGTTCTTGGAACGCTTTCTGCTGTAACCGATACCGATGCAGGTCGGTCAGCTCGAGGAAAGCGTTGGCAAGGTGACGCGAATCTGGATATTCAGTGATGAAGCGTTCATACTGGCCGAAGGCCTTCACGTCATCCTGCAGCCGCCAGTTGTAAATACGCGCCACGGACAACACAGCTTCAGCACGCGCATCGCGCGATGCAAACCACCTCTTCTCGACACGCCGGTATTGGTCGATTGCAGTGTCGAAATCGCCTGCCATAAGCGCACGTCTAATCGGCGTGAGCCTGGGCGATCTCCGAGACGTTCTCGGTAGCGGACGCGCGCAACCGTCGCGCCGAGCATTTCCGTCGCGCATAGGCCAAAGCGTTGTCTCCGGGTCATAGGTTCCCGGCTCGTCCCAGACGAAGACCCTTTTGAGCCGTGGACTGACAACGACCTCGATATCCCCGTCGCCGTCCAGATCAGCAAGTGCAGGATTTGCACGGGTGCCGTGAGCGACCCAGCGGGGCCACCCGGGTAACGTCGAACCGTCGACACGGTGGGCGTATACGAAATGGGGCGTGGGCTGTTGCCAGAGGAGATCCGGCAAGCGATCCCCGTCAAGATCTCCGATGCTCACTTGTTGTTCGCCCCACGGAGGGTACGTCAGTTCAACCGGCCAGCCTGGTAGTGGGGTCCCGTCGAGGCTGCACAGTCTGGTGGGTGCTGCCACGATCGGATTGTCGCGAGTGGCCAAACGAACCACGACTCCCGAACCTGATTTGACAGCTACCTTCTTTCCTCGTATGTCGAAGATGCCGTCTATCGTTGCGAGTCCATCGAGGCGGCCGTCGCCGTCGACATCTGCGAGGCTGAGGCCGGCTGGAGTGTCGGGAATACCGCTCACGACTATAGGGTACGCTGGGAGAGGGCTTCCGTCAGACCGCCATCCGTATACCTTCCGATCCTGCGTGCCAACAAATGTCTCCGGTTTGCCGTCGCCGCTGATATCTCCGACAGCGATCCCGCCGTTCGCGGTGGCACTCACCGGTTGCGGCCAGCCTGGCACCATGGACCCGTCGTATCGGCGCACTTCGATCTCATTTCTATTTTGTATGATTACCTCGAGCTGGCCGTCGCCGTCGACGTCCGCTGCGGCAAGGTCACAGTAACGGTTGCAATCGACCGGCCATCCATCAACCACCCTACCGTGCACCGTCGCGACGTAACCGCTCCAGATGATCTCGCTCCTGCCGTCATTGTTCAGGTCGGCCACCGCCGGTGAATGGTAACAGGCGCGCCAACCGGGCATGCGCTGGGGCCAGCCCGCAACAAGTGTGCCATCATGATGCCAGACATAGGTCGCTGGCCACCCCGCGTCACGCACACAGGTTGTCGCGACGATCTCAACGTCGCCGTCACCGTCCACGTCGGCTAACGCGGGCGACGAGGTCCCGCCCTCATATGCCATCACCAACGTCATGTCGTCAATGAAGTCGGGCAGAGCCTTTGCTGGGGGACGAACTCTGACAAGCCGGGCGCAGCCCGCCCCCGTAATGAGCGCCGCACAAACGAAGAGCGTACCTGCAACAACCATCCTCTTCCGCTTACCCATCAGGTATCACCTCCGCAAAAGGTGGTCTGTCCCAATCACTTCTCAAAGCTGGTCTTGCTCCCCGTTTCCTCGCTTCCCCGAGGCAGAAATTGTGCGCAGAGTAAGAGCAGCAAGCCTACGAACAGGTTGTAGGTTATAGCAATGCTCAACCCGGCGACGACCAACACAGCCCAGACGGCCAACTGAACGGGAGCGCTGCGTATGTGCTCCATGTATATCTTACGACGTTGCCGTTGAAAGGTTCGGATTTGTACAGCGACCAAGAAGAGTCCTGCAACGAAGTAGCCGAGGACAGCGAAGTAGACGCAGCCGGGGAGACGACCTCCTTTCTCAATAGGAACGTCTCCGACAGGTTGGCGCGTCAGCGAGAAAAGCACGCATGCTTCGCCGAGATGCGGGGCACCGCGCGTCGCGCCGGAGAGAATGCGAGGCAGAAACAGCGTCCCGTCCGCGAGCGGCCAACAGGCAAAAAGCATCTCGGCGCTCAACGCGTACGCGTGGTCGAACCGGCCGTTCGCTCGTGCCGCGCCCACACCGAACGCCGACGCTGCAACGCCGTATCCCGCGATGACCGGTCCGGAGTCAACATCCATGTACCAGTTGCGGTCGGTCACGTCCTTGGGGAACTCACGGAAGCCCGCGAACAGCCAGCATTGCTGCCAGAAGTGTTCATCGTAGTTCGCGTACCATTGCTTCGCCGTTTCCGGCCATAGTTCCGGCGCGAAAATGAGTATGAAAGAGTCGCCGCAACCGCGCGACCGGTCAATGCCTTGTCCGCTCTTCGAAACCGCCGAATAGACCGGCAACCCGGTCGAATCTGCCAGGTCGCCGGTGAAACCACGGATCGAGCGTTTTACGAAGCCGGAATGGTCGGTTCCAAGGACGGCGTCTGCCCGTCGGATGATCGCTATCGCGCCGACGATATCCATGAGGTAACATTCGCTTGGATAGTCATCCAGCAACCCGTGAGGCGACTCGTCCAGTTCTTTGGCCAGACTTTCCACCTGGTCGCGCAGAAGCGGCAGATACTGTTCGCTTCCGAGCAGCTTCGCATGGCTGGTACACGCAGAAATCACGAGCGCCCGGTAGAAAAGGTTCTCCCGGTGGAGATAGTCCTCACCCCACCGTTCGCGGACCCAGGCGGCTTGTTTCGGGTCGGCCACCAGCGCCGCCGCAGCTTCGATCGCGCCGCGAGCATACTCTTTCGGAGCAACCCGCGACACGTTATTGTCCCGTTCCCAGGCTTCCTGCAACGATTCCGTGGCCCAGAGATAGAAAACCGAGCCGAAAAGAGGCCATTCGGTGCTGGCTACGTTCGATATGTCAGCCGGTGCGGATGCCAGACGCTTGCGAGCCCAACGTTCGTAGTGCGGCGACAAGGCGCGATGCCATCGAAAAGCGTAGCGCGGTATCCCCTCCCCACGCAAACCGGGATCGCGCAGGTGATGAACCACGATCGCCCCGGGAATGAGAAAGAAGTACACCGCAAGTACAAAGATGACAGCCGCGTTGCCGTAACGACATATAGCTCCCGGAGTGTGACGTTTCGCCTTCAAAATTCGGGCTCCGTCATAGCTTCAGCGTTCGATGCCGGTTTCTTCTTGCACCTCTCGATTGATTCTGGGAGGTACGTGTTCTTCAGCCATTTCAGATAGGCCTGCAGCGAGTTCTTCTTAAAAGCAGCACCAGGCAGGAAGTGCGGCGGTTCGTTCGTTGCCATCAAGATGAGGGCCGGTGTCAGTATATCATCGAGTTTCTCGTATTCGCGCACGGCTCGATCATACATCTTGGCCTCCTCGTAGAGATTGCCGAGCGTATCTCTTAGGCGCAGCTGCACCCTGATGCCGTAAGGAATGCCGCCGAACTCGGGTGAAACGGACGTATCTGTTTTGGTCAACTCTATAATCTTGTCATACTGCTCGGCAATCCGGTCGATCTCTTTCATGGGGTCAAGGTATTTCAGTTTCCAAGTAATGGCCCAGAGACAGTCCATCTTTTGCGAGTCAGTGAAAGGCACTTCATCCTGTTCATAGGCACCAATGTATCCTTCAACTACCGCATTGAGTATTGTTAGTACGAAGTCGGTATCGCCATGACGGTCGGGATACTGAATTTCGCCAACGTGAAATCCTCCTGGTAGGTCCTCATCGGATGTCGGCGGCTCCGGCATGCCTGCCAGCCGCAGCATGATGATGTTCATGATGCGCTTTAGACGATCTGAAGGTTGCAGAGGCGGTTCTCCAACAGACTCCACCAACAGCCCGCCGCTAACACCAAGTGGGACTTTGAATTCGCGGTTCTTAGCTACGACAACCAGCTCGCAGCTGGGTCCCATCACTACACCTTCCTTAGGGACATATGGCGGCGAAGGCTCCCGCAGCCCCGCAACGATCTCGCTTACCGGCACCGGAGCTGTTACACGGTACCTTATCGGGTCGTCATAGGACACCAAGACTTCTACCCATTTCACATCATCTGTGCGGACTGACTGACCCAGAGCCGGTCTCGCACGTTCGACGGGGCATCCGCTGAGCAGAAGCATCCCGAGGGCGAGAACTTGAACGCTCGTGCGCAGCTCAGCTTCGGCCACCTTCTTCCGAGTCTGGTGTGGCATCCCGCTATTCCTCATTGGAGCATCTTTCACGACGGGCATCATCGCCCCATCCTCTAGTCGAAAATCGCTCTATCATCGACGGCGCGTTCACCGAACACAAGATACCTCAGCACCAACCCGAACGGAGCAGGCTGTTCGTTAACGACAACAGGAGCGTCGGGCCCGTCAAGAAACCCGTGGGTGAGTCCCTTTTCCACACCGTACTTCGAGGAGAGATAACTATCAAGCCAGTAGTATTCACCTGGACCGCAGAGATTGACGGGCCAAGTCACGAGCCACAGAGTCATCATCAAGGCGAGCGGAAATCCGACGAGGAATAAGATGCGGCGTTTGTGGGAGTATTTGGGCAGCAATGACTGCGAGAACAGCATATGGACAAGAATCGCGAGAGTTAGTGGGACAAGAACCTGCCAGGGATTGATGACGACGGATGGAACGTAGCCGAACAGCACGTGAAAGTAGGACATGTACGCCGACACACCCAAGACGATTAATGTCGCAGCGCCGAGCGACATCTTTGCAGCACGCCGCTTCCGGTCTCCCTCCTTCTCCGTCTGAAACACAAGAACGACCGGAACGCCCACCAAGTATGCCAGTGCGAATCTGAACAGCATGGAGCAGACAGGATTCCTGTATAGAAAGGGAATCGGCCTATCGGTGTTCGCGATGGCAGTGGCACATAGGAGAACTGTTATCATGTATGCCAGGCAGCAGAGTGCAACCAATCTCTGCGCGCGCGATAGACCCGGTCCGGGTCTTCTACCGAACGCGCGCAAGAGTCGCCAGACTAGCACTGCACCAATTGGCAAGAGAACTGTGCACAAGGCAAATACGAAGAAGTCAGTGCGTATCATGTGTGTTCCCTCCCCTGGCGGACTTCCTCTCGTCAACCACTTGTGCCATTTGCTCCGATCGAGCCCGAAATCCTCCCCTATCATCCTCCTGAGGGCGAACGCGACATGCCAGCGGACCGGGGAATCGCGATTCGCGAGAGCCTGCGCTGCGGCCTTGCGCATGTTCGGGTCGCGACTCTTCAATGCAGTAACTAGCGGGACGACGGCTCGCGAGTCCTTCAGCTGCCCCAGCGCTATCGCCGCAGAGTACTTGATACTGCCACTTTCGTACGTCAAGATAGCTGTGAGCGGATTCAATGCCCGAGCGTCGCCTATTTTGCCCAGAGCCCTCACTGCAGCCAGACGTACAACGTCGTCCTGATCCTTCAACGCGGTGATCAACGGCTCCACTGCGCGAGGGTCTCCTGCGTAGCCGAGCGCGAAGGCCACTTCTGCCCGGACGAGCGCGGTCTCATCGCCCAGCGCTTCTATTAACGGTTGGATGACGTCGGACTCGTCCATCCGGGCCAGCGCTAGAGCAGCCGCGTTTCGGACTGGCATCGACTCATCTTCAAGAGCGGCACGCAGTTTCGCTTTGGCCGGATCTGCTCTCAGCCAGGACAGAGCCAATGCCGCCGAGCTGCGGACTCGCCAGCTCCCGTCTTCAAGCGCAGCAATCAATGTGTCGACAACGCTGCCACCCCGTCGTCCTATCTGCTCCAACGCCCGTGCAGCCTGACACCGGACGTGTGAGCTCTCGTCGTCCAAAGTGGTAATCAGCGGGTCTATCGCACGCTCGTCTCCCACCTGTCCCAACGTGTACGCTGCCTCACTGCGCACCATCTCGTTTTCGTCCTTGAGAGCACCAATCAATGGTTTGACGGCACGCGGATCTCGCGTCCATCCAAGGAACTGGACAGCGCCCCGTCGGTCCCAGTCATTCTGATTTTCATCTGCGAGCACTTCAGAGAGTCTGTCGACCGGCGGCTTACCCAACCGGATAAGCGCGTGAGCCGCCTCCTTGAACGGAGTCAAGCCTTTGCCGCCCAGTCCCCATGGATCCCGCAGCAGTCCTTCGAGAAAAGGAACCGCGGGCAGCGCTTTGTCCCCCATGTTCCCGAGATTCCGGGCCGCAGCAATCTGCTCGTTCAGGTTTTCAGAATAGAGCCGCTCGATCTGTTCCCGCACCTCGGGAGCAGTATCCGCTGGAATGTCTTCCCTCGGTATGGCGAGCTCAGCCTCGCCAGATCCGGGGCTCAACACGCAAAGGGCGATGATGAAGATGAGAGTTCTACTGACAGTCCACATCTTTCTCGCACGCTCCTGTTGCGGGTCAGTCTGGAGGACGGCTCTCGCCGCGCGAGTCCTTCCCAGCGGACACTTCCGTCAGTCTATTCACGAACGTCGTCGTCATGGGGAACGTGCCGTGCTTGACGAACTCGACATGACCGTCGAAATAGAGCACGTTGCCGCCGTCAGGCGCGTGGTTCTCAAGACGATCCCACATGACCGGCATCGCGGCCCCCGCCATGTCCGCAGCCGCCGGACTTGAGATATCCGTGATGAAAAACCGTTCGATCCCCTCGCGCAACCTGTACGCGGCTTCGGTGTAACTACCTGGCGGCCGACGAAGGTACATCACGTCATGATCCCGTTCGGCGAGATCGAGCAATTCGTACTCATCAAGCAGAGCCAGCCCTTCCGCTTCCGTCGTGATGGCCCAGCCGAGATAGAAGTAGCTCCGGTCGGTTACGCCGTCGGCTGTTCCGGGTCCATCGACCGGAGCGTGGTACCGGTTCGAAGGGCAGCGAGTGCAGTTCAATAGGCTCGTCTGGCCGTATTCGGGAAAGACCGCGTCGCCGTCGACCGTAAGGTTCCCCCGGCGGTCGTCGATCGGTGGAAACCTGCCCTCCCACTCGTCCGCGTACATCTTGAACACGAACCACATCTGTCTCAGATTGTTTGCGCACTCAGTCCGCCGTCCCGGCTCACGCCAACACCCGCACAGCGCTATCGCGCAGGCGAGTAGGCACACGTAAGCGCATTGCCTCATGGTGCTCTCAGATAGGATCCCCAGTTTTCGCCGGTGTTTGTTCAATTGTAAGCTCTCCCGCTGGCCCAGGCCTGCGTGGCACCCTACTCAACCAGCACCGTGAGTTCGTCCGACCTTATGCTGCCCGTCCACGCGTTAAGACCGACGTCCTTCCCCGCTACTTGATTCGAGTACCGTGCCCGAAGAACATATTGACCCGGCGAACGTAGATCGTGCGGGTTGGGTTTATCACCCCAAGTAAGCCGAAACCTCTCATCTGCGGCGTTCGCCGACCACAGCTGTATTTCCTCTCCGGGTGAAAGGCCCGTGAAGTCATCTCGTCCGGGCTTCCGGATCCAGCGCTCCTCCTCGACAACCTTCGCCTGCACGTTTAGTGACGTACCGAGGAGTTCGCCTTTGGGCCTCGATACGGTCTTCCCGCCCTTGATCGACCACCGAACGACTTCGATCATCGGCTCTGGCGGCAAAAGGGGAGCTTGCGGGGCATATAGGGTCACTGGTCGGTCTCCCACGTTGACAAGATAGACGCTAAGCCAGATCGCGTCCCCAGCCGCATAGACCTCTTTGTCCGAACGTATCACGAGCTGCAACCCGATCCGCTCATGACGCGTCGGGTCGTCTTTCTTTTCTAAGATCCTCTGCAATGCTCTGGAGGCAGCCTCGCGCACACCGTACCTGCCATCTTCGTACTGATATGGGTCGGTCGCAGCCACACGTTTCAATGCATCAATCGTCGCCGGATCCCCGATCCGGCCGAGCGCGTATGCGGCAAAGCGGCGGATCGACGCGTCGCTGTGGTGCAACAACTCCATCATCCTCGGGGTGAGACCCCTGTCTCCAACGTATCCCAAGCACTCGATCAGCCTGATCTGAGGATTTGGTGCATCCAACAAAGGAGCCAGTTGTTCCTGGAGTTGGCCGCGTTCCAAAGCCGACCAGTTCGGTGCCGTTTCCGGGGACACCCGGGCGACGGTCGTCACCGCCGAATAACAGGGAATCCTGAACGTCTCGTCCTTAGCAGACACTCCTTCTCGAACAAGTTCCTTGAACCGCTCGATTCCGTGCAAGGGGACCCTGGCCTGATCGGCGGCATATAGAACGCGGCTGACACCTCGGATGGCAGCAACCTTGACTTGGACTGAACCGTGTGTCTGCGCAATATGAATGAGACTGTCGAATCCTTCTTGCATCAGTTCCGCGGGGACGACCGGTGTCGTAGACTTACTTGGCAGTGTCATCACGCCTGCGAGCGAGTCGCATATTTCGGGGAGTGTCCGTGGTTCCTGTTCGGCTCTTAGGCGTTCAAGGAGAAACCGCGCGGTTTCCTCGTCTTTGCGGTAGCCGAGTTGGCGGATCGCGTGGCCGCGAATACCAGCATTTGGACATTCGGCAGCCTCGCACAGTTGTTCGAAGGACGGTGGACTCAGACCGTAGTCCTCGCGCGAGACCTCTTTGACAGGTTTGCCGGCACGCCGCAGGATGGCGTTCATGGCCTCGCGCGCCCGATATCGCGCGTAGTATACGCCGCTCTTCTTCGCTTGACTCAAATCCAAGCGCTCAATCACGCTGAGTGGATCAATTGCCCTTTCATCCCCATACCGTGCCAGCCCATCATTAGCCGCATCTCTTACCCAGTCATAATCATCCTCCAACCGTTTCACGAGGACTTCCCGGAGCGTGTCCGCACCAACCACGTCCGGCCCCATGTTCACCAATCCCTCCAGCGCGTACCTGCGTACGCTGCCATCGTCGTCTTCGAGAGCGCGCAAAAGCGTCTCTTTGGAACGTGGATCGGCAAGCTTGCTCAACAGGTCGGTCACGTGGCGCCGTAGCCAGCTATCGTCACTCTCTATAGAACCTGTCAGGGGTTCGACGGCGTCCTTACCGACCTTCAGTATGGCTTGTCTTGCCAGCGGCAGTCTTCCCGTGGTCATGAACGTGCGGTCCATCTGCTGAGCTATCGCCGGTACCGCTTCCGGTCCCAGTGCTGCCAATTGGTCCGCAAGCTTTTCGTACTCCAAGCGGAACGTCTCCTCATCTTGCTCGCTCAATGGAGTTCGGCTCTTGAGGATTGCATCGACAACCTTCTGTCTGTCCTTCTTGACCTCCTGCAGAGCGGGCTCGAGCCAGGCACTGCGATCGGATGGCGTCCGCTGTAGCTGAGCCGCAGCAGTTGCTTTCACATAGAGCATGGCAAGCTGATCGTCCGGCAAAGCAGTCAGATACTCCCTCGACCGCTGCTTCTTGCGTGCGGCCAGTCTGTCCGCCTGTTCGAACAGTTGGCTGACGCTCCTGCGAGCCTTGTCACCAACGCTTTCGCCTTGGACTATCTTCACTTCTTCGCCCAACTCTTGCAATCTGGCGCGAGCTTCCAACCGTTCGCCCATGGTGAGTTTGTGGTCGATAGCCATCACTCTACGGTACGCGTTGACGGCATCCTGCCGCCGTCCCATTTCTTCATACAACTTCCCAAGACGCACGAGCATGACACTTTCGAACCGCTCGTCCTCGGGCCACACCTTGAGCAGCAGCGTATAGAATCCGTCGCGTCTTTCCGGAGCGTTGGCTTGGCTGCAGTAGTCAACCAGCAGATCCGCTACCGGGAGTAGGTTCTGCCAAGACGTGACCCGCCATTGGGGAAGGTTCCGGCTCTCGGCGATTGCGGCCGCATCTCGAGCGATTAGTACGGCGGTCCGCCTGTAGACGTCGGCGAAGCTGGAAAGGGTTTCCAATGTTTGTACGTCAGTTGTTGCGGAGACCGCGGCCTGGTACATCTCGATCAGCGCCTTTTTCACCGATGGCTTGAAACGGGTTTTGTGGGTGGGAGCTTCCTCGATCGCGTCCAGATAAGTCTGCATTTCCTCAGCACGCTTGCCGCATTTGTGATATGTCTCGGCCAGGGCCTGCTGAATCAAGCTTCTTCTCTCTGCAAGCTCCCGGTGCTTCAGCGCCTCTTCATACACCGCCACAGCTGCCGGGAAATTCTCCTGTGTTTCGTAGATGAACCCTATCCCCTTGTATAAAGACCAGAGCAACGCTGAGACGGTACGCCGGACGTCATCGTCGTCGCTGTCGCGTAGCAGCGGTTCTGCGATATCTATCGCCTCGCGGTACGTGTCGATGCCTTTCCTGGCGTAGACTTCGTCCTGCCAGCCGGGACCAACCGCGCGCATCCCGCAAAGACGACCCAGCGTTGCGAGCATGCCCAACTTGTCAACCGGATCGCCCTTCTCGAGCGCGCGTTCACACGCGGCTATACCGCGTTCTAGCACGGTCTTTCGCCGTTCTTCCCTGACCTCTACGGAGGTGCTCTCGTCATACCCATACGCCGCCGCCACGAAGCCGTATATCGTCAGGGCTTCTGGTTCATTACCATACTTCTCCAAGAACTCCTCGCCAAGAGCGACCGCCTTCTTAGACTCCAGCGCGTTATAAGCGCGCATGAATTCGCGCCATAAGGGATCGCCGAAAACCGTCGAACGCGCCTCTCCTAGTCCGGTCAGGTCTTTCTTCTGCGCTTCGTCCTTGATGCCGGTCTTCTGTGCACCCTTTACTGCACCTTTCCCCGGACCGGTTTTGGGAAAAATGGTGGGTTTGCCGACGTTGGGGGATTCCTCAGTAGTTTCGTCGGTTTCACCGGAATCTATCTGTCCGAGAGGCAGCACAACTGCTGCGATACATACCAGGGCGAGAATGGAGGCCAGGGACAGTCTGTACACGAGCTTGCGGTCAACCTGGGCGATGCGTTGCAGTCGATCCTTGAGCTGTCGTTTCGATTCCGCGATGCTTACGAGTCCGCCGCTTGCCGGGACTCCACTGGGCGCTAGTTCTACCGCTCTGACCAGCGTTTCTCCGTAAGTTTCGGAATCCGTGCACATCAGTGCGAGCACGTGGTCGTCGCATATTCTCTCGCGCAGAACGTCGAGCATACCGTTCGCCAGCCAGGCCGCAGGATGGTACAGGTAGAACGCCTGCACCACCCGCTGAACGAAGCTGACCAGCGGATCGAAACGTTTCAGGTGGAGAAATTCGTGCAAGAACACGGCGCGAAGCTCATCGCGGGTCAACTCTTCGAGCAGCCGATCCGGTACGACCACACTCGGTCGGAGAACGCCTATCGCTACCGGCATCGGAACGCGTGACGAGGAGAGCAAGCGCACGGCCCGCCTCAACCGGACGGCGGCTCGGCATTCCTCAGCAAGGGCGACAGTTTGCTCCTCAGTGACGGGCCGCCCGTCGCGAAGAATACGGCTGGCAGCTCTAGACCGTTTCATCAACAAGATCAACACGGTGGCGACCATCGCGGTCCACACGAGCATGAGAATCGCGCTTAAGGTCAACCGGGGTGTTGATGCGCGACGAATCTCGGCAGGTCGAGCTTCTTCCACAGGCTCATATCGCTGCGGGAATGACGGCTCGCGGGGAAAGTCTCGTGGCGGAAGATCTTCTTCGATTTGAAGAGGATATAAAGGTATTCGAGGCGGAGCAACGTCAACCGGAGCCGAAACCGCGAACTCCGGTTCCGTTCTTACGCCTAGTCGCGGCAACCAGTATCCGGCTCCGGTGACAAACGCGAAATCCGGCGGCAACAGAAACCGGACGAGTACCAGCAGCCACAGACAGTAGCACAGAACAGCCGACCGTCGTCTTAGCGCAAGGGTGACCGCGCCGACCACCAGAAACACGATCCCGACCTGCCATGACTGGCGAATCATGAACTGGGTCCAGACGTCGGCCAGCAGGTTCAGTGTCTCGACCAGATCGCTCATGATCTTCGCCTCCGTAAGGCTCAAGACCGTTTGCGCAAAATGCGCCTGAGCTCCTTAATCTCCTCGTTCGTGAAGTGGTCCGTGGTGGCAAGGTAGCTTGCCAGCGGCCCGTACGAGCCGCCCAGAAGCGGGTCTAACAGATCGCCGATTAATCGTTTTGCCGCCGTACTTTGCCTGACGCGAGGCTTGTAGGTTCGCGCGTACCGGCCCGGCTCGGCGCGTACGTAACCTTTCTCGACCAACCGTCTTAGCAGCGTCTTGACAGTTGAGTACGACCATTGCGTGTCCTCGCTAACCGCATCGTATAATTCGCCAAGCGTGGCGGAGCGCATTCGCCATAGCGCGGTCATCACCGTCAGCTCCGACGGTGCCAGGTTTTCCTTCCTTTTGTTCATTTACGAAGACCTTTCCAGTAAGGGTCGAACGACAGCCGGCTTCTATTAGGTTACAACTGTCACCTAGTTTAGCACGATTGTGACCATTTGTCAAGCGGAAATATGCGATCTCGTGCCCGATTCTTCTGGCGTTACCGCCTCTTGTAAGTACCGATCAACTGACCTTGCGCGAGGATGTGACCTTCCATAGCGTGGAGGAGATCCCGCTTAGCAGCGCCGGGTTTGAGGTCGAGCTCAGCGTCCAACGCATAGAGCTTGAAGAAATATCGATGGGGACCGCCGGGCGGTGGACACGGGCCGCCGTATCCGATCCGTTTGAAATCCGAGATGCCCTGTTTGGCACCGGTCGTGAGCACCTCGCTTTTCGGGATACCTTCCTGCAGCTCGGTGACGTCCGGGGGAATACCGTAAATGACCCAGTGTACCCAGGTGCCGACCGGCGCGTCGGGATCGTCGCTGATCAGCGCTAGACTCTTGGTTCCCGCCGGCACGTTGCTCCATTTCAGAGGCGGCGAGACGTCTTCGCCGTCGCACGTGTATTTCGCCGGCATGGAACTACCTTCCGTGAACGCTGTGCTGGTCAGTTGTACAGTCATGGCTGCACCCTCCTCTTCCGTTACGCTCCGCTCGCCTTCGCGAGAACACGAGGTGACAAGAAACACTGCCAGGATGGCAAGATACCGAAATATCATTCGATGCCTGTTTCGATGCATAAACGACACCTCCCCTGACTTGGACAAGCTGTGGCGCCGTAAGAGACCGCAGCTCATCTCGTGTTTAGATTTCCGGGCCTGCAAGCGCGAAAGATCTAGCTCGCTGCATCCGTTCTTTTCCACTCGACTCCGTGACGAACTCCAGCAGAGAGATGTTCTCAACCCTCAACTCGAGTTTGAGACCCGACAGCCGTGCGGCCTCCGCCAGGAGCGCCGCCTCCGGTTCCGGCAGTCCGGACGTCAGACTCAAGTGCGGAAGGTATGCCTCCTCACTGGTTTCAGGATAGATATCGCGTTTCAGAGGTGCCAGTGCTCTGGACACCGCGTCATGCAACTCAACGAGCATCCGGTATCCATTCTCATCCTTCGAAGCGCCAGTGAGAAACACCGCGGTGAGGTCTGGGTCAAGCCAATGGCGGTCGCAGACAACCCGGTCAAAACGGATCACGAATGGGCCGAACGAGCTGGACACCCGCTCGATTTCCTGAATGACCGATTCCAACTTGCCCTCGACGGCAAACCGGTTCAAGATAGTGATATGTCCGCCCCATTTAGGCCAAGTTGCCCCGGGTGCACGCTTGGCCCAACTGCGCAGTTGTTCGTCAACATCCGGCGGCAAGGGAATCTCGAGGCTGTAACTGGAAGTAGACGAGCTAGGTGGATGCATCGGTCCGTTCCATGGCGCTCAGCATAATGTGCGTCTTATCACCACACATCCCGGTTCGGTTTAGCCGCGAGACTACTCCGATAAGAGCCCTTTCAGCTCTTTCTCAAACTTTCTCTCGAATCCCGGCGCGTAACCGACATGGACGTTCCGAACGATGCCCTTCTTATCGATCACAACGAGCGTCGGACGGCCAATCAGTCTGTAGAGATCTCCTACTTTCCCGGCAGTATCCAACGCAACCGGGAACGTGAACTTCTGTCTGCCCATGAAGTCCGCCACGGTCCGGCTGGCTTCGCGGTCGTTGACTCCGATAAGAACGAAATCCTGCTCTTTGTACTCTTCATACATCTTCTGTAGAGCCGGCATTTCCATGCGGCATGCCGGACAATCAGTAGTCCAGAACTCGAGCATGACCACCTTGCCCACGTAATCGCTGAGACGGATCGGTTTCTCCAACCCATCGAGTGTGAAATCCGGCGCTTTCTTGTCGACCAGCGGGGACGGTTGTTGCGGACCGCCATACAGTTCAGCCAGAAGGTCGTCCGTTTGTTCGGCTCCCTCGGGCGGTTTGAAAACGAACGTATCCTCGGCGATTTCGGCACCGGCTATCACCTTATCGTGCAATTCCTCGATGACCATCTGCCCGACGCCCGGCATGGTGGCTGTCTCCGACAGACCAACTTTCATTTTCCTGATAAGATAGTCTTCTGAATTCACCCAGAGATCGACGGTCGATCCTTCTCTATGGAGAACCAGGTGGTGGGTTTTCGCTCCCAGAACCGTCTCCTCGCCGACGAGATCGACTTTCTCCACACCCTCCATCATGGTCTTGTACGGGGCATCTCCGAACAACGAGAGAACCTTGAACGGTGCCGTACCCTCCCAACCCAGCCCAAACGGGTTTGCCTCGATGATACCATCGATACCTTCCGGCGCTTCCTCCACACTGTACTTGCCAATCGGGGCCAGATAGGTATACAGCTTCTCGCCGTCGCAGATCACGAGCATGCCGCCCCCTGTTCGCATTAAGACCACCTTGTTAGGTCGTTCGAAGGTTACTCTGTATCCGACCTGTACCGTCTCCTCCCTACCTCGAACAAGCCCGCGGATGGTCACGCTCGTCTCGTCCTGGTACGTCTGGATCGTCTTGTACGCGTTGGCTGTGCGCCTAAGAAGCAGTTCCGCATAGTCGATATCAGCCCTCTGTCTCTGTGCACGCTCCCGCTGCTCCACGATCTCTTCCCGGTCGAATTCAGGCTCCGGTTCCTGGCACCATCCGGGCGAACAAAGCGCGAGCACGACACACAGAGCTAACACGAGCTGAAACAGGACCCCTCTGCGCCGATCCCCAACGCAGTGCGGGCGGCGGCGTACCCCTGTCCTATAATCCATTCACGGTTTCTCCTTTGGACGATGCCTCATATTAGATAACTCGTTCAATACCTCCCGTATTTTATCGCAACATCTATAAATCGCAAATAGTTTTCTTCCGTTTTCTTGGCCAACGGCGTATTGATTGGCGCAGCTGTCGGCATAATCACGTAACCGCCGCCTTCTTTTGCCGCGCGCACGCATTCCTGTACCGTTTCTTCGACTTCCTCCTTGGTTCCCCGTTCGAGTAGCTTCAGTTGCAGATTGCCGAAGATGCACATTCTTCTGCCTACGTGCTTCTTCACCTCAGAAAGTGCAATATCGCCGTCGGGCGGCGCTTCGCACGGGTCCATGCCGTCAGAGCCGGTGTCGAGTATCATGTCGAGCACTTGTCCGATCTTGCCGTGACAGTGGAGCCTCGCTTTTGCGCCCTTGGAGTGGATCAGATCGACCATCTCCGACACGTACGGGACGACGAACCGCTTGAAAAACTCCGGCGGCAAGTACGGCGGCGTGGCATACTCGGGACCGCAAATCCTGTACAGGTCAACGACGTTGACATCGAGCATTCTTCGCAGATTCTCAATACACCGCTGGTGCATTGCAGCAACCGTTCTTGCGAAATGTTCTGTCTCGGTCATTGCCCAGACGGTGTAATCACCGAACTCCATGAGGTCCGCCGCCATCCACAACGGGTCCGACAGCGATGCCATGATGATACCGTTATCGCCCACCTCATTCTCGATCCGCTCGTAGTCCGACGCGTCATACTCAACTGGTTCGTACGGGACCGATAGGGCTTTCTCCACGTCCTCGATGCTCTTGCACCAATGCTCCGTCTGCCAGACCGTGTGTACGTCAGCGATGGTTTTCGTGATCTGGCGAATGTCGCCTTTGGGCGTGTGGATTGTCCTCCTGAAAACCGTTGCGTCGTCCTCGCGCGATTCTTCTACTTCAATATCTACCGGGTGAGAAGACTCGAGAAACACCGCGTTGGAATGCGGCTCCCACATGCAAATACAATCGGTCTTGTCGCGTATCGCCTGCATCAACCGCGCGTACGAAGGATCGTTGTTCTCGAACGCCTTGCTGTTGTATCCAACAAGCTCGTACGTGGAGATTGGCACCCTGTCCGGCATCTCGCACGCGAGCGCCGTGACAAGCCTTTGCCTGGAATTAATCACGGTCATACACCCTGCCACTCTTTCATGGAGCTAACATATTGAAAGGATAGATCGGTATATTCCGAAGAAGCCAAAAGGCGAGAATCGTCCCCAACAATAGCCAATGCCAGTAAGGCGGCACCGAGACGCTGGGCAGCGGTCGGCCTCTCATCCTAAACGACGCCCGAGAAAGAAATGAATATCCTAGAAACGGCAGCGACATTACCATCAAAGGGTTCAGACCGAACGCCGCCGCGATATGGCCGTGAGACAACTGGTGCAGCGCGCGCAGGCTACCGCAGCCTGGACAGTGCAGGCCGGTCAACACGTGGAAGAGGCATGGAGGATAAAGAGCTGAATTCGCGGGGTTATAGCGGAACAGAAACGCGCTGAACGAGGCAATTAGCGCCATGACTGCGGCGAACTTGAACCATCTCGCTGTAACGAATCTCGGAGGCTGTAATGTGTTGTGCGCAAGCATGCCTTCACATCCCGGCTAGGCTCCCGACGAGCACGAAAAAGAGCCAGATAAGTGGGTAGAGAAATGCAGCTCCGAAACTTATCCAGCACCACATCCTTGCTTTGTTGGAGGCATCTACGGCGCCGGCATAGTCTCCCGCCGCCAACTTGCCGTTAGCTTGTGCCGCGAAGACTATCGCTACTATCCCAAATGGCAGGCAGCAGAACAGGGTAACCAGGATCGCCTGGGCAAGATAACTCGGCACGCTCGTGCCGGGGGGTACGCCGACCCGATGCGTAGCGCGTGGAGGCACGCCGAGCTGAGGCGGACCGGTCTGTGGCAACTCGCTGCCGCATCCAATGCACACCAACGCGTAATCGTCATTTCGCGCCCCACATCTCGAGCAGTTCATAGCATTCTCCTCTGATCTGTCCGCGTCCGACCTAACCTTCCGTCACCACTAGGCGTCTTACAATGCAAGGATCTGCCCCGTCACCACCGACCGTTTTATACTATAACACCCTCAGATGTCAACTTCGCGGTTGTCATATGCGGTGAAAGTGCTGTTTCGTTTTGCCTGTTCTTGGACCGCACGACGAGCCGATGCATGCTCTCCCCAACGTACCAGTTGACACACAGCGAGATATGCTCGTAGAATACAGTCGTTTCATAGTCGGGGATACGAGTTGAGTTCGGAACATAAAAACCGGGGCTGGGTGAGCTTCCGTTGACCAACGGGAAGGAGGAGACCATGCGTTACGCGATTTTGGTGGCTATCGTGGCGTGTATTGCGGGTACGGCGTTGGCCGAGGAACCCGTGGAGTGGGTATCGTTGTTCAACGGGAAGGATCTCCCCGGTTGGCACGAGGTGCTCGGCGGCAAATGGTCGGTCGTGGACGGCTGTATAGTCGGTGAGAGCGGAGACGGCAGGTACGGTTGGCTTGTGACCGACAAAATGTACTCGGATTTCGTGCTCGAGCTCGATTTCAAAACGGAAGCGCCGGGAAACTCCGGCGTCCAGTTTCGCTCACACGTCGTGAAGGAAGGTGAGAATCATGATGTCGACAGGATGCATGGTTACCAGGCGGAAGTCAACCCGGCGCGCGGAAAATCTACCGGCGGCGTGTACGACGAGGGCGGCGGTCGCGGTTGGCTCGCGCAACCGCCGACGGATCTGGACGACGTGCTGCGCGAGGGCGACTGGAACCACTACCGAATCAGCATGATTGGCGACCATATTGTCACACATCTCAACGACGTCAAGATGGTGGATTTCAGCGACGCCAAGACGATCCGCGGGCACGTCGCGCTGCAGGTGCACAGCGGCCCGACGCCGGTGCGCGTTCGGTGGAAGAATATCAGAATACAGGATCTCGGGTACGGGCCCGGTTGGACACCTATTTTCAACGGTAAGGATCTTGCCGGTTGGGAGCCTATGGCGAACGAGAAATGGGTCGTCGAAGACGGCGCCATCGTCGGCAAATGTGTCACAAACAAGTACGGGTACCTCGCGACGGATAAGACCTACAAAGATTTCGTCTTGCGGTTCAAGTTTCAGTGCGGAGGAGGCAACAGCGGTGTGTTCTTCCGCTCCTCGTTCGACGAGAAGGAGGAGCTCATTGGCGGTATCCAGGCGGAGGTCGCCGCACCTGCCGATTCGCACCTCGACGGACAGCTTTACTCGGGTAAGTGGTTGACCGACATAGAGAAATCGACATACGGATTGGTGAAACAGGGCCAGTGGAACGATATGCAGATCATGTGCAAAGGCAAGCGTATCGTCACCCACGTTAACGGTTACCTGGTGGCGGACTACACGGACCGTAAACCGAGGTATACGGACGGTGTGATCGCCCTCCAGCTTCACAGCGGCGGGAAGACCGAAGTTAAGTTCAAGGACATATATACCAAGGAACTTTAAGGTAACGTTAATAGCAGGAAAGGAGAAGGACGATGAGACGTGCAGCGCGAAGCACTATTGTTCTGTGGGGGCTGGCAATCAGCATGACGCTAATGTTGGTGTCGTGCGCCGGGACAAAATGTGCATCCAAGCAGGCCGGCGACGGATGGGTCGAGATCTTCAACGGGAAAGACCTAACCGGATGGGAAGTCATGGGAGATCCCAAGGAGTCGTTCTACGCCGAGGACGGTGTGCTCGTCTGTGCCGGCAAGGGCGCCGACTGGATTCGGTACACCGAAGAGCTCGACAACTTCGTGCTGCGGGTCGACTACAAGGTAACTAAAGGCGCTAACAGCGGAGTTTTCCTGCGGTCCAGGGTTAAAGGTCACCCGGCGTACACGGGGTTCGAGATACAGATATTCGACGACTACGGGTTGCGTCCTGACACGCATGCCTCTGGGGCTGTCTACGACGTTGTGACTCCCACGGAGAACACATCGAAACCGACGGGCGAATGGAACCAGTTCGAGATTACGTGCGACGGACCGAAAGTTATCATCGTCCACAACGGCACCAAAATCATAGATATCAACCTCGATGAGTTCACGGAGCCTAAAGGCAAGTTCAGAACGCCGTACGCGAAGTTGCCCCGTAAAGGGTATATCGGGTTGCAGGACCACGGATACCCGCTATGGTTCCGCAACATCAGCGTGAAGAAGCTCTAGTCGGTGTCTCACGGCGTAAGGGAGGTTCGCTCTCCACGGCGAGTATTCGACGAACCGCCCCTACCCTCTTCACTGGCTCTGGGAGTGTGAGTATGAGCGACGTCCGCGACTGGATAGCTTTAAACCTCATCCCGGGTGTGGGGCCGCGCAGTTTTCTGAAACTGCTGTCGGAATATCGGTCACCTGACAGGATTCTTGCTGCGCGAGAGCGCGAGCTTGCGGAAGCGCTCGGGCGGAACAGGGAAATTGCCCAACGGATCGCGAACTACCGTGACGTCGTGGACGTCGAGAAAGAGATGGAGCTAATCGAGCAGCACGACGTGACGGTTATAACGCTCGAGGATCCGCGTTACCCGCTCAGGCTGGCCGAGATTTACGAGCCGCCGATACTGCTGTACGTCCGGACGGCACTGCTGGAACGCGATAAGAACAGCGTAGCCATAGTCGGGACGCGTCGTGCCTCCATGTACGGTAAAGAGGTGGCCGAACGGCTCGCGGGAGAGCTCGCACTGCGCGGCATAACGGTCGTGAGCGGCATGGCTGAAGGGGCCGATAGCGCGGCTCACAGGGGTGCGCTCAATGCCGGAGGAAGGACGATTGCGGTGCTTGGCGGCGGCGTGGACGTCGTGTATCCCGTCGGAAACAAAAAGCTCATGGAGGAGATCATCTCGAACGGGTGTGTGATCTCTGAGTTCCCGATGGGTTGTCCCGCGCGCGGCGGCAACTTCCCGAGAAGAAACAGGATCATCAGCGGGCTGACGCTCGGAACGGTCGTCGTGGAAGGCGACAGCCACAGCGGGGCGCTCATAACCGCCCGGTATGCCGCCGAGCAGGGTCGTGAGGTTTTCGCCGTTCCCGGGAACGTCAACTCGCGCAGGACCGACGGTCCGCACTCGCTTATCAAGGACGGGGCGAAGTTGACCGAGACGGCCAACGACATAATCGAGGAAATCGAGAAACATCTCGAACTTGACGTAGAAGCGGCCGATGAGGAAGCTCCTATAGCGGCGTCCGCGGACATGGCGTTGTCCGGAGTCGAGAGGAAGGTACTCGATTCGTTGAGCGAAGAACCGGTTCACATTGACGGAATAGCCGACCGGTGCGCGGTGTCCGCGGCGGATACCATGAGCGCTCTTACCATATTGGAGCTCAAAGGTCTCGCCAGACAGTTGCCCGGCAAAGTGTTCGTCAGAAAATAGCCTCTATGAACCTCACTTTCCTAAAGGGTGCGCGCCGACTAGTGGAGAGAGCCGACAGCGGTGGTGCGATTTGGGCTCCGGTCCGTGCTTTCTTGCTTATATGTTCTTGGAAGTACGGTGCCCTGGTTTCCTTTCGGAATTTCCTCTATGCCCACGTTCCCGGAATGAGGAAGCGGGTAGCCGCTCACGTTTTGAGCGTGGGGAACATCACGGTCGGCGGCTCCGGCAAAACCCCGCTCGTCGAGATGTACGCAAAGATGTGGTTGCGCAAGGGCAGGAAGGTCGCCATTGTCAGCAGAGGGTATGGTAAGACCAGAGAGTTCGCGCAACACGCCGCCCTGCCGGAAAAGTTGCAGCCTCCAGACGGCGTGCGGGTAGTCAGCGACGGCTCCGGCACCGTCTACCTTTCTCCGGAAGAGTCCGGCGACGAACCTTACTTGCTTGCCAGGAGGGTACCGGAAGCTATCGTGCTGGTTTCGAGGAACCGGCTCGCGGCGTGCCGTTTTGCCGTCGAAAAGCTCGCCGTCGAAGCTGTAGTTCTTGACGACGCGTTCCAGCATTTGCGTCTGTACCGGGACGAAGACGTTGTCGCAGTGGATGCGAGGAACCCTTTCGGAAATGGACATCTGTTGCCGAGAGGGATACTGCGTGAGCCGCTGACTTCGCTGCGACGCGCGAGCCGCGTTCTGATCACAAAGATTCTGCCGGAAGAAGCCGATGATCTGTCGGACTTGGCAGCCAAACTGCGCTCGACAGCACCTGATGTCCCCGTATCGACGACACAGTACGTTCCGACGCATCTTTTCACGCGCGCCGAGGGCGAGACCCTACCTCTGGAGCATCTAAATGGGAGTAAGGTTGTTGCGTTCTGCGGTATCGCCGACCCGGCTTTTTTCGAGCGTACTCTGACCCATCTCGGCGCTCATGTTGTTCATATGAGACGGTTTCCGGACCACTACCCTTACATCTCGGCGGACATCGAATCGGTCGACAAGAATGCCGCTGAGAACAACGCCGATGCAATCGTCACGACAGAGAAAGACATGGTACGATTACCGGATTACATCTCGACCGCCCGACCTCTCTACGCCGTAGCCGTTGAAATCACTATAGACGACTAGTGTGGGCCAGCGCCGTAGTGGAGGTCGCTGAGAGATATCGCGGGCATGTTCTGGAGCCAACGTATGACGGGAGGGTATGCAAGCAGTGTCGTTCAGCAAAGGTCAGGATAATGTCGACACGAATCCACTGTCTATCGGTTCTCAACGAGAGCCCGCTGCGTCATCCAAACATAACAATAACAAAGACTTGGTGGGGCAGACATTCCTGTCTGCTCCTGACCTGAAGGTCAGACTCCGCAAACTCCCACACTGGCGCCTAGCAGGTGCTACCTACTTCATAACCTTCAGGCTGAGTTCAGGCCGACTGTCATCTGAAGAGCGACGGCTGGTACTGGACCACATCGTATCCGGTGACCCTGAGTTCTACGAGCTCATTGCTACTCAGGTCATGCCTGATCACGTCCACATAGTACTGTGCCCCCAGCCCGCAGCATCTTTGAGCAGGATCATGAAAGGGATAAAGGGTGTCTCTGCCAGGAAGTTGAACCAGATGAGAGCCACAAAAGGCCGGATCTGGCAAGATGAATACTTCGATAGAATCGTGCGGGACAACGATGAGTTGCTGGAGAAACTTCAATACATGTTCCACAATCCTGTCGAACGCGGCTTGGTAGATGATCCTTCCCACTATGATGGTTGGTACATGAAATAAGGTGACAGACAGGAATGTCTGTCCCACCAACAGGGGGAGAGGGTCCACCGACCAAGCGAGAGGATCACCAGCGGGCATCGAAGCACAAAACGAAGAGGAATGTGGTGGGGCAGACATTCCTGTCTGCTCCTGACCGCAAGGTCAGACGCCGTCCCACCAACCAGGGTAGAGAGACTACATAGGTGGTCGGCTTTTCGCCGGGAGCCTGCGAAATCTGTTCTAAACGTCCTGAATTGGGTCCATCCTTGTCATGCTGTTACGGGCCGAAGATAGCAGTGGTGGGGCAGACATTCCTGTCTGCTCCTGACCGCCAGGTCAGACCTGCGGACAGCATACTTGACACAATATGGTATAATTCAGTTGAGTTCTTGCATTTGGTGGTGCAGGATTGTGCAATTGCGGGAGGAGAGCGGCCATGAGATATCTAATCCCAATACTGTTGATCGCGTTTCTGGTCGGATGTGAGACTGTACTGATGCCGGCACGACCCGGTCCCCCACCCCACGCGCCGGCTCACGGGTACTACAAGAAACACGTCTACCACTACTACCCGGATCTCGAGATCTACTGGTCTGTCGAGCTCGGAACCTACGCGGTTCTCCAGAGTGGAAGCTGGGTTGTCGTGGCTGACCGTCCGGCTATCCTTACCCCGGCATACAGACACGTGGTCATCAAGGTAGACAGCAGAGATCCCTGGCGGAACCACGCCCAGTACAAGAAAGCGTACCCACCCGGACAGGCCAAGAAACACGCACGGGGCAAGGCTAAGGGCAGGAAGAAGTGACAAGCTGGTCTGCTCCTTGCAGTCGGTGCCGCTGTTCGTAGCACCGCTGTTCTGCCAACTTTGATGGTCGGGGTCGAACAGGTTTCGTGTTAGACGGGCTGGATCTGTGTCCGGGGGCCTTGTTACCGCTATCCCTACTCCATTCTTGATAGATATGGCATCAGGATCGACGTCCAGAGAGCGTACCCTTTGTCGTTGAGGTGAAGACCGTCTTTAACGAACAAGTCGGTCCTGACGGTTCCGTCATTTCCAATCATGGCGGGAAACACGTCCACGAATTCGACGCGGTCAACCATTCTCGTGAACGCTTCGATGCGCGCGTTCGCATCGCGTATCGTGTCCACCATGTGCCAGCGGGCGATACTTGGCTTGATAGCGATCACCAGGATGCGGGTGTCCGGCAGATCGTCGTGTACCTTTGCGACAAACTGTTTGAAATCGTCCGCCACGGTCTCGGCAGTTTTGCCGGCGGCTATGTCATTGCCGCCCGCAAAGAACACCACGGTCTTGGGCCGGTGCTTGATGACGATCCTATCGGCGAAATAGACCGAATCCGAGATGTGAGAGCCGCCGAACCCCCGGTTGATCACCTGCATGTCCGGGAAGTACTCCTCGAGCTGCCAAAACCGGATGCTCGAACTGCCCACAAACAGGGTCGCTCCTTTGGGTGGCGGATCCTTCTCCTCCTGTTTTTCGAACCTTTGGATAGCCGGTTCCCATCGGTTTTCCCGGCGGCTACGAGTTGACGATCCTGCGGGCGCTTCCGGAACCGGCGCAACGCACCCGGCGAGGCATGCCGCAAGGATTAGCACAAGCGTACCGACTCGCGTCATCTGCATAAGCTTACCCGATCAGCTTGCCGGGATTGAGCACACCCATGGGGTCAACCTGGTCCTTTATAGCCTTGAGGATGGCAGTGCTGATGGGGCCTTTCTCGCGGTCGATCCAGGGCATATGGTCGGTGCCCACACCGTGGTGATGGCTGATCGTACCGCCGTTAGCGACTATCGCGTCCGATGCCGCTCTTTTCAGAACGAGCCATTGATCGACTTCCCGGTCCAGGTCGCGAACGAAAGTGAAAGTGAAGTACAGACTGGCCCCGTCCGTGTAAGAATGGCTGATATGGGCCATGACGGCACCCCGCGCGCCGGGCACTCCGGGATTCGACTCCAGCGCGTCGGCGATTGCATTCGATGTTACTTCGTGCAGGTGGATGATGTTGGACCAGCGGGTCGCCGTCTCCAGTGTTTCAACACCCAAACCCCGATCCATCATGGGGTCGCGAAGATATGGTGTCAAGAAACGCGACCTGTACCAGATTTCGCCGGGACCTTCGCCCAGATGCATTCCACCATGATTCTCGATGATGGCGCGGCTTCGTTCCAATGCAGTATCAACCGTCGCCCTGTCGCCTTCCAGCCCGACAAGCATCAGGCAGAACTGTTCGCTGGGATCCGGTGCCGTACCCCCCGCTTCGAGGGCGCGGAATGAACGGGTTTCGGCCGCGTCGGACAATCGGATCATCGCGGTGTGCACCCCGCTCTGCATAAGCTCTCGTGTAGCCGCGACGCCGGCCGGGAAATCGAGGAAAACGTACCCGCGATAGTCCTTGACTTCGGGCGCGCGATGTAACTTGAACGCTGCTTCGGTGATAACGCCCAGAACACCTTCCGACCCGGCGACAATATCGGTCAGTTGCGGTCCGGCGGCAGATCCCGGGAACCCCTCAGTGCTCCACATGCCCTGGGGAGTAGCCAGTTCGGTGGAGACCACCCATTTCTCGGCTTTGCCGTACATGTTTGACTGCTGGCCGGCGCTTCGCGGCGCGATCCATCCGCCCAGAGTAGAAAACTCGAAGGATTGCGGGTAATGGCCCAGCGTGAAACCTTCGGCCTGGAGAGCTTCCTCCAGCTGGGGACCGTAAATGCCCGATTGGGCACGCGCGACGAAGGCCTCTTCGTCGATCTCAAGCACCTGGTTCATCAGTGTGGTGTCAAGAGTGACGGCTCCCGCCTGCCCTTTGCCAACTTCCGCTGTGACGCCACCTACGACGCTGGAGCCACCGCCAAAAGGAATGAGGGCTATGCGTTCGTCTTCAGCCAGGCGTACAAGCGCTAGAACCTCGTCCGCGGACGCCGGGTAGACGACGGCGTCCGGCGCGGTGTCAACCCGTCCGGCGCGCAAATGCACCAGGTCGTGATAGCTTTTGCCTCTCGCGTGGAACGCCCGCTCGTAATCGTCCGTCATGACGCGCCTGGCGTCAAGGAGGCCGCTCAGTTTCTTTATTATGTCGGAACTCAGACGCACTTCCGGCAGAGTGATATCCGACAGAGCCTTTGCCGGTGTTGAAGGCAACGGTTTGACGCCCATCGTCTCCGACATCCAGGTCCAGACACCCGCCGCCCGGTCGCCCAGTATGTCCGGAGCGTCCACCCAACCCCACCCGTTCCAGCGCAGCTTCCGCCGTTCTATGGTCATTCCTTTATCTCCTCACATCTTAACAATATGGCGTTCGGCATAATCTCGAACGTGGCCGGCAGGCGGCCCGGGGCTTCACCGTCAACGTCGAGCAGCACTTCCCCTGCACCCTCGGTCGGCGAGGCGACGATTCTGCGTCCCCGCAGAGTCGTGACGTTATCCTCGTCCATATGTTTGCCCTTGTACAGCTTCTTGGTTCCGCGGAACACGTCCAGGGTGCTCAGATCGTGCGTGATGATCACGTCGAACAGGCCGTCATCCGGTCTGGCGTTTGGCGCTATCCACATGCTGCCGCCGAAAAACTGGCCGTTGCAGACGGCCGCCATGCTTACATTGAGGACCCTGTCGAACGTGTCGTCCACCTGAATTCGGACAGGTCTGTTCTTGTAAGTTATCACCGTCGTGCACGTTGCCCACAGGAACGCGAACTTCGCGCCGAACTTTTTGGGGAATCTCAGCCGGTTAAAGGCCATGTCCGCCGCACCGCTCAAACCGAAGCTGGCGATGTTGTCGAAATAACGGAGACTCTCTCGACCGTCGTGGTCTATAAACGTCAGTCTGCCAAGATCAATCGGCCTGGCGTCGCCGGCTGCAATCCTCTCGATTTGGCTGTCCAAATCGTCGGGCATTCTGAACGTGCGTCGGAAATCGCCGCCGCTGCCGGTCACCAAGAGAGCCAGCACCGCTCGATCGTTGATGGATCGACCGCCCTCAAAAAAGCCGTTCACCACCTCATTGACCGTCCCGTCGCCGCCGACCGCGATGATCTGTTCCGCACCGTCTTTCAAAGCCTGGACGGTCAAACGTTTGGCGGCCATGGGCCCGTCGGTGAAAGCGACCTCCACGGAGCCGATAGCCTGGTTGAGCTTCGCCTCGACCGCAGGCCAAATCGTGCCCGTCCGGCCGCTGCCGGAGTTGGGATTCACGACGGCGCAGGTTCGCATGAACTACCCCTCCGTCGAAGGCGTGAACCTGGCCCGAGCCCGGTCAATCTGTGCCGCCCGCTCTGCTCTGCCCCAGCCGAGCTCCCGTGCCATAATGTTGGTGATCTTGGCAATGGCTGCATCGCCGGGCGAACCGATCGTGCCCAGGCCTGTCCGGCGGAACAGGACGTCCTCGACCGTCAACGCCATCTCCTGACGGACGCAGTGAACTACCTGTGCGGCAATGTCCGGAAACCGACCGCATAGCTGTTCGGTCAAACGTGGGTTGTCCTCTGTCAGCGTTAACACGTCGCCCATCCTGGAACCGTAGTTTTTCGCCAGATTCTCGACCACCACCGTCGGTAGTGTGTTATGCTTTGCGACGGCCCGTCCTGCGAACTCTGCGAACCGGCCCACATCGCCACCATATGTCGGGGTGTGGTCGGTAGCGCAAGGCTTGGCCGTAACGCCCAGCTTGGCGACAGCCAGATCTACAACCTCCTCGGCAAGATGGCGCGACGTGGTCCATTTGCCGCCGATAGCTGACAGTACCCCCTTCAAGCCGTCGTTGACTTCGTGGTCATACACCTCCGCCGCACGGCTCGCCCATCGGGAATCATCGCTGCCCCGCTTGCGCCTGGTGACCTTGGATGCCTTGTCCACAAGCGGGCGCATACCGCCGTAGAAATGCAGCACGTCGGACCGGTCCAATTTCGCCTTCGGGTAGCCTTTGTTCACGACGGCCAGAAAGTTGGTTATGTCCTTCTCGGTGACACCAAACGCGTCGGGGTCACCGTCGTAGACCGTGTCGGTTGTACCTATAATCGAGTAACCTCGCCAGGGCAGGATGAAAAAAGGCTCGGGTCTGACCAGGATGATGACCGCATGTCTCTGCGTCAGAGAGCGTGTTATCAGGTGAATACCTTTGGACCGGATCAAGCGGCGGCCGGGTTTTCCGTGCTGCAGCATACCCATCAGAATGTCCGCCCACGGACCCGCCGCGTTGACCGTCAGCCGTGACTTGATAGTGAACTCGCCCTGTCCCGTGGCTTCGTCACGTACTTTTGCGCCGGTAATTCGGTCGCTCTCTCTAGTAAACTCTATAACTTTCGCGTAGTTAGCGACGTCTGCACCCTCCGCCGCGGCCTGGAGAATGCATTCCAGCCCGAGCCGTTCCGGCGAGTACATCTGGCAATCGGGATAAAGCATGGCACCAGTCAGTTTGGCGGATTCGAGTCCAGGTTCTAATGCGACCGCCTCCCCCCGGTTCAGGTTCCTATGTCCCGGGATTCTCTTGTCCGGATCGGACATCCGGCTCCGACTGTAGGCCAGCCCGTCATAGAACCTCAAGGCTATGTCCAACACCATACGGCTTTTCAGACCGAAGCCCATGGTAGGAATTACAAAGGTTAGGGGGTCCACCATGTGCGGGGCGATATCCGACCAGATGCGCCGTTCCCGCAGAGCCGTCCACACCAGCTTGAACTCGCGATTCCACAGGTAACGCACGCCGCCGTGCACAAGTTTGGATGTCGCCGCACTCGTCGCGCATGAAAAATCGTTCTTCTCGACAAGCGCTGCGGACAGACCGCGCAGCGCGGCGTCCCGCAAGATGCAGGCACCGGTGACGCCGCCTCCAACGACTAGGAGATCGTAGGTCTTGGCCTCCATCGATTTGAGGTCGCGTTCCATATGTTTCCCTTGGCTCAACTCTGCCGCTTTCCGCTCTTAAGAAAATGGGGACTGACACAAGCGCAGCGAGGCCGGAGACGTGTCTGTACCCTTTTTCTTAGACGAACAATTCGCCGCGGTGGATGCCGAGCTCGCAATCACCGTCACGAACGGAGATTATCGCATTATAACCTCTATTGGAAGTATACCATTACAGACGGTTGCGCGCAAACGGTTGGTTTATGATGGTGGCGTCGAGATCGGCCCGGAGCGGCGGACCAAAATCTGTGTGAGGCAACGGTGAACCTGGTGCCAGTCCGTCCTGAGCGAAGCGAAGGCTCTGCTCCTATGAGACGGGTGCAAGCCCGAGATTCCCCCGTACCCTCAGAGTGTTTCCCCCGCATGGCCTGTCCGTCGTCGTTGCGAGCGACCGACCTGTCCGCCGAAGAGCAGCGGAGGCGGCAGGGAGCGCGGCAATCCGGTTTGGTGGCAGCGCGGTAGAGACCGAGATTGCTTCGCATACGCTCGCAATGACGACATGGCTTGCCGGTCGTGAGTCCGCGTTGACGACCGGCCTGAAGAAGCGTATACTCGACATGCGGCACCGGGGTAGTTGCACAAAAGAAGAGCGGATTTGCAGCGTGTTATGCGGACTGTATAGTCAGTAGTTCGGCGACATCTGAGGCTTAAGGCACACCGTGAAAAGAGGGCTTTTCATAGTTTTCGCTTTGCTAGCCATCTTCTGTGCTGCTCTTGCCCTCTTGCTTATGCCGGCGCGAGTTCCGACCAAAGACGAGGCCGATACGCTTCTGCAGCAACTTCACACGGAACAGAGTTACGAGAAGCGTGCCGAGTTGACCAAGGAGTTTCTACACAGCTTGTGCAGAGTCATGGCTGATCATGGCCCTATAGACGACATAGAGGACTACACGTTTGGTCTACTGAAGGAGTACTTCCTTGAGGAGAGGGACGAGGCGATTCTTGAGGCACTGGATCGCACAACAATGGACGGGGGATTTGCCAACGACCTGTCTGGCTTTTACTATGACCTTAGAAACGAGCCTGAGTTCCTGAGAAGATATCGGGAGAATGAAAGCGCAACAGACGCGCTCGGAAGGTGCGTAGGCTTGGCTTGGTCTTATGAAGAGTATTACTCCCTTCTCTACTCTGGAGACGACAGTACAGAGATAGACGAAAAGATCGCACTAAAGATTGCACGAGGCCCAGCACTTCGGTTGGGATACAAGGTTCTCAACTCGGAAGCCGTTTGTGAAAAGGTTGACAGTGCTTTTACGGTTACATTCTTCTCCGAATCCAGTCCAGAGCAAGAAGAAGTCTCGGTGCTTATTGACTCACGGAATGCCAACGTGATTGCAGTCACAGATCTCAAGGCAGACTGAAGATCCAAGTATAAGAACGAGCCGAACAAGGACATGCAGCGGACCGTTGGCCGCTGACGTGCGAACCGTTATGGAGGCAAAATCGGCCAAACTAATTACTAACTGAACCGGAGGGGGTTTCATAACAGATGAGATCGGTTAGCGCCAGCACCCAACTCTGCGCGGTTATAGGTAATCCGGTAGGGCACAGCCTGTCACCGGCAATCCACAATGCCGCCTTTGAGCATCTGGACCTGGACTTTGTCTACGTGGCTTTTCCGGTCGAGGACGTAAAAGGTGCGTTGGCAGGCATGCGTGCGATAAAGAGCTTTCGAGGGATGAGTGTCACCATCCCGCACAAGACCGAGGTGATGAAGTATGTGGATGAAATCCCGGCGGTGGACCGCAGCATCGGGTCAATCAATACGATCATTCACGAAGAGGATAAGCTGATCGGATTTGGCACGGATGGAGCCGGTGCGTTAAAGGCCCTTGCTGATAGCGGCGTAGAGGTTGATGTTAAGAGAATCTTGATGTTGGGGGCAGGCGGTGCAGCGAGGGCGATCTCATTTACTCTTGCCTGGAAGACCAAACTGGCAGAACTTTCGATCCTCGATATCAGTGAACCTCTGCTTGAAGGGTTGAAGAATGATTTAGAGACCGGCACGGATGCCGTCATCAAGTCCGGGTTGTTGACCGATAGCTCTCTTGCAGCATCGATGGAGACCGCCGATGTGATCATACATTGTACGCCGGTCGGGATGCATCCGAAGGTAGATGCATCTCTGATTCCTGCCGAGCTATTTCGTCCAGAGCAGGTTGTGTTCGACATTGTATATACGCCCCTTGAGACGAAACTGCAGGCCGAGGCCAAATCTCGCGGTCTCAAAGTAATCTCCGGAGTCGAGATGTTTGTCAACCAGGCGGTTCTCCAATTCGAACGTTTTACCGGAGTTGACGCACCTGTCGAGGTTATGCGCCGTGTAGTAATGGAGCATCTGGAATCATGAACATAGCGCTGATCGGATATCGTGGTACCGGAAAAAGTGTAGTGGGACAGATTGTCGCCGAACGTCTCGAGATGAAGCGTA
>Ga0180438_10001246_pt1 | contig 45302 bp, 58 predicted proteins | sample SS_ome_12_FD_132455 | JGI IMG/M metagenome (GOLD analysis project Ga0180438, IMG submission 132455) | Hypersaline lake sediment archaeal communities from the Salton Sea, California, USA - SS_3_D_2 metaG | ecosystem: Environmental > Aquatic > Non-marine Saline and Alkaline > Hypersaline >...
ATTGCTCTCCGCATACAGCGGACAGGGCTTCCCGTTCTCGTCGCGAACGAACTTGCCCTTTTCCCGCATAAACCCAACCACCTTCGGGGCGGGCACCGGGAGCCAACTCTCGACATCGTTCACGAAGCCGTAGGGCAAAGCGTGCATCGTTACCTGCACGCCATTGTCCAGCTCGACCTCGACTACCTTCGCCTCTGATGCCTCTCGGTCTCCAATACGCATCTCGGTCTCCTTTCCTCAACTACGAGGTATGCGAGGGAGTCAGCCCACCGTAGGCTTTCCCCGACACCGACAAGGTGTCGTATTCCTCACCCTCTGAGAACTCCAGCGTGTCGACGGCGAACTTCGCGAACGCGAGAAGCTCGTTCGTGCCGTCGGGGTCCGAAATCAGGAAATCGAGGTCGGTGGTGTAGACGTCACCGCCATCGGTATTCGTCGTGGTCCACCCACTCGCATTCCCTTCCTGCTTGAGCCCGTCGCGAACGGAAGGGTCCCCGCCGCCACGACCTTGGTACCGAGTGAACTTGCACGTGAAGCTCATTTCGATAGCATTCTCATCGCCGAGGCGAAGATGGTCGTGAGCACCGCGGTCCTTGATTTCTCGCGGCGTGGTATCCACCGTGAACGACAAGTCGCCCTCGTCGAGAGCAACGACGATGGTCGCCGCTGCTCCATCCTTGATGGTCAGCTGGCCATCCCGCAGATTCTTGGTCACCTCTGGCATCGGTCGACCTCCTATACTTGCACTTTTCCTGTGACCTCCACCATCCAATGGTGGCTACCTTCCTCAACTCCGAGGTAGGTAAGATTCGCCTCATCGAGCCGCAGGTATCCTACGAGAGTGGATGTGCTATCGAGGAGATTTATCGTCACCTGATGCAACACCGCTCGCAGACTCTCCGCTCGTTTATCGTCGGTAATCCAATCGCGCGTTACCGCTCCTACGCCCGTCGGCTCCTGCTTGAACAGGTCAACCTGCACGAGTGGATGGCTCCAGCGTTCACTGCTCCGCGCAGGTACGCCGGCATCCTCGATGAGCTTCGGGCGACACCACAGAGTTCGCTCGCCCGTCTCCAGCTCGGGCGGCACGAAATCCACGCTCTCCGCGGTACACCAAGCAGCCACCACGCCGTAGACGGCTCGCTTCAGGAGCACCAACCAGTCGTCGCTATCCCACGTCTCGGGCATTTACCGGTTTCCCAAGATACTTTCCAAGAACCAGCAGGCGAGCTTCGAGTTCGGTCTTGCCAAAATCTTGATACACGCCCGCGGGTGTCACCAACTTGGCTTGCACGCGGTCTTCCCGCAGATTCAGGATTACCCATTTCGCTCCGGGCACCTTCGCCGTCGCCGCCTGATACATCGGCAAGTCGCAGGCTTCGGGCGAGCACCGCGGACCATCGAAGAGGCGAACCAGCCACTTGAACATCAGACTGCCTTTTTCAAGTAAGCCTCGAACTTCTTGCGGAACTTTACCAACGTCTTGCGAAGCATTCCATCGGGAGCCTTTTGGCTAGAACCGAATTCAAGGAACACCACGTAGTGCACGCCATTGGTAACACGAATCTCCTTGCCGACTCTACTGAACCGCCAGCTCGCCGATTTCTTACCATCCGCTATCGCAGCGGAGCTAGCGTTCTTCCCGGTCACGGGCACTGTAATGCCGCCCGTTTCCAGAAATGCAATCCACGCCGCTCGACACCGACCCGTGTCCACGGGCGTGAGCTTCGCGGTGCCCGCAATTACATCAAAGGCTACCTTGCGAAGGATATCCCATGTGCGGCCCTCGAATCGCTTGAGGTACTTCGCAAGCACACGGTTGAATCGCATCCCTTGCCATGTCACCGACATCAGCTGTTTTTTCGTCGGCATAGAATGCGAATCCCGGTATCGAAACCATCGCCATTCGACGAAAGGATTTCCCACTGCACCGAATTGTCGATGAGCAAGTTCTTCGCCATGTCTTGCACGACGATGGCGTCGACTGAGTGAATCAGGTACACGCTATGGTCCTGCCGAGCGTTCCCGCCCAGCAGAGCAAGTTCGTCTTCGGTGAAATCTACCTTGACCACGTCGACGGTAACCTCAGCCACCGTCTTTCCCACGGGGCCATCAATCGAAAACGTATGGCCCGTGGCTGCTCGCAGCGTGGCTTCGTGCGACCAGTATCCGAAGACAATTGCCGCTTGAGCGGTTCGGTCAGGCATCGCTCATGTCCACATCGGTTTGCTCGAAGCCCGGCGTATCCACGGCTTCCAGCTTGTCCTCCCACATCTTCCGCAACTTCATCAGGGCCTCGACTGACTTCTCCGCGGTAATGGAATGCCCAGCAGAGCCGCCAATTTTGTTGCTCGGAACCCCAGCGGCTACCAGAGTGTCGAGCTGTGCATCGATGGCCGCGATTTTCACGCGGATTTCAGCCTCGGTGTATTCAGCCACGGCAGCCTCCAATCGACCCCTGGGAGAAAACCGGGCGGCGGCGACCGAGAGAGCCAACCGCCCGGAATCTCCCAAGAGCGTGTTGGCTAGGCGGCGTTGTTGCGATTCCCGTACCGCCAATCGATGGCGAACACACCACCGTAGTAGCGGACCTTGAACTTCGCAACCACGTCGCGAATGAATCGGTCGGGGTCTTCAGGCGTCTGCACGGTGAAGGTCTGGAGCGGCCAGATTTCCTTCCACCGCAGCATCTTCTTGAAGTCGCCGTGCAGCCAGGCATTGGTGATGCCCAGCGACACGTCGATAACCGACGACGCGAGAATCCGCGGAGTCCCGCCCAACAGCTGGGCGAGCGGATTGGCTGCCCGCATCTCCGAGGAGCGCGTGCCTGCCGCCGCATTCTCGACGTCCACCACCATCTGGGTGCCGACCGCGCGAATCGTCCGCTGCCGCAAGGCGTCGGGAATCACGATGTCGAGCCCCTGGACCATGATGGGGTCGCCCTCCTCATCGGTTCTCGTGGCGAAAGCCTGCCGCGAGGTCTCGATGGAGGTCCAGTCGGTCATGGGATTGACCAGCAGGTTGCCCTTCTGGCCAGCCCCAGCCGCCTGATAGAAATTGGCGTCTTGCACGCCCGAGGGGTAGTAGGGCGAGGTCACCGCGTAGGCTGCGGTGAGGATGGTGACCTCCCTCGCGAGCGCGGCTTTCTGGCCGATACCCCGGCTGCGTTCGAGGAGCAACCCGGTCTGGTCGAACATCACGGCCTCTTCCGTGATACTGATGATTCGCCCTTTCTTCAGGGCGACATCAGTCGTCACGTACTTCGGCCCGATGCCCTTGCTTTCCGGATAGGCCTCGCCCTCCAAGACCTCTTCAACGCCTTCCGAAGCCAGGAAGCCCGGAATCTTCTCGTTGATGGTCTTGCTCGGGTAGGGAGTGACGAGCTGGTCGCCGATGAGATTCGGCACGTCGTAGGCCGCGATGACCTCCCGACCCAGCAACGTCTGGGTAATGGCGGCGAACATGGTCGAGTCCATCGGGGCTTCAAGAACCTCGTTGGCCTCTCGCAGAACGGCGCCGTCAGGGGAAGCGAACTGGAGCGTCACACCGACCGGCCCCATAAACGCTTCCCACAGTTCGCGGACCGAGAAATCCGACGGGTCGAGTCGCGTGGCGTCGTCATCGGAATTGATGGCTTCCATGACCGCTTCGCCAGCGGGGCCCGAGCCGTGGTTTCTGACCAGCGACTTCAGGGATTGGGTCCTCACAATGAGGTCCTCCTAAAAAGAGTCCGTCCTTGCTGTCTCCTGTCGCTTTCTACGCAGCTAGGCTGCGCGGCGAAGCGTTCGGGGTTCGTGGCCGGCGATTAGCTGTCGCCGGAAGCAGCGTCGCTCAGGTCGTCGTACATGATGGAAGCCTGGTTGGTGACCAGCACCTCCGTCACGTTCGCCGACTGGTAATCCTCGGCGATGCGGAAGATGGCAGCGTCGCCCTGCCCCGCCACGCTGACCAGCGTCTGCTTTTCCAGCGTGTTGGAGCCCGAGTCGGCCGGGGCCATCATCTCGCCCTGCGTGAACTTGCTCGACGCGACGATGAATCGGAACTGGGCTCCGGGACTGGCGTCGACCAGAACGTCCTTGGTCGCCAGGGCTGCGGAGGCCTGCCATGCCACGCCCATGTGGGTGAGCTTGTAGGCCTTCTGGGTGGTGAGCAGATTCGTGTCCCACGTGAAACTGCTCGCGGGCTTGATGTAGCGGACGGAAGCCGACGTGTAGCCGTAGACCAAGTCGCCGATTTCGATAACCGTGGCCGACTCGACCTTGCACTTCACATACAGCTCCGGGCCGCGCACGTGTCTCTTGACGTCACTCATCGTGAGTGCCTCCAAAATGCGTCAACACGGAATGAGCCATGGGCTCAACATTCGGCTACCAGGAGCCGATTCGACTCTAGCCCTTGACGGCGGCGACGGCATCCTTCGCGGTCGGCTTGCCGTCTTCGCCCGAACCGCCGCCCGCCGCTTCGCTCGCGTCGTCGCTCTTGGCGACGGGCTTCTCGTTGGCGACGAGCATTCGGTCCTTGCAGGCCTCGACCATGTCTTCCTTACCTTCCATCGCCATGAGCGATTTGCGGAAGGCCGCGGTGACCAAGCGCGGCGGAATCTTGGACTCGCCGACTGCCTCATCGACCAGCTTGCCGTTCTCCAGCTGCTTGGTCAGGTCGGCAATCTTCTTGTCCTTGTCGCCGCTCTGGGCTTCCACGAGGTCGGCCTTGAGCTTCTCGACCGTCGCATCCTTGCCGACGGTCTTCTCGACTTCCTCACGCACCTCCGTCTCGAGGCTTTCCCGAATCTCCTTCGTGAGTGCCTCGACGACTTCGGGAGCGTTTTCCTTCACGGCTTCAACCGTGACGTCATCCCACTCCATGTCATCTCCTCCTACGGAGTCGGCTGCCTCGAAAAGGTTCGCCGTCGTGGCCGACTCAGTCACGACTGCAACGCGCCTGACTTTCTGGATGTCCTCTACCACGAGGTCACCCGATTGTCGTGTCTTGGCGTACCGCACCCGGGCTTCGTGTGAAAGCCCCAGAATATGCGGCTGTGTGCGGGCAATGGTCCGCACCTTCGCGGCGAGCGGGTCGTCTGCGATGAGGTGCATTTCCTTGGCCTTGAGCATGTTCGCGGCTTCGTCAAACCAGACGCCGTGCACACTGCCCAGCAGGTCCTGCACATCCCGCACCTTGCTCGCATCCTTGGTCGGGTCGTGATTGGCAAAGACGCTGGCCCCTTCGTAGAGGTTCGCTCGCCGCTTCCGCACCGCTGCGGGATACCGCCGACCATTCACCGACCGCCCTCCGCAGAGGGCCACATTGCGGAGCACCCAGTCATCGTCCGCGCCGGCTTGAATGCCTTCTTGCACGGCGAAGAACTGGAGCGTGCCCGCCCGCTTCGTTCCCTTTCCCATGTCAACTTCCTCCTTCGCGTGCTTTCGGGCTCGGTATGCCGCGTAGGCCTTTTCGCCTGATTCCTTCGTATAGATACACGCACCGTTCCCGATGGCGTACTTTCCGTTACTGCACTTTCTTAGCGGCATCGGCTCGCCTCACCTTTACCGGTCGCGTGCCTCGCTCTCGCGGGATGGGCTCTAGGTCTTCGGCATCGACACTACCAAATCGCCGCATCCTCAAATCTCTTGGAGATGGACCTCGAGTTTTCTTGGCTGCCATGTGTGGAACCATTTCTTCTCAGGCATCCGTTCAACTACTTCCACGACCCGAAACTTTGCTCCCGGTCGAAACAGCACTTCTTGCTCACCGCGAAAGCCATCAATCCGTGTAATGTCCACGCCCGACTTCGACCGAATGTGAAGCACTGCTCCATAAGAATCTTCCGCAGCAAAAGCCCGAGCCACACTTTGTTTTTGCGAGGTCGCAGTGTGAGCCTTGAACCGATAACCCTTCCGGCTCACCTGCTTCCGAAATCGCTCGTATTTCGCCCTGGAGCTAAACGAGAGACCGCGGAATGTTTCACCCGTGTAGGGCTTCGCCCTAATCAGAGCTTGGTCCATGTTGCGGACCGTGTCTGCCATCCAGCCCCGCATCGGCTTGCCTTGGAGTTCGGTCTTTACAATCGACTCATAGGCAGTGTACTTCCAATCCTTGATGGCTTCTCGCTCGGCCCGCGTCAAGGACCCTCGCCATCGCGGACCGGCAAGCCGCTTATCCTTCGCAGCCTTCGTAGCCTGCGCGTGCTTCGCCACACCCTTGTCAAGGTCGCCGAGCTTCGCGGCGTGCTTCTGGCCCAGCAATTCCTTCACCGAATGCTGGGCGACCTTCTGCGGTCCGAAGATTTCAGCCAGCTGACTCTTATTCAGCGTCGCCACATACTGCGACCACGTTCGCCGTTTCGTGTAGCCCTTCAAGGAAGCTCGCTCGGTCGTCGAGAGGTCGGGCCCCTTCAGGCCCAGCTCCTTGAAGGTCTTCGTGACCGGCAGATAAAGGCAGCGGCAATTCGGATGCTGCGGGACAACGGGCTTCGTGTTGTCCTCGATGTTCCACTCGGTGCCATCTAGGTCACCGCAGACCTCGCACGTTCGCGTATCGAAAGTTGCCGTGTAGAGCAGGGCCTTGATGATGTCTTTGTTCGCTTGGTAAGCGGCTTCGGCAGCGGACGTCGTTACTCGCTGCACCTCGGTCCGCACCAAGCGGCTTGCCTCATAGCCCGCCATTTTCATTTGTTTGCGGACACTGCGGGCGATTGGGGCCATGCCCTGCCCTTTGGAAATTCCGTGGGCAATCGTAGCTCGCACCTTCTTGGCTCGCGTCGGCGAAATCTTGTCGATGCGGGCTTTCCAGTTCTTGCCCTTCACTTTGCCAAAGACGATTGCCTCCGCGTCCTTCCGACGCATTGGCTTGTAGAGCACATTCGGAATCTTACTGTCGATTCCCTTGGCTTCTGCGACTCTCTGCAACCCGCCGGGCCAATGCTCGGCGAGAATCATCGTGACCTTCTCGTAGTCGGCTGCGAGCAAGGTCGTGAGTTCGTCTTCCAGATGCTCGGCTACCCACCGCGAAGCTTCGGCGAGCACCGCCTGCACCTTGGGCATCACTTCAGCGGCAGTGGCGCGGCCGCTTACGGCATCCCGAACAGCCTGCTCGAGGTCCTTGAAGTGATAGAGGTAAGCCCGCTGCACCCGCTGGGCTTCCTTCGTCTCGTACCGCAACAGCTTGGCTCGCCACGCGAGCAGGTCAGCATGGATGCGGTCGGGAACGCTCTTCGCCACACGTTCAGACCCCAAACATCTTGAACAGAAAACCGCCACCCAAGCAAGCCATGACGCCAACTGCCACGCCCGCGATGAACACCAACCTTCGCCCGACCGGGCAGCCCTGCTGGTGAGCGTCAAGCATCTTGGGCACAATCTCCGCTATCATTTCCGCAGCCACCGAAGCCACGATTGCTTTGTCGCCTTCACTCAGTGCCATTTCCAGTTCTCCACCTGGTCGCAACGCGTTGCTGCCAATCGCTCTAACGCCGCGGGCAGGTTTTCGCCCACCCGCGGCTCGCCCTGACCATCACCTCACTCGCACTACGGAGGTGCGGGAGGCGGCCCGCCGGAATCGACCTTCTTCTCCACCCTCGCAATCGCCATCCGAATCGTGGCGGCCGAGATGCTCAACACGCCCAGGACAATGTCCATGATTGTGTCGAGCTTGTCTTCGGTCACCTCGATGCCGAACACGTTGCGGGCTGCCACGAAGAGCAGCACGAGAATGGAGACGATGAAGGTTTTCTTACCCGGTGCTAGGTCCACCGTCATCGCCGTTCTCCTTCCTGCGGATGAACTCCGCCGCAGTTTCCTGGAACGACTCGTGGGCATCCTGAGCCGGTGCCTTCAGAGCCTCCAACTGCTCGGGCGAGAGCGGCACGCTCTTCGAGGCGAGCCACTTCGCCACCCAGTCGATGAGCAACGGAAGCAACAGCTGAACCACCGGACAGGTGCCGGCGTCTTTCTTGTCATCGTCAGCCATCGTCGTCCTTCTCCTTCCGTCGCATCAGAGCCTGGTTGAGCACTGCGAACTTCAACACGAATACCTTCTGGGCGGCGTCGAACTGTTGGGTATCGCCGACGAGAAGGGCGGCCTGCATCTTCAGTAAGGCATCCCACGCGTCGTTTTCGGCTGCCATCAGTTCCTTGACTACCGCCACGGAGTAGTCGCCGTTCTTCACCTTCGCTTTCAGCGCGTTGACGGTGAACGGATACCCCGAGAGGTACGTGCCGAGCTGTTGCGAACGACCCGCCGCGGGAGCGACGCACCCGCAAAACCCGACGAGCAGCAGCCCCACGCAAAGCAGGACTGCCACCACTATCCCGAACTTGGTCCGCATCCACACCTCCTTTCTCTAGGCCTCGGTCACGGCGTGGCCGGGGCAGCCTCGGTTTTCTTGCCCCATTTGTCTCGACCGATTCGCTTGAGGTACTTCTCTCGGTTGCCGACCTTGAGCCCGTCGTCCTTCGCCTTCTGCTCCAGGTCGCTCTGCGAACCGATGAACACCTTCATCCGCGAGGGATACGTCTTCTTATCGCCCGTCTTGCCCGCCACGAATGCGACGCTGGTATCACCGTCCACCAGCAAGACCGCTTCGCCCGCGGCGAGTTCTACCTGCTTCACGGTGATGCGTTTGGTGGTCGTGATTTCCCGCATCGTACTTCTCCTTCTAGTTCGTGTCGACCGTCCAGCCCTTGCCCTGCAGGCTCGTCTTGGCCGCAGCACCCGCACCCGTCGGTGCGGCGTGGGAACCAGTCAGGTCGCAGTAACCATTATTCACACCCGTCGCATCGAGGTCGATGAGGATGTTATTGATTTCCGCTGCCACCATTCCCACACCGACGCCAGCCCAAGAATAACATCCGTCAACCACGGAATCCTCCAGACCGTCGATACCTTCAAGGGCACGCGTGTCTGCGTAGAATCCAATCTGGGCCAACGCGGTGCAGCCTGCCACGTTCGGTCGCCCGCCGTCAACGGTATCACCACAGTCGAGAACCTCGAGGGCAGTCCAATCCTCGAAGTCGAGATAGTCGTTGCTGTCCAGCGGGCAATACTGAATGCCACAGTTCTCGCAGACCGTCGGAGCCGTGCTCGGGAACTTGATTTTCGTGCAAGCCGCGCCGTAGAAGTTGTAGCCCTTCAACGCCGTCAGCGAGCTTATGTCACACTCATCGCCCCAACCCGAACACCACGCGAAAGCCGGGAACCACATGTATGCCGTGAACTCATCGTAATATCCGACGAGCCCCGAGCCATCATCGATGTGATAGCCGTCGAGCGACCCAGTGCTTCCACCGCCCGGCCCGAAATCCACGTCATTCCGAACATCGGTCACGGCCGGCAATTCCACGTTGCCCTCAGTATCATCCACGTCGATACCGTCGAGCACCTGTGCGGCAGTCGGGACCGCGCAAGTTCCGGTCACCGCCCCGACCACGACGTCTTTTCGGAGGTCACTCGCGAGCGGCGGCGGGCTCGCCGGCGGTGCGTAGAAGTATCCGCTCATGGCTAGCCCTCCTGAATGACCGTAATCTTGACATCTTCGTCGTCGTCCCGAATCACCGTGATGGTGTCAGCGACAGCCTTGTTACAATCCCACGTGTACACGCCAGGTTGCAGGAGCTGGCTCCCCGCCACCGCTGCTCCGCCCATATTGATACCGATGGCATCGCTGTCGCCATTCGGATTCACAATGAGCGTGAGACGAGCGAGCGAGGCCGAGAAAGTCACGCTCGCCGAGAGCAGACTCGATGCGACGGCCGCGACATGCTGGTCGATGTTGAGGATGTTCCGAGCAGCCTCACTCGAAGCCACAAGGAGCTTACCATTCGCATCGACCGTGAGCCACGTCTGGGCACCGGCTGCGGTGAGCGCGGCGAGCAGATTCCTCAGTGGCACTCGGGCTGCGTTCTCAGTAGACGGCTCCGCCATTAGAGAACTCCCTTCTCAGTAAGGACGCGCTCCAGCAGGAGAATCGCGTCGGTGGCAACCTCTTTCGGGACCTTACCTCGCCGCCAATAGCGGTCGAAATCCCGCACGACGACCGAGGATTCAAAGGAAGCCATGCCGGTCCCTTCGGGCACCAGCCGCTCGGCTTCGTCGAATACCTCGTGCTCGTCCTCGATATCCTCATCGTTCGGTTCGGCGAGCGGGGGCGGCGTCCAGTCGGCTTCCTCAACCCGCCGCAGCAGCCGCAGGAGTGGATTCGGCTCCGGCATTTTTCGTCTCCTCATCTTCGGGCGGCGTCGGGTTCTCGGGCGGGCGACCGCCGCGCACATCCGTGTCGCCCACGCCCAGCTCTTCACCTTCCTCTTCACCACGTTCCCGAGCCATCACCTCAGGGTCCACGCCCTCTCGTCGCTGCCATTCACGACGAGAGATGGCTTCGTTATCGTAGAGCGTTTCGTTCGCCCGCGTCTCGTCGAGGATTTCGCGGGACTTGATTCGCGGAGCGGCGACCTCGACCACGTCCAGGTTCTCGTCGCCCTTCCAGCCACTCAGGGACATCCACTCCAGCACGCGCAGACAGTCGCTCTTGAACCGCTTCTCAAAATACGATTGGAATGACTCGAACTCGACGACGGCGGGGCCCTCGCTCACCAATGCCGAAGCATAGGCGTTGTTCGCGGCATCTCCCGTCACCATGTACTCCGCGAGCCCGGTGCTCGCCGCGAGCGTTAGCAGGAGAGCCCGGCCGTCGTAACGAGCGTCTCGGGCATCGATGTTCGGTCGCTTGAACTCAAGGTCCTCTTCACCGTGGAGGTCGAACACTTGAGCCCCTCGCCACCGCTCTTGGTCCACGGTAGTGTCGTCCTTGCGAGGGTCGATGGTCTGGCTGCCCGCGTTCTTGCGTGAGGCCAGCCATGACTGCACTTGAGCTTTCGATTTTCGCGGATGCTTTCGCACCATCGCGACGGCGGTTCGCAACCGATTCAACTTGATGCGGTCGTCGAGCCATGCCCGATACGATTTCGCGTTCATGGCAATCAGCCAGAACCAAGGCCACGAGCGGCCACAGCCCATCTCGTCGTCTGTGCGATACCACGTCACCTCATCGGCAGGAATCTCCCCGAAATTCTGATGGAGATAGGACTCAGGCTGCTCAGGGTCGTCAGGGTTGGGCTTGACGCCCTCCTTGTAAGCCGATGCGAGCGACACGTTGTTGTTGTTTATCAGCAAGGGGTCGAGAAATCGGGGAAGCAACATGCCATTATGCTGTTGCCACCACACCATCACCTCACCATCTCGCAACGCCCTTTTCACGATGAGCTTCTGGCGACCGGGCCAGTCGTTCAGTTCTGCCCACTGGTTCCACCTGGTCTGCAACTGAGCATCCTTCAGATTGAAGGCGAATCCCGCGCGGGCGATGTACTTCACATAGGTGCGGAGAATCCCGCGGACGTGGGTGTTGGTCTTGACCAGCTTGCGGATATACTTTACGATTTGCGTTCGCTGTTGCGGAGTCTCGCCCTCCATTTTCAACAGCTGCGTGAGCGTCATTCCGACTGGCAGGTCGGGGTCGGCCTCCGCATACTTGAGCACATCCGCTTCGAGCAGGTCAAGGAACCGCTGTTCCAGGTCTTGCTTTCGGTCAGAGAAGGGCCACATTAGAGTTTGTACCCCATAATGGTATCGCCACACTTGAGCCGAAAGTGGGCTCGCACCGAAGGCGGCACGGTAGCAGGCGTGCAAGCCCCGTCGCCAGGGTCCCAGCCCACTCTCGGGAGATTCACATCCAGCTCCTGCGTTATCAAGAGCCCGAATCGTTCTTGCAACCGCCAGAGCACATCGGTCGCGTCGTCGAGTAGCTCCTCGTAGGTGACCAGCTCGACCTGCTCGTGGCCCATGAAAGAGCCCACGTGCCCGAGCCAGAACTCACACATCGGGAGCGCGGCATCGTATATCCACGAAAGCCCGGCCGCTCTCGCGTCGAGGTGCATCCATTCCTCAAAGGGCTGCGGTGCTCGGACGTGTCGATACAGCGACCGAAACACGTCGTAGGGATGTCGCACAATGTAGATGCACTCGCTCGGCTCCTCTTGAAATCCGAAAAGCCCATGCCCACCGAAGAGGTGGTGCCACGGGCACTTTCCATCTGGCCCTGCCCAGACGTTCTCCCCGGGCGCGGCCGTATGCCGAACCGGCTGCGTGTTCGGGGCATCGCCCAGCTTGAAGTTCGTCCACAGCAGGGCCATCAGCCAATGCGTACCGCTGCGGGGGAAGCTCCTAACTTTCAAGGCACACGGTCCTAATCACGGGGCCTTCCCTCAGCGGGCAAAGGTCGGGCACCTCGGTCTCCGTCAAGCCATAGTGGCATGTGATTCCCGTCAGGTCGCAGTAGCTCACATGCCCTTGAGTCTTCCAGAAGGGGCAATGGCCCTCGACCTTTTCACGATGGTGGGCTTCCATCTGCCCGGTATTGGGAGCCCACGATTCCTCAACTCTTATGCGGTCGCTCATCGGGCTTCTCCAGCATCCACGAGGAGCAAGCCAGACCCTTGTGAATCGGCAGACCAACCTCCGCTTCCCACTCGTCGATAGCCCTTCGCAAACCGCGATATGTGTTCGCCGAGCTGTAATGCTCTGGCGTTCGGTAGTCGTGCCCCGCGAATATCCCGCCGGGCTTCACACGTGGCCACCACGCTCGCAGGTCGTCGTAGACCGGTTGGTAATTGTGGTCTGCGTCGATGTAGACGAAATCAAACTGCCGACCCTCTCGGGCGAATCGCAGCGCGGCTGTTACCGATGTCATTTCGCAGAACAGCACCTCGAACGGCTGCTGGCTCGCCCAGAACTTCAGCATCCGAAGCGTGTCTTCGGTAGAGCCGCACTCACCTAGCCATACATCCACGGACACAAGCAGCCGAGGCTCTGCCTGGGCTAGCTGTTTTAGATGTGTGCCATTCCCATTCCCGACCTCAACGATGCTCTCCACGCCGCGCGACCGCAGCAGGAAGGGCAACTCATTGCGGTGCGTGACCTCGGTCAGTCTCACGTCAGCAACCTCACTTGAGCCCACAGATTCATTACCAGCGCGTCAGCGTCATCGGGCGAGCGGCCGAGGGCCTTCTTGAGTTTCTCCTTCGGCTCCACGAAGAGTCGCTGCGAGGAGGGCTGGAAGAAGTACTTGATTCGCGGTAGCTGGTGCTCCCAACACGGGTCGTCGTCAAGGGAAACCGCTTCACTCACGCGACTCGCCAGCCAATACGCTTCGGCTCTACAGTTGCCGAATTCAATGTCGTCCGATGGCTCGCCCCAAGGCTTCTTGGCTCCATTGAAGGAATGCACGTGCTTGCCCATCTCGTTGAGCTTATCCGCCACGCCCGTCCCGATGCAATCGTCTACCACGTAGAGGTCCACGAATTGCATCACCGCGAGAGCCCCATTGACGATGATGCGGGTGTCGCTCTTCGGGAACTGCTTGTGAGCAACTACCCGCCCGCCATCCATCGCCAACACGACCGCCGCATCGTCACCGAATCGAGCGGCGTCGATGCTCACCACCTTGGGCCCGCCCTCTTGGGCGAGCGGGCGGTCGACCATGGCTCGCACCTCGGTCGGTGTCCAGAAGGTATCGAGGGCATGGCTCGGGAAAAGGCCGCGAACACGAGCCTGATAGAGCATGTGATGTTCGCCCCATCGCTGCCGCTTATCCTCCACCCACTTGAGCGTCACCGCCCCGGGAATTCCCTCCTCACCCGATGTCACATTCGGGTGCTCTAGGGCATCCAGATGGATTACCTCCACGCTGCCATCCGTGGTCTCGCAGGCATCGTAGAAGCGGCCGACGGGCACCAGCGGGTTGCCAATCATCATTAGCACCGACCGCTGCCCCGTGATGTTCCCATCAATGGCCTCATAGAGGTCGTCAGGGAAGCCATTGGCCTCATCGACGATGACGAGAAGGATGGGCGCGTGAAAGCCCTGGATGTTCTGCTGGTCGTCGGTCGAGAATCCAAGAATCATGTTCTTGGAACCTGGGCGACGCTCAGCCTTGACTGTCAAAAAGCGACCGGGTATCGGGCGGCCAGTGGCTTTCGCCCGATGGCAATGGCCATGAATCTCCTTCCACAGAAGCTCACGCACCTGCCTACCCGTGGGCGCGGTCGTGACGACGGTGGCTCGGTATTCCTCATACGCGAACAACGCAGCGGCAGCCGAGATGCTCGTCTTACCTACCCCATTGCCAGAGTGCACTGCGATGATGGTCGGGCCCGAGCCATCAAGGGCCCTCCCCACCGCTCGCATCACCTTCGCTTGCCCTATCCACGGGTTGAATCTCAGGCGTGTCCTCGAATACATCGTCGGGTCCGCTCGGAACAGCTCCCGATTCCGCAGACCCATCGCCTCCGTCCTCAGGCCTTTGGCCAGGTCGTAGCACAATGAGTCCTTCAACCTCATTCGCAAGAGCCTCCAGCACTGCTGGGTCCTTCACATGCCGACGAACCGCCTCCAGTATCTGCGAGGTGACCGCATAGAGGTCGGCGGCCGAAAGCGTGGCTTCCAAGCGTTGCTCGACGCGGGCCATCTGCTCCACGAGGTTCCCGACGTCTTTCACGAAGACCTGCACCGTGGCAATCTGCCGCGCCTCGAGGTCTGCAAGTTCCACGGTGCCGAGCTTCTCCAGACACGCGGCGGTGAACGCTCGGGCGAGAGCAATCTCGTCGGTGAGGTCCTTGATATCGTCCGCTTCCAGCTCCTTCTCGTATAGAGCCTTCAGCGTTTCCGATTTCAAGTGCCCCGTGTAGCGGCCTCGCATCAGATTCCTCCGACCATTTCTCACATGCCCGCCGTGCTTGCGACAGCGCGTCGAGCCCGCAACGGCCCAGTTGCGACAACGTTCGCCCGTGGCTGAACACGTTGAACTGCAACGCTGGCCCCACGCGGTCGATTTTCGCGGCGTCGGGAAATCTCGGTCGTCGGCCACGAGCCTACGTCGGTTGCCCGCTGAAATCGCGTCGCGGTCCTTCTCCGCTCTCGGGCCTCGAGGCTTGTGTGGGTATTGGCCTCTTGGCATTGGCGATTACCTCACGCATCTCTCGGGCGATGGCGGGCGTCAAGCGGACGAGCAAACACATTCCAGTTCTCCGGAAAAGGCGAGTCGAGGCTCGCATCTCTGAGCAGAGCATAGCACACGCGGCTAGCAGAGTCAAGAGCGACTTGCTCCATGTCGCACTATATTTCGCACAAAATTTCCCGTTCCGAATCATTCAAGAACTGGCTGCGAGAATGAGAATGAGAATGGTCCTTTTCACCTTCAACTTCGTCCCTCTACCCTTCACCCGCAGGCCGACGGCAAAAATCCATGGCTCCATTTCTGCGAGCAGAAACTGTTCAACTATATGTATGTTCGCTCTCCTCTCATTTTCACTTCTGCACCTTTCAGCGAGCTGTTCAGAGTCTGAGGATTCTTCGGACATGCATTTTGTTGAACAGTCTCGACCTCGAATCCCGAGTCGCCCGTTTCCTCCGGAAGGAGGGACATGCATTTAGTTGAACAGGCTATTCCTCATCTCGCGAGAGATGCCCGAAGGCGTGGTCTCGATGGACGCCATCGAGCTTGCTGGGCTCGACCTGATAAGCGGCGAGCGTCGTGGTCAGGGCTTTCATGGCCGCACTGAAATCCTCGAGTTGCCGCTGGAAGAGCGGACAGCTTGTGCAGAAGGAGAACCACAGCGGCTCCGCGCATCGACCGCCACGCATCCCCTGACACTGAAGGGCGTCCGCTCGGGCAGCGTTCACCGTGAGCAGAGCCACGGTCAATCGCTGGGCGGCTTCTCGCCGCGGTAGCATGTGAGCGTGCACCAAGACGGCGACGCCATTGAAGGCTCGTTCGAGTTCCTCATCCGAGAGACACCCGAGCGGGAGCCAGGCTCGGTATCGCTTGAGGCTGCTGGCCATGCTCCCTCCCTTCTAGGTATCGAATGAGGCTTCGGTACCTGCGTCGATGATGGCGAGCACGTCGCTCTCCGGCATTATCTGAACGGGCACTCCGTCGAGCTTCACCCAGACGCCTGCGTATTTCGGGAAGAGCACTCGCATCCCGACCTCGAGGGCCACGGGCCGACGGCCGACCACGATTTTCACACGGTCGAGCGTGTAGGTGCCGACGTCGCGGGCTCGGAGCGAGGCAGCGTCGAGCTTGGCCTCGACCCACTTCCCGGGGCCCTTGGCGAGCACGACGCCAGCGACCGGTCGCTCCTTCTTGCGGGCCTCATCGGGCAAGATGATGCCGCCGGGCGAATGCGTCGGGGCCTCATCTGGGCGAATCACTACGTTGTCGTTCATCGGCTTCACGATTCTGTCTCCTTTCTCCGTGGTGCCCCGCGAACACGAGCCACGCAAGGGCGGTTAGGGCGAACGCTATGATTGTTGCTGTAACCATTCTACGATGATGTCTCCATGGCACATCTCGGGAGCACACCAGCAAGCCAGCCGCTTGCCCTTCAGGGCGAGCACCGCGGCTCGGAAGCGGGCGTCTCGCTGGATGCGGTCCTCGAAGTAGACGGCATAGCTCCGGAGCACTTGCTCGCGGTCTCCATCGGGGCCAATGACGAATGGATTCCCGTAGATGGTGACCCGGTCGATGCGGCAGTAAGGGCGAGCCGGCTTATCTCTCAGGTTGACGACCGTCGTCTCAGCCATGCGTCGTATTCCTCCACGGTATCGAAATCCTGCGTGCCGTCTTCGAGGTGATAGTAGTTCCCGCACCACCAGTGGCGATTCTCGGGAATCCCGTTCCACAGTCGGTAGAGCTGGCGAATGCGACCGCGGTAGTAAGTGCGTGGTCGGCCGTCGATGGGCGCGTCCTTCCGGAGTTGCTCCATCAGAGCCATGAGGGCCTTGTGATGCACTTCGGTGTAGGTCATCCCGAAGATTTCCATGTCATCGCCGACGACCGCGAAGTCCGTCGCGAGCCCGAAAATCAGTTCGAGGCAGGCCTCGGTATAGAGCACGTCCCCGAGCAAGACGATGGTGCGCGTTGCGGTGCCGAGCTCCAGCTGCGTGCAGTAGATGGAATCGAGGAGCGTCTCGTGGCTCGCGGGATGATGTGTGCTGACGGTAGCCTTGCCCGTGGCAACAGCGTCGAAACGGGCATGGCGAGCTACGATGACGAGTGGCTGGCCGCCGAGCAGCCTCAGCGTCCGCTCGATGAGCGGCTCGCCATCGATGTCCACGAATTGCTTGGGCTCCTCGCGAGCCCAGCGAGAGCCGACGCCCGCACACATCAAGAGCACGCGTGTTCGCTCGTGTGTGCCGATGTGCACCTCGCGGCGACCGCAATTCGAGCAGGTTCTCGTGTCCTCGGAATGCCCGCGGGCTACCGCCAGATACGTGGTGCCGCAGTAGCAACGACGTGTTCTCATTTGGCCCTCCTCTTGGCTCGCTGTCGCCGACGATACTCGCGAAAGTATTGGCGGCGTGTCTCTTCGGTCCAGCCATCCCGATGATACTCGCTTGGCCGACCACGCGGAGCGGGCTCCAAGCGATAGGGGCAGTCGGCACACGCCGACTTCGGGAGGTCACAGATGATTCGGTGTTGCAGGTAGCGGGAGCAGTGGTAGTAGCGGCTCTGTCGCGAGGGCACGTAGTCCCGGCAGAGCGGGCAGACCTTGCGACCGCGACGGTCACAGCCTCCCCGCTTGCAGTTCTCCGCAAAACGCGTCCCGTCGCTCTCGCGTTCCGGTGGCAGGGATTCGGCTAGCTCGTGGAGTGTCTCGCGTAGAGCAGAGCCAGAATCTGTGTCACGCTTTCCTTCGGATTCGCACATGCGTACCACCCTCTGTTCATGTCGGTCCCGTCGCCCTTGCAGAATTCGGTGAGGTCGAGCACCCACCCCGGGCCGACCACGAATACCGGGAATCCGCGCGTCGCCCACCGCAAGAGCACGAGCCGCTGTCGCCCGCGGAATACGCTGATGTTCCAGCGAGCCGCTGCCTTGAACTCGACCCAGAAGCCGATGCCGTCTCGCGTGATGCAGGTCCAGTCGGGAAGCCCCGCTTGGTACTTGCTGCCCGCCAGATTTTCGTACTCGACACCGCGCTCCAAGAAGTGCGGCCTGCACCTGGCTATGAGTGCCTTCTCCTTCATGGAATGCAGTGCCTCCAAAGCCAGACGGCCCAGCGACCGGTCACAGTGAGCATCGTGACCGCCAAGAACGCCATCACGCCGAAGAAGAAAATCGCCACGATTGCCTCGCCCATCTTGACGAGTGGCTGCTTCTCACTTGCCATCGGTCTTGCCCTCCAACCAGTTCAGGGTGGGCCGGAGCTTATCGAGGGCCTCCTCGAGGTCCAGCTCACCGTAGATTCCGACCAAGCGATTCTTGTTCATCGGCTCGTCTCCCCATGGCGAGTCGTCGCCCTTCGCGTAGAGCCTGACGTTCCAGCCGCTGGGATAGCATCTCGCGGAAATCCGCAGGACCGTACACTCATCTCGCGTGTCGAGTGTGATGGGAAGCCGCACGCCAGCCACGCCCCGCTCGCCTCCACGCTGCCGAAGCAGGCTGGCTACCAGGAAATTGAATAGCTCCTCCATCAGCGTCTCCTCTCGTTGCTGAGGACCAGCGTCCAGGGTACGAGCTTCGTGTAGACGTCGGCGAATCTGAAATCGTGGATGGGATACTTGTAAGGGTCGTAGGGCCAGTCGTGGCAGACCAGGAATTCGGCTTCCGCGAACTGCTTGACGTATGGCACGCGCGTGTCGGCGGGCCCCGAGTCCACGAGCACCACGGAGTAGACGAACTCGGGAATCGCCTTTGGGTCATGTAGCACTAGGTGGCCCTCTGGGCCATCCGTGGCATACTTGGTGGCGGCGCGGAAGTAGTCGGGATTGGTCTCGACGGTCACCAACCGACGCTGCTCCGCACAGAGTTCGTGGAGCATGGGCGTGGAGAAAAGCCCGGCTCCAAGCTCCAGCACCGGGCCCGTCGTCTTGCACACGCACTCGATGAGAATTGGCAGGTGCGAAGCATATCCATATTCCTCGTTCGCTGGGAACATAGCTCGGTCTCCTCTACCAGTTGTGAGCGTCTGATGGCAGCTGGCTCGCCACTGCGTACTGTCGCATCGACTCGGGCTGCCATCCCTTGAACCGCGGGAACTTGAGCTTTCGATTGACCGTCATTTCGTCGAACTCGACAAGACAGACCCGGCCGATGCAGTCCCGGTCGAGGGCTTTGCGGGTCGCGTCGTCAAAGCCCGTCCCACATCGGCCGAGGTCGTGTTCGTCGCCATGCTCGTCGAGCACCATCAGGTGAATCCCATTCGCATCGCCGGCCCACTTGCCCGCTCTCCCGAGACCGAGCCCCACGCAGACCGCGTAGATTCGATGGGGCGGCTTCCACTTGTACCAGTCGTGATAGAAGTAGCCCTTGAAAACGAAGCCCTCGGTCTTCCATTGACCGGTCTCCGCTGCCTCGCTCCACCATTCCTTGATGCGGTCGAGCGGCGTGTCTCGCGGGATGGTCCAGAGACACTCGGGTAGCTCCACGCCCTCGTCGCGACAGCGCTGGCGAGCGGGCGAGTAGAGTTCTGCGGTGAGGTCTTGGCCACGCAATCGGGGTACCGCGAAGGGCAGGTACCGCAACTGCTCGGGGCATTCCTTGATGGCCGTCGGAATAGCGGTGGCGAGATGGCCCGGCCAGATGAGTTCGCCATCGAATACAGAGTTCGGGACGGTCGGGGCTTGCCACGCCTCGAAGACGATGGCGTCGTCAATTTCCAGTTCGATAACCTGACCGAGCCGGCCGAGCCTGTGCCCGTGGATTCGCATTACTCGCGAGGTCGCGGAGGTAACGATGCGAGTCCAGCGGCCATCACGCTTCCGCTCCACGTGCAGGAGCTTCGCCATCGCTTTCCCCGGTCGGTAGCCCTTCTGTGGTCTGTAGATTTCCATCATCGGTCTCGTTCCTCCAGCGTTCCAGAGTGAGGCGAGTGTATTCCAGCCACCGCCCGCCAAGGTCATCGTGCACCGTGTAGGGGAAGGTTCGCAGGGCTTTCGCCGTGCGAGCATCGATGTCCGTGGAAGCCAGCCAGTTCGGGTGCATAAACTTGACACCCTCCACCTTCAGCCCGAGGTCGTCGATGTTCCGGACGATGGCTTGCATGTCCGCATCGGGCAGCGGCAAGCCCAGCGATTCGTAGATGGCGGCATCCACGAGGTCACTGAATTCCTTGAGCCGCGAGAAGAACGGCTGGAGCGGGCACCTCACATCCCCAACGACTACCTCGTGGGCATCGTGGAGCAAGAGGTGCAAGAGCAAGAGGGGCTGGTCACCGTATTCTGCTCGGCCCTGCTCGTAGCAGAACATCAGATGGTCCGTCACCTTCGGGCTCTCGCGGTAGCAACAGCCTCCCCATCGTGGTGTCTGCCCGAGAGCGATGGCGATGTCCGCTAGGTGAATCGCCTCGGGCTTGAGGTCGAGCACGTAGAGTGTCTCGCCACTGGGCATCATCATCGGTACAGCCCGCGGCTGCACACCATTCGCGTTGCCCATCGGTCTCTCCTTTCCAAATCCAAAAGAAAAGCCCCGAACCACCATCGCTGGCGGCTCGGGGCTATGTGGCCCAAGACTCTGGATGCGTCAACTCGCGTTCAGGTTCCATCGCACATGAAGGCGGCTTCGTACCAGTGGATTCCATCCTGCCACTGCTCTCTGAACCAGGCTTCGTCATAACCTGTTGCTGCCAGGGCAGCCAGGTCATTACCTCGTTCGTCGAGCCAGTTGCGGATGTTTCTCATCCACACCTCAAAGGCGTCGCTCTCGCAGGTCGCCACGAGCCGGGCGTGCTGGCGAATCGGGTCGGGCTCGTCGGGAGCGGTGAGCCAACCGCGATTCGCGGCGGCACACTCAACTTCCGGGTCGCGGTCTCCGAATCTCTCCAGCCGAGTCTTCTCGACTCGCAGCTGTTGCAGTTGCTTCTCCAGCTTCCACACCTTCACGAGTTTGCGGGCCTTGCTCAGGTCCACATCGCTCGGTCGCGGCATGTGATGCCGCTTCGAGTGAGAGCGAAAGCCGCAGACGCAGCGAATGAGGTAGAGCCACAGTTCGCCGTGCCCAGGAATCTTGATTCCCTTCAAGCAGGATTCGGTCGCCGTCTTCGGAGACCACATCCGCTTGGCAAACACGTGGCAGACCTCGTGGGCGATGGTCTCGTCGTACGATTCCATCTTCCCGATTCGCTGGAGCATCGTGGGATAGGCGAGATTGTACTTGCACCAGATGCTGTTCGCCTTGCCCGCGGTGCCGCCCCTGCTCGCCCAGAACTGGATATCTGGGTCGGCTCGGTTCTTGACCTCCGGCAGGATTGAATCCCGCAGATGGTCCCACCAGTACTGATGCCGCTGTGCCACCCATTCCACTACGTCCATTGGACGTCCTCCTAAATGTGGCAGCCCGCGATGTTGCGAGCTACGCTGTTTACTGTGGCTGGTCCCGCTCACCAGCTTTCGCCGGCAAGCGGGAACGGTGCTCGCCCGGGAATGGGAGAGGCGAGTGTTACTTTGCTTTGCCCTTGAGTCGAGCGAGTTCCAGCTCGGCTTTCGCCAGCTTGGCTTGGAGCCGCAGGATTTTCTCATCGCGGTCCATCGCTTTCCGGGTGTCCCCGAACTTTCGCTTGAATGCCAGCTCTAGCCCGGTCACGCGGGCTTCGGCTTTCACCAAGCTCTGCCGGAATTCCGGGAGCTTCGCGGCTTGCTCTTCCGCTTGGCTCACGATGGTGCGAGCAACCTTCGCACCGTGTCGGGCCTGCAGGATTCTCTGCCAAGCCCGTCGCCGGGCTTCCTTGTGTTTCTTGAGTTCCCGCTTGGCCTTGCTCAACTCAACGACTCTTCCCTTCTTGGCTTTCGCCATCGTACTGCCTCCTATCTGTGAGAAGGAACGGATGCTACCGCTATGGCCCGCAGCCCGGTTTCCCAGGCTGCGAGCATTTGTCGTGGCGTGCCGGCGCTGGCGAAGTCGCCTAGCTCTCCTGCTCCTGCTTCTCCTTCTTGAGAAGCTCCAGCTGCTTGGTGAGCTTGTCGATTTTCGCCTGCGTCTTGGAGATGGGGTCGTCCTTCGCCGCGATGGCCGCCTTCTTCTCCTGCCACTTCAGAATCTGGAAGTCGCAGTAGGCCATCTTCCCGGCCTTGGTCGCGGGGAAGTCGCCCGACCCGAGCTTGCTCAGGACCAGCTTGCCGTCTTTCTGGAAGACGGGGATGGTCTTGGCCCGGTTCGCAACGCGAACCTTCTTCTTCAGGGCCTTGGTCAGGGCGGCGTCCCGCTGCTCGGCGGTCAGCGTCTTGACGCTCTCATCCTTCTTCTGGAGCTTGGCCAGGAGATTCTCGCAAACCTCCTTCTGCTCCGGAGCGGTGAGAATGACCGGCTTGCCGTTCTTGTCCTTGCCTTCGTACTTCTTCGCCATTGGAATGGCTCCCATCTGTGCCCTCTTCGGGCGTGTGACTCGGTCTCGACCATCACTGCGACGGGCGAGCGGGGTCAGGTTCTGATAGCCGCCTCCTAAACGGCTGTCGAGAAAAATGGGACAGACTCGGACTGGTGCTCTCGCCCGCGGTTTGGCGAACGAGAGCAACGTGTTGCTGCGAGGGATGATTCGGTCGGCTAGACGGTGGGCGGCGGTGCGTCGTATTGTTGCACCACCTCGAAGCACCGATTGACGACCGCATTCACCGCGGCATCGCGGCGGAGCTTGGCGAGATTCCGCTCCATGCGGGCGAGCTTGCGAGCCGTCGCATTCGGTTCCAAGCTCGCAGTGTCGGTGCACGCTTGCTCGCAGAGAGCCACCCGTTTGACCGCAGCGGCGTAGTCTGCCATTGCGGTCTCGAGGGCGGCCATCCATTGAGGCACGCCTGCCATTGCTCTACCTCCTACTCTGTCTTCGGATTGGCAGAGGGCACGTTGCTCTCTGCTCTATGGCTGCTCGCCGGCTCTCGCCAGCGGGCAGCATATGTCGGGCAGCCGGAGGCTGCGGTCAGCAAGCGGCAGCCACTGACTCGTTGAACCGGGTCAGGTGCTTGCAGTGCTTGTGGAACCGCCATCCGGGGCAGGTGCAGTAAATCCTGCCGTCTCTGCCGAGGCGAATCGAGTAGTAGCGGTCACTGCTCGAACTCTTGTAACGCCTCAGTGCTTTGCCAGCCATCTGCTCTCCTCCTACTCTGTTTTCAAAGGGACGCCGGGATATGCTCGCCCGCCGCGTTTCGGCAGCGGGCGAGATTTGTCAGGCTCGCAAGAGCGCGGCTCGGTCAGCCGCCCATGGCCTCGAGCTTCTTCGTGAGCTTCGCGACCTTGGCTTCGAGGGCCTTGCGGCGAGCGGCCGCGCGGTCGGCTTTCGCCTTCTCCCTCTCGGCCTTCTTTTCGGCCCGCTCGGCTTCGCGGGCTTCGCGGGTCGCGGCCCGATGGGCCTTCGCCACGGTGCGGTCGACCGCGACCGCCAGCTTCTGGAGCTTCTCGGTCGTGTCGTAGCCCGCCTTCGTGGCGGCCTGCTCGAGGGCGACGATTGCCTTCTTCACCGCGACCTGCTTGGTCACGATGCTCGCGGGCACCTTCACCTCGGTCGTGGCCTTCTTGCTCTTGCTCTTCTGTGCCTTCGCCATCGTATCGCTCCTTCAGTCTGTGCCCGCGGATGCGGGCGTGTGGTTGGCGAGCACCGAAATGGTCTCGCCGAGCCGACTGCTCGGATATCCGCCTCCTACGGATATAGAGTTCAGGGACAGACTCGAATGGCTATGGCTGCCCGCCGGCTTTCGCCGGCGGGCAGCATTTGTCTTGGTCGCTCGGTCGTCTCGCCGTTAGACCAGAGCCGGGATTCCCAGCTCGGTGCAGTAGCGGCGGAGGCGAGCGGTGCGGCGATAGATGATGCGGCGGTACTTGTTCCGCATCCGGCGGACCTGGCTCTTGGCCTTGCGGCTGAAAGCTCCGCGCAGGTCGACCGCCTTCCATTCGCCCAAGAGCCTCTCGTTCCGGCGGATTGCGGCGAGGTGCTCCCAAACGCGCTCCTGCATTCTGCTCTGCGACATCTTCCTGCCTCCTACTCTGTCTTCGGATAGGGCTGCCTCGTCAGGCCCGGGTAGCCCATAATCCCCGGGCGACTCGCGGAGTTAGGAGGGCTCCGCGAGTTTCGGCATCCGAATAAGAGTCTGTGTTCTCCGTCACCGCGGGTACTTTCAGGCTCGGCTGAGTAAGCCCGGCACCGCTCCGAACTGAAGGAGGGAGGTGCTCGCCCGATTTCCCGAGGCTCGCGTCTCACGACGGAAGCCCGCGTTTACCAGAGCATCCCGAGAAATCCTTTTCCACCGTGTGGCGGCCGTCGGGACGGACGGCTCGCCGGTTTCGGATTTCGTGGCCCAGAGTGCCTCTCGCCATTTGGCGGTCACCGGCGGGAAAATGCTTTGCGAGATACCACGCCCAGCGGTCGCTTCGGTCGTCTCGCCGCTCGTTCCCACGTTTTGCCCGGGGCTTCCAATTGTCAATGAGCATCAGTTCATCTACCAGTATCGCACACGGCGATAGAGGTGTCAATGGTTTCTCAAAAAATATCTTGCATCCTGTTGCATCCAGGAGCCGCCTCGAGGCATTCCAGAAATAGTCGCCATTTTCCTGGGCTGCCGTGGCTGCTCTGCTGCTGCTCTGCTGCTCTGCTCTGCTCTGCTGCTCTGCTGCTGCCCAGCAGAGCCTGAGGCTCTCTGCTGCTCTGCTCTGCTGCTCTGCTGCTCTGCTCTGCTGCTGCTCTGCTCACACACCGCCATGCCCCTTCGTGCTGGTGCCTTCGTATTTCCGCTGTTCCCGAATGGCCCACGTCATTCGTGTGGCTGCCACGCTTGCGGCAAGAGCCGCCTCGAACTGCTCTCGCGTGGCATCCCGTGGAATGCTCTGGGCTTGAGCCCACGAGGATACCGAGACCTTCACATCGACCCGCATCGGAATCCGGAAGTCGCTGGATTCGGCGATGGGCACCACCCGCTGGTAGAACTCGTAAGCCCGCTCCCGCAACACGCTCCAGAGATGTGAGTCGTGCACAAGGTCGAGAAGCCACGGGTCGAACTCGGGCCCGAGCTGTTCGTCGATTTCCGTGGCCTTGAGCTTGGCGTGGTCTCCCGCGGTGCCTTGAATGATGTAGTTCACGCCCTTGTACGAGTGCTTTGCGTGAAGCCGATAGATGCGGCCAAAGTAATTCTTGACCCAGCCACGGACGCGGCACATGGTAGCCACGAGCTTCTGGAACTTCTGGATTTCTGGAATCATCGTGTGATACTCGGCGTAGAGCTTCTCCGCTACCGCTGAGGTCTCGGCATTCGTGAGGTGCTTGGCTTGCTCCTTCATGGCGGTGCCTGACACCAGAAGCTGGTGGAGCTTGGCTTCCATCCGCTCATCACCACGACGGAGGGCGAGCACGAGCACCGCGGTGAGGGATTTCAACAGGGCCTTCTTGCCCATCCCATAGATGAACGAGAAGTTCTGGGTCTTGGCGAATTGCCGAGGGACGCCCAGCATGTCTGCGAGGAATTGATGGAAGTCGGCGTCGATGTTTTCCGCATAGGCCTTCATAATCATCGGGCTCTGTGTGTAGTGCCCGAAGATTCGATACTCCATTTGTGAGTAATCAAAGTAGAGGAACACGCGACCGGGGGCTGGGATAATCCAGCCCTCTGCCACGTCGTCAATGTTCTGGAAGTTCGGGTCGCTCGACGAGAGTCGGCCCGTAATGGTGCCCCATTGCTTGAACTCGGGATGGATGCGGTCGTTCTCGTCGAGCCGGTTATACCAGCCCTCGCAGTAGGTCGAGAGGAAGTGCGAGAGTCGCGTGGCTCCGGCTAAAGTTTCGCCGAAATTGTCCGGGCACTGTGCCGGGTATTTCGCCGACTCTAGCCCGAGAGCGGTCCAGGAGGGGTCGCCCGTTCGGGTGAAGGCGATGGGCTCTATGCCCAGCTCGTGCCATAGGAATTTGGTGAGGGCTTTACCAGAATTGACATTGACCTCGTAGCCCGCCACGCCCTTGATAATCTCCAAGAGCTTGATGAGTTCGGGGAGCAAGCCCATCCAGTCGTCTCGGAGATTCTCCCGGTGAATCAGAACGCCACGAATCTCGGACTTGAGCAGGAGCTTGGTAGTCCGCTTCTCAATTTCCCAGATACGCGTGGAAACTGCGGGGAGCTTGGCAAGCAGTTTCAGGCGGAGCTTCGCAGCCAGGCACGCGTCCCGTTCGGCATAGGGGCCCAGCACACGGATAGGAACGCGTCCGAAATCCTTGGACTTGATAGATTTCAGATAGGCTGCTGGCTTGTCGTCTTTGCGGCCACCGACGTAATCAGCAGCGGCAGCGGCAAGCGAGTAGCCTCGCCCGCCGAATCGCTTGTCTCGTTGTTCGTCCACGATTCGCAAGAGCACCATCGTATCCTCGATGGGTCCGGCAAACTCAATGCCGTCGAAGTGCATAAAGCGAGCGTCGAACTTCGCATTGTGATTCGCATACAGGATATCCTTTCGTGCGAACAGAGTGCGAAGGTACTCTTGCACCGCGGCGAGCGGGAGATTCTCGTATTGGTCGACCTCTTGGCAGTGGTGCCGAATCGGAAGATACCACGACTCGGTGCCTTGCTCGTTCGCCAGAGCATAACCGCAGACACGATGCCCGTGGAAGGGCTTGAACGCCTTGTCCTTATCATCCCAGCTGGTGGTCTCAACGTCGCAGACCACCACGGAATTTTCGGACCATTCGGGCAGGGCCTTGAGGTCTTGAACTATCATAATCCCAGTATCCCAGCGAGTTCATCCCCATAGCGGTCAACGTTCTCGCGGTCAAAGCGGCGAATCCAGCTAGGGTGTGGGAGATGGCGGTGCGGGATTCGCCACTGTGTCAGTAGAGCCATTGCATTGTCGCCGAGAGCCACGACCTGAGCGGGCTCCAGCAGAGCCACCATCTCGGGCGAGAGCAACGGCTCGCCCTGCTTCGTGTAGGCGTTACAGAGGTGCACATCCTTAGGCTTGAGCCCAGCCCGCTCCATGATGCGGTAGAGGAATCCGCAGGTCGAGTCGTCGCGGCGAGAGAAGAACGGGCGATGGTCAGCCACGTGGGATTTCGGATTGACGCGGTCGCCGACGAACAGCACCTTGCCGCGCTCCAGCGTGCCGGTGCTCTTGCCGCGTGGAAAGGCTTCCGCGCTGGCAACCGTCGTCTTGATTACGCCAATCACCTTGTGCAGGTCCTCGTGCCCGAAGCCGACACCGCCCTCGCTGCGAATGCGGACTGACGGCATCATAGACCACCACGCCCGATGCCGTTGAGCATACATCACCGCAGCCGCTAACACATCCTGCTGCGATTCAAGCGGTTCCTCTTGCTGGCTCCAGCGTTCTGCCAGCAGGTCAGCCGGTGCCGACAACAGGATGAACACGCCGCCCGTGCGACAAGCCCGGAGCGACATCACCCACTGCTCAGTGCGTGTGAGCCCGAGCGGTCGCTGGTGCACGGCAGCCATGATTACCTCGCTCGGCCACCAGCGGTCCACGATTGCCCGCACCGCGTGGGTCTGCGGATAGCAGAGGTCGAAAGTCTGGGAGCCCGCTCGCCCGCGGTCGGCTGACCGCTTGTAGTAAATCGGCCAATCCAGAATCCGGGCTAGCTCCTCGCAGAGCGTCGTCTTGCCTACGCAGTTCGGTCCTTCCACATAGACAGCCATTCCTCTTCCTCCACTTCGTGGGTGCCGTCGAAATACCGAGCAGGGCAAGCGACGTCTCGGGGCGACGACACCTGCTCATTCGTGCCAGGGTGGATGAACTCTTCCTCATCCCACTCTTGACAATCGGCATTGTAATGCACCTCGTCGGGCTGCCACATCGGCGTCCAATTGCCCGTGTGCTTTGCTCCCTGCCACCAGCAAGTGCCGCGCTCACACGCGGACTCGAATAGCTCGGCATACTCGGGGCATTCGCCGAGCACCGCGGCCTTGAGTCGGCGAGCAAACAGCACGGTCTCCCACGTTTGCGACATGGAGCAAACGCGTTTATTGTACAGCTGGGCGAGAATCCCGATAGGGGCCTTCATGTATATGAAGGTGGCGATGGAATGCGGCAAGACGTACCGAGCCGACTGCACCGGAATCCCCGCGTCGACCAGCTCAGCGTATTGTGTCTTGCCGTAGAGACACGTCGTCATGTACGTGTTCATTCGCCACTCGCCCTCAGCCATGCAGCGCGGCACGATAATGTCGCAGTGCCGAAAATCCGTGTCGCCCGTGCACTGCTGCATAAAGGTCACGCCGACTCGCTGTCGCACAAGCTGGTGTGTGAAAATTCGGGAGACGCCCGTGATGCGGAGCAGGAAGGTCGGCATCTCGGCGAGCATCCACATCCCCTTGCCCTTGATGGCTGCGTGTGCTCTGGAGCCCGGCATCGGATTCCGGATGGGCTCGATGGCATGTGTCGCCTCGACTAGCTCCGCCATGTGTGGATAGATGGTTAGCCATTCCGGGGCTTCCATCACCTCCACGCAGACGCTATCCTCCATGTCCACGAACCGCGTCAGCGGCACCTGCCCCTTGAAGGACCTCATTGGATTGGGGTACTTTCCAGACACGACACGCCTCCTTTCTCCGTGAGTAGGTCGAGCATCCGCTCATTTGGCGAGACCCAGTTGTCGGGCTTCACGCCACCGATTTCCTTCTGGAAGTTCGCCACCACGACGAGCTCCCACAATTCCTTGATGGGCAGGCCGGTCGACACGCCAACCGAAATCACAACCCAGAGTAGGTCGGTGACGGCGTCGGCATATTTCACGACGTTATCGGTGGCGATGGCCTCGAACATTTCGGCCAGCTCCTGCAGAATCATCGCGGTGCGGCAGCGGAATGCGGAATCCGACGTCGCGTCTTCGTGCAGACTGCGGAGTTTCTCGGCGAAATCGGTGGCGGTCCGCTGGTCGACCTCGCGCGGCACCGCGGGGATGTGCGTGCGAGGAAAGCCACGCGTATCCATCCACGTAGTGACATCCTCGACTGCCATGCCCAGCGACTTGTAAACCTGCTTGCTCATTCGTGCCCTCCTTTCCATTCTCGGATGAGGACCTCGTCGTCGCCGCCCATCCAAGCATCGACGGCGTCGAGCCCCTTCAGGAATCCGTAGCACGACTGCGAGAGCATAATGTTCAGCCCGTAGTCGTGCGTCGTAAATGCGATGGTGCGAATGTCCCTGGAATACGCGAGGCCCATTTCCCACACGGTACCCGGGTCGAAGTCGTCTATGTAGGCGAGCACTACGTCGCTACCGGTGAGCTTCTGGACGTTCGTCACGAAAATCCGGTTCGCCTCTTCCACGCCGCCCTCGGGTCGATACTGCGGCTGGTCACGACGCGGCGAGAAACACGGAATTTCGTTAGCCCGGCAGAGAGCTTCGACGGCCTGCACGATTCCCAGCTGGCTCCACGAGAAGAACGGAGCCGCGATATACAGCTGTGCAATTTTCCGAGCCATGCTACCTCCTTTCTACAGAGTTCCCTGCACCTCGATGCGAGGCATCAGGCGATTGCGGATGTGATTGCGAATCATCGTGCGAGCGGGCTTGGCATAGGGCGTGCCCGCAAACCATTGCTCGGTCCACGCCAGTTGCTTGGTCAAAGCGTCGAGAGCCCGCTTGGCCTTGTAAGGCTCGCCTTTCCCGGTGCCCTTGACGCCACGATGCTTGTAGGGGAAGACGACGTCGAGGAGCTTGAATCCCCGGCGGTGAGCTTCCATGTTGAAAGTGAAATCCCACCAGTACCGCGTATGCTTGAACAGCTCGGCCCAATCTATGGTGGTCAACACACGACGGTGAATGAAGGTGCTCCCGAACGTGGCCCACGGACAGCTATCAATCTCGCGGGCATCGTGCACCGCCAGCTCGTCATTGTATTTCCAATGCTGATAGAACTTGGAGACGGGCCCCACGACGCCGACGCTTTCATCGGCATCGAAGAGTTCCAGTACTCGCTTGGCCATGGTGAAGGGGCATTCGTATACAGCATCGTCGTCCATCACGCCGATGATTTCGTGCCGCCCGATAAGGAAGTCATGGAACAGGTATTCCAGCATTCCCGGCAAGAACCCATCCGTCTTCCCGCAGTAATCCTTGATGGGGTGGCCCGAATCCCCGAAGAGCGTTGCCTCTTCTTGCGGGAGGTGCTCGCCATGGACTGCGATGCAGAAGTCGGCGACGGATGCGGTCCAGGGAATCTCAAGGTTCGCCCGCATTTCGGGCCAGAGCCTGCGACCTGTGAGACGCGTCTGGTAGAGGATTAGCCGTTTCATACTTCGCTCGCTCCTTCCATGGTCAAGAGGCTATCGTTATGGAGCTTGTTCTCTAGGTCGAGGGAACGCAGGAGAGCAATGAAGGCGGGCGTCTTGACGTAGAAGCCACGCTCGCGTTTGGCAGCGTTGCTCCGCACCAGCACCGAGATAAAGGTGCGAGCGGTATCCTGGTCTAGCTCCGTCAAATCCATGATGTCGAAAATCCGGAAGCTGTGCATGTCGAGTAATTGCTTGACCACGTCCCGAGCATAGGGCAGGCGTGTGATGGCTTCGGTAATGGCGTCCTTCTCTCGCAGTTCGGTCTCGCCCTGTAAGAGTCGCGAGTATTCAAGGTAGCCGAAGGATGCCTTCGCGTACTGCTCCTTGAGAAACGCGATGATGTATTCCACGTGGCAGCGATGGACCTCCAGCGTTTCATAATCGGTGGTCGAGAAGGTGCGAGCGGCCAGACTCGCTGACAAGCGGGCGAGCTTGAGTCGCTGGTCCGCGGGCTCGACGAGGGGAATGGTGGCGACAAACATTTTGCCCAGCTCGGTCGCTCCCTCCAGAATAGCCTCAATGGCATCCTCGTCGATACGTATTGCACTCTCGCCACGGCTCCAAGCCCAGAGTACGAGGTCCCGGCAAAGGTCCGTGGTATATCGGTGTTTCGCTTTTGGCCGCTTTCGGTCAGGCATGTTGAGCACCGACTTGGGAACTTCACCGGATGCTACGGTGATGGCGAAATCGAATCGACGAATGTCCTCGAGGTTCCCGATGAGTTCTCGCACGGCTTCGATACCGAAATTGTAACCGAGCAAGGGGCGGTCCGAGCGAGCATTGGAAATCCAGATGAGACGTGTGCGAGCGTGTGTCCGCATCTTCTCAATTTTGGAAATCTCGGCGATGCCTGAGGACCGCATTTCAGTGAGCTTGGCAATCACCTCGGGCGACATGCCCTTCACCTCTTCCAGCACGACAAGCCGCCGGTCATTCAAGGGAATGATTCCCCATGTCACGAACCAGCGTCGGCTCGTTTCCTGAAGCCCGCCGAGTAAGCCCGCTACGCTGGCTCCCTTCGAGTCGAGCTTCTCCCCGACTTGATAGTGCCGCATCATATGTTTGATGGCTTCGGACTTGCCCTGCCCGCTATCTCCCAGCACCAGCCCCTCCACCCATCCCTTCTCTAGTCTCCCCTGGAAGGGCAGGTAGAGCGGCGAATGGTAAACCAAATCGTAGAAGACGTGCAAGGCCCGCCGCTGAAAAATCCTGGTGACATTGGCTTCGAGGTCGGTGTAGATGGAATCCAATCGGCGAGTCAGAGATTCAAGTGTCCATTCCTTGGGCTGGAAAATCTTGAGCGAGGCGGGCTTGGCTAGGTCGAATGTGTCGAGCGAGTCGATGGCGGGGTCGGCTTGATAGGCGAGGAGCGTCGCGTACTGTGTTCGTGGCTCCGGGCACACGCGAGCTTCAATGGAATACGAGGTATTCGTCTGCACACCATATCCCACGTAGAAGGCTCGTCTGACGATGTGCTCGTCTTCGGCTAACGTCATCTGGAGTTGGGGAATCAGGCGAAGCTCCTCGACGTTCTGTGATTCCTGAACACGGAATTGGCAGACCTCGCAACTGCGTGGGATTCCTGCCAGCGTTTTGAGCACACGTCGTTGCTCGGTCGCTGTGACATTTACCAGCCGCAGAATGTTCGGGTCGCGTTCGCCGACCTCGACGACCGCTTTATCAGAATCAAAACACCCACACGCCGAGCAGATGTCGCGGTCTCGCGGACAGAGGACCTCTACTTTTTTGGGAATGATGAAGGGGGCTGTGTCCTTTGCAGAGACCGCGACCTCGCTCTTGACGAACTTGCCGTGGTATTTGGCTTTCGATGTATCGTGAAGTCGAATCTCGTAGACCTTCTCGTCGACTTCCTCTTCCTCAGCTTGGCCTAGCTGCCGGAAGGGTGGCGAGGCTGCGAGCAGTTGCTTGAAATCGTCAGCGGTGTGGCCCATCTGTAAGAAGTATTCGTCCACACCGCCCGTCGGAAAATCCTTGGTAGACATGGGCAGGTGCACGATGTTGACAGATGCCGCATAGGTCACGACCCCGCGAGCTACCTTCGCAGCCCCTTCCTTCCCAGCCTTATCAATATCGAAACAGACCCAGACGACTTTGTCCACGAACAGCGGATTCCATTCGGCTGCCCATGTCTTGGCTCCGCCGGTTGGAGAGATAGCGTTGAATCCCTCTTGTCGCAGGAGCAGGGCCTTCATTTCACCTTCGGCTACGATGATGGCTTCGCTGTCGAGCGCGGAGAGTGGATAGAGTCGCCGCTTCCCGTGGCCCGCCATATTCACCATCTTCTGTTTGGCGGTGGGCGACCACATCCTGACATTGACGACCTCGCCCAAATCATCGTAGACCGGAATGGTGACACGGCCGCGGAAAAGGCCCAAGCCATACTCTTCACACGTTGCAACCGTTAGGCCCTTACGGCGAAGGAGAGTGTCGAGCATCTTGGCATCGGTGAGTAAATCACCGTGCCACTTTTCGATAAGGGTGGGGTCGATAATGTCGGCGTCCGCGTCTCCGCGAAGCCCGACCATCTTGAGGACCGCGTTGCGGGAGACCTTGAGTCGACCTTGCAGAAAATATACAAGGTCGCCCTTCGCCCCGCACGCGAGACAGTGGAATACCTGCTGGTCTATGTTCAGCCCGCACGAGGGGTTCGTGTCCTTATGGAAAGGACACAGTGTCTTGAATTCCGACTCGTCAGCGGTCGGCTCTAGCGACACCTCGTAGCGGTCAAGAACCTCTTGTGGACTGTCTAATTTCATGGAGCCTCACCCGAAGGTGAAGAGCGGGCCCCGTCTTGGCCGGATAGACAGGTGCCCACTCTCCACTGCCGATAGAAAGGGCGAGGTTCCTAGACCTCGGAATTCGCCGTATCGGCATCGGGCTCGGGCTCTTCGGGCGTCGTGCCCACGGTCGACTTCTTGAGTTCCTCGTGGAGCTTGGTGAGCACCTCGAAGACGTCGGACGGGGTCCAGCCGGCATTCTCGAACTCGAATGCCCAGTACTGGGTGTTGAGCTTGCGATTGGTCTCCTCGTTCGGGCCGAACGTGTACTTGCCGGCGAAGAGCGGGACGTTGCCCCGCATCTTGGCGAGCGTCAGGAGCTTGCGGCCGTGCTTGAGGTTCGACTTCGCACAGCCGATGCAGAACATCTTGCTGGCGTCGGCAGTCCCATCGGGACCGAGCGGCTGGACGAGGAACACGAGGTAGGCGGTGACCGCTCGCACCTCGCGACCGTCCTTCAGCGTCCGCATTTCGCCGGCGTAGTACCGCCTCGCCAGCTCACCCTCGCGGTCGCGGGAGTATTCAATCATCCCGCCACCCTCGTCGCGCGGCTGCCACTCAATCCACTCGTGCCAGAACAGCACGGGGATGAACTCGATGGGCTGGTCCTCGCAGCCGACGATGATGTCGCCGGTCACCGAGTTCACGATGTCTCCCGCCGAGAACTTCTTCTCCTTCACCTGCGGGGAGAGGTCTTGCATCAGGACGGCCCGCGGGAAGAGCAGGTCCTTTTGCTCGACGTCCTCCAGACCTTGCTGACCCTCGGTGATGTAGTCGGGGCGAGCGGGCACGCCGGCTGCTTTCGCCGGCAGGTTCTTGTCACTCTTCTTACCCATTGCATCATTCTCCATTCGTCGGGTTCAGTTCATCGTTTGCACTACAGCCGCGCCCTCCAATCGCGGTTACCTGCCCGGCTTTCGCCGGACGCCTACCGATGCTTTCACATACGTGGACACACCGGGCGGGATAGCCTCGCCTGCTTCTAGCAGAGCTTGACAAAGCCGCTCAAGTTCCTTCGAGTTGACCTGGACCCGCATCAGGTCGGCAATCTCGTGGTTGGGATGCTCCTCGAACCACTCACGGAAATCATCCCAGCTATCCTCTTGCGGCTTCGGATACTTGGACAGGTACGAATTCGCTTTCGCTGTGAAAGTATGCGTCGTCGTCTCACACTTGAGTAGCCCGGCTTCGGCGATGGCGATGCACAGAGCTTCCTCGACGCCCGGCAACTTGCGATTGATGGTCTTCAGTGCTTCCTTGAGCGCGGCCTTCACGGACCGCAAGGCGAGCACCAGCGCGGCAGCGTCGGCAATGTTGCACGTGGGAGCCTTGCCATGTATGCCCTCCACGGCATCCCTGGCAGCCTTATTGGTGGTGAGCGCGGCGAGCAACGCATCGCGGAACTCGGTCCGATGCCAGCCATCGCTCGTGTAATACATCGCTGCGGTCGGGAGACCCTCCTGGAGATTCCCTAACGTCTCCACGAGGTCCGCGTCCTCTTCCGCAGCCTCTTCCCACGGCTCAGGATTCGTCATTGTAGACACGCTCCAGATACTTGCTGGTCTTGGAATGGAATAGCAGGAGCTTGACGTGCCCATCCTCGGCGAGAATGAGCTGGAACACGATGGCGTTCATCAGGGCAGGGCCACTGAGGAGCAGCCAATCGCCCCGCTCAAACTCGCGGAGCTTCTCGGCGGCTACCTCCCGGAGCCGCTGCGGATTGAAAATCTCCGAGCTATCGTCGAAGATAATCCGAATCTCACCGAACACCTCAGCGGCGGCAAAGCTGTGCCCCGCACTTTTCGGAATCCACACCTTAGCCATTGCCGTTCTCCTGAAGGTTTTCGCGGTTGCCCAGTAGGACTGCTCGCACCGATTCCATGCTCTTGACTTCGTCGGAGATGTCCCGTTTCATCTGGAGCTTTGCCGCGATGTGCTCGTCGATAGAACCCGGGCACACGAGGTCGATGTAGGTAACGTTGTTCCGCTGCCCGATACGATGGCTTCGGTCTTCGGCTTGAGCCCGCTTGTCGTAGCTGTAATCGTTGGAATAGAAAACCTGCGTGCAGCAAGGCCGGCCCTCAGTGCCGATGAGCGTCAGCCCCATCCCGCCAGTTCCTGGTTCGCCGATGAGCACACGAGCAGGGCCTTCATTGAAGTCCACTTCGATGGTCTCCCGCTCGCGGTCCGGTGTCTTGCCGGTGAGTGTCAGGTAGGGGATGTTCGCCTTATCGAGGGCTGCGGAAATTGCATCGACGTCGTAGTGGAACCGTGCCCAGACCACGACCTTCTGGTTTGCGGGCACCTCGTCCTCGAGGATTTCCATCAGGGCTTGGAGCTTGCCGTCACCATCAGGGATGGGGACGATTTTGCCATGCGTCTGCGTGTCCTTCACGAAGCCCTGTGTAATCTGCGAGAGGCGGAGAATCATGGCAATGAAGGCGCGTGCTTCCACCACCCCATCGCTCGCATCGACCGCAGCCTGCATCTCGGCCATGTACCAGCCCGCCATCTGGTCGTAGAGTTCGCGTTGCCGCTTGCCCATCGGAACGTGGCGGACCGAGTAGACCTTCTCGGGCAGGTCCAGGCATTGGTCTTTCGTAACGATGAAGGAGTGGCGAGCCACCCGCCGCTTGAGTTCGTCGAGCTTCTCTCGACCCCAGCGACCACCCTCGCCCGCCCAGTCACTCCGCTTGCGAACCGAATCGTAGCGGTTGCGGAAGGCATTGTAGGTGCTGTAGCCCAGCACGCCCTGTTGCAGGAACTCGAATTGCGAATAGAGGTCGAACACTCCATTGGTGACGGGGTTGCCTGAGAGAATGATGCGTCGGTGAGCCGTTTCCCCGACCTCTCTCGCGGCTTTGCTACGGCTGGCTGAGGGCGACTTGATTTTGGTGGACTCGTCGCACACCATCAAGTCGAACTCAAGGGCCTTCAGACCTTCGAGCATACTGCCCACCCGCTCGTAGTTCGTCAACACGATACGAAGCCGTGCATCCGAACGAATCAAGTGGATGAGTTGCTCCATTCCGTTGTTCCCTGTGCGAAGTCGAATGATGTGCCTCGATAGCTCAACTGGGAGCCACTTGGCCAGTTCATTCCGCCAGGTTCCGATGATAGTCTTGGGGCAGACCACCAGCACATTGTAGTGCTTCCGGCCCTGGATGCACTCCGCTATCTCGTCGCACACCACCTTCGTCTTGCCCGTGCCCATTTCCATGAACAGAGCGAAGAACTCTTGATTGTGGAGAGCGTCGAGAGCAACGGCTTGGTGATGGTAGGGCTTGCGAACCGGGAAGAAGTCGCGTTTCCCGGTGCTCGCATCCCGCACCCTCACATGGCAGCGGCTGGGATACTGAAAGGTAGAGACCGAAAGCTCAGGGTCGTCGAACAGATACTTCCAACGACGTTTCTCCCGAGCCTGGGCAAGCTCGATGGTGCGTTCCCAGTACTCGAGGAATACCTGAGCGTCATCGTCAACCTCAACGAGTTCTGGAGCGAACTCGGTGCGGAAGTGGACGATGTTCGGCTCGGTGGCAGGCACCACCCAGTAGCCGTCAGCCCGATGCCGCTGTTCAGGGAACCTGCGAATCTGCCTCCGCAGGTAGAAGGCCCGCGTATCGCTCTCATCCAGGTCCACGCGGAAAGACCTGGCGTCGTAGACTCCCAGCTTCATCGGCCTCGACATCTCTGTCTCCTTTCAATTCTGTCAACTGTAGCCGAACCATCTTCGGTTCAGTGTGCTCATTATATCAGAAGGAGCAGAGCTTGTCAATAGAGCACTTGCCTATATGGCCAATTACTTTTGCCTGCTGTGACGGAAGTCTCCCGCCCGTGTACGCGGTGCTCGCCCATCAAGTTCTACGACCACTCGCCGGATATCAGTATAGGGAAGGAAGGCATTGATAGGGCTTTCCGCCGTACCCGACCGCAGTTCCAATCCCAATTTCCGCAGCGTCGGTGTCAAGGCTTGCAACGCAGCCGCGAGCCGGTCGTAGAGTCGCTGATTGGAATCTCGCTTGGCTACGGTGAGTGTCTTGTCGTGGCAGTAGTGCTTGACACGATTGTTGAAGTCGCAGCCCAGCAAGTAGAGCTTGCGGATTCCGAAATGCAGGGCGAGGTGAATCGGATACCACAAGCTGGCTTTGTCCCAGCAGAACTTCGTGGCCGCATACTTCTTGAATTCCTCAAGCAGCGGATACCGCAGGTCTTCCATGAAGTAGATGTGCGGGACGAACTTGATTGGCTCGCCCATCACCGTGTCGAATTGGCGAGCGAGGCGTGTGAACTTGGGCATTGGGCGGTGCCACAACGCTCGATGATAGCAGTCGGGCTTGTCAGCCCCTACCCACACGTCAGCGGGCACCGAGGGCCACGCGGTGTTGAGAGCCAACACGACGCGACCCCAACCGCGATAGTCATCGCCCTCTCGCAGCGATGGCCCGGGGCAACAGAGGATGCCGACCTGATTCCGATAGAGGTCTCGCAAGTCGACCTCGACCATCTCACCAGCGATACTTCGCCAAATCATTTACCTTCTCCACAATGCGTTCCCAGCGTCCGCGCATGGCCTCGAGTGAATACTCAGTGGCAATGCGGGCGAGCGCGTTCTCGGCCAAACGCTCACGGAGCTTTTGATTCAGGAGCAGAGCTACAATCTGCACCGCGGCTTCGCGAGGTGTGCGATTCAACAATCCATTCTGGCGATGCGTAATCTGGTCGAGAATCCCGCCAGCCGCATCGGCTACCGTAGGAAGGCCTGCGGCAAGCATCTCCATCGGGGCAATCCCGAATCCCTCTTGACAGCCAACTGTGTAGAATCCGAGGTCGAGACCTGCGAGGAATTCCCACTTGGCCTGACCGACGGCTGGCTCCAGAAGTTCATACTCGAAGTCAGCGTCGCGGAAAAACCGGTCAAAGCCCGCCAAGCCCAAAGCGCGGAGCCGGATAGAGTGCCGCGAGCGAGCTACTAGGTTCAACGAGGCGACCAGCTTCGTGGAGAGCTTCTGGGCTCTGGGCGAAGCCACGAGGCCGATGCTGGGCTTCTCTGATAGAACATAGCTCTGCTTACGGCAAGGCGGCTCAGGCAAGCCTGGGGCTGCGGCAGGGAGCGACACATTCGTAGTCTGCTCGATGAGGCGGGCCCCGAAGCTGTTGACGCTCACATCAAGGCAGTAGGGCCGCAGGCCGTTGAGCCGAAGCGGGAAGCCATGCGTCACCGACACCACGGGCTTGCCACTGGAGCGATAGTTTGGGGCTCGGGAGGATTGATTGTGCATCACCAACACATCCGCATCGGGCTCGATGGGATAATGCTGGCCGAAGGTGAGCACGATGCCCGCATCCTGCAAGAGGGCTTGAGCATCTGGGTGGACCGAATGCCGCACATGCACCGCGTGTTCCCAATCAGGCGTAGCGGCTATCAGACTGAGGATGTAGTGCTCGACACCCCCAATCCACCAGTAGTTGCTGAAATGCTGGAGCTTCATTCTCGGTCTCCTCGGTCTAGGGCTGAACCGCGGCCGTGGTCGACACGCCCGCCTCTGAATCAATTTCCTCCTTGGTCTTGCCAACGAGTCTGCCAAGAGCATCGGTACGGTCGTCGGCTAGCTCATTGGGATATGGGTCCACGACTTCCCACTTGAGATGCCCCGCTCCACCGAAGGTATTGGGCTCGTGAATCCGAGCCATGGTCGAGCCATCCTCATTGAGGATGCGGACCACCTTGCCCGCTGGAATGTCCCGAGCCGTGATTACCAAGTCAGCCATCAATCACTCGCTTGCTTGAACCAGTATTTTGTCAGCGTGATAGCGTAGTTCGAGGACGCCGCATTCTTACCATTGACCACGCCCTTTATTTGATGCCAGCCGGTTGTCGTGATTGTAACCGCACCCGACTTTACAACGTTCAAGACCGAGGCTGCGGAATACCAGTCTTGCCCGGAGATGACCTTGACACCATCGACATACCAATCCAGCTTTCCTCGATTCGTAGTTGTTCGGCCCAGCACGTAGAAGGTATAGGTTCCCGCCGTAAGATAGCAGCCATGCGTAAAGGTATCTCCATCGACATAGGGCAACTGAACGGCATAACCATTATACATCATATTATTGGCACCGCCCGCCACGGTGCTAATGGTGATGGCTCCACCTGAAAGTACGGTAGCCTCGTCGTGCCACATCGTGTGCCGCTTGACTTGAATCGCTCCGCCACCACCGCCGCCACTCTCGCCTTCAGTATAGAGCAGCGAACCGCTAAAGTGCGAGTCGTTATCACCGCCATAGATGCCCATCGGATTGGCGGGATTACTCATGTGCATAATCCGCACCCGCACCTTGTCTCCAGCATCCATCAGGTAGTTGCCAACTACGGTAAGCCCGCCCGATGGGTCAGTCGGCGGCACTACGGCGATTGCTGGCGTGAAGTCGGGATACCGAGACATCATCGTCCAGCCACCGCCAACGATGGGGAAGTATTCAAGCCACAGCCACCACTGGGTCGTGGCATTGATGTCAATCATCGTGGAGACTTGAGCCTCGAACTTGTAGTAGCCATTCTCCAAGCACGTGTACTCATAATTCACGATGTCATAGTTGCCACCGTCATCGTGAATCCACGCATCCGCAGCCCCACCAGCCGAAAGGTCTTTATCAAAGGTCACCGTCGTCGCAACACCACTTGCGATGGGCCCCTGCGAGCTACCGGTAATTACTGCGTGGAATGAGTGGTCGCAGCAGGGCCCGCCCGAGGCATCGGCCCCAGCCTCGCCCGTCTCGCCCTTCTCCCCAGTGTCGCCCTTCTCCCCCGTGATTCCATCGCCCGTCGGACCGGTGACGACGTCGGCGGCGAGCCCGAACGTGTACCACTTGCCTACGGAGGGCGTGCCTGGGATGCGAAATATGGCCACCTTGTCGCCAACGGCGAGGGAGCCAATTCCGGGCAAGGGAATCACATTGAAGGACGCGACCTCATTCGTGGCAAAGTCAGGATTCTCGTCGGGCTCGTCGGCATCCACTGGGAAATCGTCGCACCGCAATTCGACATCGACCTTGAGGAATGGAATCACTTCCTCACCGCTATCACCCGAGGGGTCTTCCACGATTTCAGTAATGAACCCGACGTAGCGTTCCCGCCCCGCATTCTGGTCCATGGTCTTGCGAGGCAGCGAATTGCCGACGGAGGGATTCGTTTCAGTAGTGTCGATATGCCCAAGCTCGTACTCGCACGAAATCTCATTCTCGAACACGACCTTGAGCTTGGCGAATACCGTGGAGGGCACCAGTTCAACCGCATCGTAGTCGATTACTCGACACCTGAATCGCCATGGGAAGGGAGCAAGGTATTCCCCTGCGTCGTTCTTGGCTCCCTCACCGATATCGGTAATGGTGCATTCCCACTGGGCTCCTGCGTAGCGGAGCAACATTTCATCCGCATACTTCTGAGCCATATTGGAATCGCGGATTTCAGGACAGCGGAAAATCCGTGTCTGGCGAGCGGTATCGGGCAAGCCCGTCTCACCAGTACCGCTTGGCCCCGTGGACGCATCCACATAGGGATTGTAGTAAGCGTCCTTGAACCGATAGGTCGCGGGATAGTTCTCGTACTTGATACCGCCCTCGATGACGGCTTTCCCGATGGCTCGGTCATTCCCCTTCTTGAGGCCAAGCTCCTCGACCTCACCCGCTACGTAAACCATCAGCCGCTCGTTGACGGCATCCACCGGAAGTTCCTTGATGTAGTAACTTCCATAGGGACTCCAGCCCCAACACTTGCCGCACATGACGGCAAGGTGCTCCATGATTTGTTTGCCGTTGAGTGTTCCATCAAACTTGAGACCGGTCACGGTGACCGTCGGAGAAATCATCGACTCCTCGACTGCCTCGAAGTCGCCCATGTAATTGAGCATTACTTTCTGGCCGATGGATTCTCCATATTGCGTCTGCGGGTCGTCATCGTGCACTTCCTCCCCGAAATCCGGGTCCATCTCATCGCCGCCGCCGACGGTCCACGCCTTATTCGTCCACGTGCCGTCGTTGTTATACTTGAATCCATCGCCGACACCGGGGAAGCAGCCATCCTTTTCCGAGCCCGGATACTTCTCGGCCATCTTCCCCGCTTGCCCAATGCAATTCACCTCCAGCTCGCCGTTGAGACCCTGCGAGTAGGTGTCGATTTGGCCCTGATACCATTTCCCCGGTGGGCAGACACCACCCGTCTCCTCGCTCGACGCCTCATCGGTCGAGCCGTGTGTGGTAGAATCATAAAGGTGAATCCAGCGACCCAACTCGAATTCGGCAAGGGCTGCCGGCGAATCCCATTCCAGCACCGTAGTTAGCGTCGCTGTGCCACAACCGCCATTGAGGTTGAGTTCAAACTCTGCCGAGAGCACGTCATTGGAGACATCATCGCCATCGGCAATGGGGTCGACCGGATTCGCAACACTCCCCTCAGGGTCGTCTGTGATATAGCACTTGCCGTACATGTCTCGGTCCTATTCGCTGTCGTCGTCAGGAAGCGTGCCCGTTTCCCAATCGCTATCCTCGCTCTTGGATGCGAACTCGAAGGGAATGCCGTCTCGCTCGACATTTGTCACATCGAAGCTCGTGTCCTCGCAGGTGCAATGGCGAAAGTGAATGTAGTTCGCCGTCCAACCTGGCACACCCGTGTCCCATTGCCGATAGAGGATAACGGTGTAGCAGCCCGGATAATTGTTACCTGTATTCCCGCGAAGCTTGTCCTTGAGTAGAGCAAGGAAGGCAAGGCACGCTGTCTCGGACCGTGAACCGTCGTAGCCAGTAATGCGACCGGCTAGAATGGTGGTGATGGCCTTCTCGGAGCGACCTGTTAGCACCGCGCCGTCTCGCAACGGAATCTTATGGTCGTTGAAATCCTGGGCACCAAGGCCATTGATGGTCGGAGCCTCGATAACGCACCGCGAATCATCCAGCGTGAGAATCACGTTATCACACTGGATTGCGGGATACCATCGCCACTCGTTCGCCATCTTAGGTAGCTCCTACCACACGAGCCTTGGTCTCCATGCGAGACCGAATCTGGTCTGTCAGTGTTCGCACATCGGTATTCGGGTCGAGCTTGTCGATGTTGAAGTTCGCATTGATGGTAACGCCGCCACCTGCTCCAGGCTCGGCAACCACGTTGCTGCGTCGTCCCGGTCCCGTGGCCGCAGGAGCCGGAGCAGACATCTGCGGTGCTCGCTCGGACCGCCAAGATGTACTCGGGCCTTCTTGCCCCATCGTCGGCTTCGGGCCCCGAACCCCAAACACCCGTTTCAGGAAGCCCCAAACTCGCCGCACAATCTTGATGAGTTTTCGGAAGGGCCACGAAATGAAATCCCAGATGCCCTTGCCGATTTTCTTGAAGAACCCCACCGATTTCCAGAAGGCCTTGACAATCCAATCCCAGACACCGATGGCCGTGTCCTTGATGCCATTCCAGACCTTCACGAAGAAGTTCCAGATAAACATCGCCCCCTTAACCATCGCTTGCCACGCCCCCACTACCGTGTCCTTCATAAAGTTCCACGTGGCCACGAAGGCGGTCTTGATGCCCTCCCAGATGGCAGTGTAGACCTCAACCCAGAACATGAAGTAAGCCTTGATGCCTTCCCAAATCTGAACGAACACCCACTTCATGGCATACCAGATGGCGAGCACCGTGGCCTTGATTCCAATCCACAAATACTCGAAGGCCTTTGCCCAGATTTTGAAGTAGAGCTTGACGCCTTCCCAATACTTGCGGACAATCCAGGTGATGGCCGACCACACCGCCTCAAACACTGCCTTGATGCCTTCCCACAATGCCGTAAAGTAGGGACCGATTTTGTCCCAGTGCATTATGATTAGGGCAACGGCTGCGGTGATGGCGATGGCGATGGCTCCGATGGGATTCAGAGCGATGGCAGCGTTGAACGCAAGCACCGCTACCTTGACCGCGATGAACGCTGCTTTCAACACCATGAATACCTTGACCGCAGCGAGGACAATTCCAATGGCAGCCATCGTTCGCACACCGAACTCCGAGAACACGACCTTGAAGATGGCCATGATAGCGTCGAACACGCCCTTCGTCACCGCCTTGATGGATTCCCAGTTGTTGACGATAGTGTCCTTGATGGCGAGCACCATCCCGCCAACGACCTTGGAAATATTCGTCCACGCAAGAATCGCCACGTCGCGAACCGAATTCCACACATAGGTCGCGGTCTGCAGGATGGTCGGCCATGCAGCCTGCACCCAAGCGATGACTTGCTGGCCGATGGCGATGACTTGCATAAACACGGGCTTGCCGACGTTCTGCCAGATGGCCTGCATTGCCGACCATGCCCAATCGGTGGCTGCGGTGATGGCTTTCCAGTTCGCGGTGATGCGTTCCTTCGCCCAATCGAAAAGCCCGATGAGGCGAGCCTCGCCCGCTCGGCGAATTTGGGCAAACTTGAAGGAGGTCGTGGCTGCGATTTTTCCGAAGGCCTTCTCAGTAGAGCCGGCAGAGCCGCGAATCTGCTTTAGGATATCGTCGAGCTTGCCGACCCCGCCCGAGGTCAGAGCAGCCACCGCACCGAGTGCTCGCACATTCGGCACCAGCTTGGCGAGCATGGAGATGTTGTCGTTCCCGTTCTCGACCATCTGGTCGTATTGCATCCGCAACAGGTTCAAGCGGTTCTTGGCAGCGGCTGCCACGGGCCCGCCTCGCTTCTGTGCCTTGTAGTAAGCCATGGTGGCATTCTGTACCTCGGCGAGCTTGCCGACCAATTGTTTGTCGAATGCCGTGCCCGACTGCCCGACCTTCTTGATGAGGTCGCCCATGGCTCCAGCCAAGCCGCGAGTACGCAGAGTGGCTGCGGAGAGGTTGAATCCTATTGAGGCCGCTGCGTCTTTGGCATCCTGTGTAGGGCGAATGAAGGCGAGCATCGTAGCCCGCAGCCCCGTGGTGGCTTTCCGTGCTTCCAGACCCGACAAGGTCAGGCGAGCTGTCGCAGCCGCGACTTCCTCGAAGGAGATTCCCGCAGTGGCTGCGATGGGAGCAACCTTACCAATCTGACCCGCGAACTCGTTCAGGCGAATCTTACCGAGCCGCACCGTCTCAAACATCACGTCGGAAATCTGTGTTGAATCACCAGCAGCCCGCCCATACGAGTTGAGCACCGTGGTGATAGCATCGACCGCGGTCTCGGTATCCGACATACCAGCCACGCCGAGTTTCGACGCAGCCTTCATTACCGTCATGGCATCGTTTGCATCGGTGATGCCTGCCGAGAGCGTCTGGTAGTAGGCACGCGCTTGCCCCGTGGCCTTCTGGCCCGTGGCAATGGATAGAGCAATCACCTCCTTCCGCATCCGCGCCATGGTCTCGGCGGAATCGTTGGAAATGGTGGTGACTTCAGCCCACGCCTTCTCGTAAGCGGCACCCGCTCGATACGCAGCCACCCCAAGGCCCACGAGAGCGGCGGTCCCGATAACCACCGCTCTCCTGACTTGCTTCATGGCCGAGCGAGTAATCTTACCCAGCCGGCCGACTACCCGGTTGAATGGTCGCGTGTTCGCCTTGAATACCGCGGTCAAGCCCGCGGTCATGGAGGTCGCCATCACCGTCTCCTACGAGGGATGCGTGGCATCCTACCTCGCTTGTCAAACTTCCCAGCTTCCTCGTCTTGGCGTAGCTCCTCATAGGCTAGCAGAGCTAGTTGGTCGTGGCGTGTGAGCCGACGGAATGTTCTCGGCATCACGCGAAACCGCTCGCACGCTCGGTACACGTAGTACTCTAGCGTTCGCTCTCGGCTAACCGACCCGAGAAAAGCGAGCGGCCTTCATGGCCTCGACCTCCTCCTCTGTCACACCCGTGAGTTCGGGGACGGCATTCGAGAGTGCCCGGAAATCGGGGGCGGTCATCTGGAACGCATCGAACTCGCTCTTGATTCCCTCGGCGAATGCTCGGGCATTCTCCTTGGAAATCCCGCCCTCGGGCTCCAGCGTCGAGAACTGCACCGAAGGGTCGTCTCGCATGGCCCGCCAGAGCAAGACCATCACGCGCAGTAGCTCGACCGCATCGCCTTCGGGATTGCTCTCCGCATACAGCGGACAGGGCTTCCCGTTCTCGTCGCGAACGAACTTGCCCTTTTCCCGCATAAACCCAACCACCTTCGGGGCGGGCACCGGGAGCCAACTCTCGACATCGTTCAC
>Ga0180438_10001247_pt1 | contig 45292 bp, 49 predicted proteins | sample SS_ome_12_FD_132455 | JGI IMG/M metagenome (GOLD analysis project Ga0180438, IMG submission 132455) | Hypersaline lake sediment archaeal communities from the Salton Sea, California, USA - SS_3_D_2 metaG | ecosystem: Environmental > Aquatic > Non-marine Saline and Alkaline > Hypersaline >...
AGACTATCAAGTTCTGCCCCGTTCTGAAGATGATCTAAAAAAAGAACAGGATATTAATCAAGAAGAGGATATTACCTTAGCTCAGAATAATAAAACCCTACCAATTCTAAAATATTTAATTGCTGGAGCATGCTTGCTAATAATTTGCTTAGGAATTTTATTTTATAAAAGTAAAAAGCAAAAATAAAAAAATACTAAATTATTATATTTAATCCACTAAAGTGGAGTATAAAATTAATTTAATAATTTCATTAGACAAAGGAACTAGGCAAAAACACTCAGGAAACAATATATTTAAAAAGACCCGTCTTGTAACGAGTCTTATATATAAAGTTATTCCTTCCACCAAACTGTAACAGTTATTATAAATTGAGAACCTTTTTCAATCGGAATACAGTTTTCAGTTATTATGGGGTTTTTAATCTGCGGAGAATGTTCATTAATGAACTTAATCGCTTGCTCTTTAACAGTTGCGGCTGCACCAAACACACCAATCTCACTAATATTAATCCCGCTCATAATTTTAAATTGCTCATATTTCATTTTATCACCTCCTTTCTTGGATTATGTAATAAATCTAAACATTTTTATCCACTAAAGTCAAGATTAATTACTATAATAAAAAAGCCCCAGCGAAATAAATCACTCGAGCTTTGGGACAATTACAAATTTTGTATCTTTAACAACTTCTATTGGTGATTCTGCCTCTTTAATCTGTTCTTCAGTAAATAATCCTTGATCTTTCTGACTTTGATAAAAATCAGGATAATGAATCCGGCAACAACGAAGACAAATATCCCCACTATCAGCATTATATTCTGATTCTACATATCCTAAAACTTTTTGACAACAAGCACAGATCATGCGTATCATTGTATCCCTCCTTATTGGCTTGATATTTAAAGGACTATAAGTATTCTAAACATTCCATAATATCATAATAGCACGCTTTTGTCAAGGCAAAAAGAAAATCCCCAGAAGCATGGTCTGGGGATTTGGGGGTGGGAAAAAAGGTAGGATTTTGAGGCGGGAAAAAAGCAGAAAATCAAAATGTAAATTGTAATTTTACGAACCCATCACAAACTGACGGTAAACGTGTTCAGGGGCCTGGACCAAATGACGGTCCCAGTTATGAAGCGCTCTGGTAAAATCCTGATCATTGTGACGTTCAACAGCCTCACGAGCCCTTGTGATGATCTCATGGGCTTCGTTAGCCCAACGACCAACCGCACCGTCAATCATTTCAATCATCCTTTTAATAACCATTGTTTTCTCAAAATATGACATCGCCCCTCCTTTGTTGTCAAAAGGTGATTTCCCTAAAAAAAATCCAACTTTACCAATATCATATAATATCACATAATTAACATTTTGTCAAGTAGCCTGGCCACTACTTGAATACTAAAAAGTCCTTTTAAAACTAAATATTTTAACTAATTTTAGCTAAATTTAACCATAATTACTATGCAAAAATCAAAAGATATTTTGGATAATTTTTCTGAAAAATTCCCTATTTTAAACAGGCTTTATGAATTATATGAACAAATTGCTGAATTATCTAAAAATGAAGAACATACTTTAAGAAAAAGTGCAGAAATCACTATTTTAGAAATTTTAGAATTAATAGTGATTGCCAGTCGCCAAAGAAAAACTGATAAATTTCAAACTTTACTGCAAGCTGTACGTAAACTTGATACATTAAAAGTTTTTGCTGACATGGCTAAAGAATTAAAAACAGTCAAAGAGGATAAATACGAACAAATTCAGGAAAGTTTAACTTCTGTTGGTAAAATGTTAGGGGGATGGTTAAAATCAAGCAGTGCTAGCACTGCTAAATAAAAAAATCACCCTGTACCATACGGTACAGGGTTGATTTTTTAAAACTCAGGCGGCTCATCGCCTGTTAGATCTCGGGCAGACTCATCTATTGTTCGCAAAACATCTGCTGTATCTGTATCCCCTCTTTGCTCTGCTTCCTTTATGTCTTCGGCAATAGCTCTGCCTTCTAACTCTGACCAAGGTGTAATGCCTGGTCTTGTGGGATCATTATTCATTATTTTTTCCTCCTTTATTTTTTGTATCCTTCACCTTAAAACATAAATCTTAATAAGTCAAGAAAAAATTATTGACAAAATAACTCTTAATTGCTAAGTTTGAAAAAAATAATAAAGGAGGAGAAAATGCATATTATTAACCGAACCAGAGTCAAGTACGGAGAAACACAGAATGAGGCAGAATTACAAGAAGTCATGCAAAGTGCCCGAGAACAACTCAAATGGCACGAGGAGCATGATCATCCTGCCAGAAAACATTATATTGTTGTTGAATATGATCATGAAACTGGTTGGTGGGTTATTTTAATTGAATGGCGTTACAAGTATCCAACCTATGCTGATGAAGTATTTCAAAATCAAGATGAACATCAGTTAGCTACTTTGCATCGCGCTTCACAGCAACATGCTCAAAAATCTGCTACAGGTATGTAAAAATATTTATAAGCTCTCTTAGGAGAGCTTTTTTAGTTTAATTTACTCTTGACATTTGTCAAAAAATATGCTATTATTATATATTGGATAATCTTGTTATTTTAAATAAATATTTTCCAACCAAGGAGGACAATTATGAATGAATTGAAAGAAATTAAAGGCATGGAGTTTACTGATCAGGGCTGGCATGTGCTGACCACTGACGGTGAGTATCACGAATTCAATGAACAACCCCGCCCCTCTTACCGGGCCAATGACCATCGGCACCCGCAGGTCGACCTGACCGAAAACATGATTGTCTTTGGTAACGAACAGGCAGGGGAAGAACTCAAGGAAATGGTTGCCCACGCCATGAAGCAGGCCAAAGAAGAACAGAAAAAATCTGGTATGGTGACAATCCCTGGTCCGACAATGACAGTGGTCGGCTCCCCGACCGTTCGCCAAATTCCGATCAAATGCAGTGATCAAACCGCCGAAGTGAAAGTCCGTCCGGATAACACCATTCGGGTCTGGGCCCGCCCGGCTGAAAAAGCCACGCCTGTCGAGGTTATCTCCTGCGAAGGCTAGGGCTGCCAAAACTAAAAACTCCTCCACCAAAAGCGCGCCAAATCAAACGGCGCGCTTTTCCTTTTGCAAAAATTACCACAATTAAAATAATTACTAATTATAATGCATAAACCCACATTCTGTAAATAATAATTTAAAGCTTTGACCGTTATCATTGAGACATGGGGTTTGGGGTGGGCATCTGAGCGACAAGAACAACGCATAAAAACGTACCATAATCTTATAGCGAATATGCCACCCCAAAACTTTTTTTGCTTCTTTTTTTGGTTACAAAAAAAGAAGAACATCATGAGTCAATCTTGCCTAGTAATATTACCTTAAATTTTTATTATAAAAAAATAGGCTCGTCTTTTGACGAGCCTTATAGCTTAAATAGCTAATTTTTTTAAACTTAGTTTGACAATATAATTGTCAGGATCTAATTTTAATGCCTCCTCCCAGGCACCCCTTTGTTCTGCACTATTACCTAAAAGTCCATGTATTGACCCTAATTCATGAAAAAGCTGAGCTTTTTCCTTTGCACAAATACCATTAAACCGAATTTCACTTTTTACTTCCTCCAGTACAATTAATAATGTTTCTTGGTCAACAATAAACTGAGCCATTTCCCCTCCTTGCATTAGGTTGTAAATTAAAAAAAGACAAACAAAGATAAGAGTAGTATATCAAAATTAAATTTAATTGTCAACTATTAAAAAATCCCCAATAATCCTGGGGTTTTTAATATAAAGAATTGATCATTAATTTAAACAGGATCAGCAAACTGATACGTAAAAATAATTGAATCAGAAAACCATATAATATTTTTAGCCCAATTTAAACCAAATAAATCCTGGGCTGTTTTTTCACTGGAGACCCAGCGTAATTTACCTGCTTGATCAACAAGATAGACAGCAGAATCAGATTCGCCTTTAATTAATTTGCCAGCCAATTCTTGTGGCAAAATTCTATCTGTATAAACTTTTGGGCCTAAAGGACTAGAATAATACTCTGCTTTATTTAAACTTTGAATCTGCTGATCTAAATTTATTATTAAAGGGTTAATAGCAAAACCAGCCTGATTAATTATTTGTTTTGAGTGTTCTGGAAAAGCACTAACCCTGCCCCAGGTCTGAGCCATAATACTCTGAACACCTATTGTTTTATAATTATCATTAACCCATTTATTTTGTCCATTAACCATTTCATAATGATAATCTTCTCCCAAGCCCATCATATGTCCTACCTCATGTGCAGCATTAAAACCACTCGCCGAACTAGTCCATTGTCCATAACTGTTTTGCTGGCTATTAGCAATTGCTAATGAAGCATCAGCAATATAACCTCTTTTATTAGTCTCATCTGAAACAACCTCAATACAATGATATTCAGGATAATCCAGGCAAGACTTACCTTTAGACATAATTTGTAAATCAAATATATATTGGGCAGCACAGCCAGTTGCAAAATTTTGTGCATTACTATTATTCCAAACTTGTTCCATGCCTTGCTGCCATTTCGCTAATAAAAAATCAGCCTGTTCCTGAGCCGGCTGATCCATAAAATCAAAAACAATATTTATCTGAATTTCATAAACACATTCTGCTTTAGCAATTACAAAAGTTTTTGCATTAGCAGGTAGCATAATCAAACTTTGTACAACAAAGACAAGAATAAAAAATATTATAATCTTTTTAGTCAACATAATTTTTTTATGCCCCCTGCCCCTTATACCAATCTAAACATATTATGCCAATTTGTCAAACCTATTCAGCTAAAAATTTTAATAAGAACATTATAACTAAAGCAATAATGAATACTAAAAAAGTAATTATTGAATGTTTAAGTTTTATTACCTTTTGTAATTCTGGAATTAAATCAGTGGCAGCAATATAGATAAATCCACCAGCAGCCAAAGGAATTAAAAGACTTGAGATGCCTGAAACATAACTAATTAAAAAATAGCCAATAACAACACCTAAAACACAAATCAACGCAGTTAAAAAATTAAATAACAAAGCTTTTGATTTTTTAAAACCAGCATATAAAAGCACTCCAAAATCTCCAAGTTCTTGCGGTAATTCATGAAAAATAATTGATAAAGTGGCTGCAAAACCTAAACCAGGATTGACAGAAAAAGTGGTAATAATAATAATCCCATCAATTAAATTATGCACACCGTCACCAATTAAATTTATATAACCTAAATGCAAGGGACTATCACATTCTTTGTCGTGACAATGATGCCAACGTAAAAATCGTTCAATCAAAAAGAATAAACAAAAACCAGCTAAGACATAACTAAACACTAATAAAGGCTCATTTCCCTCTTCTATGCTTTCTGGTAATAAATGGAAAAAAGCTCCGCCCATTAGACCTCCAGCAGAAAAACTAACAAGGTAAATTAAAATCCTTTTTAATATCTTATCTTTTAAAGACAAAGTCACAATCCCAATAAAAGACAAAAGGCTGACAATAAAAGCTGAAATTAATGCATAAATAAAAATAGTCATAAAACCATAATAAATATTTATATAACTATTATAACGTAAAACAAAAAGACCCTCAATTGAGAGTCCTTTTGTTTTATATAAGTAAAGAACAATAGCTTTCATGAAATGAAAGCACTTCCTCATTGTACTCGTCAGTGACTTCGCGCGTGTAAACACACACTGAGCCATTGAACGTAGTTCAAGGCGAAGTGTGCACCCTATGGGACAAGATTCGAACCCCGAAAGGGGGAACTAGGCTTGTACCGTAAGATACAATAACATTGTACAGAAATTATTTTTTATCGTCAAGACTTTTTCCTGTTCCACCTTTCTGATCCTGATCTTTGTACAATGTGGTGAAGAACTTCATCAATGACATGCCCATTTCCCAAGCTTCGTCGTTGGTCAGTTCTTCGCCGGTTACTCTATAGTGAACGGCCTTTAGCTCATCAATGTCTTTTTGAGTCAAAGGCATAAGACTATAATTACTAATTAAATTTTTAACGCCACTGCTTAGATTATAATGTATTATTATTGGATCTTTTCAACCATTCTGCGAGCATCCATCTCTTCTGACGCACGTACATCAACTCCTTTTATGCCATGTTGTTCTAGTTTTGATTTAACTGACTCTATCTGTGACTTAGGTACAAGGATTGTAGACGCCTCACTTAAAGGAACGCCACCTTTAAGCAAAGATCTTTTTTCAAAAAATTTTTGCAATCCTGAGGTTGTTGAATCGCCTATACCTAATTGTTCTTTTTTATCTGAATCAAATGCGATAGTAACACCAAACCCTTCTCTGTTTTGGGGTTTAAAATATGTTCCAACTTTAATTGCATCTTCAAGGGATGACATTTCTTTATTAGTAGAAAATCCCAATTTTTTAATCTCTTCCGGGGGAATTTTATTCGCAAGTTCTGAAAGATATTTTTTTGCCTCCTGGGGATGATTATTCCAAAAAAACTTAACAAAAGTTTCAGGTAGTGTCCCCCCAAGATATTCAGAATAATTTTCTGAATTGATATCTTTTTCCTTTCCTCCGCCAGACATATTATCATAAATCAATTGAAAAGATATTGCTTCAGGAAAATTACCATCAGTAAATGATGCCCCAGGTGTCATCTGTGTCTCTCCACCAGTTAAAATAACCCCGCTATCAAGCATTTTTTCAAAAACAGAATTGTCCGTAGTATGTATGAATTTATTTTCTGGATTAAATATATTTTCTAAATTACCATCTGCGTTGCCAATAATTTCTATTAATTTTTGGTAATCCTCTGGAGTCATAACACCTTGAAGACGCTCCATTCTCTCTATGTTTATTTTATCAAGTTCTAATTGACTTAATCTGTCTTTTTTTCTGCCAATACTTTTAATCGGTTCTTCAACGAGGGTTTTATGAATGGCTTCTCTACTGTCTGAACTAATATTTAATCCTAAATTAGATTCCAATTCAGAAACCTTTGTTGTAAATTCATTCTCCTTATCATTTGCTAATTGTTTTAATTCTTCATCTGATTGGGGAATTGTACCAATTTGCTCAATCTCCGTATCTATCTTTGTTGAACTTTCATCACGTTTTTGCTCTAGAGACTTAAAATTGGGCTCCTCTGGTGTGGTTTCAGCTATAGACGGTGATTCAAATTGTTTATTTATATTTTGATCTTCTTTATTTGTCATAAAATAGTAATTATATATATATTAGACCATTATCAATAAGCTTATGTCAACAACCCTACGGGACTCGAACCTTTTTAACCCAAAAAACAAGCGTAAATACGCTTGTCTAGGGGGAAAATTGTTATCTAATGATAACATCCCTGTGCATAAAGCACTCTTTGGTGCACCCTACGGGACAAGGTTCGAACCTTTTAGGTGGAACCACGAGTATTGTTTCCACAGGGTGTTGTACAAAAGATAACATTATTCCACCTTTTTGTCAGGTCTTTCATTTTTGTACAATGTAGTGAAGAACTTCATCAATGACATGCCCATTTCCCAGGCTTCGTCATTGGTAAGTTCTTCCCCGGTTTTTCGTCTGTGAATAGCCTTGAGCTCATCAATGTCTTTTTGAGTCAAAGGCATAAGACTATAGTTATTTAATTAAGTTTTTAACGCCACTGCATCAATAATTGTACTTTTGCTTTTTGCGTGTATATGTATCATCACCACCTTCTAGATAGTCAATAACTTCTTTCCTTATATCTTTCCTGTTTAATGAACCTGAATATAATACTTTACCATGACTAGCATCCGCCTGTATGATTGTAAATTTGTCGGTATCAGAAGCAACGGCTACAGAAGAATTGTGTGTAGTAAATATAAATTGTCGTTGGTCTTTAACATCTCTTAATTTACAACAAACGTCATTCCAAATTGAACGAAGGTCAAGTGAATCTTCTGGTTGATCTATAATTATTGGAAATTTACCATCACTCAGAGCTATAATAAGTAACGCAACGGCCTTTTGCCCAACAGAAAGCTCATGTAAGGGTTTGTAAATATCATTAACTTTATACTTAACAGATGGTACGTCATCAGGAAATGATGTATACAATAAAGCTAATATTTCCTTCATGTCAAACCCATCAATCATATGATTAACTAGTTTTTCTATGTTTTCAATTTTTACATTCGTTTTATCTGCGATAGCAATCAAATGCTTTTTATCGTTTTTACTCGACCATGCATATCGAAGAATCTGACCTACGAATTCTCTAGGCATAACTTTTTCAGCAATTCTATCTATCTCATCGTCCTTTAAGTATGATCCACGCTTAAATTTATTTAAATTTTCGCTAAAACTACTGCTATCACCTTTTTCAATAATGGTAACTTTTAAGGAACCATTAGAATTACTAGTAAAAAATTCACAACGCTCTTTTCTTGCTTTATAAAAATCCTGGTATGCTTCGTCCAGCTGATCCACAATTTGATTACGCTTAGAGGCTATTGTTTTGGCTTGTTGAGCCCTACCATGATACTTAATTATTTCCTGTTCGCACTTTGATAATTTTTCATTCAATTTTTTTCTTTTTTGGTCTAACGCAATTTGATTCCCCCCAGTTTCCTTAACTAATTTCTCGTAACGATCTTTAATAGGGTTAAATGCTGCATTCCATGATGTAATTTCTTCTTTTATTTTATCTTTATTGCGGTCAAGTTCTCTTGTAATATTTTCAAAATTTATTCTTGTTTTATCTAGTAATGCAGATACAATATCAGTCGATCTTTTAACCGCTGGTTCCTGATCGATAGTTGGATCACCTGTCGTTGTTAAAGAGATGTCATTGTATTCTTCTTGAGTATCTTCTAGCATCCGCTTTAAGGTTTCAAGAAATTCATAATGATTGCTTAGCTCTATTCCAATTTTCTCTTTTTTAGAATATTCATCAAAAACCTCATTTTGAATTTGCCTATCTATCTTTTTAATTTCTTCTTTGTATGTGTTTATTTTATTTTTAAGGTCTTTTAATTTTAGATGAGAATTTAATGCCCTAACAAGTTTTTGATCAATTTCTCTTAAAGTATTATTTAATCCATCTATCTTGTGTTGATATTTGTAAAAATCGAAGAACTGGTCAATAAATTCTCGCTGACTAATATTAGATTGATCTTCTGCTATTTTGATTATTTCATTCTGACTCAAAAATAGCACTTGAAATATTTGTTCAATTTGAAATGATTTAGCAGTATCGTCCGACGGATCGGTTATTTCAATTGGGTTACCCTCAGCGGGATTGTATATTCTTTTAATTTTATATTTCTTTCCCGATTCATCAGTTATGATCACTTCAATTTCGCCATGCAGTTTTAAACATTTTTCAAGTTTAGTATTATGATCCGTTTTTAATTCTAGACTTTTTGGCGGCTGATTTAAACAGAATCTTAAAAATTCTACTGTTAATGATTTTCCTGATCCCTTAGCTCCAAGAATACTATTTAACCCTTCATGAAAAATGATTTCTTGATCATCCAAAAAACCGCTAGTAATTTTCATTCTATCAACTTTAGGATAGACTAATTTATTATATTCAAAGGATTGCCTAATGCGTGTATCTCTGTCCAGTAATGATTGCCTTATGTCTTCTATTGTTATTAATTCATCAACTTTGAAATATGTATAACATGAACCGATTGCTTCTATGCTGTGTGCATCTGACGCTTGATATACTCCCAATAATTTATTGCGATATACCTCATAAGTGCCATCAAATAAATCTATTATTCTCGTACTTTTATCAATTTTGGTTTGGTTTAAAAAATTCGCCTTACTATCTTCTGCACCGACAAGACAGGTCAATTCAGGTGCAAAAATGTTGTTTCTTTGATCTCCTCTCATCTCAGAATTTACACCATAAGAAGAATCACAATGCGCTAATATTAAAATGGCACTATCATCATATTGTAATAATTCTTGTGCAACTTGAATTGTAGTTTTATTAACTGTTGTCGTTTTACCTTTATGCTCATATACACCAAGTTTATTTAAAAATGCTGTAATATGTTCAGTATTCTTATCAACATCAAATATAGCAATTAGATGAATTCCTTCCTTTCCTCCAGTTACCTTTAATTCTACCCCCGGGAAGACAATTAAATCTTCACCAGCAGCCTCCTTCACGGAGTCAATCCATTCTCCAGTTAAATGGTCAGTAATGGCAATTCCTGCTAAACCTTTCTTTCTTGCCTCAACTACAATATCATCAGGTTTTACGGATTTATCAGAATAATCATCCGAAGCAGGTGTGTGGACATGAAGATCAAATTTATTAAATTTTAGTCCTTTAGTAAAATCCATGCATTATATTAATAAAATAATAATGATTATAATCCTATTTCACCATTATCATTTACATATGTCAATAACCCCAACGGGACTCGAACCCTTTTTAAACCAAAAACAGGCACAAAAATGCCTGCCTAGGTGGTAAAATGTGCGCTTAAGCACACATACCTGTGTAAAAAGAACGATTAGTGCCGAGGGCGGGACTCGAACCCGCACGGACGATGAAGTCCAAGAGATTTTAAGTCTCTCGTGTATACCAGTTTCACCACCTCGGCTAGTTAACCTATAACTTATAACCTAAAACAAATAACAGTTAAATGTTATCAGTTGTTAGTTATAAGTTAATATGAGCGGGTGACCGGATTCGAACCGGCGACCTTTTCCTTGGCAAGGAAACGTTCTAGCCACTGAACTACACCCGCGTATTATTTAAAATTAAAAATTAAAAATAAAAAAGCAAAATGTTGGTAGAAATATTTTATACTTGTAACTGGGCCCGCATTATGCAAGCTTAAAAATTAATTTTATTATAGAATTTTTAATTCAAAATGAAAAGGGACGAAATTTTTCAGTATGTAAACTATTTTACTATATTAGAAAAAAAATTTCAAGAGTCTGCTTGTTTATTTGGTAGAAATAAAAAGATAAAACCCCTGTCCGTAAAACGAACAGGGATTTTAAATTATATTTAAGGCAAATCTGCATCAGCTTCAGCCTCCTCCCTTTCCTTTTGCCAGTCATAGAGATCAGCGAGATAAGCCGATCCTTCACCTTCATCCCAATCATAGTCGAGCTGATAAATCACCCGACCCGGCTCATCAGGCCTTTTTGATTCATCGTATTCCTCAGTAGAGCAATTATCCTCTTCAAACTCTTTGGGGTTTTCCAAGGCTAAACGAAGCCTACGCAAAACATCCTGTTTATCATCTCCGGAAATGGCCAAATATAGTTTCATGCCCATTTTAAATTCCTCCTTTTTTGTAAAAAACCGAATATTTTATTATAACACAAACAATTATTACTGTCAATAGTCAAATCACCTTTTTAAATTTATATTAAAATACTTTCACTTGTTTTTTCCTTTTAAAAAAGCTAAGATTATATTAAGTTATGACAGATGAAAACCAAAATCGCATAGTCTCATCAGAAGAAAATTCAGAAGAAGCAGCTTTTGAAAAATCTTTACGTCCCAAAAAATTAAAAGATTATGTTGGGCAAAACAAGGTAAAGGAAAACCTGAATATCTTTATGCAGGCAGCTAAAAAAAGAAAAGAACCGATTGAACATGTGATGTTACATGGTTGTCCTGGTTTAGGCAAAACAACTTTAGCTCATATTATTGCCAATGAAATGGGTTCTAATATTAAAGTCACAACAGGACCAACAATTGAAAGAACAGGTGATTTGGCAGCTATTTTAACTAATTTAGATGATGGTGATATACTTTTTATTGATGAAATGCATCGTTTAAATAAAATTATTGAAGAGGTGCTTTATCCTGCCATGGAAGACTATGCTTTAGATATTATTATTGGCAAAGGACCAAGCGCCAAAACTTTACGCTTAGACTTGCCTAAATTCACTTTAATAGGAGCCACAACCAGAATGAGTTTAATTTCTGCTCCTTTAAGAGATCGATTTGGTACCACTTACAAACTTGATTATTATGAAGACCAAGATATTGAGGAAATTATTAAACGTAATGCAAAAATTTTAAACTGTGATATTGATGATGATGCTTGTTTACAAATAGCTAAACGCGCCAGAAAAACTCCGCGGGTAGCTAATCGTTTATTAAAGAGGGTGCGAGACTTTGCTGAAGTTAAAGCAGACGGTAAGATAACAAAACCTGTTGCCAAGGAAGCCTTAAACATGCTGGAAATTGATGAGCTAGGTTTAGACGATGTTGACCGTAAATTATTAGATACCATTATTACTAAATTTTCTGGCGGCCCAGTCGGTTTGAATACTTTAGCTGCTGCCACCAGTGAAGAGATGGAAACAATTGAAGATATTTACGAACCATTTTTAATGCAATTAGGCTTTTTAAACCGTACTCCACGAGGCAGGACAGCCACTAAAATTGCTTATGAACATCTGGGCTTTAAACCAGTTTTCGATGAAAAACAAAATCCCTTATTTTAAAAATGCTCATAAATTGCTACAATTTATATAAGTAAACTAAAATTCATGATAGAAATCTCCTTATATTTATTATTAGGCACATATGCCGTCTTAGTCGTAATATTTTTAATATTTGCGATTATTAACCTTTATCATTTAATTGCTTTTGGTTTTATAAGTTTTGAAAGTTTTTTCATGACTTTTATATTTATTGCCGGCATTATTTTAATTTTATTTATTACTTATAAACTTGGAATTGAAATTGATTGGAGTAAAACTGTAACTTTTTAATTTTATGTATTTTGAACACCATATTCCTAACAGACAAAAAGATGAAAAACTAGTTCTATTCATCCGTCGCCACTGGATAATAATTATTGGCCATTATTCAATGTATGGCTTTTTAGCTGCCATTCCTATTGGTCTTTATTATTTTATTAAATATGCTAATCCTCAATATTTAACTGGCGAATTTACTTATCCCTTATTATTATTATTAGCTAGTTTGTATTATTTATACGTTTTACTCTTCTTTTTCCATGCTTTTTTAGACTATTATCTTGATGTTTGGATTGTTACTAATAAAAGAATCATTAATATTGAACAAAAAGGTTTATTTAATCGAGTAATTTCAGAGCATGAATTAGATAAAGTACAGGATGTTACCAGTGAACAAAAAGGGGTTTTTGCTACTATTTTTAGTTTTGGCGATGTTTTAGTGCAAACTGCTGGTGAAGTACCAATGTTTATTTTCCGCCAAGTTGATAATCCTTTTGAAGTTGCTAAAACAATTAATCATTTATTAAAAGATATTCCTCGCCCAATAAATCCATTACAAAACAAAGCACCTGCACAACAAACCCCAACAAATAAATAAAAACCATTACAATAATACAAATAAAAAAATAGGCTTTCTTTCATCAAGACCGATGACAAGCCTATTTTTTATTATGAATTAATCCCGCTTTTTAATTAATCTTATGCTGCCATAGCTTTTTTATCTTCTACATCTCCTTCTTCTTCATCTTTCATTTTTTCCCAATTTTGGATAATTTGAACAATTCTTGCACGTCCTTTATTAAATCCGTATCTGCCTGATCCCATATCTTCACCTTTTAATTCTTTAGAATATAAAGGATCATCAGGGAATTTTTCTGCCATTTCCGCTCTCACTGCTTCTTCGTCTTCATGCCATTGTATGCCATGAGACTCCCAGGAAACAAAAGGTCTGGTTTTACCTTTTAATTCAGAATGCTGATTTCTTTTATCCATGTCCCAGGGTTGAATCATAAATTCACGTTGCTGACAAAACCGACCTCTTACGTCTAATCCTGGCAATTCATGATTTGGCATGGCTAAGGCAACTCCTAATTTTTCGCCCTTTTCCTTTAATTCTTCTCTTAAAGCTGTTTGCGCATCGATTCGTTCTTGTTCAGCTCGCATTTCTGCTTTTATTTTGTCTCTTCTATCTTGATCTTCCTGCTCCATCATCTTTATTCGTTCTCTGGCAGGTATTTTTTCAGCTTCCATTTTTTCCATATAATTTTTATTAATAATTTTTTATACTAAACATTATTCTTTTTCAACGTTGAATTTGCGTTGTTTTCCTCTTGCTCTTGGGACAGAATCTTCAGGAGAAAACCCTTCTTTTTCTTCTTTTTCATCTTTATTTTGTTCCTCCTGTGGCATTTTTTCAAAATTTTCCATAAAACTTATAAATTAATATTTAATTTCATATATTTTAATAATTATTTGCTAACTCAATTCCAGTATAATAATATTTTAATATCTGTTCATAAGTATAATTAAAATCATCTGCTAAAAGAATTGCCCCATAGGCAGACATTCCCACGCCATGCCCGTATAAAGTTGTCTTGGTATAACCAGCAGGTTCAGCTACGCCTTTACACCAAGGAATATCACCACCCCATACTTCTGCCCAGTCACGGGTATGGCCATCAGAATGGGAGAAATAAGGAGTTATCGCAATTTCACCATTGTAAGTTACAATAATTCCTTTAGTTGCTTCAACTGCTTGTGAAACTTTTGGTAACCTTATTTGCGAACCATAACCTTTATAAACCTGATCATAACGCGCATCTAAAATAAAATATTCATTGGCATGTTTAGTTGCTCTATTTAAATGATGGGTTGCATAAGTACGTGCTGCAGTAATTAAAGCTTTTTGATATTCCAAAGGAGAGGAATTACTTGATTCTGCCAAGCCTTTTAAATATGTTTCCAAAGGAAGTTCATTAATTAACCATAACCTGCCTGTATTAGGGCTATATCTAATCTCTAAATCACCTAAATACTTATTATCATTTAAACTAGGATTCCAGGCCGGACGGCTTTCATATGAGACTATTTCATAAACAGTATTAGCATTACCACTTTCTAATCTTAAATATGAACCAGTTGAACCGCTTACTCCCGCAGTATAACCATATATCTGACTGGAAAAATTAAAATTATAAGTTGCTGTCTGGTTAGCATTCACACTTGCCAAAATAACGCCGTTTTTATCTTTTAAAAAAAAACTTGTATTAGCTTTAATAATGATTGGGTCAGTGGTATAAAATAAACCAATCCTGATATCAGGCCCGTTATCATTCGCTGGGAGGATTGTATTTGAGGTTTGCGGTTCATTATTTTGTTGTGGTTCAGGCTGTGGTTCTGGTTGTGGCTCAGGTGCTGGAGCTGGGTTGGCATAAGGATCTTGCCAAATACGATCTGTTAAATCAATACCCAAATCACCGCATTGGTCAAATTCATCCTGAGAAATATTCATGGCTATTTGTAAATTTTTCCCTTTATAGGTTAAACATTTTTGCACTAATTGATAATGGTCATCATCATATTGTTTAGTCTGTGATTGGGGCTTGGGTTGCGGTGTTGTTGTTTTAGGCTGAGGTTTATTAACTACCACCTCTTTATTTTCAAAAGCAGTGGTTGAATCCCAGACATTTATAACCACATCAAATTCACTACCTTTAATTATCTCATTACCGTTTCTAACTAAAACAAAATTCTCAGTATACACACCGGCCTCTGTCGGAGCTTCTAAGGCAAAACGGTAATAAGCTACCCAACCAGGCTTATTAATATCTCCGTCTAACCAAGCAGGAGTAGACTGATCACGCCAAAATTTATGTCTGACTATTGTCTCCCGTGAATATGGCGGAGCTAATTTTAATTCCACTCTGCCATTGCCTTTTTGTTGCCAAGTCTGATTACCAAGATTTTTAAAACCAACAGTAAAAGTAAAACCCTTGCCTTTAATAATATTTATTTCCCTATGAGACTGAATAAGTTTCATGGCTTCTTCACTAGCTGCGGAAGCAGAAGATATTTGCAAAGGATTAAGTTGGCTTAAAGGAGATCGAATAACACTGTCAAGATGGGCTAAACATTGAGCAATCACAAATATAATTAAAAAAGCTATGATAATACTTAACACAAAATCAACTTGTGATTTTTTTCTTATCACAGCACGTTTTTTGGCTTGATTATAACGCCAGCCAAAGGTGATTGGTCTATAAGAACTCATGTTTTTATTTTTATTTTTGTTTTGTGCTTGCCAAAGGCAAGCTATTTTTTTTGGAAAAAGTTTTTTACTTTTTCTAATTCTATTATAGCATTTTTGTCAACCCAAGTCAAGATGAAAATATTTTTTGTTCACTAAATTTGTTCAGTAAAATTAGCCTAAATTTATCATAGAAATTAATTTTTCTGTCATTTTTTAGCCTGTGAAAAACCTTGTTTTTCAACCATGAAAATATTTAAATTTAAATGTATTTTTGATATTATTAACTTATTAATTTGTATTTATGTCTTTACGTCGCAAAGTCGCCTACAACACAATAATCCAATTTACTGGAAAGTTTATTTCCATTTTTATTGGCGTGATTACCATCTCAATTATGGCCCGTTATTTGGGTAAAATTGGATTTGGTCAATATTCAACCATCATGGCCTACTTGCAATTTTTTGGCATTTTAGTTGACATGGGTTTAGCCTTAACAGTCGTCCGCTTAATTTCTGATCCACGCTATGATCCGCAAAAAATGATGAATAATGTTTTTACCTTACGCTTTTTTTCTGCACTTGTCTTTTTAGGTTTGGCTCCCCTAATTATAATTTTCTTTCCTTATGATAACTTAGTTAAAATTGGCGTGGCTATAACTACCTTATCTTTCTTTTGCATTTCTTTAAATCAAATTTTAGTCGGCCTTTTTCAAAAAGAATTAAAAATGATTAAGGTTACAATTTCAGAAGTGAGTGGCCGACTAGCACTTTTACTCTTGGTTATAATCTTTGCTTACTTAGATAAAGGACTGCTCTTTATTATGATTGCTGTGATTACTGGCAGTTTTATTAATGTAATTTTAAATTATATTTTCGCTTTAAAATATATTAAAATAAAATTTGAATTTGACTGGTCTGTTTGGAAAAAGATCCTTCAAATCACTTGGCCAATCGCAATTTCCATTGCTTTTAATCTGGTCTATTTTAAAGCTGATACAATTATCCTTTCGCTAGTCCGTTCCCAGGCTGAAGTCGGAATATATGGCGCACCCTATCGGGTCTTAGAAATCATGACAAATTTTATTTATATGTTCATGGGAATAATTTTCCCGATCTTAACATTGTACTGGGCTGAAAAAAAATGGGAAGACTTTAAAAATATTTTCCAGCAAACTTTTAATTTTATTGTCATCCTAGCAGTGCCAATGGTTTTTGGTACGCTTTTTGTGGCCAAAGATTTAATGCTGCTAATCGCCGGGCCAGAATTTGCAGAATCAGGTTTGGTTTTACAAATCATTATTTTTGCCACTTTTATAATTTTCATTAACTCATTGTTTGGTTACACGATTGTGGTGATTAATAAACAGAAACAAATGGTCTGGGCTTATGTTTTTGTGGCCATTGTTTCTTTAATTGGTTATCTAATTTTAATCCCTAAATACGGTTATTTGGGTGCTGCCGGGTTTACAATTGTAGCTGAAGCTTTAATCTTTTTATTTAACTTTATCATGACCACTAAAACCATTAAATTTATGCCTAAATGTAACATCTTTTGGAAGACAATCGGGGCTTCAATTGTTATGTCAGGGTTTTTAATCTTATTTTATGGTCAGAATGTTATTTTAGTTATTGCTGTGGCAGCAGTCGTATATACAATTACCTTATATTTATTCAAAGGCATTGATAAAAAATTGGTTTTTGAAATAATAAAATTAAAAGGGGAACAGAAAAAATAAAAACTGCTCATAAAAAGGAGGGAGAAATGAAATCGTTATTTAAGTATTTTTGGTATCCTTGGTATTTGGCCTGGTCAGTGTTCATGAGTACACTTATCATTATTATAAGCTTTTTAGATCAACGAATGTTTCCGATCTGGACGATTTGTATGTTTGCCGGAGTACTCATGCTATATTTAAGCCATTGTTATGATGAGTACAAGAAAAAAATGCAGGATATAAAAAGCGAAGAGATGAGACAGCAAAAAATTGCTGAGACTGAAGAGGAAATTAGACTAAACCGAATAGAGTACGAGAAAGAAGATAGAGAACGGCAAAAAAAACGAGAAGAAAGTGATATGTTCATGGCTGCTTTTAAAAAATTCCCAGGCTGGGAACACCATGTAGATAAATCAGTCAAACATTAAACCCACATCATAACCCGCTTTAAAAAGCGGGTTTTTAACTTGACATAAAAATCAGCTTATGTTAATAGTTATATATTAATCTGTTCTTTAAAATATTTTAGCCTATTAAAGCTAAAAAAATAAATGAAAAGAAAAAAAGAAAGCAAAGGAGAAAAAATGAAAAAAAAGACAAAGGTAGTATTGGTTGTATTAATGGCATTAACGATTCCGCTTACTATTTTCTCGCAAGACATTGGTCAAGTGTTTACATTTGGATTTGCGCTTGGCTCTGCTAACTTTTATGAACCATTTGAAGATCCAGAGCCGAATGCCCCTGATTCATTACCAGTGCTGGAAAATATTACCTGGGAACAGGTGCTGGCCGAAGCAATTACTAATTTCAAAAAAATCCCAAACCAATACTTGATTGAAGTTAACAGCAATAGCGACAATAACAACGGAACAGCGTATTACAAGCCCGAAGTCAATGACGCATTGATTAACTTACTCTCACCAGAGACAAAACAAAAAATTCATCCCCAGCTGGAAATAATCATGAAAGATTACCAGCTACAAACCGACTTTTATAACTGGGTTAGACCCCATTTTTTGCAGACATACCGCAAACTTGAACCGCAATATCGCGGCTTTTATTTGCAGGTTATTGATTCACTTAATCAATACGTCAAAGAAATGAATTATGACTGGGAATCATATTATCTGGCGGTAACTCATGAAAATAAATGGCCAAATGATGATCTTTTGGAAAAATACTATCGCGAGGATTATAACACCTGTTACAACCCGGTTAATCCTAATCCTCATTCCAAATACCAGTTTTCACCTAGCTGCAACCCAGCACCTGGCACTGAAGCTTTTAGTTTTTATCTTTATGATGCCCACGGCAAAAAAACACTTCATCGCAAACTACATACCTGGCTTTTTTTCCAGATTCATAACGGACCCATGATGCGCTGGGAATGGCGTTACTGGCTACAAATAGCATATCGTGATTTATTAGCTGAATCTCATAAAATCGGGCAATGGGATATTGTTGCTGTGCCAAAAGAATTGCCAAAACTACAGCCAGATGTCTGGCAAAGCCTATTAATAATGGGCTTAGATTCTTTTTTCCATAATCCCCACATCTATGACTGCGAAAAAGACCCTGATTTCGGTAAAGACGCCACCATGGTTTATGGTGTCCTAGCGCCTGCAAACTTTTGGGGTAGAATACCTGATGACGTCAGAGAAGGGGAAGCAGCTAGCCAGCAAATGATGGATGCCATTTTCACCATCATGAAAAGCCCTAATTTAAGAAAAATCACTTATAACTGGCTCAAAAAACCTTATACCCAAGCATTTGTTTCCTTGCCACAAAAATATCAGGATATTTATATCGAAATCCTGGAACATGGGAACCAATATCTGGCAACCTATGATTATCAAGCAGAGCTGGCCTATTATGAACAACTCAAAAACGAAGCAAATCTTCCTCCTGAATGTGAATCAAAAGACAGTTATTTTGCTAAACATAAAAAAGCAGATAGGTGGGATTATGGAAATGACTGTTATGTCCATGGTTTTGTCTATACCAATCACAAAGGTGAAGACCGCCAATTTGCAAAACTTGAAGCCTGGTACTTCAGACAAATCTACAATGACCGGATGACCTTGTCAGATCTGAAATACTGGAATAAAAAATTATTACATGATGCCAAACAAGCCCAAGCCACAACCGTGGCTGTGCATTATTAAAACAAACACCCGCCTTGGCACTAACAAAGCTTAGGCGGGTTTTTTTATTTAGTCTTGACTAAATTATCAATTCATGCAACTATAATATATTGCACTTTAGACATGATCAGATGTTAATATAAATGGCTATGTTCCGCATTTTAACCAAACAACCATTGCAGATGGAGGCAAGACAAATGAAATTAAAATCAATTATTGTTCTTATGGGAATACTTATAGGTATTACATTTTTTGCACCTCAGCATAGTTATGCCTGGGGTTATGTCTGGCGTGATCTTACTGAAGAAAATGACCAGACTATTGATGGCATCCCCAGCCAAGAAATTGATAAAAAAGTAAGTCAAATGGTTGATAACCTTACTCTTGCCCCAAGACATTTACAAGATGCTCTGCCAAAAAACTGGCAACAGCTGCTAAAAAACATGATCTCAGGTTTAATTCCCAGACAATACCAGTATTATGGCGAAGATCCTGACCCACAGGCTCGTGATAAAATAGTTTATTTAGTCTGGTATTGCCTTAGTCCGCAAAGCAATGCTGATTTAACTGATAAAGAAAAAGCCTTGGTTAAACGAGTTATAATAAGAATCTTGAAATCAGATTATTTAAGCAGTCTTGCTTGGCCTATGATCAGGCCAATCTTTATTCAAGGGTATCAAATGCTGCCAGATCAAGAACAAACATATGTCAAAGAGTATATTGCTCAGGCTAAAAAAATCGTTTTTAGAACTGATTTTTATACTAAAGAAAGCAGGAACTGGTTTAACTGTTTAAATACTCATACAAATCGCTATGATTACTATTATAGTATTCTTAGTGAAGAAGAAGAAAAAAAATATATTGGTACAGCTGCTTATAAATTTATTTACTGGAATGCTGACGGTGAAGCCCGGGGTGATTTTGCCAAACTAGAAATTTGGATTTTCCGTCGAATTCATTATGACGGAATTTATCCTTACAAACTAAGAAAATGGGTACTTCGTTTAGAAACAGCTATTAATAACGCTTAATTTACCAAAAAACCCGCTCAAAGAGCGGGTTTTTAAGTTAATTTATGCTCATTTATTATCTTAAATTAGTTAAATCTATTGACAAAAACACAAAAATATGCTATAATTATAATACAAAACCAGTAAAAACTAGTTTTTTGATACATTTCCCGCAAAAACAATATCAAAAAACTATTATATATAAAAAAACGGTTCAGAGGCAATAATGAGTATCAACAAAAAGGAGTAGAAAAATGGACCAAAAGCTAAGAGAAACAGGCATTAATCTAGTGACTGAGGTTGCTAAACATCCCAAGGGATGTGAGATCTTGTTTGACATGTTAAAAGCAGCCTTTGATAATGACTCAGACGCATTTAATGACGCATTCATCATTCTCAGCAGAATCAAAAAGGAAGTATTTAATGAACAAAACGAAAACGGACAACTCAAACTCCTCAGGATTCTCACCGAATAGCTTCAAACGCCCCGCACTCAAACATGAGTTGCGGGGCTTTTTTATTTAATATTAGCCAAAAACCCCTGTTATCCCCTTTACAAGCACGCTCAAATATGATATACTATTAGTAGAAAAGCTAATTAACCCCCCGCCTGAGGCGGGCTTATTAGCTTTTTTCTTATACTAAAACAAAAATAAACTGATGAAAATCCAAATAAAAACTAAATTTGTGCTAATTTTAGTACTATTTGTCTCTGTAACACTAATTTTAGCTTTAGTTTCTGCTGATTCTACATCTTCTCAAGTTAAAGAAGGCAGAATTATTATTGCTGAACCAAATAAAAATGGTTCATTTTTTATTTCTGCTAATGTTAGCCAAAATGAAATAATTTCACCCGTGATTCGTACAGATTTTAATTTTAATTCCCTTTATGCTACTTGGCAGGCAGAAAATACTAATCTTGGCCAAGATTTTAAAATATATATTAAATTTTTAAATGAAACTTGGTCAGATTGGCTGGAATTAGAGCTTGATGATGATATTAATGGTAAAGATGGTTCACAGCCAATTTTAGCCAGCCAATTAGTGCCTACTAAATTAACTGATAGTTTTCAGTATAAAATTATTTTTGATCCCCATGCAGATAATAAAGATTTAGCAAATTTAGAATTTATTTACCTTGACACCAGCAAAGGGCCTAGTGGTAATTTTAAAATCAGTGCTAAGACTAGTTCTGATTTAAACATTATTTCCCGCGAAGAATGGGGTGCTAATGAAAATTATAAATACGATGAAGAAGGTAATGACTTATGGCAGGAAGAATATTATTTACCTGAAAAATTTATTATCCATCATACTGCTGGTGAAAACGCTAATGTTGATCCTAAAGCCACTGTCAGAGCAATCCAATACTGGCATGCAGTTGGCCGTGAATGGGGTGATATTGGTTATAATTATTTAATTGACTCCCAAGGTAATATTTATGAAGGCCGACGTGGAGGTGACGGTGTGGTGGCTGGCCATGCTTATATGAGAAACAGAAACTCAATAGGTATTGCAATTTTAGGTTGTTATGAATCACAAGACTCTGATCATCTTAATTCAACCTGTAATACTCCTGACAATTTAACTGAAGCAAGCAAATTAGCCTTAAACAAATTAATTGCTCTTAAATCCCAAGAATTTAATATTGATCCTTTAGGTCAATCAGAATTCCATGGTGAAATTTTATCTAATGTAATTGGTCATAAAGATGTTGGTAATACTGCTTGTCCAGGTAATTTGATTTATGAACAATTACCTCAAACCCGTGAATTAGCTTATAATTTTTTACAAGAATTAGGAGGTTATCAGTCGCCATTACCTACTTCAGCTGAATTTGTCAGACAAAGTGTCACAGAAATTGATATTGAAGAAACTAAAACAGCGCAAATAATAGTAGAATATAAAAATACTGGCCAAGCAATCTGGCGCGGCTATCAAGATGCTGGTCTATATATTACTGACTCTGCTGTTAAAAATCATTTAGCTACTGTTGGTTCAGTTAATATTGCTTTAAACACCAGTTATGAAGCACCAAATTTGGCAGAATACAGATTATTAGGCGGTAATGTTTACCCAGGCCAAACTGGCCGTTTTGTTTTAACTTTAACTCCCCCCACAAAAGAAAAAACCATTACTAATGATTATACTTTAGTTTGGCAAAACAAAGGATATTTTCCTAAGTCTGATTTTTCTGTAACCATTAACCGCATCCCTTGTTATTCTTGCCAGCAAGAACAAGACAATAGTTTAGACCCAACTTATAAATTATCTTTGTTACAATCTACTTTCCCTGAAGAAATACCAGCAGAAGATTTTATTCCAGTTGTAATTGAATTTCAAAATATTGGCAATCAACCCCTTAATCAAGATAATTTAAAATTACATATTGTTTATGCTGGTGAACATATTTCCCCTTTTAGAAACAGTTCCTGGCACAATGAATATGCTTCTATCCCACCAGCTCAAGATATTATTTATCCAAATCAATCAGCCAGATTTGAATTTAAAGTTAAAGCCCCAAATGTGGTTGCGCCCTTTCCTCATACTCTAACAGTGTTTTACAATGATCTGGCAATTTACCAGTTTGATAAAACTATCCAAGTCATTTCTGCTTATGCTTCTGAAATAACTGAGAACACTATTCCAGTGGCTGTTTTAACCAGCTGGCGCCCAACAGTAACTTTAACTTTTAAAAACACTGGCACCAAGACCTGGGATAATCCAAAATTAAAATCATATGATATTGATTATACTAATTCCTGGTTTAGAGACTGGTCTTGGCAAGACAATAAAACCATTGAAAAATCGAAAAAAGATATTGCCCCAGGTGAAGAAATAACTTTTATTTTTCAAATCACCCCCTATTGGAAACGCAACACTTACCCTCATGTTTACAAACTTTTTGATGGCGATGAGGAAATCTATATTAATGGTAAATCCGAATATTTAACATATACCCGAGTCGACTAAAAATCAGTCCAATAAATATTATCGTAGAGACGCATTGCAATGCGTCTCTATATTTTTATAAAACACGCCCTGTACCATACGGTACAGGGCGTGCTTATTTTTTATTTTAGTATTATTTAATTTCCCTCTTATTTATGCTATTATTTATATATAAATCAAAGACAAGACACTTATGGTCAAAATAAAAAAAGCAGTTATTCCTGTAGCTGGTTTTGGTACACGCTTTTTGCCAGCCACCAAAGCCATGCCCAAAGAAATGCTGCCTATTATTGATAAACCTGTTATCCAGTATATTGTGGAAGAGGCTGTTGCTTCTGGTATTGAAGATATTATTTTAGTCACTGGTCCGGCGAAAAGAGCTATTGAAGATCATTTTGATTATAATTTTGAATTACAAAATTGGCTAAAAAAACAAGGCAAAGACAAAACCAGACAAGAGATTAAAAATATTGCCACTATGGCCAATTTTATTTATATTCGCCAAAAAGGTCCTTATGGCAATGGCACGCCTGTTTTAAATGCCAAAAGAGTAATTGGTGATGAACCTTTTGCTGTAATCTGGGGTGATGATCTTTTTGTTAACCCAAAGGGTAAGCCAAGGTTAAAACAATTAATTGAAATTTTTAATAAATATCAAAATCCAGTTTTAACTGCTATTAAAATAAATGATGAAGGGACTAAAAAATATGGAGTCATCGATGGGATAAAAGTTGAATCAGAAGTTTATAAAATAAATAAAATAATTGAAAAGCCAGGACCAAGCAAAGCTCCCAGCCGAATCGGTGTTTTAGGCGCTTATATTTTAACTCCTGATATTTTTACAGCTTTAGAAAAAACTAAAATCGGCCAAGGCAATGAGCTTTGGTTAGTAGATGCTATTTTTAATTTAACTAAATCTCGTAGTCTTTATGCTTGCTTAGTTAAAGGTAAGTATTATGATACAGGTTCCAAATCTGGCTGGCTACAGGCTAATATTGATTTTGCCTTAACCCATAAAGATACAAATCAAGATATTAAAAACTATCTTAAAAAATTAAAATAAATTATATGATCTCTATTTTAAAAAACAAAAAATTTGTTCTGCTCTTAATAATTTGTTTACTTTTTGTGGCTACTGGTTTTAAATGTGGTGGTCCCCCAGAAGGACTAACCCCAGGCAAACCAGATGCTGTGACTTTAAATTACTGGAAAACCTGGGAAGCTAGTTCTGATATTTCTGGTTTAATTTCCCAATACAAAGCTATGCATCCTCATATTCAGATTAATTATCGTAATTTTAATTATGATACTTTTGAGGAGGAACTATTAAATGCTTTAGCTAAAGACAGAGGCCCAGATATAGTTTCTCTGCATAATACTTGGTTAAGAAAATATTATGTTGATGGTTTTATTACACAAATGCCTGCCACGACTACGTTAGATTACACAGTTCAAAGAGGCTCAATCCAAAAAGAAACATTTACTGAACAAAGAGTTTCGCCAACTTTAACATTAAAGGATATTAAAGCGCTTTTCCCTGATGTTGTTTATGATAATCAAGTGATCAATGGCCAAGTCTGGGGACTGCCCTTAAGCATAGATACTTTGGTCTTATTTTATAATTCTGATCTTTTGAATAACGCGGGTATTATTTATCCACCCAAAGACTGGAATGAATTTAAAAATCAGGTAATTAAATTAACTAAATTAGATGAAAGAAATAATATTATCCAGTCAGGTGCTGCTATTGGCACAGCCACTAACATTGAAAGAGCAGCAGACATTTTAAGCCTTTTAATGATGCAAAATAATGCGCCCATGACTGATCAGTTTGGCACTGTCATGTTTAATAAAGTTGCGCCAGGTGATGTAGTAGAATTTGTACCAGCTATCCAGGCTTTAAATTTTTATACAAGCTTTGCTTCACCTGCTAAGCAGGTTTATACCTGGAATGAACGCATGCAAAACTCTTTACAAGCTTTTATGTCCGGTGAAACAGCCTTCTTTTTTGGCTATTCTTATCATATTCCCCTGATTGAAGCCCAAGCACAAAAATTAAATTTTGAAGTTACTGAAGTTCCCAAAGGCAGGATTAATGTAAATTATGCTAATTATTGGGTTGAAACTGTAATGACAAAATCAACCCATCAAGATGAAGCTTGGGATTTTATTATTTTTATGGCCACTAATAAAAAAGCTAATAAAAGCTACTTAACTGCCTCTAGAAAACCAACAGCTTTACTAGAAAATATTGAAGAACAATCAACAGATTTACGTTTAGCTGCCTTTGCCAATCAAGTTTTAACTGCTAAATCCTGGTACAAAGGCACAAACGCAAAAGTGTTTGAATCAACCTTTAATGAGATGATAAGTCAGAATCTAGAAGGGACTCTTGATACGAAAAAAATAATTGATTTGGCTGTAAATAAAATTAATTATTCCCAATAATATAATAACCTTATGAATATCAAAAAAAGAAAAAAGACATTAATAATTATTATTTTTGTTGCCTTGTTACTTTGTAGCTTTAAACAAACACAAGCAGCTGGGCTTTTGCCTGGTTGTATTCGTGATGGCAGCTGCGATCTATGTCAAATGGTACAAGTGGTTATTAATATTGGCATTTTGCTAATTGGTATTAGCGGTGCTGTAACTTTGTTATATATTGTTTATGGCGGTTTTGTTTTGCTTACTTCTGGCGGTTCACAAGAAAAAGTAACTAAAGGTAAAAAAATTCTGATTCATAGCGCGATTGGTCTGGCTATTGCTTTTACAGCCTATATGTTTATCACTACTTTTGTTTCAGTGGTGACTAATGAATGGAACTGGGAAGCACAACTAACTTGCTTTGAAACCATAATTAAACCAATAATTACTTTTACCTAAAATAAATTACTAAATAAATTTATGAAATTTTTCCCAAAGTATTTTATCACTATTGTTGTTTTTGTTTGTTTATTTGTTATTTTTTTTCATATTGCTAATGCCCTTGACACTACTGGTTTAAATCCTGTAAGAGAAAGGGGTATTACTGGCATTAATACTGTTATTGGCCGGATTATTAAAGCAATTTTAGGTATAATTGGTGCTTTTGCCTTACTCATGATTGTTACTAGTGGCATGTTTCTCTTAACTGCTGCCGGCAATCAAGAAAAAGTTAAAAAAGGCAAAGATATGTTAACCTGGTCAATTATTGGTATTATGGTTATTATTGGCAGTTATATGATGGTTGACTATATTATTACAGCCATTACTGAAGGCGGAGCAGGCGAACCGCCACCACCAACCCCAGTCACTACTACCTGCAAAACCTGCACAGAGCAAGGAGGAACCTGTTTAACCTGTGCTGAGCTTGAAGCTGCAGCTGGAGCAGGGACTGTATGCAATGCTGCAAATGCCAAAATTCATTTACAGTCTACCGAAGCAGGATCAACATATAAATGTTCTGATAATGAAGCTTTTACAGACTGCACCGGACTATGCTGCAGTAAAGATGCAGCTTTTAACCCTGTACCTGAATGTGAGACCACAGGTGGCGGAGAGGAAGAAAAGGAAGTAGAAAATGATTGCACCAGTCTTATGGGAGCCTGTATTTCCTGCCCTAGCCCTGGTTGTGATAAAGCTGCTATTGAATCAGCCAACCCTACTAAAACTTGTGCTGATGTTGGTGACTCTACAGAATGTGGCGCTGATGCAGCTTGCTGTGCTGAAAAAACACAAAGTGTCTGTGTCATGAAAGGTGGTACTTGTAGGACTAGTGCTTGTCAGGCAGGGGAAAGTATTTCGTCTGACGGCTGTGATAATGTTGGTGAAAAATGCTGTATAGAATCAAGCAAAGTCAAAGAAGCCTGGCAACCCTGTGATGATACTGCCTCAGAGACTTGTGTACCAGGCTATATGTGTGATAATGATTATTGTGTTCCTGATCTAGGCGCAGGCTTATCTGTTGGTGAAGACTGTAATTATACAATGCAATGCGCACCCAATACAGCCAGCGATATAAAAACAAAAGATCCAGCTGGCAGATTTTGTAAATGTAAAAATCCTGGTACTTGTACTTTTGCAAAATGTATTACATTCCAAGGGACAGATCCAGCTACAGATGGTTTATGCGGGACTTGTCAGCCTTGGATTCCATCCGGTATAGACTGCGCCGGTGTTGATATAGCTGGTGACACTGCAATGGACTGCCTGAGCTGTTTATCTCAGGAATGCGAGCCTTCATCCACTATTTGTAAATAAAATTAAAAACATGAAATTAATCTTAAAATCTTTTCTCTTCATAATAATTGTTATTAGCTTACTTCTTGTTTTATCTAATGTAGCTAATGCTATTCCTGCTGAATTAAATCCCTTAAAAGTCAGTGCTGGAACTGCAGGTATTAATGAAGTAATTGGCCGGGTTATTAAAGCCGTTTTAGGTGTTATTGGCGCAGTAGCTTTACTCATGATTGTTGCTGGCGGAATGTTTATGTTAACTTCTGCAGGCAACCAAGAAAAAGTCAAAAAAGGCAAAGACATTTTAACCTGGTCTATTATTAGTATAATGGCTATTATTGGCAGTTATATGATGGTTGATTATATTATTATAGGTATTACACAAGGCAACGGTGGCCCAGCCCCATCAGGCAATGGCAATGGTAGTAGTCATGCCGCTACAGATACTGGCACTAGCTGTTCTAGTGGCAGCAAAACAGGCACTTGTTTTGAATTTCCCTGTTTAGCTACTGCAACTACAATGGATGAAAAAGCTGAATGTGTGGCTGATGCTATTTGCCCTGATAAAAGAGACTGCTTTGGCCAAGCTGATTGTGCAGGAGCAAACCAGCTTTGTTGCCAAGGACCGAATACATTGTCTGCAACAGACATCGCTATGTGTGAAGCTCGTAGCTCTAGTGGTGGATCAACTACTGATTGTACTGATTCAGGTGGCCAGTGTGTAACTTGCGCCCATGCTCTTGGTTCTTGTTTTACTATTGACACACCACCATGTCCCTGCACAAAAGCAGCAATGGAAACTGGTTTGGGTAGTGGCTGGACATGTGAAGAAGTTGGTGCCTCAACTGAATGCGGTGCTGACACAGCCTGTTGTAAAAAATAAATAATTTGTATGAAAAAAGCTTCAATTATCTTATTTATAATTTTATTTATTATTCTGGCTTTGCTAATTGCTGAGCCAAGTTTTGCTTCGTCTTACCAATTAAAAAACCCCATAGAACATATAACTGGTGGTTTGCCAACTTCAGGTGGTGTCGCTGCTTTTATTGGCAAAATTATCCAAGTCATTATTGGCATTCTTGGCGCAGCGGCTTTGCTCATGTTTATTTATGGCGGGATTACTTTACTTAGCTCAACTGGCTCAACAGATAAAATAACCAAGGGCAAACATATCCTGATTTGGGCAACAATTGGTTTAGTTTTAGTTGTTTTTTCCTTTACAATAATTGATTTTACTATTTTAGCCTTAACCGGAGAAAGCGTGCCAGTTAGCGGCGGCTCAAGTCCGCCTCCTCAACCTCCGCCAACTTCAACTATTACTTGTTCAGGCACTTGTATAGAAAAAACCACTGCTGCTAGCTGTGATAAGCTGACGCCCCCCCAAGTCCCGGGTAGTGGTGATTGTGAAAGTACTGACTATATCTGCTGTCAAGAACCAGTTGATAATTGCGCTGGCAAATGTGTGGAAAAAACAGCTGCTGACTGTGTCAGTTTAAGTCCAGCAATGATTACTGTACCTAGTGGAACATGCGAGGGCTCAAAATTAAAAAATCCAGGCGTTGAATTTTTATGCTGCCAAGAACCAGAAAATACTTGCGCTTCACCAGCTACTTGTATAGAAAAACCTGCTGCTGCTGCTGATTGTGCAGGCATAAACCCGGCATTAACAACAGCTAGTGGCGACTGCGCTGGCAGTCTTTATCAAACTGGCAAAGATCACCTCTGTTGCCAAGAGCCGGTTGATACTTGCGCTTCGCCAGGTTCCTGCATTGAAAACCCAACTTCTGCTCCTAACTGCGAAGGTATAGACCCGATTTACAAAACAGTTAGTGGTAACTGTGCTGGTACGACTTACCAAACCAGTAAAGACCATCTCTGCTGTGAAACCCTCCCTGATCCAAATGAGGACTGTATAAAATTTGTTAAATCATTAACAGGTGGCCATGAATATGCTGAATGCAGAGACACTGGTTGTCCTGACCCAATACCTAATGCAGCTAATACTTGTTCTATGAAATATTCATGTGAAGAATATTCTTGTAAAGGTGCTCAGCCAACATTATGCATATATCGGAATGTAAGTCTTTCGCTAGAAGATATGAAAAAACCAGAAGCCATTATCTGTGATGGCGGTAAATGGTGCTGTTATCGTCCTGCTACCTTAAATTGTAATCCATACTGCCTGCTACCTTAAATTGTAATCCATACTGCCCATAATTTTATTTTTTTGTTTTTACTTTACATTTTTTATTTTTGCTTTTTGCTTTTTTATTTTTATAAAAACCAATGTTTAAAAAAATCATCCCCATTATTTTAATATTATTTTTTGTTTTTGGCTGCTGTTCTCTTTCGCAAGCAGTTGGTATTGACCCAGTAGGCACGCCTGGAGCAATCACCATGCAGTCAGGTGAAGAAGCCATTGCTGAAACAATTGGCTTAATAATTAAAATTTGCATTGGCATTGTTGGCGCAGTAGCTCTTGGCATTTTTGTCTATGGCGGAGTTATCTGGGTGTCTGCCATGGGCAATGCTGAAAAAGTTACCCGAGGCAAAAATCTTTTTGTCTGGGCAACCATTGGCTTGGTTGTTGTTATTTTTGGTTATGTTATTACTGACTTTATTATTTATGCTTTAACTGGCGGTTTAGCTGCTCCTGAGAGAGAACCTTTTGGCCCAACAGCCTGTAATGACGATAAGGATAATGATTGTGATGGACTGGTTGATTTTGGAACAGGCCCAAAGAATGATCCTGGTTGTAGTAATTTATTTGATGAAGACGAATATAATGTTCCTGCGCCTGACACCTGCGATGGGACTTGCTATCGTAAAACACCAGGATCAATAGAAAAATGCGAAGATGTTCCCCGTAGTCGAGCCCAACAACAATTAGTTGATGGTACTGGTGACTGTAAAGCTACAGCCCTTAATACTTGCACAACTTCTCCAGCACGTGTTGACCCTAATACAGGCAACTGTATTCCTGCAACCATGTCTTGTTCTGCTGCTGATTTTATCTGCTGTAAAGAACCCCCTCCTCCCCCAATTTGTGGCGGTTCTGCCAATGTACCTAGTGGTGTAGGCACCCATACCCAAACTGTTGATATGTATGTCCAAAAAGGCAAATTAGGCGTTGCCTGGCATTTTCAAATAATACCTGACAAATTAAATATTTATTGCAATGGCGAAACAGACCCATTTTTCACGACTGAATATCGACAATGTGCCGGCACTTATCTGGTGGACTTTGATTGTGCTTCAACAACAGAACTTATATTTGAAGTTGTAAGCATAGACAAAAGTAATACTCAGTGGTGTTTTAATATAGTTTGTGATCCTACCGGCACAATACCAAATAATTGCACAGGATATAAATGCCCTCCTGATCCTTGCAATAATAAATACTGCTCATGGACAGCTCCGGCTTGTCCAGCAGGCATCCAATGCCCACCTCCCTAAATTTAATTAATATACAATGAAACATTTTTTAAAAATCTTAATAATTTCATTCATTATCCTAAGTGCTTTTTTAACTCTTTTTAGTATAAATCAAGCAACAGCCGTAGACCCGCTTACAGGTAGTGGTCCTGGAGGCACACCTTTAACTGCCCAAGCAGGCACAGCAGGTGTTAGAAATCTAATTGGCGTTATTATTAAATCAGTTCTGGGCGTAATGGGCTCTTGTGCTTTACTTATGGTTATTTATGGCGGCATTGTATTGCTTTCTTCTGGCGGGATTAATGAAAATATTCAAAAAGGCAAAAGGATCCTTTTTTGGAGTGCTGGCGCTCTTATTTTAATTATTTTTAGTTATACTATTATTGACTTTGTTATTAAAGCTTTAACCCCCAATTAATTTTTTATTACACCTGATTTACTAATTACAGCTAACTAATAATTTATAATATATATAATTTTAAATATTGACCTAAGCATATGAAAAAAACAATATTAGTAATTATTATTTTTTCAATATTTTTAGGTGGTTTTTTATTGTTTCTTGATTCAACCCAAGCTGTAAACATAGAAAGCCCTGGTTTATTGGCAGGTAAATCAGGCAAAGAAGGTATTTCCTGGGTAATTGGTCGGGTTATTTTTGGGCTTTTAGGTATTATTGGCGCTATCACTTTAATCATGTTTGTTTATGGCGGCATTGTCTGGTTAACTTCCATGGGCTCAAGCGAAGGTATTACTAAAGGTAAAAATGTTATGATTTGGGCTGTAGTTGGCTTAGTTATTATCTTGTTTGCCTATGCTGCCACTGAATTTATTATTATTGCCTTAACAGGCAAACCAGTGCCTGCCCCGCCTCAGCCACCACCACCACCACCACCGCCAGTAACAACGCCTCCTCCTAGCCCTACTGATTGTCTAGACGGCTCTGCCAAAGATTCTAATCTTTGCTGTACTGAATTCACAAAATATCCAGATAAAACAAATTGTAACTCTGCTATATCTGGGTCATTATATCGTTGTTGTGATTGTGGAAAAACTAATGAGTCAAAAGGTTTTGAATGTCAAAAAAACATCAGCAGTTGTGGCGGTTATATAGACTATAATGTTGTTGACAGTAGTGGCACCAATATCGGAACAATTCAAATTAAAAAATGTAAGATGGGAACAACTCCAGTTATTAGACTTACTGGCCATTGTGGTACTTCAGCTAATCATTGGTGCGTTCTTCCGGAAGCTGACTTAGCTACCTCTAACCTTAGAGATCCAAGCGCTTCGCCTCCGGCTGGTGGACCTTAATTTGCTAATTTTTAAAATATTCACAGTTTTGTTGCTAGACATTGGAAAATATATTATAATATATAATATTAGAAAATATTTGTTTTGTATTTTAAAAATTTAACTAACTTAATATATATAATTAATTATTAATTCTTAACTACCTGAGTTACATGCAGGTATTAAGAAAGGGTTAAAAACATGAAAAAAAGTTTAACTAGCATTATTGTTTTTGTGGCTCTTTTTAGCCTTTTAGGCTTGCCTCAAATAGCTAGCGCTGTCTCACTGGATATTGGCATAAATTATGCTACAGCTACTGGTTTAGGCACAAAAGACATAAGAGAAACAATTGCTTCAATCATTAATGTTGCCATGGGTCTTTTGGGTATTATTGCTGTTGCAATCATCTTATTAGGTGGTTTCAAATGGATGACCGCTGGTGGCTCTGAAGAAAAAGTTTCAGATGCTAAAAAGTTAATCATTTCAGGTGTTATTGGTTTGGTAATTATATTAACTGCTTATGCAATTGCTTCATTCGTTGTTTCTTCAATTCTAAATGCAACCTAGTAACTTTAAACGTTTAAAGGGTAGGGTTTTATCTCTACCCTTTAATCTTTAAGGGGAATTTTATGTTATTACACAATAAATATTTAAATAAAATTACTTTATTGGCCTTGACTGGTTTTTTATTAATTGGTCTTTTTTTACCTTTAACAAGCTCAGCCACTGGCTATGGTTTGGATACAGCAGCCTCAGTCTCTGGTTTATCAAGCACAACTGGCGGTGCCTCTGATATCCCTGTCTACTTAGGACGTTTTGCTGGCGGAGCATTAGCTTTAAGTGGTTCTATCTTTTTATTCTTAATTATTTATGGTGGTATTATTATGATGACTGCTGCTGGCAGCCAGGAAAAGGTTAAAAAAGGCAAGGATATTATTACTTGGGCAATAATCGGCGCTCTTATTTTAGGTGGTGCTTATGCTATCACTAATTTAGTTTTCCAAGTATTTACTCCTTAATCGCTTAGTCATGAAAAGATTTTTATATCTTACATTTTTTATAATCACTGTTATAGCTGGTTTTTTAATTATTAATAATTGTTTAGCATATAGTGTTTCAGATATTTCTACTTTTACTGGACAAACCAGAGAAGGTGCTGGTTTAAGTGAGCTTGAATACACTGATATAGCTTCTGGTGTTATTAATGTTATGCTAAGCGTTGTTGGGGCAATTTTTGTTATTTTAATAATTTTTAGTGGCTTTACTTGGATGACTTCACAAGGTAATCAGGAAAAAGTAGATAAAGCCAAAAAAACCCTATTTTATGCGGTGGCCGGACTTGTTATTGTTATGGCTTCTTATTCTATTGCCTCAATCATTATAACTGCTATTGAACAAGCCCCTGAAACTCCTCTCACTGGCGGTCCAACTGGTTATGATGGTGGCGGTGGAGATGTTGCCACTACCTGCTCAGGATCTGGACTGCAATGTGTTCCTTCGATTCTTGATTGCCAATCATCAGGTTCAACAGAAAGATTTCCTGCTACTTGGTTGACCTTGGACTGTGTTAATACTTGTGCACAAAGCACAACTTATGACGGCACTTGTGCTGGTCAACCAACTAAAAGCAAATGTGAAAATAATTCTGCCTGCGCGTGGGGTTTTGCCCAAGCCAATCTAGATTTAGGCGCCTGGGATCTTAATATTAATAGTCCTATGGGATCTTGTGACTGGAAATGTAATTTTCAAGTCTGTTGTAAAAGTGTATCTAATCCTTGTATGAATTTAGGCGTTGTTCAATGTTTAAAAAACGACAACGTGTGTGAATGGGTGCCATCTGCTAGTGGCGTAGGTGGGGAATGTTTACTCCAAACAGTTGAAGGTTATTAGTAGTCAGCTTTATATTAATAATAATTATGAAAAAAAACTATTACTTAATAAATTTCATATTAATACTTTGTCTAAGTTTATTTTTAATTGCCAGCCACACCTCGTATGCTGCTTTAAATTTCAAAGACACCACTAGTCTGACTGAAAAGGGTGCTGAATCATCTGGTGTTGCCCGAGCTGGTGATCCAACTGCTCTGGCTGCTTCAATAATTTCTGCACTTTTAAGCTTGGTGGGCGTTGTGTTTTTTATACTTTTTCTTTATGGCAGTATTATGTGGATGACTGCTGCTGGTAATGATGAAAAAGTAGGCAGTGCTAAAAAAATTATTGTTAGCTCTGTTATTGGCCTAGCCATTGTGTCCTTGGCTTATGTTATTTCTTTTTTCGTAATTCAAGCTTTAGAAAAAAACGCTCTGTAAATTATTTATTATGCTAAAAAAATATTTATTTATCACCTTAATCATTCTTGTCCTGTCTTTTTTAATTTTTAATGCTGTTTGTGCCCAAAGACCAAGCAGTTTTGGAGAAGGCTTAAATAAAACAGCTGAAGATATTCAGGATATTGACCAAGAAACAAGTTTATCAGATTATTTAGTTTTTGCTACGCAAGCGCTTCTAAGCTTTATTGGTGTTGCTTTTGTGGCCCTATTAATCTACGGGGGCTTGACTTATATGACTGCCCAAGGCGTAGAAGAAAGAATCGTAAAATCTAAAAAAATTATTATTCAAGCTGTTGTTGGCATTGTCTTAATCGGTGCTGGACATGCCATAACATTATTTATTGCTTCACAAATTGAACAACCAGGGGAAGGCTACCAAACACCTTATTCCGAAGAATGTTTAAATCCTTATGAATATGGTTATTTTTCCATTTATTGTTGTGAATACCGTTATCAAAGAAGCGGAGAGATTCATATTGAATGCTGTGAGCAATCACCTTTTTATAATGCCCATGAAGCTGACTGCGCACTGAAATTAGGAGGCACAGGAAATGACTAAATAATAATTATCAATTTATATTTATGAAAAAATTTACTAGTTTAATAATTATCTTTATTACCCTGATTGGCATATTTTTTCTGATTAATAGCAGTTCTGCCGGTCTAATAACTAATGGTGTCTCATCTTTTGGCCAAGCAGTTTATGGTGGTGAACCTCGACCACCTCAAGAAATCGCGGCTTTAATTATTAGAGTAGTAATTGGCTTGCTTGGGATGGTATTTTTTGCCTTACTAGTTTACGGTGGCTACATGTATATGACAGCAGCTGGCAAAGAAGAACGTGTAAAAAAAGCCAAAGATACCATTGTAGCAGCTGTAATTGGCCTGATTATTGTTTTAGCCTCATATGCTATTGCTACATTTGTGATTAATGCTGTAACTAGCAGTACTGGTGGTGGTGGTGGCGGCGGTAGTCCTACCTATAGTGGAGAAGCACAAGATTAATTATAATATTTAATAATTTTATAATAAAAACCACCTGGTCGTATGACTAGGTGGCTTTATGCTATAATAAAAAAAGGGATGACATATTATATCATCCCTTTGAAATCTTTTGACTTAAATACTCATTAAAAATGGAAAGGTTTAATCTCATAGACATAGTCATAACCTTGTGCATTACGACTATCCGGCACTTTTAACATTGTATTTATTCGTCCAGGCTCCCCTTCAATCCTCAGGAAATAAAGACCTGGTTTAAGCCGTATTTCCCGGCTTTCTCCAGCTTTAAGGTTAAAACTGGCATAAGTTTGCCTGTCCCCGTCTTGCTGAGTAAAAATTTCCAAAGTTTTAAAATGCTCAGTCTTATTGATTATTAAAACTCTGCGTTCTTCACTCTGGATTACAGGCGGCCTTGAGCTTGAACTTGAGCTTGAACTTGAACTTGAGCTTGCACTTGCACTTGAATTTGATGAAGAAGCTGGCGGTGTTCTTCGTACAGGTGGTCTTGACGAGGGACGACGAGTAGTAGATCTGTATCTGGGCTCATGAGTGACTGTCATGCTCGTGGTGTCCATTTGACACTCTACTCGGGCATTAGGATTCATTTCACTCAGGTTTTCCGCAGTAATTGAACAATTAGTTGCCAATTCTGCCGAATGCTCCATGCCGTCACGGGCGACTTCAGGCGTCAAATGTGATCCTTCAAAACCAACAGTTTGGATTTTCATGCAACCAATATTACCTAAGGCAAAACAAATTGCCACAAGCAAACTATAAACCATTTTATTCATTGGTTCCTCCTTGTTAAAATCTAGCGACTTCAAAAGCAAAGTCATAAATCTGGCCAGCTACCGTGGAATCATTATGATTGTTATCCACATGAAAAGCTACACTGATCCTTTTGTTCGCTGCCCAAAGACTGACCACATAATCGCCTGGCATCAAATCAATGATGCGCGTTTCACCATGCCTCATGGTAAAATGATAATGGTTCTGCTTTCTTTTATCAGCATAAGAGATTATGTTGACATCTGTCTGATCCCATGAGGTACTGTAAAAAATACCATACTGAGGTTCTGGAGGCGGTGGCGGATTAGGGTCATACTCGACTTCCATCTCTTCCTGGGTAATCCGACAATTCACATAAGCATTAGGATTCTGACTGCTCAAATTCTCCGCAGTAGTGGCGCAATTATCAGCCAGTTCCGCCGAATGCTCCATGCCGTCACGGGCTACTTCAGGGGTTAAATTACTGCCTTCAAATCCGACTGTTGAAATTTTAATACAACTTGTATTATAAGCAAAGCAAACAGTCAGAAGGAAAGCAAACATTATGTTTTTCTTGTTCATTTCTTCCTCCTTGGTTGGCGAAAAACTACAATTTTCAAGAACACAAATTTTCTATTTTAAACCTATTCGGATTTTTTATAATATCATATTTTTATCATTTTGTCAATATGAAGCCTTATTTAAAACCCATAAATTGGCTAAAATTAAATAAAATTTTACTTTACTTAATTATAAGTTATCTTGTCTTAACTTTTAGTATTTGTTTATTTAAATATTATAATTTTGATTACACTGGACTTGATTTGGCTATTTTTAATCAAGTCTTTTACAATTCTTCCCAAGGTGATTTATTTGCTTTTACTATTCATCCAACATCCTATCTTGGCGATCATTTTACTCCAATTTTATTATTGCTATTGCCTGTTTATTTCATTTTTACTTCTCCTTTAACTTTGCTTTTTTTACAAGCTTTATTTTTGGCTTTAGCTAGCATCCCTTTATACTTAATTGCTAAAAAGCACTTAAATCCAAAACAGACTTTATTTATCCTGATTTTGTATTTATTTAATCCGTTAACTTTAAATATTGCCTTGTTTGAATTTCATTTATTGCCCTTAATTCCGTTTTTTATTTTATGGACTTTTTATTTTTATGATAATAATAAATTTAAATTATTTATTGTCCTGGCGTGTTTAAGCTTATTAATCAGAGAAGATGTCTCGTTTGTTATTTTTATGTTTGGCTTTATTGCTCTGCTGGATCGTAAAAGGCTTAAATGGGTACTCACCCCGATAATTATTTCCATTTTATATTTTTTAACTGCTTTAAAAATTGTTGCGCATTTTTCAGCCGCGGCTACTTATAAATTTTTAATCTATTATCAATGGCTAGGAGATTCAATCCCTGACATTATTTTAAATTTCTTTCCTCGTTTTCCTTTAGTCCTTCAGCATGTTTTTAGTCTGGCTAATTTTGAATTAATCCTTGGTTTATTGCTAATTTTTATTTTTATTCCTTTGTTTCGACCTAAATATCTATTGCTTTGCTCAGGTATGTTTATGCAGATTATCTTAGGCTTTGCTTCCGGAGAATTAATTCTACGCACTCACTACAGCTCAGTTTTTTTAACCTCATTAATCATTGCTACAGTTTTTAGTTTAAAGGCTTTGCTCAACAACAATAAATTTATTAGTCTTTATAAAAAATACCGAGATTTAATTCTATTAATAGTCTTTACTTGTTTAATTTACAATTTTTTAATCTTAGGTCCTTTGCCTTGTTTTATTAAAAATCTTTTTATTAATAATTATCAGCAAACAACACTAAAAAATGAGTTTGTCAAAAAAATCCCTGCTACTGCCCCAGTGATTACTAGTTATGATTTTATTACGCATTTATCTTCACGAGAAAAAATCTATTCTTTAAATTATGTTTTTTTAAATCGCCAACAATATAACGCCGGTGAATATATTGTCCCTGATAATACTCCTTATCTTTTAATAAATTTTTCTGATTTGCTGACTTTTCATTTACAATATGAACTTAATGCGAGCAAATATTATTACAAAGGAGATGAAAATCTATTAACCCTATTAAAAACTAAAAATTACAAGCTAAAAGAAATCAAAAAAAATATAGCCTTATGGCAAAAAGATGGACCTGAACAAGAAAAATTTCTCTACCAAACCTTTGAGCAAGTACCAATAATTTCTACCCCTAAAGATATAAATATAAATAATGAATTTAATTTTCTTGGCTTTGACCAATCAGCAGAAAAACTTAGTCTTTATTTCCAACCCTTGACTACTATGGCTAAAAATTATTTTATTGTCCTCAATAATCAAATTTACCCACTAGGCTATGGTCTTTACCCCACCAGTGCTTGGGAACAAAAAAAAGTTATAAAAATTAATTTTTATAACTTAGAACCCGTTACTGATTTTACAATTATTGATATTGATGGTGGTTTAGAGCTTGATGGTATTGGCAATATCAATCATATTTTTGATCGTTATGATACTATTGGCCAGGCTGAATTAAATTAACCTGAAAAATTTGCACTTTATCATTTTCATAAACTAACTTTAAATATTCTTTAGCTAGGGGATCATAATCTCCTAGTTTTTTTTCTAAAGCAGTATATAAAACATAATCAATCTTAGCTTGCTTTAAAAATTCGATTTTCTGCTGGTCATCCTGATTATTACTAAAAAACCAATCTAATTTAGTAACTTTTTCATTAAAATTAATTGTCTCAACTGCATGTCCTAAAAAAACCCGACGAGCAATTTGGCCTGGGATAATATTGCTATTTTGAATTGAACACAACAATGTTTGAGAAAAATTAGTTTGTTGTTTATACCAAGCCAATGCTTGACTAAAGTCCTTTGTTAAATACACGTAACAGGATTTTCTTTGTAAATATTTTATATCTTTATATAAAAAAAGAATATTAGTAAAACATAGCATAACAACAAAAAATCCAGTTAAAAAATACAAATACGCTTTTTTAATCTCAATCTTTTGCCTTTTTATATAAAGCCATATGATTAGCAAACACAAACAGGCCAAAGTTGCTAAAGGAATTTGCCAACCTTCAGTCAATCGCCTCTGAAAATTAAAAGGGCCATATATTAAAACAATTCCAAACCAAAACCAAACAAATAAAAATATAATCCTTTTATTAACTTTTTTTCTTTCAATTAAATAAACCTGACAAAGAATCGCTAAAATTAAATTTAAGCCATAACTCAAAAAGAAATAACTTGCCAAAGGTGATAAAGAATTATTTTGCGCTGATTTAATCTGAAAATTTTCATTTGTTAGTAAAAAATACAAATAATAACTAACACTGGGTAAAGAAATACTTACCAGTAGTATATAATATAAAAAATACTGCCAAATTATTTTTCTTTTACTTACACATATGACTACTAAATATACTAATGGGATAGAATAAATCGTAATAAAATAAAAGGGGTGAAAATTAAATAAAAATAAACCCACAACACCAGCCAAAATAGAATAAATAATTTTTTTCTCCCATATTGCCCGTAAAAAATAATAAAAAATACAAATAATTAAACTTAAAGAAAGAATAAAATGCGGTGAGTAAAATAAAATTAAAAAATTATTGGCTTCTGGAACAAAAAGGTCTATAGGGAAATCAAAATTTAACGGACTAAATTCTTTATCAGGAAAAATTAAGGACCAATAACCACCAAAACCAGCAGAAAAAATTATATATAATAAAAAAACCTTTTTTAGTCTTAGCTCAAGATTAGGCAAGATAAGCTTAATAAATTTATAAACAATATAAATAAAAAAAGGGAGCAAAATAATTCTAAATAAATGAAATGTCAAGGCAGGGTTTAAATGTAAAATTTTACCAACCAATCCAACTACTAACCAAAATAGATTAAAAAATTGCAAATAATCAGTTTCATTAGTATATAAAATATCAAGCAGCCAATTGCCTTGCCTTATCTGTTCTAAATAAGAAAAATATAAAGCTCCGTCAACTGGTACTAATTTATGCAAACCAGTATAAACAAAATCGCCTTGGCTAGCATAGCCATAAATAAAAGGCAAGCAAGTTAATACTATTAAAAACAAGCTTAAACTTATAATGAATTTTATTTCTTTTTTACTAAGCTGATAATTCATGCTAATAATTAACTTTATATATTTTTACGTTCTGCTGATCATAAACTTGATCTAACCAATCAATGTTATCTAAATTATATTCCCCCAGAAATTTTTCTCTCTCGCTATAAAAAATATAATTAATATTGTTTTCTTGCAAAAACTCTTTTTTCTTTTGATCCTGCTGATCAGCCTTAAAAAACCAATTATCTAATAAATCTCTTTTATTCTTATAATCAATTGTTTGATGTGGATGACCAACATATACTGGCCAACCAGTTAAACCGGCAATAGCTGAACCATTTAAAGCTGCACTCAAAATCGCTTGACTATCATTTGAATTATCCCTATACCAATTCACTGCTTGCCAATAATTTTGCGGGAAATAAAAAATATAATGTAGCTCTTGATAATGATAGATGGTTGAGGTGATAAATGATAAATTGGACAAACTAATAAAAACTAAAAGGATTATAATTACAATAATATTTAATATCTTAGCCTGATAAATTTTTAAAAAGTATCTGATAATAGCCAAAGCGCCATAAGTGCCTAAAATTGCTAAAGCTATCTGCACAGTGCTAATTAATTTTCTTTGCCAAGCAAAAGGCAAATAAACCAGGATAAATAAAATGATAATCCAGCAAAGTAAAAATATAATTTTTTTATTAAGCAACTTATGCCTGATCAAATACAAAGAAATCAGACAAAAAACAATTACGGGCAAATAACCAATTATATAGCCTCTTACAGGTGATGATAAAATAATATTTTGTTCAACCCAACCCCAGATTGTTGGCTCTGGTTTTAAGATAAAAAACCAGTACGCCAAAGCTGGTAAAAAACTAATTAAAACTGCTGTATACTTGTGTAAATATTTTTGCCAGCTAAATTTTAGACCTTTTAAGGCAAAGAAAGCCAACTGAACAAAAAAATAAACTGTTAAAACCGCAGCAACAATAATTATGTCATATGTATGCAAAAATCCTAATAAACACCCACTGCAAAATAAATATAATAAATCTCTTTGCTTGAATTCCTTTTTTAAAACCAAATAAAAAATTAATAAAATAATCAACTGGCTAAATATAAATAAGGCTGAATGTGCTAAACTTAAAAAAACATTAGCTTCTGGCATTATTAAATCAATAGCAAAATTATTAAAAATTATTCTGTCATCAGTTATAATCCCCTCAACCCGAGGCTTAAAAAAGAAACCCAAACCAGAAGAAAAACAAATTAAAATAAAAGCCACTAATTTATTAAAAAACTTTGAAAAAAAAATATCTAAAAAATAATAAAATAAAAATATTAAAAAGATAAAACCAGCAATCACTCGTGCCAAATGAAAAATTAATAAAGAATTTATTTGCAAAAACCTAGCTAACCAGCCAAGTAACAGCCATAAGGGTGCAAAAAAAATATCTTTTTGTGTTTCTGAAGTAAAATTATTAGCCGTCAAAAGTTTGCCATTTTTCACTTGTTCTATATTAGATAAGTAAACATGTAAATCTCCTTGATTTAAATAATTACCACCTAAATAAACATCCCCATTAGCCAAAAAAAGTCCAACCATATAAGGCAAGCTTGTTAAAAATAAAACACCAACTATTATACTAAAAACAATTATATTTTGTTTTGCGGTATGCTTATTAAATATCATTTACTTATTTTAATTTATAAATACTGCCATTATTATCCTGATACACCTTACTAAAATTACCAGCCGTTTCCAAGTTATTAGCTAATTGTATCCGATCATCATTAACTATAAAATATCTGGCCTGAAAATTTTCTTTAACTTCTTTGTATAAATTGTCAGACTTTTTAGCCATGGTAATATCAGCGTATAGCTTATACAAATCAGGCGCATAATTATACATAAAAGTAGGATCTAAACCAACAATATAATAATTATAATGATTATGATAAAATAACATAGGAAAATCATCCCAGCTTGTATGCATTACAATATCACCTGGCTGAGAATTAATTTGTAAATAATTAGCAATGCCAGCGTATCTATCAAAACTAAATCCTCTTTTATATTGTTGCCTAACCAAATAAGCATCTTTTATCATTATAAAAGGAAAAACAAACGCCACATAAATTAATAAAAATTGAAAAAAACTGCCAATAAAATAATTTTCTTTTTTAAGTTTTTGTAAAGCCTTTGCTGTATTTATTTTAGCTAAAGAATAAGTAAAGCTATAAGCTGCAAAAAAAACTGAAAATGGTACAAAATATTCAACATAACGTTTTGATTTTAAGGTTAGAACAAAAAAGAATAAAGTCCCTAAAAAAAAGAAAATACTTTGTGGCTTTTGTTTTTTTATAAATACAAAAAATAAAATCATACTAACTGCCACAAAAATAATAGTCACTCCACAATTACTAAGTAAATCAAAAAACGGATAAGGATACCATTCTCCACCAACATTGACTAAGCCACGGTAATTAATTAAACCTATTTCAAAAATTTGCTGCCAATAAAATTTTAAATTTTTCGGAAAATATGGATTAATTATTAAACCCGCCAAAACCCCTAAAAAACTACAGGCAAAGCAAATAAAATGTTCAATACTAAAAAAATTTTTAGAAAAATGTAATAAATAATCTTTAATTTTTAACTTAACAAACCTTTTCTTTATTCTTTGCCATAAACTAATATTTATAAAAGTATCATAAATAGACTCAGCTAAAATATAAAACAAAGTCATTACTAAAATAAGTAAAAATCCGCCATATGACCAAACATAAAGAAAAGAAATAATTATTAATAGCCAATATTTTTGACGAAAAAAACAAAATATACCAAGAAACAAAATAATTAAAGAAAAAGCAATTGCTTTAGTTAAGGACAGCCTAAATAAAAAAGCTGGCGCAAAAACTAAAATCAAGGCAAAAATTTCAGCATAATTTATTTTATCTTTTTTAAAAAAAAGATAAGCTAACATAATAAAACCAGTAGCTAAAAAAACTGTATAAACCTTATAACCAATAAAATCTCCAAACAAGGCAATAAAAGGTACGCCTAAAACATGATATAAAAAATGATGATCAATATAATAATCTTTTAACACAGTAAATTGTAGCCAAGGAAAATCAAGCACAGGTCCTTGCTGGGCAATTAGTTTGCTTATTTTTAAATGATAAAAAGAATCAGGGTCTAAAAAGGTAGGGGTTGAATTTAGCCATAAAATTAAATAAAAAACAATAAAAAAAATCAAGAGATATAAAATCACTTGATTTTTTTGTAAAAATTCCTTTATTTTATTTACTTTTTTAGCCAAATCCTGCATAGCTGCTATTTTTTAAATTTTAAACGCCAAATCTCCTTTAAATACAACCAAGAAACCTTTAATACTTGCACTTTACTGGCATTATCATCTGTACGAGGTTCTTGCCACCTAACTGGGATTTCTTTGATTTTCAAACCAGATTTTTCAGCCAAATAAACTAATTCATTATCAAAAAACCAAGTATTATTATCAACTTGCGGCAAAATTTCTTTAATCACCCGTTTATTTACTGCTTTAAACCCGCAGGGTAGGTCTTTTATTTTTGTGCCTAAAAATATTTTTAAAACTAAGCGGTAGCCAAAAGAAAAAATGCGCCTTAAAACTGTTTTTGTTACTTGCGATTCTTTTAAGTAACGCGAACCAATAACAATATCCTTGCCTTGCTTAACACCCTCAATTAAATCTGGCAAAGCCTGTAAATCAGTCGCTAAATCAGCATCCATAAAAATAAAAACATTATAATCAGCTTCGTATTTTTGCCAAGCTGTTCTAATAGCAATACCTTTGCCTTTTTGTTCCACAAAAAGATAAACTAAATTTTTTATTTGCCCAATTAATCCCTTAACAACTTGCGCAGTTTGGTCATTTGAATTATTATCAGCCACCACTAGTAAATATTCAGCCTTAATTTGCTCAGTTAAAAACTTATCAACCTCTAAAAGAGTCTGTTTAATAATCTTTTCTTCATTATAAGCAGGAATAACTATTAAAATTTTCATATTTTATAAAAATAAACTGATTGTGCATCAGTCCCCTTATAAATCAATTATAACAATTTGAACCTAAATTAAAAAGGGCTCACAGTGCAGTATGAGCCCTATTATCGTTTAATGCTCTGCCAGACCCCCAGGCTGGGAATTCGGTCTGAAAACCTCTACGGTTTGTTAATAAGCTGAAACTTATAAACAAGCCTTATCCAGTTTTCATTCAGCAACTTATTTCTGCACCAATAAGCCGAGAGGGCTTAGTCTTTAGACGGCCGTGGATG
>Ga0180438_10001248_pt1 | contig 45279 bp, 40 predicted proteins | sample SS_ome_12_FD_132455 | JGI IMG/M metagenome (GOLD analysis project Ga0180438, IMG submission 132455) | Hypersaline lake sediment archaeal communities from the Salton Sea, California, USA - SS_3_D_2 metaG | ecosystem: Environmental > Aquatic > Non-marine Saline and Alkaline > Hypersaline >...
CAGATTTAGTCGATCTTTTCCATCTTTTTCATCGCAGATATCTTCAGATATCTGCTCAAAAAAATCTGAAAAATCTCGTCTAAATCTGTCGCGCTAAATCAAAGATTTGGTAGCAAACACGGGGTTTAGTGTTATTCCTATTGCCATGCGGCAGTTGTTCTAAGATGCTTACTTTGACGCCATTCTTGCAAATAGTATTTCCAGACACTTTTAGACCGGTATCAGAAGCTGCTGTTAAAACGAATGAGTATGATTCATGGGGATCATCGATTTCTAAAAAGTTGCTTGGGGCAGGTGCTTTTCCTTTGGAGAGCATATCCCTATACACAAAGCCCTCTATTTGTTGAGGGTTCTCTAAAAATGCAGGGTGCCCAAAGTAGGGGTCCTGAGGTTGCCCTTTTCCTACTCGAATTGTTGTCATTGCTTTATTATTAAAATAACGACAGCAGAACACAGCATTTGTATTTGCATCTATTCGAGAAACGAAATCTCTGATCTTTTCTAAAAGCTCACCTCTGCTTTTGATAACTATTCTATTAAAAAGGGATTTTATATTCTTGGAGAAGCCGCCTGGAAACGTAAGATTTGCAGAGGAGAAAAATTGAGCCCATAAGCTCTGATCGCTTTCACACTGATTCCACTGAGTACAGACTTCTGAGCATACGCCCAGCTCTCGAGGAGTCAAATAGGAAAAAGCTTCGATAATTGCATCGTTTGGTTATTCGGTTTTTGTTGGATTTGATGCTTGCATAAAAACCTCATTTTAAAATTTATTTGTGGGTAATTATACTATATTTAGATGAATTTACACAAGATTGTTTTTGGATTTAATTGACTGTTTACTCTTTATCAAGCTGAAGGGTGATTTCTTCAATAGAGGAGGCTAGCTCCTCGTCTTTCTTTTGCTGAATTTGCTTGATGCTGGTCATCACAGTTGAGTGATCCCGGCTGAAGTGGCGGCCAATTGCCAGGTAGGAGAGGGAGAGCTTTTTTCGAATCAGATACATCCCAATTTTGCGCGGCACTACACATTCTTTAGCTTGTGATTTTCCGAGGATTTCTTTCGGCGTAATCCCAAAATAGGCGGAGACGGCGTTGATGATTTTATCTGGAGTTAGAAGGCTTTTCTTCTCGGCCTCAATGAGGTCTTGAAGAATGGTTTCTGCTTGTAGGACCGAAAGAGAGGAGCTCTCTTTGTGGCGAAGGAGCAGTGCGTCGAGTGAGCGCATGACCGATTTGGTGGAAGAGGAGAAGGTGTCGACGAGGTAGGTGGCAAGCGCATCGGAGAGGGGGAAGTGGTGGTAGGCGGCGCGCGAGCGAAGTACGTTTTCTATTTGCTTGGGGGGCAGGGGGGCGATGGAGAGGACGATTCCCCATTCGAATCTGCTGATCAGGCGTGGCTCGATCTCTTCGAGCTGGCTGGGCAAGAGGTGGCTCGAAAGGATGATTTGCCTTCCGCTGGTATGGAGGGTGTTGAAGGTGTGGAAGAGCTCTTCTTGAGTCGCGCTCTTTCGCGCTAAATGGTGTACGTCGTCGATGATGAGTACGTCTTGGTTTCGGTAGATTTCTCGGAACTGCCTCATCTGGGAGCTGCGGATGGCTTTTACGACGTGATTGGTAAAGCTCTCTGTATGTACATAGAAGACGGAGAGGCCTCTAGCGCGCAAAATTTGGGCGCACGCCATGAGTAAGTGAGTTTTCCCTGTTCCTTGAGGACCGTTTAGGAAGATGGGGTTGTCATTTCCAGGCTCCATTTTTCTTAAGAAGTTGACAATGAGCTCAGTTTGTTCATCGGTGATGAAATTGGTGAAGGTGGTGGATGGATCTACAGGGTCTGATTCGATCTCTAGAGATGGAGGAGCTTCATGTTGGGGTTTTTTTGCCTGTTTTTTCTTCGAGAAGTGGATCTGGATTGGGTGGCCATTGCTGTTGCAAAACGACTCTTTTGCTTTTTTTCGGATGTGCTCTTCAAACCAGGCGACTTGGAATGAGTCTTGGGGCTCTAGGTAGAGGTTACAGGCGTCGAAATCGACCACTTTTAGCGGTCGAAGCCAACGGTCCACCACTTGCTTTCCGTGGGTTGTTTCAAGCTGGCTCAGAAAGGCTTCCCAGGCCTGCATTCTTACTTACCCTTTATTTGCTTGGTGTCGCCTTCCATGATCTTTTTTTGGATCCACCATTGTTGCAACACGCCAAGGGCTGTTGTAGAGATCCAGTAGATGTTCATGCCTGATGGGAAGTGGTAGAACAAGAAGGTGAAGGCGATCGTCATCACGTTCCCCATCATCTTGGATTGCTTTTGTTGGTCGGTTGGAGTTGATCCAGGCTTTATTTTACTCATCAGGCGCTGCTGAAAGAACATACAGGCTCCGAGGAGAATGGGGAGGAGGTGGAACGAATTACCGAGGAAGGGAAGGGGGTAGGTCCAACTGAACAAAATATCAGGTGCGGTTAAGTTGTCAATCCAGCCGGGAACGAATGATACTCCTCGGAACTGAAATGACGACTTGAGAAGGTTGAGCATTCCTAAGAGGAAGGGCATCTGGATGAGCGTTGGGAGACAGCCCCCAAGTGGGTTGACCCCTTCTTTTTTGTAGAGGGTCATGATCTCTAAACGAGCGCGCTGTGGATCTTTCTTATACTTTTCTTGCAGCGCTGTGACTTTGGGAGTGACTTTTTGCATTTTCGCCATTGATCGCATCGATGTGCTATTAAGCGGGTAGAGCATCAAGCGCAATGCGATGGTGAGCAAGATGATTGAGAATCCCCAAGAGTGGGTGAGGATGTAAAAGAAGTTCAGGATCAACGCAAGGAACTTTGAGAAGGGCTGAGAAATGAAAGAGAACCAGCCGTGGTAGGTCTGACAGGCAGTGTAGTCGGGGAAATAGCCTTCGGAGGCTCTGGTAAAGGTTTGGTCAACCCGTTGCAAAATCTTTTTGTCGAAGGGGCCTGTGAAGATTCGAAACTTTGTCTCTCTAGACTGCGACTTGAGAGGCATATGCATTGCATAGGCAGGGTAATTGTCCACAGGGAATCTCTGGTATTGGGCATCGATGAGAGAGAGGCGGGTAGGGGCAAGATCTCCAGGGACATTGTAGACGGAGAATCCTGACCCTGCCTGGGTCACTGGATCGATAATGATTCCGAAAAAGCCATTTCCATTGCAGATCCAATCTGGGCTGATGAATTGAAACTGCACTTCATCTTTCGGACGGGAAATATTTTCTACTTTTCTTTTTTGGTTTGTCGTTGTTCTGAACTTCAATGTCGGGTCAAATTTTCCAGAGATCAGCTCTACCTCGGGGAGTCCTGATGTCATCACAAGATCTCTTGCATCACCGTCCACCTTTACGTTTAAGTTGAGTGTATAGGGAGCCATTTCAGGATTTTTTTTGGCAAACGTGTACGTTTTTGTAATACGGCGTGATCCATCCGAATATTCAAATTCGATCAAATCTTTTTCATAGCGTTTGAGTTGATAGATTTTGGTATCGGATTCTTCCCCTATCTTATAGACGTTTGTTGCATACGAGTGGGGATTGATTTTTGTAAGGAGCTGCTTTGTTTTTCCGACAAGATTTCGGCGCAGGAGAGGGTAGTATCCTCCAAATTTGGGTTGCTTTGGCTCATTTTGCGCTCCACCACTTCCATCGGGAAGGTAGTAAGGCAGCTGGGGGAAAGAGTCATTGCGCACGTAGTCTTCAGCGATAAGACGGTCAATTTCTATTGGGCGGACGACGCTTTTTTGGTTTGTCTCGGTTTGGAAGGGGAGGTTGATCTCAGCTAAAGCTCCATTGAGGTTAGAGAAGACCAGCTGTTGGTATTCATTTTCCAGCACATAGTATTTTTCTTGGGAAAAATCTTGCGCTGTTTCTTCGGTGCTAGGAAAGGAAAGAACCACAAAGTTATCGAACATCGGTTCTTGGTTTAAGTGGAGGAGGTTATTGTCTTCAGGGTAATAGGTCCCGAAAATTTGCCATTGGTTATTGATTTTGATGAAGACAAGGGCATTGGTAGGAGGGCGGGCGCTTAGGGTTAGCCGCTCATCTCCTTCAGTAGTCCCTTCAATTTTGTAAGCTTGATCTTTGATAAAATAGATGAGCTGGATGGGGGAGTTTTCTTCTTTAGGAACTTGGGGAATCGTGATTTTAGAAAGAGGATAAAACGTGTAGAGCGCGGGTGAGCCTTCTTCTTTTGGCTTCACCTGAAGATTCAATCGCAGCTTTTCGCCAACGGTTGCGTCGGTTGCTTCTGAATAGAGATCTTTAGGGAGGTCTTTATCCCAGCTGAGGACAATGCAGTTATCGTCTTGGCGCACTCCAAGGGAAGCGAACTTGGTAAGTTCAACATCGTAGTAGAGGGGGACGATATCAAGATTCTTTTTTTGAGCTTCGGTGAGCAGGCTTGGAGTTGTTTGTCTATCGGAAAAGTTGATCTCAGTTAAAATTTCAGATTGGGGCTGCGTGACATAATCACCAAGGCCTGGGTCAAACCATTGGTGCATCGCAAAAAACAGGGCTGTCATCCCAATTAGAAAAATGAGCGTTCGTCTATCCATTCGTTTATTTCCACCTACGGGTTAGATCCTTCCAATACTATCAACTAGAAGGATTTGAAACCATGAGAAAAGAGGGAATTACCTAACCTTCTTCGTGGAGATTGGGGTTGTGGCTCAAAAATTCTTGGAAGAGCGAGGTAGCTCGTAGATCATCTAGCCACTCATCGGCAAAGAGTTCTTCGAGTGGGGGGAGCGACTGGAACTTTGCCGCTTTGTGCAAGAAGTGCATTGCCTTTTCATATTGTCCGAAGAGGGAATAGAGGCAACTAAGATGGTAATAGGCAAAGGTATTGCCTAAGGTCGCAGCGAGGATGAGCTTCTGCTCAGCCTCTTGCATGAGGGGCTCAATGTCGGTCAGAATAGGTGTGTGCTGCGCGATATGGATGAGGGCAATTCCCCAATCGAGGATGATCTGGTCGTTCTCTTCTTCATGCTTTAGGTTGAGTCTAAGATGATGGACAGCGCGGTAGAAGTAATCAATCTCTCCGACGAGCTCGCCTAAGTGGCAAAGGGTCTGGGCTAGCTTGTGGTGGAGCAGTGGATAATCGGGGTCAACCATGAGCACATGGGAGAGGAGATCAATGGCCTGGGTGTAATATTTTTCTTCCTCATGGCAATCGCCGAGCAAATCAAGGGTAGTTGCATAGGAGAACATCCAGTCTGGATGGAGGTAGATGGCATTTTTTTGCCATCCCATGGCGATTTCAAAGTGGTAAAGGGCCGATTCAAGCCATTTTTGTTCTCCGCTCATCTCGCCAAGTTTAGAAAGGGCGCGTGCGTAGTCCACGTGGCGCCTGGTCGAAGGGGAGAGGGTAAGCGCTTTCTCTAAAAATTTGAGCGACTGCTGAACAAGCGCAGGATCGTCTTTCAGAACACCTACATCGAAATAGGTTTTTCCCATCTCATGCCAAAGGAGGTCGTAAGTGCGGTCGATGGAAAGGCCTGCTTGAAATTTTTCAATTGCCTGAAAAAAGTAGTCGGGGTCTTTATAGTAGACGCCAAAGCTATATAGACAGACGCCAAAGCTGTGCCAGATGAGGGGGTTGTCTTCGGATAATTCTAGGGCGGAGTAGACTTTGTTCTCTGCTTCATGGATGAGGTCAAGCCGCTCTGTATGCATTCCTAAAAGAGCAAGTGCTTCTCCCCAGACAGAAAGAACTTCTGGGTTTTCACCATCGCATGCGTATGCGCGGTGACACTTTTCCAAACAGCTGCGAAGTCGCTTCACATCGCCATTTTGAACAGCTCCATGAAGGTGGAATTGGGCCCACTCGAGCCACAGATCGCTTTCATGGGGGGCAATTTTTGCAGCTTTTGAAAAGCACTCATTGGCTTGGTTAAAGTGGTCTTCTTCATGTGTATGTTCATACAGTTTTTGTAGAGCTTCAGCAAGGCAGCTCCAGCCATCATAGCACGATTCATTTTCGCATACTGCACGTTTGAAGCAGTTGACCGCTTTCACGATCAGTCGTGTATCGTAGAGTTTTGTTGAGAGCAGAAGGGTAGTCGCTCCATAGTCGATCCAAAACTCGGAGGAGAGGTGATCTGACATCTCCGTCGCCCGTTCGAATGCTTTGAGCCCATTTTGGAGATCGCTTGCTTCTCCTGATTGGTTGCCTAAATGGTACCAGACAACTCCGTAGTCCCAAAAGAGTTCAGCAGAGTCTTGAGAAAGGCCCAGCGCTTTCTCATACTTGTCTTTTGCTTCTAAATAGAAGTGGTGTTGCTCCATCCTTTCCCCAAGGAGAGTTAGTGCATTTCCCCAAGCAACGAGCTGATCAAAGCAGTGAGGATCAAGTTGGTAGGCTTTCTTGAATTTTTTGCACGCGAGCAAAAGGACTTGTTCTTCCCCTTCTTCACTTCCATATTCAAAAAGGGAGAGGGCTTGCCGGTAATAGAGAGCGGGATGGGCTTTGCCAATGATCTCCTCAGCTTTGGTGAAAGACTCTTGTGCCTTCGCTAAATGCCCCTCTAAAAGAAGGCATTCTCCTGAAGAAATCAGTTCTTCAGCAGTGAGTATATTTTTATTCAAATCAGAAGGAAAAGTGGCGCCTGAGTAGGAGCTAAAACCTGTTTTTGAATCCACGTATCTCACCTAATTTTGTAATGGGATAAAGGTGAGAGTATAGAAAACTCCCCTTTTTCATACAATCCATACCCCATTCTTGAAGTGTGATTTTAGACATGAAAATAAAAAAGGATTCTTGGTTTTTAGTGAGTTGAATCTTTTGAAATTAATAAAAAATTTATATTTATTGACCTGCCAGGAAACGTCTGATAGGCTAGAATAATGTTTACTTACTTTAGGACCATTCGTCTGAAAGAGACAGACGCTACAGGGGTGCTTTATTGTTCTGAGCAAATCAGTTTGGGGCTCGAGGCGTTTGAGGCGTTTCTAATGGATAAAGAGCTCACTCTTGAGGAGATGATTGCTAAGAAGGGCTTTCTGATGCCCGTTGTTCATGCAGAGGCGGACTTTATGGCTCCTCTAAGAGTTGGAGATAAGGTGGAGATTCAACTTTCTTTGACCAGAGTAGGAACTAAATCTTTTACTGCGTCGACTCAAATTTTTAAAGAGGGGGCGGTAGTAGGGACTACCTCGATCGTTCATGCGACGATTTCAAAGAAATCCGGTGAGTCAATCGCGATTCCTAAAGAGGTTATTCAACTCCTCGGTTAAGGTATTTTCCAAGGGCCCACGTTCTGCGATTTTCTCTTTGGGAATAGATTTCTAATTGTTCTATAATTCCTTTTTCAATGCACTCGTTCCATGCATTTCTTACACGGGCTAAATGGAGGTCATCCATAATGACCAAGGTATCAGAGGTAGCAAAGTGAGCCATATCTAAGATGTCTTTTTTTGCTCCAGGGTAGCTATGGTCTCCATCAATAAAAATAAGATCGAATCGCACATTGGGGCAGTCCTCATAAAACTTTGGAAGAGTCTCATGCGAGCTTCCTTCAATGAGCGTATGCATTCCGGGGTAGTGGAGGTCGATATAGCCTTTACCTGCTCTGGCGTATGAGTGGTCCATGATGTCAAAGGAAATGACTTGAATATCGGGGCGCTGTTTTAAAAACATCTCGCTCGATTTCCCAGCATTGAAACCAATTTCTCCAACGAGTTTGATATGTGGACAAAGCTCGAAGAGGTCATTGAAAAAATTTTCATGCCCCTCAATACAGTGGCCTTCTGAACGCCATGGGCCGTGGTATTTGACAATGTACTCATCGTGAGAAAGGGTTTCATCGCCACCAAAGAGAGAAAGTTGGCCAAAGAGGATGAGGCTAATTGTTACTTTTTGTATCTTGCTAAGAGCCAGTGTCGTCCATCTCCTTCAAAGCGTTTGATTTGTTGAACAATGCCCAGTTCCACGCAGTAGTCCCAGGCTCGTTGAACACTGGGGATGTCAATGTCATCGACGATTAGGAGTGTGTGTGGGCAGCTGAATTTTTCCATATTGATAATGTCGTTTTGGGCGTGTTTTTTATTGTGGTTCCCATCGATGAAAATCAGGTCAAAAATGAGTTTTGGTTGTTTCTTTGCGAATTTTTTCACGGTGATTTTCGAGTCGCCCCGAACAAGAGTGTGCCGGTTGGGGTATTTCTGATCGATGTACTCTTTTGCCACAGCGCAGTAGCTATGGATCATGATGTCAAAGGAGGTAACGTGGACGTCGCTCTTCGTCTGAAGGAAGGTTTCACTGGAATGGCCTGCATTGAACCCAATTTCAGCAATCCGATGTATCCAAGGATTATCGGAAAGAAGTTTGGTGAAAAACTCTCTTTGCTTTGCAGTGACAGAACCTTCATTGACCATCTCGCCTCGCCTAGCAATGAACGTTTCAAGAGAGGGGAGCTCCTCTGCGTAGATGGAGCTAATAAGGAGTGTTGCTAGGATGAGGACATGTTTCATATAGCTTTCTATTATCTACTTTTTTGGAATATTTTCCAGCTCTTTCTCAATCGTTATTGCTTTAGGAACTTTGAAAGAGGGAAGCTGCTTCTTTAGCTGATAGATAACTTGGTTCAATTGGAAAGGGCGTTCCACTTCCAAATGCGCGACGGGCACCATTCCAAACTCTTTGCTTTCCACAGGGGTTACTTTTGCACTGATGACGTGGGCAATAGAAAGCAGGCTCCTTTCGATCTCTTCAGGTTGGATATTTTCTCCTCCTGAAATGAACTGCCGGTCTTTTCGACCCACAATTTGCGCGCTTCCATCTTTGTCGATCTGAGCAAGGTCTTTCGTAGGGAACCAGTCATTATCAGCTATGTTCTCTTCGCCCCAGTAGTTTGTAAACAGTGAAGGTCCTCTGACGAGCAGTTCATTCTCACTGGACAGTTTGTATTCGATGTGGGGTAGCGGTTTGCCATTGCAAAAAGCCATTGCAGACGTTTCGGTCATCCCATAGCTTTCAAAGAGGGGAAGGTGATTTAAGTTTGCTTTTTCTTTCAACTTTTGTGAGATTGGGGACCCCCCAAGAAGAACGCATTTTGCTTTTGGAAGAGGATTTGTTTCCTTAAGTAAACGATAGAGCTGGGTGGGAACTAGGGAGATATGGGTCGCATCATAGATTCGATCAGCAAAAGTAACCGTTGCACCAGCAAGGAAGCTGCGAAGGCAAATGGTAAGACCCGAGATATGAAACAGGGGAAGGTTGAGACAATACGTATCTCCTGGCCCAAGGTCGAGAACATGGCAGCTACTTTTGGCGCTGATGAGGTGGCTCTCTAAAGGGTGGTGCACGATTTTGGGATGGCCACTTGTCCCAGAGGTTTCAAGGAGAGTTGCTCCCGAAAAGCTCGTATGCTCTTTCTTAGGGGCAGACAGATTCAGTTTCATGGGGTCAATCCATCTAGCCCCGGTCAGGGAAAGGCGCTTTTCTACGGCTTCTTTCGGGAGTCGAAAGCTCAAGGGGTAGACCGTTTTTCCAAGACGCCAAGCTGCAAAGAAAAAGGCGATATGATGAGCGTTAAAGATAGGTGTTGTAGCAAGGAGTGGGTTTTTAATTTTAGCAAGGCAGTCTGCAATCGATCCGATGAGCTGATCGAAATCGGCATAGGTGTAGGAGCCATCTTGCGCTTGGATGGCTAGCTTTTCAGCGTGTTGCTGTTTCGAGTGCGTAATGGGGCACTGGTTCATAATCCGCAGGGGTTTCAAAATAACGGAGGCTATCAAGTCCGTGGTAGGTGAAGTGGAGATGGTGGCGGCGCGAAAGCCTTTCAATTTGCCGAATCCCTATGGTGCCTTCAAAGCTGCTGGTGAGGACAATCCGTTTTCCTAAAGAGAGGAGTGGAGTGAATGGATAGAGTAGAGTTGGTTTTACAATGAGCGCTTTGAGAGCCTTGAGCTTAAGGAAAGGGGCAAGGGGAACGCCCTGTCTTAGCGTCTCATCGAGAGCAAAGGGAAAGGGAAAGTCTAGGAGTTCTTTAGGGTCTTTTGCTGGCTCTTCAATGTACTCGAGCTCACTGCCTGGAATCTGTTTGCAGAGGGCGAGCGTTTGCCCCAAGGGCCATTTTTGGTTGAGGTCGATCCTTAAATGAAATCTCTTGGTCAGTTTTTCCACAATTTGTATGGCGTCTTCTAAAGATAAATGGCCAAGTTTCACTTTCGCTTGTCGAAAGCCTTGGCTATAAACTTCATCGGCGCGTGCTTCAATTTCACTTGGGCTTCCTAGAAGGAGGGCGTATTTGAGGGTGGACGAGGCTTCCTCGATTGGGTCAAGCAAATCGAGCAGAGCGCTTTCGACTCCAAAATGAACCGAAGGATAGAGACTTAAGTTTTTAAGCGCTTCAAGGGTCTGTTTTGTCCACCAGGTGGTCGTGATTTGCCTTTCTAAAAGCCTCAGCTGCATAAGGGCATCTTCGATGGTTTCGGAGCTGTTTCCTGGGAGAGGAGACACTTCTGCTGAAGCAGTTTTTCCTTGATCATCGGTCAGCTTAATCAAGATTCCTTTTCGAAGAAAGCGGCTGTCGATGAGAATGGGAGTGAAGGTGCATTTTTGAATGATCATATGAGATACCCTATGCAGAAAATGAAAGTGTATAGAAATAAAAGGTTGCCCGTTTTTCCAAGGAGAGGATTGTAGCTTTTTGCTTCATTTACTTTGGAGACCAGGATGATCAGGAGACTGGAAGGAATAAGACAGATAAGAAGGGGGAGTAGGAAGAGTTTTTGGGGAAAGAGGGCTAGAGGGATGATACAAGCTAAGATGAGGCTGGTTGAATATTCTGCTTTTCCAAACGATTTGCCAAAGCGGGCGACAAGCGTTTTCTTTTTCGCCTTACGATCTTCTTCAATATCACGAAGGTTATTGATGACCAAAAGGCTACACGAGATAAGTCCTGGAGAGAGCCCTGCCAAAAAGGGGACAGCACTCCATTGGAGTGTCTGCAAGTAATAGGTACCGCCGGTTGCAACGGGGCCAAAAAAGATAAGAATGAAGATTTCGGCAAGTCCCAAATAAGCAAGGGGGAAGGGGCCTGCTGTATAGGCATAGGCAAGGACAACAGCAAACGCTAGAAGCAGGGCAATCGTGATGCCTCCTCTGAAAATAAGGGAAAGTCCACAGATGCATGTAAAAAGGGCTAGAAAAAGGCATGCTTTTTTCATCTGAGAAATGCTAACAAGACCACTTTGCGTCACGCGCACTGGTCCTTTTCGATTCTTAGTATCCGCTCCTTTGAGGAAGTCAAAAAGGTCGTTGATGTAGTTCGTTGAGATTTGGATTCCAAGCCCTGTAAGCAGGGTAAAAAGGAAGACCCAAACTTTGAAAGTCCCTGATGGAAAAGCAATCGCTGATCCAATGAGAATGGGGCTGACTGACGCGATCAGGGTTTTGGGACGGGCAGCTTGGCTTAAGACAGAGACAGAAACCACTTATGGCCTCCAGGGAAATTTGGAGAACTGGGGCTTTCGTTTTTCTAAAAATGCTCGATGTCCTTCTGTTGCTTCTTCGGTCATGTAATAGAGGAGCGTAGCGTTCCCTGCGAGTTCTTGCAAGCCTGTTTGTCCATCACAGTCGGCATTGAAAGCTGATTTGAGACAGCGCATCGCTAAGGGAGAGTGCTGCAGCATTTGCACACACCACTCGACCGTTTCTTTTTCTAGTTCTTCATAGGGGACGACATGGTTTACAAGTCCCATGTCAAGGGCTTCTTGTGCCGAGTATTGTTTGCAGAGAAACCAGATTTCGCGTGCTTTTTTTTGTCCAACAATCCGGGAGAGATAGTTTGATCCAAATCCTCCATCAAAGGATCCCACTTTAGGTCCTACCTGGCCAAAGATGGCATTGTCAGAGCAAATGGTTAAATCACAAACCACATGGAGCACATGGCCTCCTCCAATCGCATATCCTGATACCATGGCAACAACAGGTTTTGGGCACGTGCGGATCTGCCTTTGAAAGTCGAGTACATTGAGTCGATCCATTCCCGAGTCATCTGTGTAGCCGGCCTCTCCTCGAATGCGCTGATCGCCCCCCGAGCAAAAGGCTTCCTTTCCCTGTCCACAAAGGATAATAGCTCCGATTGACTCATCAAGCCTTGCATCATCAAGGGCAATCGACATCTCCTCTACCGTAAGAGGGCGAAAAGCGTTTCTCACCTCAGGGCGATTGATGGTGATTTTCGCGATTCCAGGACATTTGTGATATAGGATGTCTTGGAAAGTTTGGGCTTCTTGCCAGTCTATTTCTGTAGAGGGGGTGTTAAACTTGAGTGTTGTCATCGATAACTCCTTGGATGATCTCTGCACACATTTTAGGCTGCTCGAGGTGGATCGCATGTCCTGCATTATCGGCAGCAAAAATTTGTTTTAACTTAAGTAGTCTACGATAGAGCGCCTGATATTTCAAGTCCTCTTTGCCAAAAATGAAAAATGCTTCTTGAGGTATCTCTAGTCGTTTTTGTCTTGCAACGCTGAATCTCTCTAGGAAGGAGGCCATTTGATGGGGGTTTTGGGCTTTTCTTTTCTGCAAAATTTTTGTGAACTGAGGATGCGTTTTCAAAGAAGAAAAAAGAGGCTGTTCGTACCATTTTTCTAAAAACAGGTCGAAAGGCTCTGTCTGAAGCATCTGAATCCATGCCTGATCAACCTCCCAGCGCTGTTTTTTTTCCGCTTCGTTTAAAGTAGCGATGTTGGTGGAAAGGAGAATGAGGTTTTTGTACTGAGAGGGGTATTTTTGTTTGAGGGAAAGGGCGATGCGCCCTCCTGCGGAGTAGCCGATCAGTGTTTGGGCTCCCTTTGCTTTTTCGTGCACTGCAGCAACAATACCTGGTGAGAGGGGAGTGTCTCCGTGCCCGGGGAGGTCAATTGCCTTTCTAGGGAGTGATGCTGGTAGGTGTGAAAAAACAGGATCCCAATCCTCTTTTTGACCTAAAAAACCATGGAGGAAGAGGTGCATAGCGCGTTTTCGATTTCTTTGATGATCCTTTTGTGCATAGAGATTGTCGCTTCACAAGAGGTATTTACTTCGATGATACCGGGCTTGACAAAGTTAAGCTCTTGTGGCGTTTTCACGTTTTGATAAGAGAGTTCAAAGAGCTCAGCAGCATTGCGAAAATCCATTGAGTGAACTGCGTTGAAATGGGTCTCCCACATTTTTTTCTTATTTGGAGGAGTGAAGTAAGAGAAGATTTGTCCTCCTTGGTTATTGATCACAATAATTTGGACAGGGTGGGGCGTCTTGGGTAGTTGGGCAAGAGAGTTGAGGTCGTATAGGAGTGTCTGGTCGCCGATGAGAGCGAAAGTTGGAAGGGTTTGTGCAATTCCGGCAGAAGTAGCTACATTGCCGTCGATTCCAGATAGGCCTCGATTGGAAAAGAGGGGACCGATGGGAGCTTTTGGAAAGAGGAGGCAGTCTGCATCGCGAATCGGCATGCTGTTTCCAATAAAAAGAGCTTGGTCTGATGTAAGAGTTTTTCCAAGCTTCCATACCACCCCCATCTCGCTAAGCTCGTCTTCGTTTTCAAAAATAGAGCTAAGAATTTCGTGGACCTGATCACTTTTCTCTTTCCAGTAACTATAGTAGTTCCCGAGCTTGGAGCTAATCTGCTTAGCTACTTTTTGCGCAAACAGGTTTGGGTCGCATACGACCCGATCGGTGACGCAGTGACTTGGGTCACATCGTTTCACATGAGAGGAAACATGGATTACGCGCTTGTGCTTAGGTATCCATTGAAGCAGCCTTTTTGAGACCACGCTATCTCCGAATTGGAGAATGAGATCGGCCTTTTCTTCTGAAGGGCCAACAAGATAGGGGTAATAGGGAATCTCATTGCGTCCTGGGATGGATCGGTAAGAGGAGTTGATATCAGGGAAAACGGGCCAGCCCAGCTTCTTTGCAAGGGTTTCGATTCCTCGATGCTCCGATCTGTTGTGGGTGCCGACGACGATCACACCTTTTTCTATTTCACTAAGAGAGGTAGCCCACTGCGATGCCACTTCATTGGAAAGAGTGAGCTCTCCGAAGGTTGTTTCGACCGGCTTTTTTTGCGTTGTCAATTGCGCCTTGCCATCGAAGGGCTCTTTGAAAGGGCAGTTTAAATGCACGGGGCCGCTACTGCAGTAGCGATAGGCTTGTGAGAGTGTCGTAGCCAAAAAAGAGTCTGGCAGAGTTGGATCTGGCGTAGGCATTTCGAAGAAGTGGCGGACATAGCCTCCAAAGATCTTGAGCTGGTCACATGTTTGGTTGGCCATCGCCTCGCGCAGCTCGTGGGGGCGATCGGCCGTGAGAAGAAGAAGGGGGATATTGGAGGCATGTGCTTCCATAACAGCGGGCATCACGTTGCCAAGCGCTGAGCCAGACGTTGTGATGACAGCTGCCGGTTTACCTGTTGCCTTCCCGTAGCCAAGAGCATGGAACGCTACGCCTCGCTCGTCAAAGTGGACAAATGTTTTTGCTTTAGGGTGGCTAGCGGCTGCGACAACGAGCGGGGTGGATCTGCGCCCAGGAGCGATGCAAAATAACTCGATGCCAAGCTGGACGAGTTGATCGATCAGCACTTCAGCAAAATCGCTGTTCAAAGAATCACCTTTTCCCATTGCTTCACTTTATGGCCCAGCTCCTCCCATTCGACCTTAGGGTCTGAGCCAATCACAATGCCTGCTCCAGCAAAAAGATGGAGCTGCTTTTCCTCGACAAGAGCTGAGCGGATGCCCACAACGAATTGCGCCTCTTTTTCGCTGATGTACCCAATAGGTGCGCCATACCAGCCTCTCTCAAATGGCTCGGACTGTTTTAAGTGAGAAAGAGCTTCTTCTTTTGGATGCCCACCAAGTGCGGCACTGGGATGGAGCGCATCAAGGAGCTTTCCATCATTGACGCCGCTTTTAAGCTGTCCCTGCACCTTTGCAGATAGATGTTGTACGGTAGGAGTTTTGAGTATCTTGTCGGCTCCAAAATTGAGAATTTCACAAAGAGGCTCTAAAGCCGTTTGCAAGCTAGTTTTCACAAACCCAAACTCTCGCTTGTCTTTGTCGCTTTCAAGAAGCTCCTTTTCTAGCAGTCGATCTTTTTCTGGGGTGTCACCCCTTTGTCTTGTCCCCGCAACAGCTTCAGTAGATAGGGAGCTTCCTTCTCGTTTATAGAGCCGCTCTGGCGTTGCGCCAATGAATGTCTGTTTTTCATCAAACTGGAAAGCAAAACAGGTAGCTCCTTGGGCTTTGCCAGAACAGAGAAGAGCAAACGGGTCAACTGAGGAGTCAGCTTCATGCGTGGAGCGTCTTGCCATGATCACCTTCTGAAAAGCTCCTTTTTCGATTTTCTCTAGTGAGTTTTCAATCAGAGTCTCCCAATTTTCTTTCGAAGGAAAGTGCGCGCCTTTTTGGCAGGCGGTTATCGGAGGCGAGACTGGAGTAGGAAGAATCTGAAGCTCTTCAGTAATGGGCGCATTGATCGAATGAGTGATCACCTCAAGGGTTTCCCCTTTTTTGATCACCTCATATTTGGGCAGGAAGAATGCGACTTTGGGAAAAGTATGCCAGCTCTCATCTTTCGAAGAGCTTTTTGGAAAAAACGTCTGCCCTCCCCAAAACTTAGCAGGGGATTCATTGCCCGAGTTAAAAACAGGAACCTCGTGAAGAGTCAAAATACTGCCAATCAGAGCGATCTCTTTTTCCTCATTGCGAGACTTCCAATAGGCCTTGGGAGAGAGGTTTTGGCTGCTGAGCCAAGAGAGGAGATCGATCTCTAGAGTTTGCTCCCTTTTAACAAAACGGTGGAAGTAGCGCTTATGATTCACAGACAGAGTGGTTGTCTTCATGATTTTTCTCCTGCGTAAAGAGTAGCAACTCCAAAAGTAAGGGGATGGGCTGCCACATTCGTGAATCCAGCCTTTTGCATTTCTAGGCAAAAGGCCTCCCCGCAGGGGAAAGACTCAATGGTTTTGTTAAGGTAGCGATAGGCCTGTTTTTTTCCTGAGAAAAGCCCTCCGATGAAGGGGATAAAGTGACGCAGGTAGAAAAGGTGGGCCGAGCGGATGAGCTTATTATCGGGGAGAGAAAACTCCAAAATCAGCACCTTTCCTTTTGGGGCAAGGACTCGGTGCATTTCCTTAAGGCACTTTGGATAGTCGCCCACATTGCGGATTCCAAACGAGATGGTGATGCACGAGAAACTATCGTCTTCCGCAGGGATCTCAAGGGCGCTTGCCTTTTCGAGAATCACTCGGCTAGCAAAGGGCATACGGTTTACCTTTTGCTGCCCCACCTTGAGCATTTTAGCAGCTGGGTCGATCCCTAGAGCCGTTTTGAATTTTTGGGTCTTCATTAGAGAGAGAAGCTGGTCACAGGTGCCCGTTGCGAGATCGAGAAGGTCAAGTCCTTGTCCCTTAGGAAGATGCTTTTCTAATGCCTTTCGCCAACGGCGATCGATCCCCATGGATAGGATCCGATTGTTTAGGTCGTAGACCGGGGAAATCTCATTAAACATCTGAGAGATCTGCTCTTGCGAAGGAGAATTGGTCATACCTTCCGGATCATACAGAGGAAGAAAACAATTGCCAACGATTAAAAAAAAGATTATAGTGTACTTAGGAGGTTGTATGAAGCTCGATAAAGCCAAGCTATTGCGTGATCATCAGATTGAGCAGATATTGCTTAGAGCACATATTGAGAGAGAAGGGGGAGTCGATCTGATCGACGAGTACTTCTATGCTCAGAGCTCTTTAGACCCCATTACCCGACGAGCTACCCAGCTGATCAAAGAAAGGGGCGATCCAGAGGAGCTTGCCTCCATTGCAAAGAACCTCTCAGAGTGCATTGTCGTAAAGAGCGTGCAGGAGCGCCTCTCCCTTCTAGGGCGAGCGAAAAGCTGTCTATCTAGGGTAGGGATCGACTTTGGTAAGAGTCGCGAAGTCCTTCGCGCTGAAAAGCTCATAAAATCAATTCAAAGAAAAAGTTAACGCTTTCCTCTTTTTCGCTCATTCTCTTTGAGGATAGTCTTTCTCAACCGCAAGAAGTTAGGAGTCACTTCAACCAGCTCATCATTTTCAATAAAGTCAATTGCCTGCTCTAGGGTGAATGCTTTGCATGGAGGAAGCTGGATGTTATCATCGGTTCCAGAGGCGCGCACGTTAGTGAGCTGTTTCTCTTTGGTGACGTTGATGGGAAGATCTTGACTGCGAGTGCTTTCTCCTACAATCATTCCTTCGTACACTTCATCGGTAGGCTTTACAAAGAGGACTCCACGGCCTTGTAAGTTGAAAAGTGCGTAGCCAGTGGTTTTTCCAGAGCACATAGAGACAAGAGCTCCTTGTGTTCTTCCGGCAATTTCTCCTTTCCAAGGGCCAAAGTGGTCAAAAACGGAGGTGAGAATTCCAAGGCCACGAGTCATGGTAAGGAAGCGGTTACGGAAGCCCATTAGCCCCCGGGTGGGGATGAGAAACTCAAGGGAGGTGATGTTGTGCTCGTTGGTGCTGAGCGCTTGCATCTCTCCCTTTCTACGAGAAAGCTCTTCGATGATGCTTCCTGAGAATTCCTCAGGTACTTCAATGTGAGCCACTTCATAGGGCTCTAGTTTTTTATCATCTTCGACTTTGGTGATTACCTGGGGCTTGGAGACGGTGAATTCGTACCCTTCACGGCGCATCGCCTCGATGAGAACGGCGAGGTGGAGCTCTCCACGTCCTGATACCTTCATCGAATCTTCTCGTCCAGCGACTTGTTCGATCTTGAGGGAGATATTGGCTTTTTTCTCCTGCTCAAGACGATCTTTGATTTTGTTCATGGTGACGTGCTTACCATCCTTTCCTGCAAATGGCCCATTGTTGACCATCATTTCGATAGAAAGGGTGGGCTCAGCAAGGTCGATAGGAGGGAGCTGAACAATGTTGTCACTTGCGCAGAGAGTCTCTCCGATCGTCACATCGGGAATCCCCGCAATGCTCACAATGTCGCCGACTCCGGCCTCTTCCATCTCCACTTTCTTCAGTCCGTGGTATCCTTCAATGCGGGTTATTTTGTGTTGGCTAGGGTGACCATCGATGTTGACACGGGTGATGGAATCTCCTTTTTTGATTTTTCCTTGTAGGATTCTTCCACAGGCCTGTCTTCCTACAAAATCGTCATACGATAGGGTAGTCGCTTGCATAAGGAAAGGGAGGTCCATGTTCCCTGGAGGAGGTGGAACAGCATCCACGATGAGGTCGAAGAGGGGACGCATGTTCTCTCTTGGATCGTCGATGTTTTTAGTCGCAAATCCAGAAAGACCCGATGCATAAGCGACAGGGAAGTCGAGTTGCTCGTCGGTTGCGCCAAGCTCGACAAAGAGGTCGAAGGTGAGATCGAGGGCGCGATCGGCGTCAGCTCCAGGTCGATCGATCTTATTCAGGACCACAATGGGGTTGAGTCCAAGCTTGAGTGCCTGAGATAGGACAAAGCGGGTCTGGGGCATGGGCCCTTCATTTGCATCTACGAGAAGAAGTACTCCGTTGATCAGTCCAAGAACCCTCTCGACTTCTCCCGAGAAGTCTGAGTGTCCAGGAGTGTCGATGATGTTGATTTTGAAATCTTCAAAGAAAATACTTGTATGTTTGGCGAAGATAGTGATGCCCCGCTCTTTTTCTTGGTCGTAGCTGTCCATGATTCTCTCGGGAACAAGCTCGTTATCACGAAAAATATTGGATTGTTTCAAAAGGCTATCGAGCATGGTTGTCTTTCCGTGGTCGATATGGGCGATGATGGCAATATTGCGAATTTTATTTGAAGAATACATACACCCAACTATAGAGGATCTCATCATTGAAAAAAAGGCTCAAATTCCCTATGATACAAAAATCTACTACGGGGGGGGTGATCATGGTTACAGAAAATGAAAAAAAAACTCTCTCTTCGCCCCCCCATGAAGAATCAAAAACTTCAATTTTAGATGACATACTCCAGCAAAAACTGGAAAAGGCTCTCCATAAGCCAACGCAAGCGGTCACTGTTCACGACATTGCGAAAATCGCCTCCGAGCACTCTGCTGTTGACCTGGCGATTGCCGCCTCCCACCTTCCCATTTATGCACGCTCCGTCCTCTTTGAGAATTTGCCCTCATCCAAGGGTAAAATGAAATTTTTGATTGATACAGATAGCTATACCCGGATTGCCGTACTTCGTGAGATCTCGCTTAACGAAGTGGTGAAGTTGATCGAGCTGACTCCACCCGATGAGGCTGTTGAAATTCTAGAAGATCTCTCTGAGCGGCGCTATCGCAAAGTGATGGAAATGCTTGATGCCGACAAGGCGCTACGCATCAAGGAGATTGCAAACAACGCCCGCAATACTGCTGGGCGGCTCATGACCAATGAATTCTTTGCGTTCTCAATGGACGTCACCATTGGAGCGGCCGCAGAGACCATTCGAAATAATCCAGGAATTGATCTGACTCGCCGTATTTTTGTCGTGAATCAAGAAGGAGAGCTTCAGGGGTATGTGCCAGCGCGCACTCTGATTGTTAACCCCCCTGACCTTCCACTAAAACAGGTGATGCTTCCCATTCTATATAAAGTGACCGCTAACTTCTCTCGTGAAGAGGTGGTCGAGATGGTCGAGCGTTATAAGATTAGCGCTCTTCCTGTCGTGAACGAAAATGGGCGACTTATAGGGGTGATCACCTCAGAAGATGTGCTTGATGCAATGGAAGACATCCTCGATGAAACCATTGGAAGTGTTGCAGGTACGACGGAAAAGGTGGGGGAGAATGAGTCGGCCTTCAAAAAGTTTCTTTCACGATTTCCTTGGCTCATTGTCACTCTCTGCGCAGGACTTGTGAATGTGGGAGTCATGTCTTCTTTTGAAACTCACGCAAAAGGAATGCTCACCTTCGTTCTCTTTTTTGTTCCCCTAATCACTGGAATGTCGGGCAACATTGGCATCCAGTCATCGACGGTTCTTGTAAGAAGTATGGCACTTGGGCTCATGACTCCAGGGAATCGGCGCGAAGCCATTTTCAAAGAGCTTCTTGGGGGAGTCTATGCTGCTGTGTTTTTTGGGTTTTTGTGCGGGCTGCTCATTCATCTAATGGACTTTATTGGAATGGCGGGGCTCGAAGCAAGCCCCTGGGCAATCGGGATCATTGTGAGCATCGGTCTATTTGGAGCTTGTCTTGCAGGCACTCTTCTAGGAGCTCTCTCTCCTTTCTTCTTCTCTCGCGTTGGAATTGACCCAGCTGTTGCTTCTGGGCCGATTGTGACCGCGTTCAATGATTTCTTCTCAATGACAATCTATTTCTTGATCGCTATCGGCGTCAGTTCTCTTGTATTTTAAATTTTAATCATTTTATTTTTTATCTTTCTTTATTAATATTTAAATATTTACGGCGATTGGTAAAAAAACGTAACTTTGTTATAATTCAGTTATTAAATAAGTGGTTTTTATTTATGTCTGTTTCAGAGGTTGATTTATTAGTAACGCACCCAGCGTCTTCTCAGTCGCAACCTGCTAAGCGTACGCCCACCATCAGCGAGGTAGCCGCAAATTGGATTAAAGGGCCTATAGGGACGAAAAACCTTATTTTAAAGCCTGCAACCCTAGCTCTTAAATGGATAAAATTTATTTATGGCGGTCTTTCAGAAACAGGAAAAGTTCTTGACCATAGTCTAAAACGAGTAAGTCATTTATTTAGTTGGTTTGATCTTCCAAGAAAGCTCGATAAGTTGGCTTTTGCTGTGGAGGAATTATTTGCCACTGGAAATGCTTCTCTTTTGTCGCTAGCTGATAAAACATCAAAAGTTTTTAGTCGTGTCACCAGTTTGATGGTCCTCGGTGTGAGCGCAGTTGCTCTTGCTGCAAAGGAGGGATGGATGGTTCTTTCTCCTTTTCAAGCGGAGCTTTTCGGCGTCATGGGATTTTTAGGAAGTTTGGGGCTTTTTGTTGAAAAAATGAAGCAAATCGGAAAGTCAATTGACAAGCTTTCTAACTTGGAAGTGAAGAGCCACAAGTTCGCGTACGAGAGCATTAAACTTGTTGCAAAAATTTCAACTCTTGCCATTGCTACTTTTGGCATGATCACCTTCTCCCAAGGTGCAGGTTCTGTCTATTTATGGGCGGTTTTAGGGGCGACCTCGTTAAGTCTTGTGGCCAATATCTCTGCTCATTTCTATGGAAAAATTCATGGGCTAAAAGGGGCTCAAAAAGGTTGATCTTATGCCTAAAAGCGGGTATACTTTGACGTATGCCCGGCAACCCTTTCACAGCCCCAACATCCAAGAATTTACGTCATCTTGTTCCGGCTTTTTTAAAGAAGATCGCTAAGTGCCATCAAGAGCGGCCTGATCTCATTTTAGCCGCATGGCCCTCCCTTATCGGCGAGCGTTTTGCTCCGATGACAAAAGCGGTGTCTTTCACGGATGGGATTTTAACAGTGAAAGTAAACAATTCTTCTCTTTTGAGTTTGCTTACGCAACATGAACGAAAGATGTTGCTTGCGCAATTAAGAAAACAGTTTCCAAATGTAGCCATCCACCACATTCGGTTTGTGATTGGGTAAGCAATTTTGGCAATTGCATTTAATGGAAAGATCTGAGATTTTGGGTCGGTAAGGCCTAGTAACAGGGGCATTTGAGTTTGCTGCAATCGATAGGAGCAGGTTAGTTAAGGTATGACTACAATGGCAAAAAAAGAAAAAGAATATGATGCAAGTGCCATTACGGTGCTCGAAGGACTCCAAGCTGTTCGCGAGCGTCCCGGTATGTACATTGGAGATACTCATTCGAATGGGTTGCATCAGCTCGTCTATGAAGTTGTCGATAATAGTATCGATGAGGCGATGGCTGGGTTTTGTACAGAAATTTCGGTAATCCTTCACAAAGATGGAAGCTGCAGCGTTGTCGACAATGGACGGGGAATTCCCATTGGTTTGCATGCAGCTGAAACCAAAAAGCAAAAGCGGGATGTGACTGCTCTTGAAGTGGTGATGACTATTCTCCACGCGGGTGGAAAATTTGATAAAGATCAATACAAAGTATCAGGCGGTTTGCACGGGGTGGGAGTTTCTTGTGTGAATGCGGTCTCAAAGCTTTTGATTGCGGAAGTTCACCAAGATGGCAAAGTCCATCAGATGCAGTTCTCCAAAGGAAAAGTAAAGAGTAAGCTCAAAGAGATTGGAGAGACGGATAAGACGGGGACCAAGGTTACATTCTGGCCCGATGAAACTATTTTCTCTCAAACAGAGTTTGAGTATGAGATCTTGCTCAAGCGGCTTAGAGAACTCGCCTTCCTCAATAAAGGAATTACGATTCGGTTCATTGATGAGCGATCAACAGAGCACCCTGAACTTGAGTTTTGCTACGAAGGGGGAATTGTCTCTTTTGTTGAATTTTTAAACGAGAACAAAAGCCCTCTGTTCACGCCTCCTATTTTCGTCCAAGGCAAACGGGATACGGAAGAAGGTCCTGTCGAGTTTGAAGTGGCGATGCAGTGGAACGATGCGTTTCAAGAAAATCTCCATTCGTATGTCAACAACATCACCACGCGCCAAGGTGGAACCCATGTAAGTGGATTCTCAACAGCGTTGACTCGGGCTCTGAACCAATACATCAAAAGTGGTCAGTTCCCCAAAGCGGAAAAAGTGTCTGTCACAGGTGACGACTTGCGAGAAGGGATGACGGCAGTCATCTCGCTAAAGGTTCCCAACCCTCAGTTTGAAGGGCAGACAAAGCAGAAGCTTGGAAACAAAGAAGTCGGCTCGGTTGTTCAGCAAATTTTTGGCGAGGAATTCACCATTTTCTTAGGGGAAAACCCAGCCATTGCAAAAATCATCGTCGAGAAAGGGGTCTTAGCTGCACAGGCGCGTGAAGCAGCGCGCAAAGCGCGCGAACTTACCCTTCGAAAGACAGCTCTCGATACAGCACGTCTTCCTGGAAAGCTGACCGACTGCCAAGAGAGAAACCCTGAGCTTTGTGAAATCTACATTGTTGAGGGAGACTCTGCGGGTGGTTCAGCCAAATCAGGGCGGGATCGCAGATTCCAAGCGATTTTGCCAATTCGGGGTAAGATCCTCAACGTGGAAAAAGCGCGTCTTCAAAAGATTTTGCAAAACACCGAAGTGGGTGCCATGATTTCGGCCTTTGGCTGCGGGATCGGTAAAGACAGCTTTGATATTTCAAAATTGCGCTATCACAAAATTATCATCATGACGGATGCGGACGTGGATGGTTCTCACATCCGGACCCTCTTGCTTACGTTTTTGTATCGTCACATGCCAGAGCTAATCGAAAACCAGTATGTATATATTGCTCGGCCGCCACTGTATCGCGTCACTCGGAAGAAGGTCAAGCGCTACATCCACAGCGAAAACGAGATGGATGACTATCTCATCGAGCTTGGGACAAGCGATCTAGAAATTCGCCTGGAAGGGCATGAACACATTCTGAAAAAAGAAGAGCTATCTGCCTTAGTCTCACTCACGCGAGAAGTAGAGATGTTCATCATGATGCTTGAGCGTAAAGGAATTCCTTTCCGAGAATTTTTGAGTATGAAAGATGATGCGGGGCGCCTACCTCAGTTTCAAGTGCAAATGGGAGACACCGAGAAGCTTGTATACTCTGAAGAAGAGTTTGTTGAGCTGAAAAAAGAGTTTGAAGAGCTGCAGCGCCATGAACATGAGATTACGTTAGCGGCCATCCCTGAAGAGGAGCGGACCGAAGAGATGCTCAAATTCACTCCGAAGGGGCTCTCCTTTGTTGAGCTCTACGAAGCAGATAAGCTCCACGACTTGAAAGAAAAGCTCGCAGAATTTGACCTGTCGTTAGACAGCTACCTCATCGCAGATGGAAAGATATTTGATATCATCGAAGAGGACAAAGCAGAGACGCCGATTTATACTTTGAAAGAGGCGATTGAGCATTTCAGATTCAACGGACGGAAAGGGATTGAGATTCAACGTTACAAGGGTCTCGGTGAGATGAATGCAGACCAGCTTTGGGAGACGACCATGGACCCTGCAAAGCGAACACTCATTCGGGTGACGATTCCCGATGCGATCGCTGCAGACCACATGTTTACGATGCTCATGGGCGAATCTGTTCCTCCCCGCAGAGCATTCATTGAACAACATGCACTTTCTGTGAAAAACTTAGATATTTAAAGGGATTGAATATGAGCTATACTAAAGATGAAGTTATTCTTCCCCGCAATGTTGAGGATGAAGTCAAAGAGAGCTACTTGCGCTACTCGATGTCGGTCATTATTTCTCGAGCCCTTCCCGATGCACGGGATGGTCTCAAGCCTTCACAGCGGCGGATTCTTTACGCAATGCGTTTGCTCAACTTGTCACCAGGTGGCAAACACCGTAAATGTGCAAAAATTTCGGGAGACACCTCGGGAGACTTCCACCCTCACGGTGAGACGGTCATTTATCCCACTCTTGTTCGAATGGCCCAAGAATGGGCGATGCGCTATCCGCTCATCAATGGACAAGGAAACTTTGGTTCGGTAGACGGAGACCCTCCAGCTGCGATGCGATATACAGAAGCGCGGTTGACTCATGCTTCAATCGCTTTGATGGAAGACCTTGAAAAAGAGACCGTCGATCTGGTTCCTAACTATGATGAAACAAAGACCGAACCCACTGTTTTTCCTTCGAAATTTCCAAATCTTCTCTGTAATGGATCTTCAGGAATCGCTGTCGGGATGGCGACCAACATTCCTCCCCATAACCTGATCGAGCTGATCAAAGCCACTGAGCTTGTGATCGATGATCCAAAAGTGAGCATCGAAGACATTTTAGAAGTGATGCCCGGTCCTGATTTCCCAACGGGGGGAATGATCTGTGGGTATAGAGGGATCAAAGAAGCCTACTATACAGGGAGAGGAAAAGTGATTCTTCGAGCGATTGTTCGCATCGAAGAGCAAGACCGTACGGGCGATCGAAAGCGCATTGTCGTTGATGAAATCCCTTACAATGTCAACAAATCGACCCTGATCCAAAAAGTAGCGACTCTCGTCAACGACAAGCAGATCACAGGAATCTCCGATATCCGCGATGAATCAGATAAAGACGGGATGCGCATTGTCTTTGACTTGAAGAAAGGGGAAATTCCCGATGTAATCATCAACCAGCTCTACAAGTTCACAGAGATGCAGGTTACCTTCGGCTGCAACATGCTCGCGCTCGATAAGGGCTTGCCTCGCACGATGAACATCAAACAGCTGATTCAAGCGTGGGTTGACCATAGAATTGAAGTAGTCCGCCGTCGTACCCGTTTTGAACTGACAAAAGCAGAAGCTAGAGCTCACATCTTAGAAGGGTATCTGAAAGCACTTGATCACCTCGATGAGGTGGTGAAGTTGATCCGCAAAAGCAATAGCCGCGAAGAAGCCAAAACCCAGCTCATTGCAAAGTATGGCTTGAGCGAGAAGCAGGCGCAGGCAGTCCTAGAGCTTAAACTCTACCAACTTACCGGCCTTGAAAGAGAAAAGCTCGAAAATGAGTATAAAGAGCTTCTCGAGAAAATCGCTCACTTAAGAGCGATCTTAGCCTCTGAGTCAATGGTTCGCGATATCCTCAAGAAAGAGCTCGGGGAGGTTGCGAAGCGACATGGACAAGATAGAAAAACGCAGATCACCGCTGCAGAAGGGGAGTTCAATATTGAAGACCTTATCGCTGATGAACAGGTGATCATCACCATTTCTGAAGACGATTATATCAAGCGCATGCCATGCAACACATTCCGCGAGCAAAGACGGGGTGGTCATGGAGTGATCGGGATGGATATGAAGAAGGAGGAAGACCTTCTCAAAAATATCTACGTCGCTTCGACACATGACACAATCATGTTCTTCACGAATTTAGGACGATGCTACTGGCTTAAAGCTTGGCAAATTCCAGAGTCTGGAAGGCGATCGAAGGGTAAGCCGCTCGTCAATCTTCTCGAAGGACTCAGTAGCGGTGAGAGAGTCGCCGCGATGCTCTGTGTCAAAGACTTTGAAGACAACGCATCCATTTTGCTGGCAACGCGCAATGGAGTCGTCAAAAAGACATTGATAAGCGCCTTCTCCTCTCCACGTAGAAAAGGGGTCTATGCGATCAACATCGATGAAGATGATGAAGTCATGGCAGCTCGCCTTTGCCACGAGGGAGAGCAGATCATGCTGTTTACCCGAATTGGTATGGCCGTTCGATTTGATGAATCAGAAGTTCGCCCCATTGGCCGAGTGGCGCGCGGTGTGCGCGGTGCTAGCTTAAAAGGGAAAGATGACGCTGTGATCTCTTGTGAAGTGGTTCGCGATGAAGAAGAGAGTGTCCTTATCGTTTGTGAAAAAGGATATGGAAAGCGCTCGAGAGTGAAAGATTTCCGCCAAACACGCCGCGGCGGTGTTGGTGTTCGCTCGATCATCACCAGCCACCGAAATGGACTTGTCGTCTCAGCGATCTCTGTCACAGATCAAGATAGCGTTGTTCTTATGTCGAAATCGGGGCAAACCGTCCGGATTCCGATGAAAGATGTACGGGTAATGGGTCGCTCAACCCAAGGAGTGCGCCTTGCCCATTTAAAAGTGGATGATGAGCTCGTTGGAACCCAAAAAATCGAATACATCGAAGCAACGAAATAGTTGTTTCATCACCTTTGAAGGAGGCGATGGCGCTGGGAAGACAACCCTGATCGATCGCCTCTTTTCTACCCTAAGTGAGCGGGGACAACCGGTCATCAAAACGCGCGCTCCTGGAGCCACTGCTGCTGGTGTAAAAATTCGAGAGCTCCTTCTTCACTCAAACGAGCCGCTTGCTCCTCTATCTGAGCTTTTTCTCTTTTTAGCTGATCGATCTGAGCATGTGGAAAAGGTGATTGCTCCAGCCCTTAGCTGTGGGAAGATCGTCTTGTGTGACAGATTCAACGACTCCACTATCGCTTATCAAGGGGCAAGGGGGTTTGATGTCGACAAGCTTGAAGGGCTTTGCGCGTTTGCAAGTAGCGGCCTTGAGCCAACACTTACCCTCTACCTTGATATTGATCCTAAGATAGGATTAAAAAGATGCACAGCTGAGAATGGCCAGGCTGACCAGATCGAGAGCGAAGATTTGAGCTTCCATCAGAAGATCCGATCCGGTTTTCTTGACAGGCAAAAGAAACGAGGAGCTTCCTTTCAAATCATAGATGCTTCACAATCTATAGAAACTGTCTACCAAGAGGCGCTCAAGTCGATCGATGCCCACTGCTTTGCCACCCAACCTTAAATCAAAGACTCTTCCCCATCCGCTCCTCATCACAGAGTCCTTTTCTGAAGAAGAGCTAACAGAATTTCTCGTCCATATCATGGGTGAGGAGCACAGAGCAAAAATTCTCTCGTCAAACCATCCCGATGTGCATATCTACCATCCCGAAGAGAAGAGTGGACGCTATCCGATCACAACCATCCGCGCGTTCATCAATGAAATGGCTCTTCCTCCTTTTGAAGCGAAGAGAAAGGTGTTCTTTCTATTTGATGCGGAGAAGATGCTCCCTACAAGCAGCAATGCCCTTTTAAAAACACTTGAGGAGCCAAGCGAAGATAGCTTTGTCGTTCTCTTTTCCGAAAATCCAAACGCTCTTTTGCCCACGATCGCTTCGAGACTCCACCAGATTTCTTCCCCTCCCTCCCTTGCTGCATCTGAAGATGTGGCGCCCCTTTTTGCGATGGCAAAAAATCAGCAGTGGCCTGAGCTTTTAGACACAATTGCCGAGTTTGATGATTCTCGAGCTGATCCCTTTTTTAAGGGAGCTCTTGAGTGGGCAGTGAAGCAAAAAAAAACGCCCTTGTTTGGGAGGATCTCCTCTTTAGTGGCAGAGGGGCAAACTGCTCTTGCTCACAATGTGAAACTCCGCACCGTGCTGCTTAATTTCTTTCTCGAGCTCGATGGAGAGCTATAAATGGCTGGAGTTACCCTACTCAACTCTGAAACCTTTGACCCAAATCTTTGGGTCTTTGACACCGACTTAAATGTGTACCACAACACCTTTTGGCGCAAGGTAATCGTATGGGTGGTGAGCTTCTTTTCAAACTCCTATGATCCGGTCCATGTTGCAGAGAAAGTGGCCTCTGCCTTTGAAAATGCGGAGGTTCCTCCTCCTCATGTCGAGATCAACCTTTGCAAGTTAAAAAAGAGACTCATTGAGCAACTTCCCTCCTCGGGTGGCAAGGTAAGAGCCGTTTTTGAAAAAATTACCTTCCCTCGCCGTAAGGTTGTTCAGCCGCCAAACCTTGTGGCGAACTACCGAGCTGCGCTCGTAAAAAAAGAAGAGGAAAGAGTCAGACAATTAAAGAGTCGTGTTCCTTTCAATGTAGCCGCTGCAGCTTTTGCGCTAACTGTGAACGCAGCTACGAAAAATACACGGAGAATTATTGGCAAAACGATGATTTCTGAGGTCTTTTCTTGGAACTGTGGCAACTCTATCTGGCGGCGGGCATTCTATGGGTGTGGAGCAATAGCCTTGCAAAAGATGGTTCCCTCTTTTTCTTCTTCGATCAATCAGTACCCCATGAAAATTGTCAGTGAGAATGATCTATTCCCAAAAGTGGTGGAGCCACTGATTCTAGTATCTCTTCTTTCTAACTACTGTTACCTAGCACCTGTTTATCTCTTTACCACGATGCGCGCTGTGACTGCCGGAGAGCTCCTTCCAAGTGCCATCGATAAAGATCTTATCTCTTATTTTGAGGGAGGCTATTTGGGGTATTTAGGTTTAAGAAGTGTTTTATCGGCTACTTCATATGTCCCAGAAGTCTTTGGACTCGTAGCATGTGGAGCCATCTCTTACAAAGGCTGGAGACGGGCCCACTCCCAACCTTCCCAATAAAAAAGCCAGCTTAAAAGCTGGCTTTTTCAATCTAAAAACTTCGATATGAACTATTCGTCATCTCCGAAAATAGCATCAAGGATGAGCCCTGTTTGAATGGCTCCTCCAATCACATCTGCAGTCGTTGGATCTCCACTTTGTCCACCGTCATAGGGTTTGCAAGTGTCAGCAATAAAGGAAGAGAACACATACAAGGTGCCTAAATCAAGAGCATTTTCATTGTATACAGTAGCATCCCACTGGTAGGTTCCTCCGGGGATATAGTTGCGCACAAGGGTGGCGATTTTGATCCGTTCGTTTGTTGCATTAACGATGGAAACGCTATTCCAGTTTCGTCCAACGTATGCGGTTGCATAATGGCGGTTATATTCGTCATAGATAGCAAACTTTCGAGACGCGCTTGTCCACCAATATCCTTTGATATAGCCTAGTTTCTTTCCGCGGCTATCGGTCACATCAATTTGCTTCATGGCATTGAAGATTGAGCCCATAGAAAGGAGCCGAGCTGTTCCATTGACAACCTCTCCGGAGTGATCACAAACAGAGTAGGATTTATGGAGTTGCCAAAAGTTGCTTTCGACAGAATAGAGGTACTCTTCTGAGCAGTAGATATCAAACTCAGTAGAGAATAGGTATTCCCTTGGCTGGATGCTAAAGGAGTAGTTGGCATAGCTAGTCGAGCAAGCGACGAATAGGATGGCAAAGAGGAATTTTTTCATCATTTTTTCCTTGGGTTAAGCCCCGCATTTGTTACCTATCTACTCCCTATCCTATCTACGCTTTCCATCTACTTCGCTTTGCTTATCGACCATATGTAAACATATGGCCTTCTGCGCAAATCTTGTATCTAAAAAGCTCGCTTTTGGCCTAGGAAGTGGATAGATAGCAAACACGGGCTAAAAAATATGCAGAGATTTTACTCAAAATTCGGCTTTAAAATCAAGCAGAGAGCGATATAGGGGGCAGAACGCCCGCTGTAATTCACTTCGTTATTATACGCCGAATTGGCGCAGATTGAGCCAGCCTAAGAGAGAATCTTGACAGGTATCTGTGATGAACGTGGAAAAAATGTAAAGAAGACTTCGGCCGATTGCGCTTTCATTAAAGAGAGTCGTTTCCCAAGAGTAGGAACCCCCAGGAGAATGGTATCTTTGAGGAACAGCAATCTGAGTGGGTTCATTATTGGGTTCGAAAACAGAAACATTATTAGCTAGAGTCAAAAAAAATCAATAGTCTTAGCGGAGTTTGCCAGACCATGCGAGCTTGGTGCGCAAGGTAGAGAAGTAGTCGTGGCGGAGAAGGTTAACGAGGCGAAAGCTCTTTTCGCTTCGGCTAATTTTGAGAGTGTCTCCGGTGTGGAGAGAAAAATGACTGAGTCCATCACAGGTCACTTCAACCGGATCATACTCACTTAAGTACTGGATCTGCACCTCTTGGTCTGCTGGGAGAACAATTGGACGGTTAGAAATGGTATGGGGGCTGACTGGAGTGACAACAATTGCTTCGAGGTTGGGGGTGAGGATAGGACCGCCTGCAGCGAGGGAATAGGCGGTTGATCCATTGGGTGTGGAGACAATGACCCCATCAGCGACAAAAGTATTGAGATAGCTGCCGCCTACATGGATAGCAAGCTCGACGAGGCTTCCATTTTTTCCGCGGTGAACTGCAAAATCATTCACAGCAAAATCTTCTTTGCCGCTCGGAAGCACACCGCGCAAAGTGAGACGCTCATCGATGGAATAGGCTCCAGATAGAAGGTCTTGAAGGCTTGGGTAGATTTCAGAGACAGGGATATCGGCCATGAAGCCGAGATGGCCTAAGTTGATCCCCACTACGGCTGCCTTTAGATGGGCGTACTTGTGGACGAGTCTAAGGATGGTCCCATCCCCGCCCATCGACATGAGAAAATCGATATCTTGTGGCTCGACTTCAGAAAGGGGTTTAGCTCCAATGGATCCAGCGACTTCATCTTCTGCAACGACAATAGCGCCGCGAGCCGCTAGATACTCTTGAATTCCGATCGCAAGGTGCTTCGACTCTTTTTTTTTGCTGTGAGGAAAGATGGCAAAGATCATGGACGGCTTACGCAGGTGAATTTACCTTAGCATAGTCTTTTAGGATTTGCTGGGCAATAGAGAGGGGATCAAGTCCAAGACTTGCTAGCATCTCCTTATGGCCACCTTGATGGAAAAAGGTCTCAGGAATTCCAAAGTTGAGCAAGGGGACATCACTTAAGTTGTTCCTAACGGCAAAAGAGTTGATCACCATCCCGAGGCCTGAGTTGATCGCATGCTCTTCAATCGTAACAACGCAAGAGTGGCTCATAAAAATATCGGTGAGCAGTTCGCTGTCGAGAGGTTTGACGAAGACAGGGTCCACGACGGTAGCAGAGATTCCCTCTTTTTGGAGAAGCTTGGACACTTCAAAACCAACGTTGCACATGTGTCCAAGAGTGATGAGAGCAATGTCGGTTCCTTTTTGGAGAATTTCGCCTTTGCCAAGAGCCCTTTTTTCGATTGATAGGGGAGGCTCTTCTGTTTCGATATTGGGGTAGCGGATCACTGTGGGGCGCTGCCAATCAAATGCATTTTCTAGAAGCTCTTTGAGCACATGCCCATCTCTAGGCTGAGCGATCACCATGTTTGGCATCGCGTTTAAGAAGCTAATATCATAGATCCCGTGGTGGGTGATTCCATCGCCAGTTGCAATGCCACTTCGATCAAGAGCAAACACAACGGGAGCTTTTTGTAGACACACATCTTGGAAGAGGTTATCGAACGCTCTTTGCAAAAAGGTGGCATAGATACAGCAAACCACTTTTTTGCTTCGGTCAGAGGCAAGGCCACCTGCATAAGTGACACAATGCCCCTCTGCGATCCCCACGTCGAGACACCGATCAGGGAAAGTGTCGACGAACTCGGTAATACAAGAGCCAAGAGGCATCGCGGGAGTGACAGAAACAATCGAAGAATCTTCCTTTGCCATAGAAAGAAGGTGGTCGCCAAAAACCTTAGGGAACTTTCGCTTCTTTCCTCCAGTCGCTAGCTTGGTGCTCGTCACTTTGTCAAACGGGGAACAGCCGTGCCAGGGGATCGGATTTTCTTCAGCAACATCGAGTCCTTTCCCTTTGACAGTCACCACGTGGAGGATCGTAGGGCGATCCACATCTTTCAGAGACTCCAAACAGTCGATGAGCTCTTCAATGTTGTGCCCATCTACTGGCCCGACATAGTTGAGCCCATATTGTGAGAAAAAGGGTGCTGAGCGATCCCTTTTCTGGTCTAATATTTTAGTGATGGCTCCCACATTGTTTGAAATCGACATGTTGTTGTCATTGAGGATAATAAGGAACCGTTTGAGTTTCGGATCGATGTTGTTGAGCGCTTCAAGAGTCAGACCACAGGTGAAGGCCGCATCTCCTACAATGGGTAGTACAAAGTGGTCTTCTTTGTTGAGATCGCGAGCTTTGGCAACGCCTAAAGCTAAAGAGAGGGCCGTTCCTGCGTGGCCCGCATAAAATTGGTCGTGCACAGATTCTTCTGGGTTGGTGAAGCCTGAAAGCCCCTTGTACTGGCGAATGGTTGGAAACTGCTCGGCTCTTCCCGTAAGAATTTTATGTGGATAGCACTGGTGGCTGACGTCAAAAATAAGCTGATCGATAGGAGAGTCAAACACCTTATGTAGAGCAATGGTTAGTTCAACAATTCCCATGTTGGACCCAAGGTGTCCTCCGTTGATCGCCATGACATCGATAATCGATTGGCGCAGCTCTGAGGCGAGCTTTTTAAGCTCACACAGCGAGAGGTGATTTAGGTCTTGTGGAGAGTTGATAGATTTCAGAATCGTTTCATTCATTGATAGCTGTCGTGCCTAGTTGGTGCGAAAGAGGCCGTCTCTGGGGACCCTTCCTCGTTTAGGATGAGGTTCCCTTCACGGTTTTTTAAAAGAGTTTCAATTTTTGCTTCCGCTTCCGCCAGTCTTTTTTGGCACGAAGTAATGAGCGCATCTGCTTCCTCGTAAAGAGTAAGGGATTTATCGAGGGAAACCTGTTCCCCGTTCATTTTTTCCAAAATAGCTTCGAGCCTCTCGTAGGCCTCTTCAAACGTCTGTTTTTTTTCTTCGCTCATTTTTTCTCTGTCGTTTGTACGATTAGCTCCCCATCGAAGAATCTTACTCGCAAGCTTTCTCCAACTTGGACCTCGTCCTTAGAAAGGATAACCGAATCATTTTTTTCATGGAAGGCAATGCTGTATCCTCGCTCCAATACATTGCGTGGGTCTAGAGCCCTTAAAAGCTTGATGAGCTGGTCTAGCTTTGTTTTTCGCACCTGAACCTGCTCCAAGTAAGCCCTTGTAATCTCCCTCCTGCTTTTGGCAAAGTTTTGTTTGAGAAGGTTGAGTGTTGCTGTTGGTTTAAGCGCTTCCTTTTGCCTTCTTGCTCCTTCAACCTGCATTTTGCTCTTTACTAGCACCTGCTTTATGCCCTGAGTGAGATCGTCCTGGATCATATCCAATTTTTGCTGATGGACCCCTAAAAGAGCGTATGGGGAACTGATGAGCGGCTGCTTCATGAGAGCTTCTAGCCTCTGTTTCGAAGAGCGCACCTGAGCTCTGAGCGTTTGGAGGAGTCCAGATTTTAGCTTGGACAGGCGCATCAAATGTTCCGCCGTATTCTCCGAGACAATTTCAGCTGCAGTAGAAGGGGTGGGAGCGCGCATGTCTGCCACAAAGTCTGCGATTGTAAAATCAGTCTCATGGCCTACAGCTGAGACGATCGGGATTTTTGACTGGTGTATCGCTTCTGCTACACATACCTCATTGAAAGGCCAAAGATCTTCTAAGCTGCCACCGCCTCGACCCACGATCAAAACATCGCACAGAGCATGCCGGTTGAACTGATTGATCGCGCTTGTAATCTCTGCTGCGGCTCCATCCCCTTGAACCCGTACCGGATTTAAGATGAGATGGAATCCAGAGTATCTGCGGTTTAAAACGTATAAAATATCTTGAATGACCGAGCCGGTGGGGCTCGTCACCACACCTATTGTTTTAGGGAACTTAGGGAGAGGCTGTTTCTTCTCCTTGTCGAACCAACCCATCCCTTGAAGTTTTATTTTGAGCTCATGGAGACGCTGTAAAAGAGGTCCACTACCTGCGTATTCTACCTCTTTGATGATCAGCTGATAGGTGCCGCGAGGGGAGTAGACCGAGAGCGAGCCCCTTGCCACCAGCTCATCCCCCTCCTTAGGGAGCCTGCTGAGCCTACTAGCCGCCCCTCGGAAAAGGACAGCCGAGAGCTGAGAATTGGCATCCTTCAAAGTGAAGTAAATATGGCCAGAAGCTTGTTTTCGTAAGTTACTCACTTCTCCTCGGACGGAAAGAGAGGCGAAAGAAAGTTCTAATTTCTTTTTAACGGCAAACGTCAGATCGGAGACAGAAAGAATCGGAGGGCTACTAGTCATCGTTTGCCTTGAATATTTGGGAAAAATCCAGTATGATCCAAAAAGATTTAAAATCCCATGGGTTTATGAAAAGACAAGTTATCATTGCTGGCAATTGGAAGATGCACAAGACGATCCAAGAGGCGACCCAGTTCATTGAAGAGCTCTTGCCCCAATTGGCAGCCCCTCATTGTGGCGTTTGGATCGCTCCTCCCTCCACTGCGATTTCCACATGTGCAGACAAGGCTAAAGAGTCCCCACTTAAGATCGGCGCTCAAAATGTGAGCTATGCAGGGGAAGGAGCTTTTACGGGAGAGATTTCCGGCAAGATGGCCAAAGAAGCAGGGGCCTTCTTTTGTCTTATTGGCCATTCCGAGCGGCGCACTCTATTCGGGGAAACCGACGATACGATCGCCCTTAAAGTTAGACAAACGATCAGCCAAGACCTTGTTCCCGTTCTTTGTATTGGTGAGACTTTAGCAGAGCGCGATGAAGGCAGGACAGAAGCGGTCTTAAAAGGACAGCTCATCGAAGGATTAAAGGGGTTTTCAGCAGACGAGCTCAAAGAGCTTGTCATCGCTTATGAGCCAGTTTGGGCCATCGGTACAGGGAAAACGGCAAGTGCAGAAATGGCTCAAGCAGCGCATGCATTTATTCGAAAAGAAGTTGCAATCGATTTGAGCAAGCCTTTTGCAGAAAGCCTTTCGATCTTGTATGGTGGCTCGGTGAAGCCCGCCAATATTGAAGAATTGATCAAACAGCCAGATATTGATGGAGCCCTAGTTGGTGGCGCATCTCTGGAAGTAGACTCATTTGCTAAGCTTGTAAAACTTAGCGCAAGTTAAAAACCTGGATGGAACAATGACCATTTTATTTTACACAGCAATTTTTTTATTCCTTTTGATTTGCCTTTTGCTATCCCTTGTCATCTTAGTCCAAGAGAGTAAGAGCATGGGACTTGGCGCCTCCTTTGGGGGAGATCCAGGAGAGTCACTTTTTGGAACATCGACGGCGGCCGTCTTGAAAAAGTTCACCGCGTACCTCGCCGTTGTCTTTATGGGAGCGTGTGTGATCCTCTCTATCTGGTCGGGAGGAATTGGTAATTCAAAAAAACGAGCTCCCATCGAGATAGAGCAAGGGATCGATGGGTAAGCATCGACTTCGATACTTTGGAGATCCCGTTCTGCGCAAACACTGCGAGCCCATAGAGGAGATCACTGATGAGATCAAAGAGCTTGCCGCTGACATGGTTGAGATGTGCAAACAGTATAAAGGGGCAGGAATCGCAGCTCCCCAGCTAGGAGTCCCGATTCGCATGTTCATGCTTCACAACTACGATGTCTTGCCGGATGGCCAGTGGGTCCTGGGGCCACCCATCTTTTTTATTAACCCGAAAGTCCTCACCAAAAGCAAAGAAACCAACACAGACACCGAGGGGTGCCTCTCCATCCCTGGATTCCATGCAGGCCCCGTCGAGCGCCCGAATCAAGTAACGGTGGAAGCCCTTGATCTTGAAGGGAATACGTTCATTGATGAGCGAGAGGGCCTCAACGCACGTGTTTTTTTTCATGAGAACGACCATCTTAACGGCGTACTCTACACCGATCGCCTCCCGCCACGAGTAAAGAAAAAATTTGAACCCCAGCTACTCAAGATCAAAAAGAGCGAAGCCAAAAGCCCCACCTCATAAAAAAAGCCTTAGGTATTGAACCTAAGGCTTTTATCTATATAAGACTTCAGTTTGCTTACTTGTTACCAGTAATCGCACTCAGAAATAGGCAAACTGCTATTCTGCCGAGCAAGTCAGCGAAAACAGTTGCAGTAGTGGTGGCCATTGCCGTCCAGACCTCTGCAGAGAACTTTTCTGGGTTATCTGAGTTGTGGAATCCGCAGAGTACAACCCCGATGAAGGAGTAAGCTGCGATGAAGGCAACGGTAGCCGCTATGGCAACAACTGCGATATGGGGGCTAGTCGCGGCGAGAGCAACGCCTAGAACAGCGAGTCCAAGAGTCCCAGCTGCATAGGGGAGAGCGCGCTGAAGAGTTGTTCGGTTGTCTACTGGTGGGCTATCTGGTGTATCTGAGTGCATTAAAGGTTGTCGGTCATGTGTCTCAGTGTTGAGAGCATGTGAGGGTTGTGACATTTGTAGGGCTTGCATATTATTATCCTTTATTTTTTATGTTTTGTTTGTATGTAAGTATTTTATCGTTTTACTGGATTTAATTCATTTTTTAAATTAATTGATTTAATTGCTTTGTTTAATTTTTGTATATATTAAAATTTTAATAGTAGAATTTAGCTTGAATTAAAATATTGTTATGTGTTAAAAATTTCTATTTTAGCCTGCTGGACAAATCAATTTTTGAATGAATAGGAGTAGAGTTTTCAATGAAGAAAGTCTTTTTTTTTACTTATTTTTTGTCTGTTTTTTACAAGGGGACTTGTTTCTGGGGAAAGCTACATTCCAGAGCCTCCAGCTGAAACGCCTATCCTAGAGCTGTCACATAAAGAGTGTGCAAATTGGAAAGAAATTGCTAGGTCTGTGACAAAAGAGGAGGGAATGATCGAGCTCATCCCTTTAGATCAGGATGTGACTAATTGGTCTGACCTTATTGGCATTCAGATTTACGACAGGTCTTTATGGAACAAAGGAGAAGAGGCTACGCTTATCGATGTACTAGATCATTTTATGACAACACTTAAAGAAGCAAATAAGGGGCGTAAGTTCAGTTGGAAAATTCTACAAAGCAATAAGAGAGCGGCTATCTATGAGTGGTGTGTGAAGGAAAAAGATTCAGATAAAATCATAGAGACTGAAATAGCGCGTGCTTTTTTAACGGATAAATTTTTTCATCGCATAGGATTTACCAAGAAAGATAAGAGAATATCCTTCGAAGAAAAAGAGAAATGGATCAAGGCATTACGAGAAAATGTATCCGTTGTTCCATATGAAAAAGCAGTGGAGTCTATAGGTTTATCAGTCGTTGAAAAATTGAAAGACTCTTTGGCACTAAGCGATTATTTTCGATTTTGGAATCGAGTATACACCTATCAAACTGTTTATGGAGCCACTGGGGTTACTTTTGTGCCTCCTTGGCAGACGGGTAGTTTTTTTTCTGAGCAGCTGGATATTGCAACTATTCCGATGAGTGATCTTTGAGTTGAAGAACGTTTCAAAGAAGAGAAGGGAAAAGTTCGAAAGAACTCTTCTACAAAAGTGAAATTTAAGATTCTTGAAAAATCTCCTGAAGAAATTATCTATACGTAGAGTCAACCTAAACATCATTTGCAACTTAGTGTAGTGGTAAGAACATTTGTAACCGATTATGGGTATTACTCTATAATCTATAAGCGGACGATGTCGTCTCCAATTTCAGAAGAAAGGCAAATAGAATGGAAAGATCGATTGAAAACGATTAAGCTAAATCCGATGTTTGATAGGAAAAGTTAATGCTATCGGCGTTTCTCTGCTAGCTCAGTTTTGTACTTCTCCACAAGAGCCCTGGCCTCTTCATGGGTTTCTTCTATGTACTTAACATAGCAAAAATTCTTCGGTTCCTGAGTTCTAAAATATAAGCGATCTCCTGCAAGACGAGCACAACAGATTTGAGGGTCAAAAAGGTCTTCATGTTTTTTGCCGTAAATGAAAAATCCTATGCCAACATCTTTGTAGCTATATTTTTTTTGGGAAGATGGGTTTTCTGCTGCATGCAAATTTAGATTCTTTATTAAAATTTCAGAACAATCGAATAATAAATATCGAGTCTCTTCTTCTGAGAGAGGGGAGAAGACTTGGAAATCTAAACTTACTTCTTTATAGGTCCCGCTTACCCCATATCCAATGGCACTAAATCTATATTTTTTTTCTATTTCGTTAGAAGCTTTATCAAGGCATTTCATTATTAGGGAGCTTTCTTTTACGGCTTGATTTTTTTGTTTGTTTGAAACAGTTTGTGTGTCATTAAATGATGATGCATTGAGAAAAAATGAATTAAGAAATATGAATATATTGGCAGGTATTAAAATGATTTTCATTTGATGTTAATAGTTCCCTTTTTTATATATTCAGATACGTTGTCCTTTAGAACGTCTCGATAAGTGGGGCTTTGAAATGTATGATCAAACCAAGGGGCTTTAGGGTGAGGTGTCAGCCACTGGATATGTTTCCCGTATCTTTGTAACCCCGTCTCATCAAATTGATGTATTCTATCCCCCTTTGATACGTAGCTACGCAATCCTCCACATGTTTCTGGTATTACTTGCATTGCTCCTGCTATTGATACCACAAAAATTCTTTTTCGTCTCTCAGGGTCATAAATCATAAGAGCATTCCTTATTGCTGCATTTCCCATACTGTGACCAATCGCTAAAACAGTGCTAGTGGGTGAAGAATTATCAAAAAAATTATCTAGTGCTTTGTGAATTTCTCTCACACCTGGCGTTATGTGATTTGAACGGTATTTATTAGCGTGTATCACGTCAAATACTAAACCATAGGTTGGAAGATGCACCCCTGTCACATTGACTCCTCCTCCAAGGTCTGAGAGATATTCTAGGGAACCCCAATGATTTGAGGAGTCATTCTTTATTCCATTCACAAACAGAATCATCTTGTCGTTTAACTCGGTGCGACCAAGGTTGTAGATGCGAGGCTGTTCAAAAGTGATAGGGGGTATCTCGCAGGGCAAGTAGTCATTCGATCGAAAGGCTTGCTGATAATGCCATCGAGCAAAGGCCTCAGGATCGAACTCCTTCATGACTACCGGCTGGTCAGATGAATCTGTGGAAAACCGCCCATACAAGTCCTCAAAGGAGAGGGGGTTGTTGTAGGTGTAGGCGTAGAGGTTGACCGAATCGGTTAGGGGCGTTGGGTCGGGGGTGAGGAAGCGGCCATGCTCTGGATCATAGTAGCGACGTCCAAAGTAGATGAGCCCGCTCTCTTCGTCGTAACGCTTCGAGCGGTAGCGCCAGGGGTTGGGGCCGAGTGAGGGGACTTCTTCGCCAAACGCGTTGTATTGGTAGGAGTATAGCTTCTGTCTGTCAAAGGAGGAGATGAAGAGGGTGTTGCCAAAGATGTCTTGGATGGGCTCGTAGAGGGTTGGCTCAATGAGAAGGAGGAGGGTGTCTTGCTCTGAGGCGGGATAGCCGCCGAGGATGCGCAGTTCAATGAGGGTGTCAGCTTTGTCAAACGCTCCGATTTCGTTTTCGCCGTCGTAAAGGAAGCGCAGGTGCTTTGCCTCTACCCAATCACTGTTTTGGAGCTGGTAGAGTGTTTTTGTCATTCTTCGGTGCAACGGATCATAGGTGAAGGTGAGCCTGGTTCCGTCGGTGATCACTTCAATGAGCCGATCGAGGGCATCGTACTTGTAGTGGGTGATTAAGGTGGGGGTGGTTTTGGTGATTGGGTTTCCATTGGGGTCGTGGGTGAAGGTGGTCTCTCCCGCTTGGATCAGGGCGTGAGTGGCATCGCTTTCGTGGGGGACTCCGTCTTTCTCTAGACGATTGTAGAGGCTGTCGTAGCTGTAGTTATGCCCTTTTTCTTGTGTGAGTTGTCCTAGCCCATCGTAATTGAAGGTGTATTCGATGTTGTTGGCTTGGATCTCATCGATGTGGCCACGCGGGTTGTAGGTGATCTCTTCTTTGTAATCGCAGTGGCTCGTCTTTATCTTTTTGCCGGCTCGATTATAGATGTAACTGCTCTTATTTTTGGAAGTGAGCTGGCCAGAATGGTTGTAGCGATAGGAAAAGGTATGGCCTAGAGCCGAAATAGAGGAGAGGTAGAGGGGATTATAGATGTAGTCGACTGTAGCGTTGGAGGGGAGGGTAAGCTGTGTTCTTCGGTTGAGAGAATCGTAGGTGGCTTCGATGATTAGGCCGTTGGCAAGCTCTTCTTTGAGGAGGTTGCCGAGGCGATCAAGGGTGCGCTCTGTTGTGGTTTCGTTGATATGGTCGGTGGCGCTAAGTAGGTGGCCGTTTGGCGTGTATTGATAAGAGATGTTGATCATCTCGTCTGATGAGATGAGCTCGGTTTGGTTGCCAAAGATATCGTAGCTATAGACAAGGGCAGTGCCATCGGGCTTGGTGTAACAGTGGATTCTATTGTTGAGGTCATAGGTAAAGGATGATTCTTTGTCTCCCTCGGTGATGGTAGAAACCCGGCCCATTTCATCAAAGGTTTTTGTGATCTCAAGGGTGTGGATATAGCTCTCTTCTTGGTAGACATGGCTTTGGTGGAGAATCTGGTTACCAGCCAGGTCGTGGATATAGTCTTCAGCAAAAAGGAGGGTGCCATCTTGGCTTCTTACTTCTTTGCGCGAAGGCCTAAGCATTACATCAAAGATCTCAATGCATTGGTAGCCGAGTGGGTCGGTGGTAATGGTGCGAAGGACGGTTTGTCCGTTGCTGTTTTGGTAGGTCTCATCGTAGGTGATGGTGGTTGTGTGGCCTTCTCCATTGGTCTTTTCGACAAGTCGATTGAATGCATCGTGGCAATAGGTTTCTATGCCATCGGGCCGGATGACTTCGATTGGGTTGCTCTCTGTATCGAAGGTATACGAGGTGGTTTGTAGAATGTCTCCATCTTCATTTTCGTAAGCTTCTTTTGTGATTCGACCGAGAAGGTCTCTCTCATATCTGTGAATCAGGTTGCCCGTTGGTGTGATGTGTCTTTCGAGCAAGGGTCTACTCATCGAGTCATACTCATACTCGGTGCGCATGTGCTCTTTTTCTTCGCATACTTTGCGGCCAGCAAAGTCGTAGGTAAACCTGGTTTTGACTCCGTCTTTATCGGTATGGGAAAGAAGATGCAAAGAGCTATACTCAGAGTGTTCTGCAGCAACGGTTTTCCCAGTAGAATCTTGGTACTTAATCTGCGTTTGTCTTCCTAAAGCATCATGGGTGAAGAGGGTGGTGTTCCCTTCCCCGTCGGTGCGAGAAGTGAGGACGCCTTCTACGCTGTAGGTGAAGTTATCAATAGATCCATCGGTATGGACGATCTCTAGGGGTTTTCCTAAGATGTTGTGCGTTTGAAAGGTGGTATGGCCAAGTGGATTGGTTTGGCTTGTGAGGTGTCCTAAGATATCATACGTTGAGCTTTCGACCGCGCCATCAGGGTGAATAACTTGGGTCTGATGGCCAAAAGGATCGTATTCGTAGGTGGTGGTGCTTCCAAAGGGATCCGTGGAGGCAATTTTCTGGTTTTTGGGGTCGTATTTGTAGTGGGTTTTTCTCTCTTCACCTGAGGGGAGGATTTGGATCTCTTCGATGAGTCGGTTTCCGCAATCGTAGACTCTTTGGGTTACTTTTCCACTTGGGTCGACTTGCTCTGTCAGGTTCCCTAATGCATCGTAACTGTAGGCGGTGATATTTCCTCGTGCATCGTTTTCTTGAATCAAGCGTCCCTTATCGTCGTACTCATAATGGAGTGTGTAGCGCAACGTATTGGAGCTGTCGTAGACTTCTTTAGCGATGACTTTTGCAAGCTTGTTATAGGAGAGTTTGACTTTCGAAAGGAGGATTTCTTCTCCTGTTTCGGGATTGAGGGCAAGCTCTTCTATGATCTCAGGTAGGTTTTGTGCGGGAGCTTCCTTCTTAGGGGTGATTCTTTCTATGGTTCTATGGCTGAAATCATCAGCCCCATCATCGATGGTTTTGGAGATCAGTATGTTGTCATTATTGTATTCATACAGCTCACGTATATGGATCTCATCGTCATCGGTGATGATCTTTTTTGTGAGAAGGTTTGTTCTTCCTAGGTATGCATATTGGGTGATGAGGCCAGATGGAGACCTGGTTTCGATCAATCTGTTTCGATCGTCGTATTTGTGTTGCTTGGTCCAGGTATCAAGGCTGTCTTTTTTACAGATGTTGCCTCTTAGGTGCTCTTGGGTGGGGTTGCCCCAATCATCATAGACAAACTCCCGCTCAAGCTTGGGAATTTCTTCCGCATCAAGGAGTCTTTTTTTCTTTAGCTGCCCAAACTCTTCCCACTCCATTTTAAAGAGGTGGTGGAGGGTGTCTTTTTCATGGTATTGGACAGCCGATGTGAGGATTTTGTCGTTGTAGTAGATGGTGGTTTTATTCTGATGGCAGTCAAAGACGTGGGTGACTCCCTTTGGGCTATAGACAAAATCGTCGTCTATTTTTTTTCGCTCGACCTCGTAGATGAACTGGTGAGTGGGAATGGATTTTCCCTCTTCTCCCACGGACTGATACAGAGCTTTGACTCGATTGAGTGATGAGTGGGCAGGTGATGCAATGTGAATGTTTTTGCCAGGGGGGAGGGTGTTGCTTCCTTCGGAGTAATAATCGGCTTTTACTTCTCGACCTTCAGGAAGAGTCCGCTTATTGACGATGCTAGCGATAGGGTTAATGGAGGTATAGATTTCGGACTCGGTGGGGAGGCAGGGCCTTTCTACTCTTTTAAGGGTGTAGTAAGGATCATATCGGCGGCATGGATCCCAGTCTCCAACTCTGTCGAATAGATATTTGATGATTTGCCCATCACTGGTTTCGATTTGAAAGTTGCGGCCATGTTTACTGAACTTGTTTTTGTGGTAAGAGATTTTGCAACTTGCGTAGATTTTTTTGCCGGTAGGATTGGTAGCGTAGACCTCAGTGAGCTGATCATCGTCGTTGTATTTGTACTTGATGAAATTGCCGTTGGGGAGCTCTTCCCTTGTTAGGAAGAATCTTGGATAGACATATCGGACTTTTCCTCGAAGATACGTGCGTAGAGTCCCATCTGCGCAGTGGATTACAAACTTATTCTTGGTCTCTTGGTAGAGAATTGTGTTGCGCAAGTTGTGCTGACCTGAGACTTCACCTCTTGAGAGGTTGGTGACTCCTTTGCCTCTTTTTTCAAAGTCGATTTTGTAGGGTACCCAGTTTTGTCGAACGTCGTGTTTCCCATCACGCTTGAAATGGAGCATTGTTCCATTTGGCTCTCGCACTTCAATGCGGCGAAAGTCTTTTCCAACGGTTTTTTTTCGAGTCTCTTCGGTTTTTTTTGGAATAAGAGTCATTCTAATGTGTGGAAAGAACTCCCAGCCACCATATTCGCCTTCTCCATCGCCACTCACATAGTATCTGCGAAGAGGAAGGGGCTGGGCGCCTTCAATCACATGGTCTTCGGCAAAGGCAACAAAATCTCCGGTAAGCAAGCTAACGCAGTCGCAAAGGGTATTTGCAGGATCTCCCTCAGTCGCCGCCTGCACATTTGGATCAGTGAGGTTGGCACCTAACGGGGTGAGGAAAAGAAGAGCTCCAAGGAGAGCTTTTTTCCAAAAAGTCATGCAAAAGAATTTACTCGACAAAGAAATTGGTTGTCAAACTTGAGGCGTTGTTCTCCCTTACGCATTGCATGAAAGTAAGTGAGGGTAGTATTCTTATTCACCAAAACTAACTTTTTAAAGGTCCCTATGTCTTTTTCTGTTTCATCCACATCAACTCAGCCTAGAGTGGAGTTCACTCCTTTGCCTGCCGCCTATTCGATCGAAAATAATGAAGGCTACACTATTACCATGTCGGAGGATGGGAATACGATTCATCTGAAGGATAAGTTTGGAGATGAGATCCAGGGACTCATATAAGTTGGTGTGCAGGTTGGTCAGGAAGAAATAGACAGCACCGATCCAAGTGCTCATTTTGAGTCTCTAGTGAAACAGCGCATTAGGGAGCTAGCTCAATCGAAGGATAAATTTGGGTTTCAAGTTTACAAAGAACAAGGACCAGAAGGCGAGAAGTATGCGATCAAATTTGGCCAATATAGCCTTGCTGGTGGCGGAGGTGAGCCGTTTTACGTTGGCAAAGACGGAAAATTATACCGTAAGTTGTCTGAAAAAAGGCGTTTTGCGATGGGAGCTTCTCTTGTTGGTTGGGCAATGATTGGAACTGTTTTGGGGGGACCAGTTGGTGGGGCAGTGTGTTTTTGCGGAGTAGGTAAGTTTTATGACTATGTAGTTAATACTCCTGTCCGAGAAAAAACTGATAGAGGTGCAAAGCAAGCCCTTGCAATTGGAGCAGTTGCAGGAGGCGTTGGTGTAGCAGCAGCGGCAGCAGCCAAAAGTGTCAATGGGCTGTTGTGCATAAGTCAATTGATACAATAGGGGATAGTCTGGTTAAGGGGAAGGTTCCTCCACCAAACAAAGTTATAACGGAAATATCAAGAACTGCGCTAGTTGCCGGAGTTGGAGTGGCTGTTGGAGGCGCTGTGACAGGTTACTATCAAAAGCTTGATGCTGAAAGGATTGCTAAAGGAGATAAAGCTGTAAAGTCAGTGGTACGGGTAGCTAGCCGCAGTTGCAAGGTTTGCAGGGGCAGGGTCAGAAAAACTCACTCTTAATAAAATAAAAAGAGAGCCTGCAGGAAAAGGTGTGTTTGGAGCAGCCGTTATGGGTGGTAGTCTTGGAGCTGTGAATCGTCTTGCAAAAGAAATTGAATGGACCAATAAGATTTGCCAAGAAAGAGCTAGAGTAAAAGATGCAAGAAAAACATGGGACAATCAGGTTGAGCGAGGAAAAGATGCTTTTGACGAAGAACTTGAAATCCTTAGTAATCAAGATGCTGCTTTGGTTGAAGAGCATGGGGAGATCATTCAAGACAAAATTGATGTTCAATGCCAGTTTGATGCGATCGAAAAGTATATTGAAGACAACTATGGCGAGCAATTGGACAAACTTATCAAACTAGAGACTCGCTATGGACCACAAAATAAAGAGGGTTTCATTGAACGACTGGCCCAGTGGGGGCAGTTAGAATTCAGGATCCCCAATGTAATTCCTCTAGGACTGCCTTTCCGCCGTGGGAGAATAAACTACTTACCGAAAAGTGGCCCAGATCTTTCGCAAAAGGATGCCTACTCTAAAGCTGTAGGTGATCGAAATAGCTTCTTAGAGGTGTTGTTGAAAAAATCCCCTCTTAGGTAGTGGCATTTAGGCGCAAAAAACTTCGTTTTTGCGCTTTTGGCACTTCGTGACTTGAGCTGACTATCGCTTTGGTAAATGGGATCCTTCGCTC
>Ga0180438_10001249_pt1 | contig 45262 bp, 54 predicted proteins | sample SS_ome_12_FD_132455 | JGI IMG/M metagenome (GOLD analysis project Ga0180438, IMG submission 132455) | Hypersaline lake sediment archaeal communities from the Salton Sea, California, USA - SS_3_D_2 metaG | ecosystem: Environmental > Aquatic > Non-marine Saline and Alkaline > Hypersaline >...
AGAAGACGCTACAGGAGAGGCGCAATATCAACCTTCAAATGGCATCACGTTTCGTGTAAACTGAAGGGGAAAGTCTCTCTTATTTCTTCACCCGATTTGTCCCAAAGATTTTGACGACATACACCTGACCTTGTACCCAATGCGTGGCCGACCCCCGTCGCTCCCGTAGGGTCAAAATCTATGGAAAACTGCGTTGGAATCGTTTTTTCGACGCAGTTTTTATTACATTTTCAATCCCCAAAATAGGTGCGGGATCGAACCTATCGCACCCGCGATGTTTTGGCAGCGCTGATTGCTTTCAAGAAACCGGCTTCTCTCAACTTGCAGCGCGTAACCTGGAGTTGAGAGCGAAAGACGATGAGTGGTTTGACTCGCGCAAGGTCAGGTCGATCTTCATACGGACTTTGAGGTGTGATCTACCGCACTGGGTCTGGATTAGGCCACTGCTTCCACCACCTTCAACTGGAGAGTTGATTGGTTGCCTCTCCTCGTTTGTCCCATACATTCGCAAGTATTCCCAGCTACATTTAGTGAAGACCCATCCCGCTGTTGCGCACTAGAGATTGTCCCAAATCTCGGTAATATATGGCTGGCATTTGACACATTTTGGAGGGTCACATGAAGGAACAAACGTGATGCAGCAACATCAGCCTTTGCACGCCAGAACACTCTCTCTTCTCAAAGGAGTAGTGTTTCTCCTCAAAGAAACATTTAAGGAATGGAGCCGCGACAACGCCTCCCAGCTTGGGGCAGCGCTGGCATACTACACGGCGTTGTCACTTGCCCCACTGCTCGTGCTGGTCGTCGTGGTCCTGAGCCTGGTCTTTGGAAATACCTCTGCGCAAGGAGAGATCGCCGAACGGGCACAAAGCGTGGCCGGGCAGGACGCAGCGCGTGTTATTCGGACCATCCTGCGTAATACTAACACTTCAGGATCAGGTGTCCTGGCAACGATTATCAGTATTGGCATGTTGATGTTCGGTGCGTCGGGCGTCTTTGGCCAACTCAAGCAAGCGCTCAATACTGTTTGGGAACTGAAGCAGAGGCCCGGCCGGGGTGCGACGGGTATGCTAAAGGAGCGCCTGGTTTCCTTCGGTATGGTTCTGGTGGCCGGTTCGCTACTGGTAGTCTCACTGACGCTGGACACAGTCCTAGCTGGTTTGAGTGGCGCGCTTGGCTCCAGATTGTCAGCTCTTCCCGACCTGATACAACTGGTTGAACTGCTGCGCACACTGCGGTTCGTGAAGTTTCTCTTCTCGTTCGGCGTCTTCACGTTGTTGTTTGCCTTCATTTACAAGGCCGTGCCGGATGCCGAGGTAGCCTGGAAGGACGTGTGGATTGGTGGGGCAGCGACATCCCTATTGTTCACGGGTGGCAACCTGCTGATCGGCATCTACCTGGGTCGCAGTAGCGTTGGGTCAGCTTATGGCGCAGCTGGGTCATTGGTGGCTTTGCTGGTGTGGGTATATTACTCCGCCCAGGTCTTCTTCTTCGGCGCGGAGTTCACACAGGTCTATGCAGAAATCCATGGATCGCGTATTCTACCCGACGAGGATGCCGTGGCTCTCGTGCGCGAGGAGCGGACGCGCCAGGAGGTCTTCGGCATGATGCGTCCGCGCTTGATGGGGTTGGGTAGGAAGAAGGCCAAAGAGGAAGAGGCTGTCGAAACTGAAGAGGCCGACATGCCCACGGAAGTTGAAGTTTCCGCAATTGCTGAGGACGCACGCTCCAACCGAGACCACCTATTGAAATACGGGGGCGCTGCAGCCGGAGTCCTGGGGCTTCTTGCGGGTGCCATTGCTGTTATAAGTCGGATCAAAGACGAGCGGTGATACTTTGCTGCCAACGGCACCTCCCCCAACACTCTTGAGGGGTGTCCTGTACGAAATCCAATATACCCTATCGCAGTTTCTTCAATTCTGCCTGAACGGGAACCTGTTGAGGTGAGACTTCGGAATAGGGCTGCTCATGGCACCCTGATGACAGCTTGACACTCCGGCAGTCTGCGCCGGTCAGCGCTCTGCTCAAAGTAGCGTACCCTTGAGAGCGAAGGTCCAGCACAACTTATCTCTTTTTCACAGATTTCTTCACGACTCCGGCGCAGCTGGACCGGCAAGGTCAAAGCTGAACCGGGCAATGATAGACGGGGCATCCTGTGCCCAGGCGTGCAAGACATACTCCGCCGAAGCGTCCATTTCTTCCGGCGCACCGTTTGCCCCCAATGGAGCACTGATTTCCCAACCACCATCGTGGATTTCCACACAGGCGTCTGAGGGCCACCACGTTACGGCGTCATCATCGGAGAGGAGTTGGGTCCGGATGCACGCACCATCCGGCAGCGTCGTCTCGCCGGTGAAGGTGATTTTCCCTTGCTCTATGTGGACGCGATAGACCACAATCGTGCCATCAGTAGGGGGCCGATCTTCGGACAGTAGACCTGGGGACCGGCCGCAGCTCGACAAAGCCAAAAGTGATACCGTCACCAACGCGACTGACAGATGACTCCGGATAAAGATAACCACCCATCCCCAGTCAGTGCGGATGTTGTTCCCGACAAGTCGACCTATACAAAACTCGCTAGGCATTATTGTCACTCCTTATTCGTATGTCCCTGCAATGCTATCTGCATTGCGTGCCATGGCCAGTTGCAAGCAAGAAGAGAGCTGTCTGTTACGAAGGTATGAAGTTACCCATCCGTCTGGCTATTCAGCCGCATCAACCGCACCTTGTCCACGCGGTAGCCGTCCATATCCACCACTTCGAACCGCAAACCGGCCCACTCACACGAGTCCGCCTCTTTCGGCACGCGTCCGAGGTGCTTCATCACCAGCCCACCGACGGTCGAGTAGTCTGCGCCCTCGTCGGGCAGGCGCCTCAGCTTGAGAAAGTCCTTCAGCGACTCGATCGGCATCAACCCGTCCACCAGCCACGATCCGTCATCCAGTTGGTCAACGCGCGGCTCCGGCAGCGTCCCTTTGAGAGGGATGTCGCCCACGATGGCCTCCAGGATGTCGGTCAGCGTGACGATGCCTTCCGTCCCGCCGAATTCATTGATGATGACCGCCACGCGTGTCCCAGCCTCTTTGAATCGCTCCAGTGCGGTCAAGACCTGAGTGCCCTCCGGTAGAAAGAGGGCCGGGCGCAACACAGCTTCTAACTCAGGCTCACGCCCCATCAACGTCTGTGCCCACAATGCCTTTACCGAGACAATCCCCTCCACATTGCCCGGTTCGCCCTCATAGACCGGGTAGTACGAGTGCCCACTCTCGACCATCTTGCGCCAGTTGGCTTCGGGGGGGTCCTCAAGACGTACCGCTTCCATCTTGGTGCGCGGCGTCATCAACGAGCCAATCGGCAGGTCATCAAGCAGGAACACGTTTCGCACGATATCGCGCTCCGCCTCCTCGATAACGCCCGACTGCGTGCCCTGTTCCAGCAAGATCTTCACCTCTTCCTCGCTGACGGCAGGTTGCGACGAGGATCGCACACCCAGCACCTTCATCACTGCCTCAGTCGAGAGGCTGAGCACACGTACCACTGGCGCCATAAGCACGGCCAACACCTGCATGGGACGGGCGACAACAGCTGCCACGCCTTCCGCATTGCTCAGCGCGACGCGCTTGGGAGCCAGTTCGCCGATGACCAGCGACAGGTAGGTGGTCCCGGCGACCACGATCCCCAGACTGACCACCGACTCGTAACCGGCAAGCACGCGAAATCTCTCCAGACCGCCTGCCAGCTCCTGCGCCAGAGTGGCGCCACCAAATGCACCGGCAAAGATGCCAACCACCGTGATGCCCACCTGCACCGTCGAGAGGAAGCGGTTGGGGTCTGCGGCCAGTTCCAGCGCAGCCTGCGCGCCCCTGTCGCCTTCGGTGGCGCGGCGCTGTAAGCGTGCGCGTCGAGCGGACACAACGGCGATTTCGGACATCGCCAGCATTCCGTTAAGGAGGGTCAGCAAGACGATCAGCCCAATTTCGAGTATCACAGTTGACATGAGCAAAATTCCTTTTGGAGTGGAAGCGCGGGTGGGCAATTCGTTCGAGGCTACCTGGCAGTTGACCCGGATCTGCGAAGCGCCGGTATGACGTTGCTATCTCGCACAACGTTGTCAGCGATCCCCGCCGTCGTCATTGGCGATGATGACCGTCACTTTGGTCTCGTCTTCCAGGCTGGCTGCCAGTGCCCGCAAGCCTTTGAGTTCGAAGACGCTCTCCTCTCCAACCGGCTTGCCGAGAACTACCGTGGTCACGTTCTCATCACGGATGGTAGCTATCAGTTCACTGCGAAGCTGGCCCGACCGCACCAGAATCTCGGCTTCGATGTCCTGCTTCTGGGCACGCTCTTGGGCAACCAGCAAAAGAAACTCTCCCATGCTTTCAAGCTCGGCCTCGACAACATCAGGCCGCACGGCGGATATGCTTCTCTGGAGAAAGTCGGCGTCGGCTACGAAGAGAAACATTAGTGGGTTGTCTTGCGCCTTCGCCAGAGCGATGGCTACGTTCTGTGCCTGGACCGCCGCCGGACCACCACGGGTCGCGCAGAGTATCTTGCCCATTGTATCAGCCTCCCGGAGCTAGAAGCGAAAAGTGGAGCACCAGCCACAGTGTACCCACTGCTACAGTAATGACCATGGCGGGCAGGCTGACTGAGGCGAAGCGGCGGAAGGTGATGGGGTAGCCTGCACTAGCAGCGATGCCCGCCGTGACCAGGTTGGCAGAAGCTCCGATTAGCGAGGTGTTGCCGCCCATGGCTGCCCCGACGGACAATCCGTAGAAGAGCACGTTGCCTTCGGCACCAGGGATTGTGCTGGTGAGAAAGCCAGCCACTGGCAGCATGGCGGCAGTGAACGGGATATTGGCAATTGCGCCTGACAGGAACGCAGCGGACCACGTCAGCACCAGCACTCCGGCCAACAATCTGTCTCCGATGATGGAACTGAGGGAACTGGCTATCACTCCTATCAAGCCCACTTCTTGGACGGCTCCGATAACGATGAACAGGGTGATAAAGAACATCAAGGTGGTCCAGTCCACGACCTTTAACATGCGGTCTATGTCGAGGCCTACCCACAGCAACAAGACAGATGCACCAATGAGGGCCGTGACCGCCGGGACAAGGTGAAAGCTTTCGCCGAAGACAAACAGTGCCATCATCACACCAAACACCACACCTGCTTTGCGCAGGTTCACAGGTTCGCGAATCCGACCCTGTTCCTCAAGACGGTTGAGCAGAGCGGGAGATATGCCACTGCCCACTGCCCTATACTGCTTTCGGTAGCGCAGCAGGACGTAGCCGCTCAGCGCTGTCAGTGCCAGCAGTACACCCGGCGTCAGGTTAGCGAGAAAGCCATTGAAGCCTATTCCGGCAAATGAGCCGATCAGGATATTGGTGGGCGTCCCAATGAGCGTGCTGATGCCGCCAATATTTGAGGCCATGACCTCTGGCAGCAGCAGGGAGAGTGGATCTATGTCGAGCGCGATGGCGATCTGGAGTGTGATGGGAGCCATCAACAGCATGGTGGTAACGTTGTCGAGCAGCGCCGAAGCGACGGCGGTGATGACCATGAGGACGATGACTAACAAAGATGCCCGTCCACGAGAGATACGGTAAGCCTGATAAGCCAGCCACTGAAAGATACCGGTTTCCTCGGTAACGCCAATCACGATCATCATGCCCAGCAACAGGAAGATGACGTTGAAATCTACATATTCGAGCGCGCGATCGAAGCCAAAGATGAAGAGATCGTGAGTGAGCGCCCCTCCTACGAAGCTGACACCAAAAATGACCGCCATGCTGATCATTGAGGCCATCGTTTTGTTCAGCAACTCGAAAGCGATGGACAGCAGCATGACGATAAAGACGGCAGTTGCTACCCAGAAGCCAGCCGTGAGCTCACGCTTGAGGACAACGTCGGGTACGAAAACGGAGTACCCTTCATTGAGGGCAGCCAGTTCGCTCTCACTTGCCGACCACGTGGCGCTGGCGAAGTGAGAACGCTCGAAATCGAGCGTCAACGATTCAAACGACTCATCAGACAAATCGTCAAGCGAAATCTGATAGGTGCCGTCGGACTGGCTTTCCGCGACTATTCCATCGGCCAGCTTGCCATTGAAGTGGACCACAACTTGCGCGCCGCGCAGGGGTTGTTGCTGGGGGTCAAGCACACGACCTGCGAGCGCTGGGGTCATTGCCTCACTGGCCCTGGCAGATGTTGGGTGCAATAAGTGAATGATAAGCCAGCCCGCCGTCAGAATCAGGGCAAACAGACTGGCGCCAGCTACTTGTGACGACGATGTCCACCTTTTTCGGATAGTCCGCACTTTCGGTAGCTCCTCCTTCTCTAACAATCTGCCAATGGTGACTACAGCGGTGCTTCCCATTCGCTACAACAGTCTGACCAGCGAAGGGACATACGGCGGCCATATCCCCCTCGTATGTAGGGCACGGATCTCAGTGTCCAGGAACCGGCCGAACTGCCGGGTCAGTTCGTCGTCTGCCTCATCAGGGAAGTGATCAGACCTCTCCAGCATAGCTTTGAGCAGGGCAAGGTATAGGGTAAGAGGGTCTACTGTTGCCAGCCGTTGGTCGAACGTCTCTGGGTCGTGGGTCTGTCCCCACACAGCGCGCCGACGGGCGATGAGGGCCTCTATCTTATCGACCAACATCGTTTCCACGGTCGGCCCGCCTGTCCGTGGGTCGGGTATGACTCGGATTATCGGCGCTGGTGAGGTTAGAGTACACGCTGTGCTACTATCTCCAGGGCTGACCTCGAGTGTCCCACCAAGGGTGTATGCCATGATAGCTTCATCCTTACGATCACGCAGGCTTACAAACCCCGCACAGGCATGATAGTGGGTAGCCCACCGCCAGGGGTGACACACAGTGAGCAGATCGATACCTTTAGGTTTTGATCTAACGGTCAGACGCACCTCTTCTGGATCATAGTGCCGCTCGGTGGGCATATCACGCATTACGATATCCAGGCGTGGGTGACCGGGACCATTCGGAAAGTGCCTGGGATGAAAGTAGTAGCCGAGGTCTAGTCGATTCGATGCACCGTTTCCAAACTGTTCACCTGGCACACTCATTACCTGTTCCTCCTGACCCCGACTATTCGCGGCGGCATCCGAACGACGTCATTCATGATGAGGTCATGATGATGCGACCGGCAGGCTTGTGTTTGTCGAGAATCCCTAAGGCGTTCGTGACATTCTCGTCATCAGTCTGAACACCCAGCAATGCTGCGCCACCAAGAAGGCTCTCATCGAAGTATTTTGCATCTTCATCGGTAGCTCCCATGTTCATGAGCGCCGCGCCGATTTCCCCAGCAGCCGCGCCAGCAACTGTGCCGACAGCGCCACCTGTTAATGCAGCCACAATGGGTCCAGCTGCGATCACTGGTCCGACGCCTGGGATGACCAATGATCCCAGCGAGATACCAAGACCGGCCAGCGCGCCTACCAGCGCTCCAAAGCCAGCGCCTTCCCCAGCGTCGAAGATTTCAGCATCCTCGCCAATTCGCTCTGTGTTGAGGGACGCAGTGTCCTCCCCCGATTTTCGGTTGCGATCAAGCTGATATTCTCATGAGGATAGCCGCTGTTGACCAGATTGATCACCACATCACTAGCCGTGTCGACAGTATTGTAGATGGCCATCAGAGTTATGTTGGTACGCATAGTTCATGTTTCCTTCGATTTCGATTCATCTGTGCACTCTATTGGACTCGCAAGGTGAGGCTCCCGTCCAATGAATGGGGCTGATTCACGCGAACGGGGCCTTCACCGCTTATCCTAGAACCTCGCTGGCATACTTGATAGCAAAGTCAGACACATCCTGAACGTCTACCACTCTGGAATCGGGAAGCTCTGACAAGGCCTTCTCTCTAGCCTCTTCCTCGCTATTGGCCTTGATCAGCAATGCATGCCTGCTGGTCTTAACTGCTGGCCTGCCCAGTGGGAATATAGGCTTCTTAGCTTTTTCGGATAGCAGCATTGCAACTAGAAACAGCCTTTTCATTTCGTCCTCCTTGCGTGTCCATTATCGAATTCAATTCTCTTCCGACATCTCCTGCTGCTATTCGGTAGGTGCCCCAACTGCTTTCAAGAAAGCGGCGTCCTCTTCAGGAATGGAGGGATTGATGGCCATGCCGGAGCCAATCTCAAAACCGGCTGGGATCGTCAATCGGGGCCGTATTCGGAGATGCCAGTGCAGGTGAGGCTCACCAGCTCGGTGTCGACCACTTGAGTTAACGACATAGTTGTAGTCCGGGTCGCCCAGCCTGCTGTGCAGCCCGGCCAGGACCTCTCGAAGCGCATAAGCCAGTCCCGCCTTCTCCTCGTCCGAGATCTCGCCAAAACCTGCCTGATGTCTCCTGGGTACGATCCAGACTTCGAAGGGCACCTCTGCCGCGAAGGGAACAAAGGCCAGGAAGGTGTCGTTCTCCAAGATGACCCGCCGTCGATCCCGGATTTCGAACGCCAAGATGTCACAGAAAACGCACTGACCCCTCTCGTCGAAATACCTCAGAGCCTCTTCTTCCCGCCGCCGAATCGCGCGAGGGACGATCCCTGTAGCAATGAGTTGAGAATGGGGATGGAGGAGCGAGGGCCCGGCCTGCCAGCCGTGGTTGCGAAAGATAATAGTCATCATGTGATGATCATCTTTCATCGCATCGACGTACCGCTTGTGGTAGGTCTCGACAAGCGTTTTAACCTCTTCGACTGACATTTGAGGGATGTCCTGATCGTGGCGAGGCGTTTCGATGATGACCTCGTGCTGACCATAACCCGGCATCGCCTTGTAGATGTCCCTCGAATACCTTCGGGGGTTTCGTTCGCGGGTCAAGGCAGGAAACTTGTTGGGAACGACCCGAGTCTGCCAGCCATCTGATCCCGGGCCAGGCACCTCCAATGTGATGCCTGGCAGCATATGTTCATTGCCCGGACAGAAAGGGCAATTGGCATCCCGGTCTGGCAGTTCACGCTCTGGCCTGCTGGCGGACTGAAGGTCCTCCGGCCGCTTTCCCCTATTTGGCGCAATGATGACCCATTGCCTGGTCGCTATGTTCTGTCTGATTTCGCTCATCACTTGCATCTACAGTGCTATTAGCACGCTCCGCTCAAACGATTGTCTTGGTCAAACGGAAGTCAGACTCAAAGGCGCTAAGCAGGTCGAGGTATTGTTCAAGAAGACGAATCATCAGGAACTGTTCTTGCACGGTTTCCCTCGCCTTTCGTCCCATCCGCTTCCGAAGACCCTTATCCTTAGCGACTCGAACGATCCGCTCTGCAGTCTCCTCGACAGAAGTCACGAGAAAACCATTCACCCCATCTTGAATCTGGTAGCGGATACCGCCCACATTTCCGCCGATGACAGGCGTCCCCTTCCACATCGCCTCGGCCACCGTGAGACCAAAGCCTTCGCGGAGTGACTTCTGTACCACAATGGCTGACCGCGTCTGTAGAGCATTGACCAGGGCCGTATCCTCACGCGAGAGGATGATGATGCGCTCGTCTTGGTGTTCCAACAGCGATTGGTAGACTTCCTCCCCCTCCGGGTCATCCGTTGCCACGCTGCCCAGCAAGACCAGCGTGGCATCTATTTCCTCTCTGGCCAGCTTGAAGGCCTCGATGACGCCCTCTGGGTCCTTCCAGCGATCAAAGCGGGAAACCTGCGTCACCAGTGGAAGATCTGTTGGGATTTCGTAGTAGTCCAGACGACGCTGCATTTCGTCGTCGCTTAACTCTCTATTCTTGATGGTAAACGGATCGATGGCGGGCATGAAGAACACCTGCGGCGTGTTGAGTTCCTGAGCATACTCTTCAAGGGAGAGAATCACCGCATCATATTCCTCAACAAAAGGAACCACGTAGTCCCAGAGCTCTCTGTTCGGATCTGTCAGGTCGATGTGGCAGCGCCAGATCCAGGGCCCCCTCTTCTGGTAGTGCTTAACTACTGGCAGGGGCTGTGGGTCGTGAATGATGACCCGGTCATGGTCTAGATGGTTCCTGACCGCATTCTCATAGACCACGCTTTCATAGATGTCGGCCTTCAGATCGGTGAGGTTGATGTCACCACCCTGCAGGGCGTTGTGCATCTTCTTGGTCACGCTGAAGAAGTCCGGTGATCCCTGAATCACGCGCCAGCCGGTCTTAATTCCTACGCTATTCATCAGCAGCGTCAGAGAGCCCAATAGTTCGGCCACGCCTCCGCCATAGTAGGTGGAATTCACGTGCGTCACGTGCAGATCACGAAGCGCCGTGGCCTTCTGACGCACCCGCTCAACCGTCTCCGCACCAACGTAGGGTTCGTAGTCTTCGATCTGAATCAAGTGGTGGTTCTGTCTCATGTCTTGCCTTTCCTGGGGAGCCGAGAGATCACAATGATATGCCTCACCTGAAAATATCATCTGGTCCCATAATAAGTCCCAAAATATGTCTAAATAAAACCTAAACACAGCCAGTCGCTGTGCTCCAGAGTCAGATCCAAGGTTGCATACGCTGCACCCCACGTCAGGCCGGAATCCCTGGCTGCCTGCGCTCTCACTCGACCCGTTTTCTTTCCATCCTGTCATTCTCTTGGCCGGTATGCTGCCAGGTATTTAGATTTTGTTTAGGCGTCATTTGGGACTTTTATAGCGGGTAGATGGCATGGTCTCAGTTGAGGCATGTAAGGAGTCGTAAGAGAGGAGAGTAACATGTCCATGATTCGATGGGATCCGTACCGTCACATGCTGTCGCTGCGTGAAGCGATGAATCGCTTGTTCGATGAGAGCTTCGGGTGGTCTCCATCCGATTGGGCCACGCTAACAGAGAGCGGCCTGCCAATAGCGGTTGATATGTACGAGGCCGATGATGACAAAGTTGTCATCAAGGCGGCTCTGCCCGGCATGGAGGCAGAGGATGTCGACATCAGCATCACAGGAAACACCTTGACGGTCAAGGGAGAGTTTCAGGCAGAGGAGGAAGGTGAACGAGGCAGCGTGTACTTTCAGGAACGCCGCTATGGCAAGTTCCAGCGCTCGATTACCCTGCCCGGCGACATTGACGCCGACGCTGTTGATGCAGAGTTCGAGGATGGCATCCTTACCATGACATTGCCCAAGACTGAGGAAGCCAAGCCGAAGCAGATCCCGGTAAAAGCGAAGTCGTGACGGCCAATTCGACTCTAAGACCATGAAGGCTTCCATCACCGAGTCGAACAGCCGTTCCAAAGGTAGATTGAGGGAGGCGTGACTGTCACGTCCCCCTCAACTTGCCGTTTCAGGAAAGCAAGATTTGCAGACTATTAACGAATGGTGCTAGTTCATAAGGCATACTGGGCGATGTGCAGCAGCCGATCCTGAGGATCAGCGTCTGGCTGGAGTGAACGGTTCAGTGCCAGCAAGAGATTGAACATCGCCGCAACATACGCTAGGCGAGCGTGAAAGTATCGACGAACGCGATGAAAGACCTTCTTCAAACCACAAACCATTGTGACCATCGACAGCACGGTCTCGACCAGCATGCGCTCGTTCCAGGTGCCCCTGGGACACAGCTTCACATTGGCCGGGACACCCTCGGCGCAGCTGAAGCCGGTGTCGGCCAGGACGATGGTCTGTTCATCGAACTCCGCTATCAGTGGCAAGAAGACCTGATCGTGGACGTTGGCCGTGTCCCAGTCCCAGGCGACGATCTCGCCCCGGTCGTTGATGAGCAAACACAGCTTCAGGCCCACAATCCAGCGCCAGTTGGACTTGCCTTTCTTGCCAATCTGCTGCTTACTGCGTCCCTCACGGATGGGGTGAATCAGCTCGATGCCGTAGCTGTCGATGACCGTGAAGAAGGTCAGGTCTGCCAGGAAAGGCTTACACCAATCTTGGTGGGTGGCAAGCAGTCGTTGCAGGCGGGTTCGATGAGGCAAACCACCGAACAGCGCATCGTAATCGCGCTTCAACCAACGGTAGAACGCCCGAAAATAGCCGCCTTTGAGTGCAAACAGCAAGCCGATGGTGACCAACTCGCTGGGCCACAGCTTGGCTTGAGAGTGTTTGGGCATGTCGCCCATCCGATCATCCGCCAGAGGCGTCACAGAACAAAGCGATGATAAACTCTTCGGTAGTCACGGCTCGTCCCTTTCACTTGAGTTTGGTCACTCGAAGTGTAGGACGATGCCGTGACTTGCTCAACTAGCACCAACGGTTATTAGCAGACATTCATTGACATTCATTAAGGAGACTTGTTCTGATGACTAGAGTAGCAATAAATGGGCTGGGCAGGATCGGCAGAGCTGCCCTGAAGATCGTTCTGGAAACCCCGGGGCTTGAACTGGTAGCTACGAACGACATCGTTCCAGTCGAAAATATCGCTTACCTGCTCAAGTATGACACGGTCTACGGACGATACGAGAAGGACGTGGATACTCGTGATGGCAACCTGACCATCGAAGGGAAGACCTATCCCTATTTCAGCGAAAAGGATCCGGCCCGGCTGCCGTGGGCCGATCACGGTGTTGATATCGTGCTCGAATGCACGGGCGTCTTCCGCACAATGGAAGAACTGAAGGGGCATGTCGAGGCCGGTGCGCAGTACGTCATTCTGTCTGCCCCGGCGAAGGATGAAGATACACCTACCGTGATTCACGGTGTGAACGACTCGAACGGAACCACACATATCGTCTCCTGCGCAAGCTGTACCACCAACAGCATCGCGCCCGTCGTAGAGGTGATGGGCAGGCGAACTGGCATCCAGAAGGCTATGCTGACGACCATCCACGCCTATACAGTCTCCCAGGGCATCGTGGATGGCCCCAGCAAGAAGATCAGGCGGGGGAGAGCAGGCGCGGCGAACCTGGTTCCTACCTCAACGGGCGCCGCTATCGCCACGACAAAAGGGTTGCCCCAATACACAGGACGTTTCGACGGTGTGGCCGTGCGCGTGCCGATCACCGTCGGTTCGATCTCCGACATCGTGCTCGTGACCGAGCGTGATACGACTGTGGAAGAAGTGAACGACATCTTCCGCGAAGAGGCGCAAACCGAACGCTACCAGGGCGTCCTGGGCGTGTCCGAAGACCCCATCGTGTCCTCGGACATCATCAAGGACCCACGTGCGTCGATCGTTGACCTTGGCATGACACAGGTCGTCGACGGCAATCTGGTAAAGGTGATGAGTTGGTATGACAACGAATGGGGCTATACCAACCAGATGGTACGCGAGGCGATAAGCGCGACCAAGGGGATGACAGAAGTCCAAGCCCAATGACAACAGAACGCCAGTTTGTGACTGGTTGGTGGACTCCGTTCCCTTTTGGGATAAGACACATACACATGATGGAAAGGAGAATCTCCAGATGACTTCCATGAGGATACTCGAAGGCCTGCATTGGAAACCAGATCGCGATACCCTGGTGGCACTTGGCTCGTGGGCGCTCGTGGTTGCCGGACTGTATACAGCCTTCCGGGGCTTCACAACCGAGCGCGTTGCCGCGAACTTCATTATGTTTGGGCCTGTCTCATTGGTGCTGCTCGGGGTCGTACTGCCGGTCTTCTATACCACACAGGTCCGCCACCGCCCGCTCAGCGACCTTGGCCTGACGTTCAAACACCTGGTCCCCAGCCTGGCCCTGAGCTTGCTGCTTGGCTGGGATACCTACCGTAACACACTGGCAACTCTCGAAACAGACTGGACCCGCGAGGTAGTCCCGTTGGCGACAATGGCGCTGGCCGTAGGGTTGTTCGAGGCGATCTTCTTTCGAGGATGGCTGCAGCTCCGCTTTGAAGCGGCCTTCGGTTTGGTCCCCGGGCTGCTTCTGGGTGCGCTCGCCTACGCCCTGTACCACATCGGTTACGGAATGACCACCGACGAGATCGCGTTCCTGTTCTTTCTCGGTATCACTTTCGGAGCGATGTTCCGATTGACCCGAAACATCGTCGTGTTGTGGCCTCTCTATACGCCGGTTGGTGGCCTGTACACTAACCTGTCGGAAGGCCTGACACTGCCCTTTGAGGCGACCTATGGGTTCCTGCTGACGCTGGGCCTGATGGCGGCAGCCATAGTTACAGCCATAGTGTTTCGCAGCAGGCAGCAGGAACATGAGCCGCGGGGAGAACTTGTCGCACAGAGCGCATAGTCCCAGTTACACCGGGTTGCGTCGCGTGACGCAACCCGGTGCTGAAGAAAGGAGTTCACAATGGATCGAAAACTTGGCTACTACATTTTCCTGGGACTAGTGATTGGGGCAGTCTTTGGAATGGGATTGGGAGCAGCGAGGGGGAATACCGTCTTAGGCATCGGACTCGGCGCTCTCTTTGGTGTGTTTGTAGGATGGTTCATTGCTGCAGCTGCGCTTAAGAACCGACAGAAGACAAGATAGACCATACATGGCGACTGATGCGCAAGCCATTGGGTGCAGAATGTCTATGGTCGATAAAGCCATGAAGTTCCAATAGTGCTGGGCAAGAAGGAACAGCCCGAAAAGCGGCAGGGACCACTCATCACATAATCGCAGAGTTAGATCAGGGGGGAGTGACCATCGTTGCTTCCCCTTCAAGACACGTTTAGGAGGTTCAGATGAATTCCGTACACATCTTCTGGGTAGCAGGTGCTGGTTTCCTTGGCTTTCTGACGTCGGCCATTTTCGGTGGCGTGCTACGCTTGCAGCGGCGTTGGTTCCTGCTGCCATTCACACTTGCTATTGGGGCCTTTCTGGCAGCATACGTCGTTGTGAACGAGTTGGACGTCATTAACTTGATGACGCGCAACTTAGTATGGGGGCTGATCGGTGGTGCGCTGGCCGCTGGGATCCTGGTCAAGAACGTGCTCTCACAGCCAGCGTCCAGGCAGGGCACAGTGCTCGACCTTCTGTGGGCAGGTGTCATCTATGGCACGATTGACGGTCTTTTGTTAACCGTCATGCCCGTTGTTGCCATGTGGCAGGCGTTTAGCACCCCTCGGAGCATGATAGCACAGTTTGGCATAGGTGTACTTGCGATGCTTGGCAGCATTTACGTCACCTTCACCTATCATTTTGGATACCCAGAGTTTCGCGGGCCAGGAATGATGAAAGCCATCCTTGGCAATGCAATCATCACCCTGACGGTCCTGCTGACAGGAAGCCCGCTCGCGGCCGTGCTGAGCCACGCGGCCATGCACGTTGTCGCCGTTTTGCATGGCCCTGAGATGACCATTCAGTTGCCTCCTCACTATGTCAGGCACGATTTGGGTGATGCGCAGGCAGGAACTGCATAGAGGATGAGCAGGAATAGGGGGCCAGCTTCATCACTACCTCCTGCGACTGTCCCGCTGCGAACCAAACGTCAGATCACTTGGAAGAAAGGCCTTACCGTGTCAAAAGAGAACGCAGTGCTCGTGTCTGTTGCACTTATGCTGGTCCTCGTGTGTTGTGCGCGGGAACCTACGTCTGTGGGTGCAAATCCCGACCCCAGGTCAGAGGCCTACGTCGAGATGGCTAAGACCGACCTTGCACAGCAATTGGGGATGAGTCCTGAAGATATCATCCTGGTAAGCGCCGAGAGGCCAGAGAGTACCTCATCAACGGTATTCATCAAACTCGCCGCAAATGAGAATTTGTACGAGTACCATGGCAGTGACGACGAGGTTCTCCAGGTCGTCATTGATCCAAGATGGATACCGGCCTCTATCACCGAGCAGCCAGATGTCGAGGGCGAAATTACCCATATGGAGACGGTTTCTGGAGAGGATGCTGAACGAGGAATTGTGGCTGTTATCCACGTTGAGAAAAGTGCCGACGAAGGGATCAGCCAAGACACCACCACCTCAGCAGGAGGCGCCCGATATGACAGCGCGATCATTACCGTAACAAGTGAAACCTTCGTCTACAGACAACTTGAAGACGAATACCGGCTGGTTGTCCCGGACACCTTGCGGATCGGACAGAGCATCCGAAGCATCTTCACAGGCAGCCTAAACGAGTCCGATCCGCCGCGGGCCACCGCAGCGGAGATTGTGATTCTTCGGAACGGGCAGGAAGAATGACAGCCAGGAAACAACATGTCTGAGAGACAAAGGGGGATGTGATGCGTAGCAGGTTCATGATACAGGGTTTGGAGAGTCACTGATGACAGACTGGGATTCATTGCCCTTCGATGAGGAGGCATTACAAGAGTATCTGACTGCTCTATACCAAGATCAGGTACAGGTAAAGGCTGTTCATAAGATCCGGGACAAAGTCGCTAAGGAAGAGAGTCTGAAGGGGTTTGGCTACGGGGACCCGCTGCTCATCGAGTTCTCCCATAATGGACTGGCCGAGCGCGTGGTGTTTCACACCATGTCCAGCGATCGTTTCGGCCACCAGCGACCTTCAGACCGGGCCCGCAACCTGCTCCTGGATCACGCCACCTATAACAAACTACCACGACACGCTCCCTCTCTGGATGTGGGTGCGTTTCAACCAGAGGGCGAACTGCTTTCACTGGGCGACGCAGGCGAATTCTTCCACCTTACCCAGTTCGTTCCCGGCCAACCGTACGCCCATGACCTACAGCGGATCGCAGACAATGGACGGTTGGGCCGGGGTGACGAGGAGAAGGCTGTGGCGTTGGCTGACTACCTGGCAGAGGTACACGCACTGAAGCACGAAGCTCCTACGCGCTACCAGCGTTGCATTCGTGACCTGTTGGGACACGGCGAGGGAATCATGGGCATGTTGGATGCCTACCCGCCTGACTCCGCTGTTGCTCCACCTGCTCGTCTCGAAGAGATCGAAAAGCGCTGCGTGGAGTGGCGCTGGCGAATCAAAGGATACGACCAGCGGCTCAGTCAGGTGCATGGCGACTTTCATCCCTGGAACATACTCTTCCAGGAGGAGGGCACCTTCACACTGTTGGACCGCAGCCGGGGAGAATGGGGTGAACCTGCCGATGACGTGACTGCGATGAGTATCAACTACATCCTCTTCTCTCTGCGCTCCTACGGTGAGCTGACGGGCCCATTCTTCCGCCTGTACCATCTCTTCTGGGAGCGTTATCTGGAGAAGACGGAGGATGAGGAACTATTAGCGGTGATACAGCCCTTCTACGCCTGGCGTGGATTGGTCGTGGCTCACCCGGTCTGGTATCCCAGCCTGTCCGACTCCGTGCGCGAGAAGCTCTTCCGCTTCATTGAGCGTGTGCTTGACGTTGACAAATGCAATCCCGAGCGGGTTAATGACTACTTACAGTGAGAGCGCGATGACCGATAAGTCAGGCTCCGCCATCTGGCTAACCGGCCTTCCTGCATCGGGCAAGTCGACGCTAGCCACCGGCGTCGCCGGGGTGCTGGAGGAACGGGGTGTCCCTGTTCAGATACTGGATTCAGATGAGTTGCGTCAGGTGCTGACCCCGGAGCCGACCTACTCGCAGCCGGAGCGAGAGTGGTTCTATCGGGTTATGGTCTTCATTGGCGCGCTGTTGGTGCAGAACGGCGTGAACGTGATCTTTGCGGCCACGGCTAACCGGCGTCGCTACCGGGCTCGAGCAGAGCAGGTCATCGAGCGATTCGCGGAAGTGTACGTGCGCTGCTCGTTGGAGACCTGCATGGAGCGTGACGGCAAAGGAATCTACGCCAAGGTAAAGGCGGGGCAAGTCCACAATGTGCCGGGGCTACAGGCTCCTTACGAGCCGCCTGCGAACCCTGCGGTAGTAGTTGACACAGACCATCAGACAGTCACAGAAGGTGTAGAACAGATTATGGCATGGCTAGACGAGCGCTTCCTGCCGGAGGGACTTGCGCGCGAGGAGGAGCGGAATGAATGACGACAAACTCAAAGCCTGGGCGATTCTCCTCCTCAGTTTTGGGGCAGCCATCGGCGTCGTGGTGCTCATTGCACGGCACAGGGCCACCGTCGAGAATATCATTCAAAGCCTGGGCATCGCCGGGCCAATAGCCAGCGCGGCGTTGTACGCGGTGCTGGGCGCATCGCCGTTGCCAGCTGATCCCCTGACGTTGATCAACGGCGCAGTATTTGGCCCGGTACTGGGTGGTCTCATCGCCTGGGTGGGCACCACTATTGCCGCCGTGGTTGAGTACCTCGTTGGGGCTCGCATAGGGGACGTCACCGGTTTCAGGGAGAAGCGCGAGGGGCTACCCTTTGGCCTCGGCGATTTGCCCGCAGACTCGATCTGGTTCCTGCTTGGCGGCCGGATGCTGACGGGCGCCGGGTCCAAAGTGGTAAGCTTCGTGAGCGGCATCTACCGCGTGCCTCTGGGGCGCTACCTGTGGACCACGGCCCTCTCAACGCTGTTCGGCGCAGTACTGTTTGCCCTGGGTGGGTCCAGTCTGCTCAACGTACTGTGATGTGATGTCGATCCGCAGACGGGTCCGAGACTATCTCACATTCTCAACGCTTTTCGTTGTGGTTTGGGAAGAGCAAAGGTATGGCTTCCGGCACATAGCGCGCGACCAAATCATGGCTAATACCTCGCTGCTTGCAGATCTCAGCGTAAAGTCGCCCACTTGTCCGAGGGATACGCTCTTGCGTCTTGAAATCAACCCCAAACAGACCGAAGCGGAAACGGGGGTCGTAGCCCTCGCTCCACTCAAAATTGTCCACCAGGCTCCAGTGGTAGTAGCCCCGGACTGGAATGCCACGCTGGAGAGCTTCCCACAATTGGTGCAGATGTGCCAGAATGAAGTGCGGGCGGTACTCGTCGTGCTCGTCAGGGATACCGTTTTCGGTGACATACAGGGGCACTCCGTAGCGCCTGACAGAGCGCAAAGACTCGAACAAGCCGCGGGGATGAATCTCCCCCCAGGCTCCCGGCCCCTTTTGCTGGCCGGGCTTGGTACCAAGATGCAAGATATCTGTCGAAACCCCGGGGATGAAGTTGCGGAGCGCATCCCAGAGCTTGATGCCCACGCGGAAACGCTGGTAGTAATTGACGCCCAACCAATCAAGCGTGCGGGCAGCACCCCCTATGCGATACTTTTTGCCGAGGATTCGAACCACTCCCTTCGTGACCGCGCCCAGGATGACGTGGTTACTGAGGCGGTTGACCAGTCTGTTGACGAGTTGGTCGGTTGGCAACCAGAAGCGATGCGGGCGCCACACGACCATGTGCTTGGCGAGACCGACTTGCGCGCCCGGTTGCGCGGCGTGGATGGCGTGATAGGCAGCCGCGTGGGCACGCGCAAGGTTAAGGCCCACTTGAATCGCATCGCCAAGATTGTGCTTGCCCGGCGGCCACGTGCCAAGCAGGTAGCCCTGGCCAATCAGCACCATCGGCTCGTTGATGGTGCACCAGAGGTCTACCAGGTCGCCCAATGCGGCAACTACCTTGTCGACGTAGGCTTCAAACCAGGCGGGGCTTTGCTCGTTTTCCCAGCCACCCTGCTCAGCCATCCAGAGGGGAATGGTGAAGTGGTGCAGCGTGAGCATGGGTTCAATGCCCCGCGCCCGGAGGCCCTCAACCATCTCGCGGTAGCGCATGAGCGCCGCTTCGTCCCACGTGTCGGGATGGGGCTGGATGCGGCTCCACTCGACGGACAGACGGTGGGCATTCTGGCCCGTTTCGGCCATGCGATCGAAGTCCTCCTCGGCGCTATACCACCAGTCGCAGGCCACACCAGCGCGCTGATTCTCGTAGACATAGCCGCCCTCCACTTCGGCGGCCCACCAATCGTTGTTGGTCTGGTGTCCTTCAACCTGGTGGGCTGAAGTAGCGGTGCCCCAGCGAAATCTAGTTGGAAAACGATAGGTCGTGTTGTTTGTGTCAGACATACTCTCTCACTTGCTTGAACGAAGAACGTTTTGCTTGACTAAGATCAGATAAGACAGGAGCGAAATCTTGACTCAAAAACGAGTACTCATCTTGACCGCCGATGCCGGATTCGGGCACCGGAGCGCGGCAGAAGCCGTCGAGGCGGCGCTGGCCGAATTGTATGGAGACCAGTGCGTGACGAAAGTGGTGAACCCGCTCGACGAGGCTGACGCGCCAGAACTGATCCGGCAGCTCGAGGAGGGTTACGACGAGATGGTCGTCGAGGACCCGGCTCTTTACCGCATTGCCTACCATGCGATGGGCACGCCGCTTGTGGCGGATATCGTGGAGGCATTTGCCACTCGTCTGTTGAACGACGTCATGCTTCGGCTTGTGCAAGACTTCCAACCTCACGTCGTCGTGTCAACCTATCCCACCTATGCACAACCAGTCGCGCTGGCAATCAAAGAGACCACACAAGATATCGCGCTGGCCGTCGTCATCACCGATCTGACCGACGTGCAAAGCCTGTGGTACAGTCGAGCCGCGACCATGCACTTCGTCCCGACATCGCTCATTCGCCAGCAGGCCTACGACAACAAGATACCGGCTACCCGCGTTTGGGTGACAGGCCTGCCGGTGCACCCGGCTATTGCCAGAGAAACCCGAGATCCTCTCGTGCTGCGCGATACGCTGGGATGGATGCAGGAGATACCGACGGGACTGATCGTCGCCAGCGCGCGAACACAGCAGATGGCTACCATCAGCCGATTGCTGGATCGCGCCCAGATCGTCCTGCAACTGGCGGTGGTGTGTGGCGGTGACGGCGAACTTTTTCGGCGGCTGCAACAGGTACAATGGCATGGCCCGGTTCACCTTTACGACTGGGTCGATAACATGCCGCAGATGATGAAAGCGGCGGACTTCATCGTGAGTAAGGCTGGCGGGCTGATCGTCAGCGAGTCACTGGCGTGTGGTCTGCCGATGATTATCTCGGAGGCCCTGCCAGGTCAGGAGGTGGGCAATGTGCGCTACGTGGTCGAGAATGAAGCAGGCACGTGGGCACCGGGACCGGCTGAAGTGTTGGCGACGGCCTTTTCCTGGCTGAAAGGCACGCCCCCGCAGCTTGACGCTGTCCGCGCCAACGCTGTGAGGCTCGGCAAGCCGCGCGCTGCCTACGATATTGCGGAAGGTGTGTGGGGGCTGGCCTGAGGGCAAGAGGCAAACATCCTCTGTCCAAACTGCGGACGCTTCACATCCCATTGCCAACACACGATTTGGCGGCGCGCTGTCTAGATGCTGATAGCTCTCCCGTCCTGCAACCGTGTCCTGCCCTTTTCGAGCAACTCCTTGAGTTTAGTTAGATTCTCGGCCACAGCTGCCTTGACCCTACCCTTGCCCAATTTCTGCACGAGCGGGTTCAGGCCCAGGTCCAGGCTCCACGTGTCCGTCAACTGCGTGTTGCCGTTCCTGGCCTCGAAGGTGAAGCGCCTTTCGAACGCTGGCGTCGACCCTGGAAGGGTTTCAACAGCAACCTCGCGATTTGGCGAGTACTCAGTGATTCGGTAGTCTTGTCGATCCTTGATACGAATCTGGTGAAACGTGGTCCCGACACCAACCGGTCCATCGGACAGGCTCTGTACATCCGTGACGAAGTAGTTCCACTTGGGAACGTTCTCAAAGTTGGCAATGAATTTGAATACGTCCTCCACGGGGCGATCAATCGTAATTCGATTCTCAAAGCGAATCATTTGGCTGTCAGTTCCTTTCTGGTCTGCCATGGCTTGCCGATACTCTCCACCAGCGTGAGTTTGCTTTTTCGGCAGCGCATGCAACCTTTTCCAGTCTCACGAGGTGTACCTGCACTCATCCTTAACTGTAGCAGCTACCACCCTAAGAAAATCCAAAAACCACCTAAACAAAACCTATAAACCGCTGGGCTCCCCAATTACGGGAACATCAACGCTAGTTGATGTCCTCTGCAAGCTCGGAAAGATGATGGGGATGGTGGGGGAATCAGAACGAGGAATGCAAGAGGTAGCCGACGCCCGAGACGGTTTCTATTAGCTGGCCATACTTGCTGCCTAACTTGTCTCGAATGCGGCCCAAATAGATGTATAGGTAGTGACTCTCGTCTCGATACTGGGGACCCCAGACGCGCGCCAGGAGTTCTCCGTGCGTCAGCACTGTGTCGACGTTCTTGGACAGTTCGGCAAGTAGCGCAAACTCGGTCCTGGTGAGCGCAATGTCGGCCCCGCCAACGAACACTCGCCGTGCCTCCAGATCGACGATCATCTCGCCAATTTCGACCTTGCCATCATCAAGTTGATTCGCTTCTGGTGTCGCACGGCGCATCACGGCGCGCATCCGGGCAAGGAATTCCTCGGTTCTGAAGGGTTTGGTCACGTAATCGTCAGCGCCAGCGTCCAGCGCACGCACCATCAGGTCTTCTTCGTCGTAGGCGCTCAATACAATGACCGGGACGTCCGATTGCGCTCGAATCCAAATGCACACGTCGATGCCATCAATGCCCGGCATGACGAGATCCAGGACAACCAAGTCTGGCACAGCTTGCTTGATGGAAGAGATCGCCTCCTCGCCGGTGGCTGCCTCCTCGACGATGTGCCCCCTCTTTTCCAGGTTGACCTTAACCAGTTTTCGGACGTGTGGATCGTCATCCACTACGAGAGTCTTGTACATAGTTGCATCAGTCCGTTGCTAGTGTGGTAGCAACCGCTTCGATAAGTTCGGATGCGCTGATGGGCTTGTGCAACACAGCCACAACCCCAGTGTATTCTTCCTCGACAGCGTCTGCCGCACCCATAGAGGCTGTTAACACAATGACTGGTATATCTGCAATATCCGGGTCCTGAGCCTTGGCCTCAAGCAGGTCAAAGCCGTCCATACCCGGCATTCTCATATCCAGCAGTACCAGTTCGGGCAGCCTGTCACGCAACATATCCAGCCCGTCGCGTGCGTTATCAGCTTCGATCACAGCGTATCCGCGGGCGGTCAGGTTGACGGCGGCGAATCTGCGAATGCTCTCTTCGTCCTCAACGATCAGAACGGTAGCCATGTGGTCAGTCTTCAGTTTCAAGAGTGGGCAGTGTGAACGACAAAGTCGTCCCCGGTCCATCCCTGTCCTCAATCCAGAGCTTCCCTTCGTGTGCTTGAACGATGCCCCGGCTGATCGCGAGTCCCAGCCCAGCTCCGCTGCTTGCGGCTCTACTTCCCTGGCGGAATGGGACGAAGATCTGGCTTCTTTCCTCAGCTTTGATACCAGGTCCCTCATCAGAGACATCCACCCGGACGTGATTGTCCTGACGAGCGAATGCAACAACTATATTCGTTCCCCGTGGCGAGTATTTCGCAGCATTGCTTACCAGGTTGGTCAGGACCTGTGCAATCCGCCGCCTGTCGGCGCTTACCGAGGGTAGTCCATCGGGCACGCGGAGATGAAGCTGGTGGTTGGCGGCCAGGACCTCTAGCTGTGGCATTGCGGTCGCGACAATGTCACGTACGTTGTGCCTTCCAGGTGTAACCCGCAAAGTCCCGGCTTCTAAGCGGGACAGATCAAGCAGTTGCTCGACGAGTTCAGTGAGCTTGTCTGTCTCTTGGTCAATAGTCTCCAGGAAATCCCGTTGACTCACAGGATCCCACTCAACGTCGTCCGCAAGTAGCGTTGTGACAAAGCCCTTGATTGACGTGAGGGGTGTGCGCAATTCGTGTGAGATGGTGGCAAGTAGTTTCATTTTCAACTCTTCGGACTCTTCTGCCTCCTCTCGGGCTTCGGCTTCGACCTCGATCAATAGGGGGGTGTAGATAGCAACCGCCACCTGGCCGACCAGCCCTGCAATATGCAGCAAGGCGTCAGGATGCACCGCATCGGAGAAGTGGACGGTGAGCATGCCGAACCAATCGCCACGTGCTGATAGAGGATGAAGGACCAGACCATGCGTCTGCCTTGCAACCAGTGTGCTGCGCAGTTGCTGACCGAGACGCTTGTCCTTCCTAACGTCCTCGATGATGACGGGTTCGTCACGCCCGCAGAGATCAAGCAGGTCGTATTCCTCAAGCAGGTAGCGCTCCCCTGTTGAGCTGGGCTGCGTCTTATCGCGGTTCCAGTCGGCCAACATGACGAACGCTTGAGGCGGGGTTTCCGACCAGGGTTTGTCAAAGATCAGTACCGAGGCACGGCTGACTGCCCTGAGATAAGGACTGGATAGCATTGCCTCCACGACCTGGTCTGGCGTCTGTGCCATCGCAATGGCCTTGCTGACCTTATATTGGTCGATGATGCGTTCGAACGTGGGGGCCTTATTTCCTTGTCCGGCAAGATTGCGCACCATCCGTCTCAGACCCACGATTTTGTCCTTCCTAAGAGCATCTTTTCCTTTCTACATTGTACGTACGTCCGAGCCGCTAGCTACCGGACGACTTTGGTGAAAGTAGGCAAAAAAGCGATAGGGGTTGGGTGAATGCTGTATATAGGTCTCTCATCATGTCCCGACAGTGGAGACAGAGGCATGCGCAGGATCCGCGACGGAATGACTAGAAGAGCCAGCGAATCAAAAGCCAACCAAGCAAAATGACGACTCCAATTCTGAGGACTATGCTGAATACTGAATACTTGAGTTTGTCGTCCTCGATGGCCAGCGGGAGTGCCGTCTGCTTTTCCCACGTGGGATTATACTGGAGACCGAATTGGTAGTGCCGTCCACTATCGGTTGAAACCTTCAGGACCAGTGACTCTGCAAAAAGCATCTTGATTCGCACGAGGGTGGCGCTGGTGATCGTGGCAAGTGGAATCGTCCAGGAGCCGACAACCAACTTCTCCGTTGTCAGAATGAGAGCGCCTCTTCTGGAAGTAATCCAGCCAGGCTCTGCTCGGATCTCGCTAGCGCTGCCAAATCTACGTGCTTTTGTAGCACCCGCAGCAATTACCTGTGCATCTGGCTCCCGGGCTTTGAATCGCTTGACCTGGAAAGGCACAAGATACATCGCATCGGTGAGAATCTGGAACAGTGTACTTAGCATGTGATCTATGCTCTACAGGAATTGTTTCGCAATACTGACCTCTGGCAAATAGTTTAGTCCAATCTTGAGCAGACTCCAATGGTGTCCGGTAGCCAGTCCGAGCCGCATACAAAGCCTTTAAAGAACTTACTCTAACATCATACCTCGCTTATCCTCGCTCTGCGCTGATTCCGCCGGATTTTAGGGTTTGTTTAGGTGCCCTTTGGGACTTTTTTATTGTGCGGAGGGTAGGTTGGAGGTGAAAGTGGAGTGCATAAGTGAGACTGACCAGAAGCATCCGCTTGCGATTCACAAATAATACAAAGATTTGCCTGGAGCATACGATCTCACAGTAGACGAGACCCTGCCGGGCACGTGGATCAAAGTGTACCAACAAATATAAGAGAGGAGATTCATCGATGCAAAGTGGTTTTCGTATAGGCCGTGTTCTTGGCATCAACATCCGTATTGACTGGAGCTGGCTGTTCATATTCTTCCTGATTACCTGGAACTTGAGTTCGGTATTCAGCCAGCAGCATCCCAACTGGGACCCGACGTTGCAGTGGGGTGTCGCCGTGGTTGCTGCGTTACTCTTCTTTATTTCCCTCTTAGCGCACGAATTGGCGCACTCCCTGATGGCGCGGGCGCATGGCATTTCTGTGCGAAGCATCACCATGTTTCTGTTTGGTGGGGTTTCGAACATCCAGCGCGACCCGGACTCCCCCAGGGACGAGTTCCTGATTGCAGTTGTCGGGCCGATTACCAGTTTCATTATTGGTGTGGCCTTGCTCCTGATCGGCAGTCTACGGGTTGGCCCGCTCCCAACAAGCGTGATGGCAAATCCGACTGAGGTCATTGGACAGTTAAGCCCCCTGCCCACGATGTTGCTTTGGTTGGGATCGATAAACGTGATCCTTGGCCTCTTCAACCTGATTCCAGGCTTCCCGTTGGATGGCGGGCGTGTCTTGCGCTCTATTTTGTGGGTACTCAGTGGTAATCTGCGGCGCGCTACGCTGTGGGCCTCACGCATTGGACAGACCATCGCAGGAGCGATGATCTTCTCAGGCATCGCTATGCTGTTCGGCGCGCGACTACCGTTCTTCGGGACAGGATTTGCCAATGGCCTGTGGCTGATCTTCATCGGCTGGTTCCTGAACAGTGCTGCCGCACTGGGTTATGAGCAGACGGTCGTTAGCGATATGCTTAGATATGTGCCTGTCAAGAACATGATGCGCCAGCATCCCCCTACTGTCTCGCCAGACATCACTATTACCGAACTGGTCCACGAAAACGTTTTCGGGACCGACGATCATGCATTTCCAGTTTTGGAGCACGATCGTCTGGAAGGGCTTGTCACACTGGAGGACATACGCGCCGTGGCTCGCGAGGCGTGGGACGTCACGGTCGTTCGGGAGATCATGACCCCGACTGAAAGACTTATTGCTGTATCCGTAGATGACGATGCGGCTATGGCACTGGTCCGCCTAAAGAAATACGATGTGCGCCAGCTGCCGGTGCTTCGGGAAGGTCGGTTGGCTGGCCTGTTGCGCCGCAGGGACATCGTCAAGTGGCTGCAGATACAGACTGAGCTTGTTTAATCAAACGGTCTGACTGGCATTTCGCTCTACCGAAACAGTACGCCCTTGGATATTCGCCGTTTCGTGATAATTGCGCGATTGTTAAGTCTGAATCCAATACGCCCTGGTTGCCAGTCTAGCAACCAGGGCGCTTCCGTTTTCCTCTCTCTTGGAGACTAATGTGCCAAACCACCGTCGGCAGGATAGTAAGCGCCTGTTACGAACGAAGCTTTGTCAGAGCTTAGCCAGATGACCAACTCGGCCACCCCCTCTGGCTCGCTCAGCCGTGCAATCGGGTGCAGGTTGGCCAACAACTGCTTCGTCTTGGGATCCTCTTCGTTGCAACCTTTGCATACTTCAACATCTACTGCAACGCTTTGCCGGGCCACGAACATAAGTATGCCAAGCGGGTGACTGCGATCTGTGGGCAATCTCTGATTGTGGTGTGCCTGCTACTCACGTGATCCAGCAGCGTCCGCGGAGCATTGACTGCCTCCTCGACATCAAGCCGATCAGGATCGTGGCGTTCCCGGCGACTGTGGGTGCTGCCGCCACTGACATGGATGATGGGTGAGGCGAAGTAGCCCCTGGCGTAGCAGCGATAGGCCGCCCAGTACGGGTCTACAATCGATTACTCTGGCAAGAATTCAATACTCAGTTCTTTCAGCTCGCGCCAGATGACTTCCAATGTCTGCTGCGATGCAAAGGTGTTGGTGTTCAAATCCGCTTCGGCGCCACTGGTACGCACCTCCATCCAGATCGGATAACGTTGCTGCGTCTGCCTCACTGGAAAGTTCAGTGGCGCTGACAAGTGAGGCCCGGAGTGATGTCATTTCTCGCCGCGCCTGGCCGACATCGTCCAGCATCAAGCTGACAATTGCCTTTGTTGTCTCATTCTGGGCTTGCTGTAGAAGCAATCCGTAGGTCAGTTCTTGTTCAAATTCTGCTCGCGCTGCCTCACTTTCGTCGGCCAGATCCTTGAGGTCTTGTTGAGTGTCCAATAGGTCCGCCTGCGTTTCCACAAGATCGGTCTGCGTCTGGCGCAGCCGGTTGTCCAGACTGTCAACCTCGCCGAGTACCGCGTCCAGGCGCATACGCAGCAAAGCGGCAGCGAGAACCAGACCTGCGATGACAACCAACATCAGGAACACGAACAGCAAGCGACGGATCCAGCCACCTCTTCGCTGACCGCGTTTTGGCTTGCTGGGGGGTTGACTTGATCCCTGAAGCTCGGTCTTGTTGTTTTCCTGTACAACTGTTTCATTGGCTACCGAATGAGCCATCTTCTTTTGTCCCTTTCTAGACCGCATTCTTGGCGAAATCATATCTACTCAGGTAATAGTCGGACATAATTGAGGACACATTTCAAAGTCGTACAATCCCTCTGTGGGACAAGCACAAACCCGCCGAAGATAATCCGAGTTTGGTTTGATTTCTCAATTAGTAACCTCTCCTCTTTTCCTTGGCTCTTCTGCGCCTTGCGCGACGGATGGCCTTTTTCTCGGCAAACCTGCGCTCTTCGCTGTTACTGATGTGCCAGCGTTTGCGGCGGGCAGTGCTGAGAACACGGCTCTTTCTGACTTCCTTGCGGAAGCGCTTGAGTAGCTGTTGGAAGCTCTCATTGGGCCGGCGTTCAACATGTGCGTTTACTGCCAATTCATTTCACCTCCCAACTGAAAATCCTCTACCGGAAGATTGCTTGCGGAGTCCTATGACTGTAGTCTTCCAGCCAGAACGTGTTCCTTGCTGATGTGTCTACTCACCCCAATTTGCAGGTATCTCGCTGGGCACAAGGAGAAACGTGGCTTTGTGGTCGGGTTTCGTGATGACGACCAATCTTCCAGACGGCGTCTGGTAGGAAGAGGCTATCGGACCTTCCCCGAGTTCCACGGCCAGGTCGTTCGATTGCTCAAGCCGTGGATCCACCTTTCCCCATTCGCCTAACACGTGCTGCTTCAAATAGCGTCGCAGATCCACGCCGAGTTCTCGTGCACCGTTGGTCACCAGGATTTTTCCGGTTTTGAACAGTGGCTTGATTTGCATATCGTTCTTCTGCGGAAACTTCGTCACTGCTCAATTCTAGGTTCGTGGAAAGCCATCAACCTGGCCCCGCCCAGATATACCCACATGGTAAGCGCGACGACGCGCACATCATCATGCCAGTGGTGCAGTGCCTCGATTAGCTCCACTGCATTGCAGAGCATCTCGTCGGCCATTTCTCTATGGCGATGAGCCATTGGCCGCTAGGCATCCCCGGCCTCGCGGCGACGGTATGCCCGCTCGATGAGCGCGCCAACCGCCAGCAACGCGGCCAGCGGCAGCGCGATGCGCAAGACAAACAACCCTGCCACGATTAGAATATTCACAACTCTTGACATCACGGGCCTCCTACCTAGCGATCCAGGTAAGGAGCAAGACGACGGATGCGCTTTCGCTCAGCGGCGTTCTCCACCTCTTGCATGCGCGAATATTGGCGCCTGGCCCGCTTCGACCTACGGCGCCGCAAGTGGCTCTGACCGCCCTTGGTCCGCATGATCTTGCCCGAACCGGTCTTGCGGAATCGTTTGGCGGTGGCCTTGTGCGTCTTCAGCTTGTACTTCCTTTTCTTCTTCTTACCCATCGTCGACACTGCTCCTGTGATTGGTCTCGCTTCAGTAACAGAGTAGCACCAGCTACCCCAAAAAGTCCCAAACGCTGCCTAAACAAAACCTAAAAAGAAACGACGTCACCCGTGTGACGTCGTCATCAGGGACAGGTACAGTCGCTACATCGTGTACCGATGTTTTCCTGCTGGCTCTTGAGCTTGCATAAACCCATTTCTGAAGCGGCAAGTTGGGGTATGTCAGGTAGATCGTGTAACGGCCCTCTCCCCGTCAGGCTCTCGCTCGTGGCCGTTCGGCCGCGTTGCCGAACTATTGACATGCACTACCTGAGTTGGATAGGCGAACTTGATGCCTCCCTCCTTGAAGCGGCGGAATATCTCCAGGTTGATAGCCTCCTGGGTATCCATGTAAATGTTGTAGTCCGGGTCGAGCATGTAGTAGACCGACTCAAAATTGAGTGAGAAGTCCCCGCACTCACTGAAGTGCGAGCGCTCAAAGCGGGTTCTGGGCTGTGCTTCCACCACTTCTCGATGACGCGGGGGATGGCCTGCAGCTTGTCGTACGGGGTCTCGTACGTAACACCAATCTTAAACACGATGCGTCGCTCGCGCATCTTCTTGTAGTTGCGGATACGGGAGTTCAACAGATCGGAGTTCGAGAAGACCAACTCCTCCCCGGATAGGCTGCGCACGTGGGTTGTCTTCAAGCCCACGTCTTCAACTGTGCCCATCAGTTCATCGACAATGATGAAATCACCGACCACAAAGGGCCTATCTAAGAGGATGGACAACGAGCCAAACTAATCGCCCAGAATGTTCTGCACGGCCAGGGCCACCGCGACACCCGTTACACCCAGCCCGGCAATGAGAGACGTAATCTCAATCCCCGCGATGTTGTCCAGGGCCACCAGCACGATGATCTTCCAGGGAGCCAGCCGCCCGATGAATGTCAGGACCTCAATGGCAGACTTCTGCGACCTCCTTTCGGCCTCCGTGTCACTATCGCCTGTCACGTAGATTGTGATGCCAAAGGCAAGAATATCGTTGGCCCACAGCCCTACCTGGAACAAGCCGCCGACAATCGCCAGTCCCTTGTGAGGATGCTGTTCGCCGTCTCCGGTAGCTCGACGGTCAGCGAACCGGCATACATGGCGACGGAGAACATCAATGCGGGTTTCGTCTTGCCAATCAAGTCGGTGACGAAGTCATCGGCGTCCGTATCCGATCGAGTCGCAAGAACTCGCAGCCGCCGAGCCAGGTTCTCTCGGAATATTCGTAGGACGATCATTGTCGCTGCAACAATCGCCAACATCAGCAGCCAGCGCCAGAGCGGGTTACCCAGATAGGATAGGTCCAGAATTTCTCCAATGTCAGATGACAGCATCTCGATTTCCCTAACATTCCATTTCAAGTGCCGATCCGTTCTCAGGCAGTATACTATCACCGATGATGCGAGCCACAAGCCCTATGACACCGTATCAGGCCAGGCTTTGCGGCGGTTATCATAGGTGCGACGGAGCATTCTGATTCGCGCCTTCTCTGGCCGGTTCTTGGGAGACACTCGGACACCTTCGAGGCCAGACTCCACAGATTCGCGGACGAGGTTCTCGGCTTCGGCAGGGTGCAGGTGCTTCGAGACCGTACGGCTGAACGTCGCCCTGATCCGACCTTCGACGTTAGGCGAAAGTCTCAGCGGGTTGCCGTCCACGTCGAACCCCACAATTAATGGACCTTGCCAGGCCGGATCATTCTCTAAGCGTTTTCTCTCGGCCGTACCGGCTTCGGTGAGCCACCAAGCCAGCCGGTTAAAGACTATCCCCCCTCTGCCAAATCTCCCTCGACCGAGAAAGGCGATGCAGATTTCAATTGCCCTGCTCACCGTATTGCTCCTATCATGCGGTTCATTGCCTTACCACACTATCATGCTTCAGGCATCACTCACTTTCGGGTGGCACTCGATCGGGCACGGGCGCCGTCAACTGAGAGGACAGCATTTTCCCTGGGATCGACCACTATTTCCAGGACCGTGTCGCCCGAGATCTCTTCGTTACGTATCAGCGCGTCAGCCACACGATCGAGTTCGTCACGGTGATCTTGCAGGGACCCGGCTGCCTGCTCGTAGGCCTCTTCCAGGAATCTTTTGATCTCCTCGTCGATCTCGCGGGCAGTCATCTCGCTGTACTCGCGCCGCTGAGCAATCTCTTCGCCCAGAAACACCTGCTCGCGTCGCCCACCAAGCGCCACGTGCCCAAGCTGCTCACTCATACCCCAATCCAGCACCATCTTGCGAGCAAGTCGTGTGGCCTGCTTGAGATCGTTCTCTGCCCCACTCGTCGCCGTCTGGAATACCAACTTTTCGGCTGCGCGTCCGCCCATCATCACAGCCAGTCGGTCCAGCATGTACTCGCGTGGGTAGATGTACTTCTCCCACTCGGGTAATTGCTGTGTGACTCCCATGGCCCGACCACGCGGGACAATCGTCACCTTGTGGATGGGGTCAGCCTGCGGCAGGACAGCCGCAACGACGGCGTGTCCGGCTTCATGGTAGGCAATCAATTCCAGCTCATCCTCTGATAGACCGAGGTTCTCCCGTTCCAGGCCCATCAGCACCTTGTCCCGAGCTTCTTCGATATCTTCTTCCTCGATAGTCTCCTTGCCATTGCGCCCGGCCAGCAACGCTGCCTCGTTCAGCAAATTCTTCAAGTCGGCCCCGCTGAAACCGGGTGTGCCGCTCGCAATCCGCTCGAGATCAATATCGTCTGCAAGCGGCTTGTTGCGGGCATGTATCTTGAGTATCTCGAGCCGGTCCGGCATGGTTGGCAGGTCGACGGTGATCTGGCGATCGAAGCGTCCTGGACGCAGAAGTGCTGGATCAAGGATGTCTGGACGGTTGGTGGCCGCCATCACGATGACGTTTTGATTGGGCAGAAAACCATCCAACTCCGATAGGAGCTGGTTGAGCGTTTGCTCGCGCTCATCGTGACCGCCGCCCAGACCAGCACCCCTGCGGCGGCCTATCGAATCTAACTCATCGATGAAGATGATGCTGGGTGCCACCGTCTTGGCTGTATTGAATAGATCGCGGACACGTGAAGCGCCCACCCCGACGAACATCTCCATGAAATCGGACCCTGTTATGCTGAAGAATGGCACGTGGGCCTCGCCCGCCACTGCGCGTGCAAGCAACGTCTTTCCGGTCCCCGGGGGACCGACTAACAGCACGCCCTTGGGCATCTCGCCACCCAGAAGCCCAAATTGGTCTGGGTCCTTCAGGTATTCGACGATCTCCTCTAGTTCCGTTTTGGCTCCTTGTGCACCGGCCACGTCGTCAAACGTGGTCTGAGCCTGGCGCCTGTCATACAATCTGGCTTGACTCTTACCAACCGAAAAAATGCTTTGACCGCGTGCTTGCGTCTGCCTGAAGTAGAAGTAGACCATCCCTGCCAGCAGCAAAAGGGGAATGCTGTTCAACAGAATGCCCCAGAGGGAGATCCCAGTGTTGGAAGGCCTCGTCCTGATCTCGATGCCCTGATCCTCTAACAGCTTCAAGATCTCGTCGTCGCCAAAGGAGGGAAGATAGGTGACGAAATCAGTGAACTCGGCAGTCTCGTCTTCATCGTTCTCTTGCTGTAAGGGTTCTTTGAAGACACCCTGGATTTGCTCTCCTCTAACGGTAACCTGTTGGACGTTGTCGTCTCTCACCTCTTGCCGAAAGGTGCTGTAGCTGATTTCTGTGACGCTGCCCAGTATGGATAGCCCGTCGCCAAACTGCCTCTGAAAAACGAATGTGCCGATACCAAGAACAATCAACCAGAACAATAGCGCCCACGCACTGCAACCGGGAATTCGCGGTCGTTTGGTGAGTTCCCCATTCTCATCCTTGCCTTTCGGTCGCCGATCTCGCTTCAATTGCACGTCAGTCTTGCCTTCCCGTTAGCTATCTAGACAATCTCTGCTAAGTCCTCTGGAACGAGGACTGTCGTGACGCTGCGATCTGACCTGGTGATCACGAACAGCCACCTTCCGGAGGGGGTCTTGTAAGCTGAACCTATTGTGCCCTGTTGGTCTTCAACTGCCCTGTCGTTGGCGGCGCGCACGCTGGGCGGCACCTTGCCCCAGTCACCCGTTACGTGCCTGACGACGTACTCATCTAGACCTACGTCTAGATCAATCACGCTCTGACTGGCGCGGATGTTTCCAGGTTCAAAAAGCGGTTCATTCAATCCGAAAACAGGTTCCTTCATGGACACGTTCCCTTCTCTGCTGTCTGAGCGGCAGACTGATAACCTAGGAGGCGGACTCCTTTCTTTCCACCTACGGTTGTCTCTCAGTAACGAAACACTGCGGCAAGAGGCGCCTGGTCCGGCATTTTGTTCGGCGCCACAATGAAAACCTCTCCTCCTTTTAGAAGCGTGTGAGCGGCGGCTAAATCCAACAGTTCCTCGTCGTCGGGACCTGGTTTCTTGTGAAGTTCAACCGCATGCTCATCCTCGTTGAACACTCCCCACACCTCGGGGCCATCGGCGACGAACAGCGTCTTGGTCCGCCCGTGGCTGGCGGCTGGTACGATTTCCATGGGATCGGTTGAGGCCAGATTGCTGGCGGCCAATTCTGCGTACTCATGTAGCGCTGCCTTGCGCTCCTCGTCCAGGTGAGATTCCACGAGGGGCCAGGCCTGTGCATGCAAGGCTCTTGGACTCAACTTCTCGGGATTCCCGGTGATGCGCCCCTCAATCAGGTGGGGGTATGTGTTCGCTTCCTTGTACAATGGGTGTAGGTACTCAACACCAGCGAGCACCACGGGTACTCGCTCACTTCTTAGAATCTCTTGCAGCCCTTCATCAACTTTGCGCAAGTACCGCCGGATGTTCTCCTTCTCAAACTCATCACTACCTGTGCCGTGTCCGTGGTAGATTGCCCCCTGACCTGCGCTGGCAGAAGCGCCAGTGTGGTGCTGAAGTTGTCTCTCGGGATCGTCATCCTGCAATGCGCTGGCCAGGCTTGTGGGCACGTTGGGCAACTCTATATCCTCCACGTCGAAACGCGTGCACCGCAGTAACCGGACCTCATTCTGGCTGATCGCCAAAACGTAGAAGTGCTCGTCCGTGCCAGCGAGGGACAAAAGCGGGCGGATGTAGAAACGGCTGGCGATGGTCACACGCTCGTCGAAAGCCAGCGGCAGGCGATAGTTATGGTACAGGTGGGCGGCTACAAACACGGCCAGCCCATCGCTCTGCTCCTGCCAGAATATTCGGTCACGTTCTAACGCCCGCGCGGGTCTTAGAAAGTCTTCTACCTCAGCAGAACTAAAACCCTCGTTACGAAGGCGTTCTTCGGCATCACGAAGCAGGTTCTTCAACCTCACGGGATTCTTCTGAGTTGCTGCGCCTGCACGATGCGTGGGCAAGTAGATCGACATGCACAGACCATTGTGATACTCTAGCAGTCTTCGGATGTCATCTTTTGTAAGTGTGTCCATACCATCTCCCGCCATTTCTTCGATTTCTTTGCAGTGTGTGCTGAGTGGAACTAACCGGCTGTCGGTTTCTCGCAGCCTTACCGCGGCACCGTCAGCACCCAGGAGGTTTTGTCAGTGCTGGGCACATCTGGGAGCAGGAGATCCAGATTGGGGGCAAGCGACGCGACCAGCGCATGACAGAAGGCGTTAAGTGCACGATGGGATAGCGCCACTTCTTCCTGCAGATCCTTCTCCACAGCCGTCTCGCGTAGTGGGTACTCCAGGATGTACTGCCATTCATCGGTGTTCTCTCGAACCGTAACGTGACGGCTGTAGGAAGTCTCCATGGAATTGAGAATCCCCTCGATGGCGGCAACAGCACGTTCGGCGGGTTTCTCATCTGGCAGTTGCTCGGTCATCCATTCCGCCAGGACTTCACCAAGATTTGTGCCAAAGTGTTCAGCTTGTTGGCGTGCTCTGTCCTGACTTGGGGCGGCATCACATACGGCTGCGACTTCAACCAGTATCTGGCTGAGATCCGCGACGGTAGATCGGCCCTCGCCCACGATTTCGCCCCAGATGTGGAGACCTGCTTCAGAGTCGTAGTGGGCGTAGATCGCTCGTCGACGCGGGGATGTGTGGGCGTCCCTTTCGCCTGCAATCCTGTAACTGTAGAGCTCTTTCAATTGTTGTTTGGATGTCCTAAACATGCTCATCCCTCTGAATGCACTATTCTTGTCTTGCTAGCTCTTGTTACTGTCCAATAAGTAAGGCCGTTCAAGCTTGCTCTTGTTTGGACTTCAGCAGCCGCTCCACCACACCTATGAATCCGCTAACATTTCTGCCCTCGGGGATGTATGCGTCGATTCCCAACTCGTCCATCAAGTCCGGATCCGGTATGTGGGGCCCCATCAACAAGAGAGGGACCGAAGTAAAGCGTTGTACATTCCTGATGTCTCTTATCATCTGGTGATCTCGCGCCTCATCTGAGGATGTACAGACTACAATGAGGCCCGGTTGGGTGTTCTGCAGCAAGAGCGCAGCTTCTTTCGGGCTGGCAAGTCCGGCTGCCAGGTATCCTCGAATGACTAGATTGTCCACGCAAAAACGCCTGCAATTTGCGTCGCTCGAAAAGACGAGAACGTACATGCGTTGTACTCCAGTGTAGTCGTTGACTGCACCCATTCCTGCCTGCTTTTCTCGTGTCTCTAACGTATCATCGACCATCCAAAAAAATCCCAAATGAGGCCTAAATAAAACCTAAAACACTCGAATGGGAGCGCCTTTCTCGGGCCACGCGGCACGGTATTCAGGAGGAAGGTTCATTTGCTCGTATTGCCCGGCGAATTTAGGTTCTGTTTACATCGATTTAGGGATTTATTTAGCCGGATGATGGCATGATGAAGAAGCTCTCGATTAAAAGAACCAGGATCAGCATTGGTTTGCTCGTGACGGGTAAGCTCCTGGTAACGCTGTAGGCGACTGATAACCGACAATGAGGTGAGGGTGAGTGAGATGAAGAAATTAGATTTCACGATTGAATTCAACAGCGATGTCACAGGTGTCGCCGCTGAAGACGAGATGTTCGTCGAAGCTGATAATCGGCTGCGTGCACTGGCGGAGGACCATGACGATCTGACGGGAGCAGCTGTCGCTGTCCGGCAACCTTCGCATGGTGAGACGCCGCCTCTCTACGAGGTAACTGTAGTTGTGTACTCGAAGCCAGCAAACGCGGCAGCCACGGAGAAAGCCGATAGCCCTATGGGCGCTCTGAAAGGGGCGCTGGATGCTGCCGAGCGGCAGGTTCGTGAGACCCGTGCCCGGCTCCGTGGACGATGAAGATACCCATCAATCAAGACTAATGAGAAGTGGGCGAGGAGACCATTCCCTCGCCCACTTCTGTTTTCACTTTCAAGTGTTGATGTGAGGTCTATGATGTGGCTTTGCTGAGGGTGCTCTCCACCTTCTTCCGAAGATTCGGAAACTCCTCCTCAAGCTGCGCCAGGGCATCGTCCGTGGCCTCGCGTCCACGCCGGAAGCCCTCGTCCAATGCGTCTGCCACCATCTTGCGCGTCCTCTCACCCTCCTGCGGGGCAAACAGCAATGCCGTGGCAGCACCGACGCCAAGGCCGAGCATAAGGAAAGCCAGCAAACCAACGGTTTGCCGTGTTTTCGCAATCTGTTCTGCTTCAGAACTGTAGTAGATTCGGTCAGTCATTTCATTTATCTCCTGTTTCTGTCGTAGTCGGACGGTTGGCGAAGGAATAAGATGAGGCGCAGGCAGTAGAAACCAGCAGCCCGCGCCTGTCCAACTTTCGCTGCAAACTAGCTACCCTGGTAGATTGTCTCCTGTGCCAACTGATTATTGGGAATTACCATCATCCCCTCTTCGTTCTTCAGCGTTGTGGCAGTGGGGCCGATTTCCTCAATGGTTGCTCGATAGCCGTTGACCTGGATTTGCTGACCAGCGTTCAACTGTCTGGACAGCGCCCACCCGGCCACGAGATCAGCTGCAAAGACGCGCGTGCCAAGACCGAATGAGAGCGCAAAGGCAAGACCCGCTGCGCCAAAGATCGCCGCGTACAGGGTTTGGGACAGCAGCGTGGCGATTCCCAACTGCTGCAAGGCTGTCAGGACGGTGATGATCAACAGAGACCAGTAGACAACGGTGGTAACGGTCACGACCGCGCCCTGCTGAAAGCCTGCGGTGGCCACCGCGCCTCGCGTGAGGTCGCGTAGGAAGCTGGCCAGCGCTGCACCAAGCACAAGGATGATGACGGCTACCGCGATGTTGGGCATGTAGCCGAGCACCTGATTGAGAAATTCGCTGACCTGCGGCATATCAAGCGTGTTAGCTGCCGCCACGACGAACACGATACGCACGAACCACTTGACGAGCATGCCAAGCATGCCTGCCGGGTCGAGTTCGGTCCCAGTGCGCTTTAGAAAGTCGTCGATCTCAGCACGTGCAGCCAGAGCATTAAAGCGGATCGCACGTAGCGCTTTGCTGATCAGCCGGCCGAAGACGCCGGCGATGATCCAACCCAGAATAAGAACCAGTAAGGCACCAAGGATTGTCGGCAGAGCCGCCATCAATCCAACCAACGCCTCACTGAAGGCCTGAATAACGGCATCTAAGAAAGTCACTTTTTCCTCCTTGCTAACCCATCAGAACAGACGTGAGATATGAATTTCGAACGATGACAGTCGATAGTATTGTTGTCAGAATAGCAGAAGCCCGGTAAATAAATCCTATAATCGACCTAAAAAGAACCTAAACGGCTTTGAAAGTGTGTCGTGTCAGGTCTCACGTGTTGGCTAATGGGTAATCTGGAGGAGGTGTCGGACGGCAAAATGCGTCTGATTTGTCAGCAGCGAGATATCGTCCTATAATCAAGATAATTGTCGTCGCAATACGCTTTCCTAAGCCAGGTCGAGATGGGCTGGCATCAGTGAAGTTCCACACCCATACCCATGGAGGTCTGTGATTGCCCGCCATGCGGGCAGAGCTCATCTAAGTAAGTACTAATTCATTCTAAGAGTGAGCTGCAGTCGTCCTGGCAAGAATGGGACGGTAGCCATAGAGGAAGCCGCTTCGTGTGCCCAGCAGAGGGTTGTGGCATGATTGAAGCGGACTATTTGTTGCCGAGCTCGATAGTTGAGGGAACTGGCACGAGTAGGCACGGCCAGAAAGGATGATTCACGCTTAATGAGGGTCAGGTGGCCGATTTGACCGAGGACGTTCATCCCGACTACCGTAGGAAGTCGCGGGACGGAAATGGGAACTTGGCAAAGGTCGTGAGGCCTGACCATAACTCATGGTTGAAAGTAGAAGAAAGCAGGAGAAGACATGTTAAGCACAGAAGCTGATTTGGACAAGCCAGGCATCTGGCACCTGAAGAATCTGAGAAATCACGCGATTATCGTCAACAAGACGTTGCACGAGAGAGGTCAGGCAACGAAGTTCGCTGTTGTGAACGTTAGAATGGATTGGGTGAACAATGTGTTTCGTACCCCTGGCGAAGCCACGACCTACGTGCAGGAGTTGTATCAGACATAGCGAATAGAATCCGCGGCGAGGGGGTCTCGGACTGTGAACGAGCAGCAGAGACACGTCGGTGTATGATAGACTTGCCTACTTCCTGGGTAGGCTTTCTGTTGTCGGTCAAGCTCAGTTACCAGATTAGCTCTTGAGATCAATGGAGATCCTCGACAGGCTGACAGATCTTACCATTTACTTTCAAGAATGTCTTTCTCATCGGCATTCAGGGCAACTCATCTGGGATGAGAAACCTGACTTTGTAAGCAGTGGGCGAAGATGCCGACCACCCCAGCGACGTTGCTAACCCAGTTTATCGTGTTGGCGGAATTTGGGCCCTTGTGGAAAGAGGAGTCCTGACCCTGCTGGTAAACTCTGACGTCCACGTAGGAGAAGTGCTCTCCGCCCATCGTCCGGAAATCGCGAAACACCAATTCCGATAAGAGTGACCTGGGGCGAACACCGTTGGGAAGTCACTTGGAGCAACCTTTGCGCGGGTCCGTAACCGGCCTATGCTCACAAGAGGCGATCATTTGATAGGCCCCAATAGGTGATATGGAGGGGAACCCATCTTGTTTGCATCCAGTGCAATCCGCATCCTGATAGCCGACGATCACCCAGTCGTGCGGGAAGGACTGCGCAGGATGCTCGAGGGGCAGCAAGACTTTCAGGTCGTTGGCGAAGCTGAGACCGGGATAGAAGCTGTTGCCAGGGCGCAGGGCCTCCGGCCCGAGGTGGTGATCCTCGACATTCGTATCCCACAGCTATCCGGCATCCGGGCCTCCGCCAGATCGTGGACACGCTGGAGGGAACGCGCGTGGTGATGCTGACGGCCTTCGCCAGCGACAAACTCTTGTCCGCCGCCATGCGCGCAGGTGCGTCGGGGTACGTGCTCAAGCGCATGAAACACGACGAACTGTTCGACGCCATCCGGCGCGTCTACCACGGAGAGGAACTCCTCGACCCAACCACGGCTGCCGAGCTGATGGAAGACGTCCGCGACAGGCGCGAGATGCAGCGCTCAGATGCCTTCGCCGACTTGACCGACCGCGAGATCGAGGTGCTGGCGCTCATCACCGAAGGACTCCAAAATCGAGAGATTGCCCAGGCCCTTTCGCTGGGTACAGGGACCGTGCGCAACTACGTCAGCAACATTCCGTCCAAGCTGGGGGTGGCCAACCGCGCGGCAGCCGCCGCTTACGCGGCGGATCATCACATAGCTGAAGTGCTCACTCACGCGCGGGACGATTAAGTCTGATGCGACCCTCCCGTGCTGCCGGATGTTCGCAACGGTGCTTTTTGCTTTGATCAGATGGGATCCTGCGTTGTTCTCATCTGTCTGCTATACCAACACCTCTGTTCATGGCTGCAGTCGCTCTGTAATGCTCTGCGCTGCGTGACGACTTACAAAAAGGTGATGCCCATGGGTCTTCGAGTTGACCGTATTAAGAAAGCTCAGGTATTGATGCGAGAACAGGGCATGGTAGGCATCATGATCATGAACCACGATGACTACCGCTACTTCTTTGGCCGAGACTGGGCACAACCGAGGGCGATCATTCCCTTCCGGGGCCCGCCAATCCTGATTTCCTTCGCGGGTGAGGAACCAGAACTTCGCGACTACGTCGGAGAGGCGGAAGTAAAGCTCTTCACCCATGTGGGGGAACAGATCAGCGACGTCACCAAGACTTTCCGCAGTCTGGTCCAGTCGGTGGGTGACTTTGAGGAAGGTGCGAAGCCGCGGGTGGGCATGCAGATGTGGTTCGAGACCCCGGCCTTCCTCGTCGACTTGTTCCGGCGGGTCAATCCGCAACTTGAACTGGTTCCCTCGGATCCGGTGATGGACGCGCTGCGTTCAGTCAAGGAGCCTGAGGAGATCAAACTCATGAGGGAGGCGCAGCGCATCGCGGGCTTGGGGATGGACCGGGTGAGAGATATGCTTCGTCCGGGCGTGACAGCGCACGAAGTTGCCACCGAGGTCCTCTACACGATGATGAAGGCTGGCGCTGAGAGAACAAGCACACCGGTCTACGTCAACTTCGGTGTCTACACCTGTATGCTCCACGGCGGTCTGAGCCCCAGGCCGCTAGAAGAGGGTAACCTGGCGATCATTGATCTTACGCCGCAGGTTGACGGCTACTGCGGCAATCTCGCCCGGACCTTTGTGCTGGGGGAGCCCGATGAAAAGCAGCAGGAGTTGTTCGACGCCTACTCGGAGATGATCGTTGCGACGCGTGAGTTGATGAAGCCTGGCGCAACCGTCAAAGACCTTGACGCCAAGGGCAACGAAATCTGCTCCGCTCACGGGCTTGGTGACTACCACGTCGATGGCATATCACACGGCATTGGGTTGAGGTTCGAGGAAACCCCGGCTTCCACCATCATCAAGCAACACCGCAACGTCAGGCTTCAAGAAGGCATGACCATGACAATCGGTCACACGATTCTGGCAATCCCTGGTGTGGGTGGCTTGCGCAACGAGGATGTCTACCTCGTGACGCCGGATGGGGCGGAGATTCTCCACCCATATCCCTATGAGTTCGTGGCAGGGACAGACGTGCCTGGTGCGATGAGGTCCCAGACCTACTGACCTGATACAACTCGCCAGGTGGGCAACTGTGGCAAACCGACACCCTTACCGCTGCTAAAAACTGGACTACACTAATGGCGAAGTCCGGACGTTTGCAAAAAGCCTAGCCTGTCCATGAGGGCCCGACTCGTGGAAAGAAGTACGGGGCCACAGTGAACCAAAACAGAATGGGTCAAGGACAAGAGGCGGGGCGCACCAGGGGCACAACTTGCGCAGCCGGGCCACATTTGTTACAAAATAGATGCTTTGTCGTGCAGCAGTCTGCGGCGACCTGAACCAACATCTATGCCCTTGGGAGTCAGGTTTCTCGAGCAGATGCGAGATGCACAATCACCGCTGACGCTCAGAGAGCCGGCACCCACCTGTGAGAACAGGTTCAGCAGGCGCTTGCAGACACTGCACGACGGGTGTGTTATAGCTCCCCATCCGATTCGCGATTTCACCTTCATCCCCATAAATCAGTGAGTAACCCCCAGCCCCGATCGGATGGTCGTTCAATTGGCGTCAGTGTTCTACAGTCGGAGTGCTTCTGAGGAATGGTAGAGATTATACAGATGGTTAGAGGAGAGAATGACAACCAGGGATTGGCCGAAGCGCTGGAGGACCTGCTTGCTCAGGCTGAACGGAGCGGCTGGATCGCCACCGAAGATCTCGTTGGGTGGGTAGCGGAGGAAGCTGAAGATCCCGGCATCTTAGAAAACGCTCTGGATGAGCTCGAAGAGCGCGGCATTGAAGTGCGCCAGCTGAGCCATGCAGACGGTGGCGAGAAGGTCGATGCGGCCTCCACCCCAGGCGTGGACGGGGTGCCGGCCAGTGATACCATTGGCCTCTACCTGCGGCAGATGTCACAGGAGCCACTGCTGACAGTTGAAGAGGAGGTCGAGCTCGGCAAGCGCATAGAAGCCGGGAAGGCGGCCCGCGAAGTGCTGGAATCCTCACCAGACCTGAGCACCGGGCAGCGAGAGGAACTCCGGGTCCTGATCGATCAGGCGGAGGCGTCGCGCGAGCACCTGGCGCGGGCCAACACACGCTTGGTGGTCAGTGTAGCCAAGCGCTACGTGCGCCAGGGGCTGCCCCTCTCTGATCTTATCCAGGAAGGCAACATCGGGCTGATGAGGGCAGTCGACAAGTTTGACTACAAGTACGGCAATCGCTTCAGCACCTACGCCACCTGGTGGATCCGCCAGGGCGTCACGCGCGCGCTGGCCCAGAAAGGTCGCATCATTCGCCTCCCCTTGCACCTGACCGAGCGCATACGAAAGATGTACCAGACTGCTCACAGTCTCGAGCAGCAGCTGGGGCGACGGGCCACACCGGAGGAAATCGCGATGGAGATGGAACTCCCAAGCCAGCGCGTGCGAGACATGATGAGCAAGAGCCAACACACCTTCGCCCTGGAGCGCCCGGTAGGTCCTGACAGTGATGCCGAGTTCGGTGACTTCATCGAGGACGTGGATGCCCCTGCCCCGCCGGATGCAGCAGATAGTCGCCTCCTGAAGGAAACGCTTGAGGAAGTCCTGGATGACCTACCCGCACGCCAGGCCCTCGTCCTGCGTCTACGCTTTGGGCTGGGCGATGGCCGACCACACACGCTCAAAGAGATCGCCAACAAGTTTGGCCTGTCGCGCGAGCGCATCCGTCAGTTAGAGAAGGAAGCGCTGCGCCGTTTGCGTCACCCGCGCGTGGCTCACCTCCTGCGCGACTATCTCTCTTAGCACATGTCAGAACATAATCCGTTGTACGCATTGATCGTTGGCCCACTTGCATCGGTTTGCGGCAAGTGCGGGGTCGCTACACCATCAAGCCGAATACATCGCTAAGTGGAAGCGCCGTGACCACATCTACGACGCGCCAATGGGCGCGTAGCACCCAGCCCACGACACTGAGTGTGGATGAAAAAGCCAGCCATCATCATGGCTGTGATGCGCAAACTCTTGCATTTGGCTTATGGTGTTTTCGAATCTGTGCAGCCCTCTGACCCTCATTGTCTGTCCAGACCGTCGGACCGTCGGTTGCTGCTTGACTTTTCTGACAGCATCTCGACCATGTACGTATGAGAAGCGGGCTGTGTTCGATGTTTCTCAGGACTCGACACCGTCATCAACCGCGAGTCCTTTCTGTTCTTTGAAGCCGAACCTTTCAATCAAGTGGCCGAACTCGTCCAGCACCTGCTGGCGGGTGTAGGCGGTGTCCTCAAACGAATACTCGTGCTCGCTCTCGTAGGCACGGGCGCGCTCGGTCGCTTCGACGAGCGTCTGGTCAAACTCGGGGGACAGCTCCAGACCGAAATGCTCGTAAATGCGGGTGACGACCTGACGAGGGTCGTACGTGAGTTCGTTGAAGTTGACGATGACGTAGCTCTCTGTCGGGGCCTGCTCTAGCCGGTCGAGCGTGTAACCGTACCACCTTTTGATCGTTTCCCAGATGTATTCGTCGTAGGGGAACTCCAGCTCGCCGCCCTGGAAGTCACTCCACACAGCGCGCCCGTAGCTGCCCATCGAGGCAACCACGTTGAGCGGGTTGCGGATCAGGTAGATGAAGTGGGCATCGGGGAAGGTCTCGTAGAGCGCATCCACACGGGAGGAGAACACGGGGTTCTTGGACAGGATGCGCCTGTCCTCTGCCCGATGGTGGTACAGGTGGCGCTGGAGAGCCCCCTTATAGAACGGCATCACCCGTTCGCGCTCTTCGGGTAGATCGTCGAAGGGCAGAATGTATTTGAGCACCTCGTCGGGGTAGGGGAAGACGCCCAGGATGAAGGTTGAACTCCAGACGTAGAGCAGAATCAGGTCGTCTTCCTCGGCCTTGAACAGACCAGTGGGATGGAGTTCGATCTGGCCGAGCAGGTGCTCGTCGATGTAATTGACGAGTCTGGCGAGCAGACCGCCGAGGGTGGCGTCTGCCTTTGCGATGAACTCGTACAGTCTGCGCTGGGCGATGGTGGGCGCAAAGCCCAGTTCCCACGCCTGCAAATAGCAGAAGTTGCGGGTGTCCTTCGCCATGAGGCGGTGTAGGAAGGTCGTGCCGCTGCGCATATTGCCGATGATGAACACCGGCTGGGGGACGTTGACTTGACGGTAGCGGGGAAATAGCAGATTATCCAGCAGCCAGCTGAGCCAGGCTGAGGTGAGAAAGACCGGCACCAGGACGAACAGGAACACGGCCAGGATTAGCAGCCGGTTGGGTGTTACCTTAACTCCCCTCCGGCGGGACTCGAAGAGCGCGATGTAAATGTGACGCAGAAATCGTTTAAGGGGGAATCTCAAGAACAGGGTGGTCATGGGCATGCATCTGGGATTTGTATCGCAGACGGATTTAGCATAACGTTACGGTCCCATTTATCAAGCCAAAGCGCAACGGTGACCCATCACTGGCAGACAAGAGTCCGTCGTTGGCGAAGGCCGTCCACATCACCGCCTGCGCACGCTCCACCGTAGCAACAATCTGGCGGCAGGCTCGGGTGCCGGATAGCTGTTGGGTGCGGATGACGAGGAATACCACATCGCGCTGGAGGGCTTGCGCTCTGGCGAAAGTCCGGTCAGGAGAAGAAAAATGCGACGGCGATACTGGAGACGGCTGCCGCCATGAACAACGGCAGCGTAGCTCGCCGTACTGATCCCCAACCGTTCGTCGCGGCAACAACTCCTTTGAAGATCATATTGGTCGCCACGCCCAGCACCACACTGCGTACTGCTATTGGCTGGGCTACGGACGAACCGGACAACTTCGCCATCGACAGGGCAACGGCGTCCATGCCAGCAATCCCGCCAACCGCGCTGGAAAGGTAGAGCCCGACTTCCCCCAGGAATTCCTGTGCGGCGGCGGAGATGAGAAGTACTGCCGCAAACACCAGACCAAATTGTAGGGCTGGACGCAGTGCAAATGGACTGCGTGACCGCTTTGACTTGATTTTCTTCTTTTTGCCGTCTGGAGTGCCTATCTGGCGCCACATCACCAAATCGGCCATACCCAGCACGGCAGCGCCGAGCAAGAGCGATGGCATCAGCGCGATGCCCAGCGAAAAATTGAGAATGGCGACCAGGATCAAGATGCGGATGAACATCCCGGTCGAAGCGATGGCGATGGCGAGGGCAAATGCCTGGTGATGCTCTCTCTCCTCCTCGCTGCGGCTGCGGCGGGCAAAGTTGAACGTCGTGGCCGTGCTGGAGATCAAACCACCCAGCACCCCTGAGAGCCGAATACTGTTCTGCACGCCGACGATCTGTGAGAGGACGTAGCCCGCCAGGTTGAGCGCGGCCACCAGGACGACCATCACCCAGA